>Ga0302319_10007584_pt1 | contig 21328 bp, 11 predicted proteins | sample Bog_T0_2_FD_203319 | JGI IMG/M metagenome (GOLD analysis project Ga0302319, IMG submission 203319) | Peat permafrost microbial communities from Stordalen Mire near Abisko, Sweden - Bog_T0_2 | ecosystem: Environmental > Terrestrial > Soil > Wetlands > Peat | place: Sweden: Abisko, Stordalen Mire... | reverse complement strand
GCCCCCGATGACGGTGGCGCCGGCGGGAGCGCTGGTGATTTTCACGCTGCCGGTATGAAATGCGAACGCAACCGGCGGGTTCCCGTCCGGCAGGACGTTGATGGTCTGCGCGCTCTCCGGCCAATTGCCGTACCGGGCGCGCAACTCCTGCTGGCCAACAGGCAACTCCAGCGCGAGCGGTGCGCGCCCCTGGGAGCTGCCGCCGATGAATATCTCCGCACCTGACGGATCGCTCGCGACCCGCACGTGGCCCAAGGCGAATACCATGGTCGCCGATGCCGGTTTCTCGCGATCCACGTCCACGCTCTGCCGGACGGTCCGGCCGCCCCGATGCGCGGCCACGGCATAGGTCCCGGTCGGCACGCCCGCCAGCGTCGCGGGGAGCGGGCCGCGACGGATGACATTTTCACCGTCGAGCAATTCAAAATCGGCCGGGCCGGCGGGCTCCACGCCAAGCGCGAGAGTCCCAGTGCTGCGCTGGAGACGAAATACCCCGGGCGGGGAAGTGCTCTTCACCTGTGTCTCCACCGGGTCGTACCCCGCGAGCATGATGCGCATCGGATAAGTGCCGGCCTCCACGCTATCGAAAACAGTCGGGCTCTTCTGCATCCGGTCGCCAAGAATCACCATCGCGCCGGGCGGGTCGGTCTCGATCCGCAGATTGGTGATCGCCACGCCGGACGGCGCGGATTTCATCATCCAGAGCACCGTGAGCCCGCCGAGGAGGATCGGCAGCGCGAATATCCAGGGCCATTTGCGCTGACGAGCGGGACTGCGTCCATCTTCCAGCGCGGCGAGGTCGTTGTGTAATTGCCGCGCGGAGCGATACCGGCCCGCGGGATCGCTGGCGCAGGCCTTGAGCAGCACCTGGTTGAGAGCCAGCAGCCGCTGCCGCTCGGGGTGCCGGTCGAGGCTGGTGGAGAGCACGGGAAATTCCAACCGATCCTTCCCCATTGCGATCTCGTAGAGCACTTTTCCCAGCCCATAGACATCCGCGGCAGCGCTGCCCGGCCCCTCCGGCGGCATGTAACCCTCCGTGCCTACAAATGAGCGCTGTCCCGCGGCCGCTACCAGCCCGATATCGGCCAGCTTCGGCCGGCCATCGACAAAGATGATGTTGGCCGGCTTGATATCCCGATGGGCCAACCGGTGGCCGTGCAGGGCATCGAGCGCCTCTGCCAGCGAGGCTCCCAGACGCAAGCACTCCGCGACCGGAAGGGTCTGCGCGCGATTCTGGACCGCCTTGAGGGTCCGGGGCGTGTAGGCATTGATCTCCGCCGGCATTGCATTGGCTGGGAGCGGCTTCCCGGTGCCATCGTCATCGGCCAGCTCCATGATGTAATAGAAGAAGGTATCGGCCTGCCCGATGTGGAGGATGTCCACAAAGCCGTCATGCTCGCGCGAGACGGGCTCGAAGCTCGACATTCCATCGAACTCCCGGGCGAACGATCGCTCGCTTTCGAAGTTATCCCGGTAAACGATCTTCACCGCCCGGAACACGCCGGTGAGCGCGCGCGCCAGCCATATCTCCCCGTAGGATCCGCTGCCGATGGAGCGCAGCACGGTGTGATCCGGGATCGACGGAACTGTGTTGACTGGCTTCAACTATTTCCCCTGTAACCCGGGCGATGCCTGCAAGGCTTCGAGTTCCTTCTTCAACAACGCGGCGACCCGGTGTTTGGCAAGATAGACCTGGGCAAGGTTCACGCCCAAGTCGCGCTGGACCCTCTGCGCCGGCCACTCTTTCACCACGTAGCAATCAAATATCTGGAACTGCCGCGGGGAGACCCGTTGCTTTACGCGCTCGAGCGCCTTCTCGAGCAGGTTGCGATGCCACTCGGTGTTCCATATGGCCTCGATGTCCGGCCCGGCCGGATCAATGGCCCGGGCAATGGTCGCCGTCCGCGCGGTGCTGGCGGAGCCTAGATGGGGCTGCGAGGGAAGCCGTTTCTGGAATTGGTCCGCCACGCGCCACCGGGCGATCTGCAACAGCCATCCCTTAAAGGAGCCGCGCGCCGGATTGTAGTGGAACCCCTCCGCCCTGCGCGCCACGGTGAGCAGCGTCTCCTGCAGGGCGTCCTGGGCCTCCGCATCGGTCAGGCCGGCCCGGCGGGCGAAGCCGTAGATCAGCTTCGAGTAAACTTTGTGGAATTCCTGCCAATGGCGCCGGTCGCGCCAGTTGGCCAGCCCATCGACGAGGCTGCGGCGGGTGGCAGACGAACGATCCCGGGTCACAGGCGGCGAGTATAACGGAAAAGGGCGGGCGGCGGCTAAAATATTTTAAATCCCGTGAAAGAATCGGGGAATTCCGGGCGTATGCCACCCATGAGCAGACTTTGGCGATTTCTCGAACGGACCCTTGGCGTTATTGCATGGACACCCCCGGCGTGGGTCGCCCGGGCCCGGGAATGGGTGTTAGCGCATCGCGCCCTGGCGGCGCTGTGGCTGGCGGGGGCGCTTATCGTTGCAGGAGGAGGCGCGCGGTTCTATATCTGGTACCGGCATCTGCCGCCGCCGCGCACGGTGGCGGTTTCGGTAGGCGACATCCCGGTGACGCCCCTGGAGAAGGTGCTGCATCCACCGGTGATTTCCATCCAGTTCAGCGAGTCCGCGGCGCCGCTCGAGAGGATCGGCAGGCGGGTGACCAGCGGAGTTACGCTCAGTCCAGCCACCGCCGGCTATTGGAGATGGGATGGCGACCGGTCGCTGGATTTCCATCCGGCGCAGGATTGGCCGGCCGATACCCGGTATCATATCTCGCTGGAGCGGAAGATCGTCGCGAGCCATGTGCGACTCTCCCGTTATACCTTTGATATCAGAACCGCGCCATTTAGCGCGGACTTGAAGAAGCTGGAGTTTTACCAGGATCCGGCGGATGCGACGATGAAGAAGGTCGTGGCGACCATTGAGTTCACCCACAGCGTGGCCGCAGGGGAGATCGAGAAGAACCTAAGTCTCGCGATGCTGGGCGACTCCCAGGTCTTCCCGAAGGATGGCCCGCGGTTCACCGTGGACCTTGGTTTGCATAACCGGATCGCTTACATCCACACCCCGCGCCTGACCCTGCCGGAGCAGGAGGACTTTATGAAGCTGCTGCTCGGCAAGGGGCTGCAAACCACCCAGGGCGGCGCGAATCTCGCCGCGGAACTAACCAAAACAGTACCTATCCCGACAAGGTACGCCTTCTTCAAGATCGATGGTACCGAAAGCGCCGTCGCGCGGAACGCGGATGGCGATCCAGAGCAATTCATCGCGATCAATACCTCGGCGGATGTGGTGCCCGCCGACCTCGCCGCCGGAGTGGAGCTTTATCTCCTGCCACATCCAAAGAAAAAGAGCGGCGATAATACGAACGACAACCAGGACGCCGATCAGCAGGACGACTCGGATACCGAGGATACAGCGGACAAAACGGCGCCGGAATGGGACAGCGCGAGCGCCGTGGATGCCGATGTGCTCGCGAAGGCCACAAAGGTTCCCTTCACCGTAATGCCCGCCGCCACGGCAACGGTAAAGTCCCTCACACTCAAGATATCGGAGGGGACGCCGGGATGCCTATATGTCCGGATCAGGAAGGGAACCAAGGCGGTAGGCGATTTCGAATTAAGCGACGATTACAACGATATAGTTCCGGTCCCGATCCCGCGGCCGGAAATCGCCATCGAAGGCAAGGGGGGCGTCCTGGCGCTCAGCGGGGAAAAGAAGGTCTCCGTTGTCTCGCGCGGCGTGGAAGAGATTGAATACACAATCTCAAGGGTGCCCGCGGATGAGATCAATCACCTGGTTAGTCAAACCGATGGGAATTTCGAGAATCCCGAATTTAATAGTGGGAGCTTCAATGAAGCCGACATTGCCCGCATCGTCCGCGAGAAGCAGACCATCGTAGCGCCAGACCGTTTCAAGCCAAATTACTCGACGTTTGACTTCAGCAGCCACCTGGGGCCGGCAACGGATGGCGGGCCGGAGTTGCAGGGCCTCTTCTTTCTCGAAGTCAAGGCATGGGATCCAAAAACGAAAAAATATCTGGCTGACGTGGGAGAGCGCCGGTTTATCCTCGTGACGAATCTTGGGATACTGGTCAAGGAAAACAGCGACGAATCGCGCGATATCTTCGTCCAGGCGCTGGCGGCGCGCGCTCCCGCGGCGGGGGCCACCGTGCAAATTCTGTCGCGCAACGGCGTGCCGGCGATGACCGGAACCACCGGGACGGATGGGCGGGTGACTTTTGCGGCGATAGGCAAAGTACAAAGGGAGATGCAACCGGTCGCCATCGTCGTGCGCAATGGGCAGGATGTCTCATTTATCCCGTATGATCGCGACGACCGGAAGGTCGATTTCTCGCGGTTCGATATCGGTGGAAACAATGTGCTGACCGGGCGCGACCTAAATGCATTTGTATTCACCGAGCGCGGGGTTTATCGGCCCGGGGACGTGATGCACATTGGGTATGCCGTCAAGCAGGCCGATTGGTCCGGCGATCTTACCGGGCTGCCAGTTGAGATGGAAATCGTGGATGCGCGCAATGCGAAGGCGCAGGTCAAGCGGCTCAACCTGCCGACCGGCGGGCTCGGGGAGTTTACCTTCCAGACGACTTACTCGTCACCCACGGGGGACTATTCCATCAATCTCTACCTTGTGAAGGATGGGAAGCGGGGCGACTTGATCGGATCCACCAGCGCCGTGGTGAAGGAGTTCCTGCCTGACCGGATGAAAATCGAGACACACCTCTCGAAGGACATAGCGAAAGGCTGGCTGACGCCAGAGAGCATCACCGCGACGGTGACGTTGCGCAACTTGTACGGCACCGCGGCGTCGAGCCGCCGGATAACAGGCAAGCTGAATCTCGATCCGGCCGGGTTCAGTTTCGATGGATACGAGGATTATACGTTCTTCGACCGTCTGCGGGATCACAAGCCGCGGGTGACATGCCAATCCGACGATCTCGGGGAGCAGACCAGCGATCAGAACGGCGTGGCTTCCTTTGACTTGAATATCGAGCGCTTTCGCGATGCCACCTACGAGATGACATTCGAGACGGAAGGCTTTGAGGCCGACGGGGGAAGGAGTGTTGCCACGTCCATCTCCGCGCTCGTTTCGCCACTCCCTTATGTTATTGGCTATAAGTCCGACGGGGCGCTCGACTATGTGAAGATGAACCACGGCCAGACAATGGAGTTTGTCGCGATTGACCAGGGGCTTAACCGGATAGCTGTGCAGAATCTTACCCTGACCGTCACGCAGCAGGATTATATCTCCGTGCTGACCCGCCAGGAGGATGGGACTTATGCCTACAAATCCGTGGAAAAAGACCAGGTCATCAGCGCGCAGCCGGTCACAATTCCCGCCAACGGCTGGAAATGGCCATTGCCGTCCGCCAATCCGGGCGCCTATCGCGCGGAACTCCGAAATGCGGACGGCGACCGCGTCAGCGCGCTCTCGTTCACCGTGGTAGGCGCCGGCGATACCGCCCGTCCGTTGGACCGGAGCGCCGAGTTGAAGATCAAGCTGGACCGTGACGCCTACAACGGCGGCGATGACATTGCGGTCAATATCGTTGCCCCCTATACCGGCAGCGGCTTGATCACCATCGAACGCGACAAGGTGTACGCCGCGCAATGGTTCAGCACGGACAAAACCAGCACGGTCCAGCATATCCGCATGCCGGAGGGGCTCGATGGGACGGGCTACGTGAATGTCTCATTCATTCGCGCGCTGGATTCGCGCGAGATATTCATGAGTCCGCTCAGTTACGGCGTTGTTCCTTTCCAGGCAAACCGCGATCGGCGCAAAGTCAATGTTACCCTTGAAACCGCGAAGATCAGCAAGCCGGGCGACCCATTGAGGATCACTTACAAAACAGACAAGCCGGGAAAGGTGGTCATCTTTGCCGTGGATGAGGGCATCCTCCAGGTGACTGGATACACAACTCCGGACCCGCTTGGGTACTTCTTCCAGAAGCAGGCGCTTTCCGTCTCCACCTCGCAAATCGTGGACCTGATCCTGCCGGAGTTTTCCATCCTCCGCTCGGCGGCAACCGGTGGTGACGGAGAATCGCGCCAACTTAATCCATTCCGCCGCATCACGGACAAACCGGTGGTTTTTTGGTCCGGGATCGTCGATTCGGACAGCAACGAGCGCACGGTGACTTACGACGTGCCCGATTTCTTTAGCGGCAACCTGAAGGTGATGGCGGTCGCCATCTCGCCGGATTCAGCCGGCTCGGCAGATACGGAATCGCTGATTCGCGGTCCATTTGTCCTTACACCGGGCGTCCCCACTTTTGTCGCGCCTGGCGACCAGTTCGAGGTAGGCGTGACGGTGGCCAACAACGTGACCGGCTCCGGCGCCAATGCGCCGATTACCGTATCCGCGGTTACCTCCGAGCAATTGGAAGTGGTCAACGGTCCGCCGGGCATTGTGCCAATCTCGGAAGGCCGCGAGGGAACCGTGGTATTCAAGTTCCGCGCGAAGGAGGATCTCGGCTCAGCCAGCATTACCTTTCACGCCGCGAGCGGCGCCCAGGAGACCCGCGTGCGTTCGACGCTCAGTGTCCGGCCCCCGGTCCCGCTGATGACAGACGTGCGTGGCGGAAATTTCGGTAATGACAGCGTGGACCTTCCGGTTACGCGACAGTTCCGGCCGGAGTACCGCAAGCTGGAGGCGGTGCTCTCCCCACTGCCGTTGGGGCTTGCCCATGGTCTCGACTCCTATCTCCAGAATTACCCGAACGGATGCTCAGAGCAGATCAGCAGCGGCGCGCTCTGCCGTCTTCTGCTAGCCGACGAAGCGGATTTCGGCCTCAAGCGCCAGGACATCGCCGCCCAGATGGATCATACGTTCGAAATCCTGCGCCATCGCCAGAATGACCAGGGGGCGTTTGGGTACTGGGGGCCGGAGGACCGCCCGAAGATCGATTTTATCTCCGCATATGTCATGCATTTCCTGATCGAGGCGCGGGACGCCGGATTTGATCCGCCCCCGGACATGTTTCAACTCGGCATGCGCAATCTCGAGGAAATGGTGACAGAAACACCATCCAATGCGGAGGAGGAGCGGGTTGTCGCCTATGCCATCTATCTCCTCACTCGAGAGGAAGTCATTACCACCAATGATATCCTGAACTTGCGGGATTACCTGGACCGGACTGAGAAGGACGCATGGAAATCGGAAATTACCGGCGTCTATCTCGCGGCATCTTACTCGATGCTCCAGAAGGACGCGGAAGCGGATGACCTGATCCGCGCCTACCGGATGGGCGCCCATAAAGAGATGAGCGATTGGTGCGACTTTTACTCCGGCCTGGGCATGGACGCGCAGTATGTCGCCATCCTCTCCCGTAACTTCCCCGCGATGCTCGACTCCCTGACGGCGGAGGACTTTCACCGCATCACCGACCCCATCGAGCGCGGCGATTTCAACACGCTCTCCGCCGCTTACTCCGTCCTGGCATTGAAGGCATACTCCCATCATCTCCAGTTGCGCCCGCCGCAAATGACCATCTCCGAGCAGCAGGCGGGCCAATGGCGCGCGCTCGACGCCAGCGGGGATATCCTCAAGCGCGCCCAGTTCTCCGGCAATGCGACAACTTTGCGCTTCGCCGCCAATCCCGCGGTCGGCGGTCCCGGCGCTTACTACCAGACGATCAGCACCGGTTTTGAAGCAGGCCTGCCGCGGGCGGAAATCCACGATGGCATGGAAATCTTCCGCCAATACCGCCGCGGAGGAAGAGTGACCGATACTTACACAATGGGAGAGCCGGTTACGGTGATTATCCGGGTGCGGAGCCTGAACGGGAAAGATATCAGCAACGTATCCATCGTGGACCTGCTCCCGGGCGGGTTCGAGGTGGCGCGCGATTCCATCGACCCGGGCCAGGGGAGCTGCGGGTGCGACTATGTGGATGTCCGCGAGGATCGCATCCTCCTTTACACGACAGTGACACCGGACGCGCGCGAGATTGATTACCGGATCAAGCCCACGAATCGCGGCGATTTCACCGTTCCGCCAATCTTCGCGGAATCCATGTACGACCGCGCCATCAAGGCGCGCGGCATCGGTTCGAGTCTGCGCGTCATCGATCCCGAATGAAACGCCGTATCTTTAAGTTCGCGTGCAGCCTGGCGGGATTGCTTGGGATAGGATGGCTCTGCCTGCCGCGCCCGGCGTTGCTGGATGGCATTCCCTTCTCGACAAAGGTCACCGATCGCCGCGGCGAGCTCCTATGGACCGGCTTGGCGGCCGATGACAAATACCGCATCCGCGAGCCGCTGGGCGCGATCGCGCCAGTGGTCATCCGCGCGACGCTGCTGCAGGAGGATCGGTACTTCGAGATGCATCCGGGGATCAATCCGGTCGCGGTCGCCCGTTCCATCTATCAACTCGCGGCCACCGGGCGCATCCACTCCGGGGCATCCACCATCAGCATGCAAGTCGCGCGACTGCGGTATCGCCTGAACACGCGCACCTTTGGCGGGAAGCTGGCGCAGATGTTCCGCGCGGTCGAAATCGAGCGCCATTACAGCAAGGACGAGATCATGGAGGCATATCTCAATCTCGCCCCGTATGGCGGGAATATCGAGGGTATCGAGGCGGCGAGTGAAATCGACTTTGGCAAACCGGCTTCAAAACTTACGCTCCCGGAGGCCGCCGCGTTGTGCGTGATCCCGCAAAGCCCGGCCCGGCGCGCTCTGCGCCTGGGGCAGGACAATCCCGCTCTTACCGCGGCGCAGGATCGTCTGCTCGCTCGACTGGGCGCGGACGCGGATGCATATGAGTTCCGCGCGCGGCGCGGCTGGCGGCACCCGTTTCTCGCGCCGCATTTCACCCGGCAGGTGCTCCGCGCGGATGGCGCCGCAGACGATATAACGACCACGCTGGATATCCATCTTCAAAGCATGCTGGAGGACCGCGTCACGAGTTTCATCGATACCCGGCGCTCCCTCGGCGTAACCAATGCCGCCGCGCTGCTGGTGGATACCCACGGCATGCAGGTGCTGGCGCAGGTCGGCTCCGCGGATTTCGCGCTCGCCTCCATCCATGGACAGGTCGATTGCACCGCCAGCCCGCGTTCGCCCGGGTCCACGCTCAAGCCCTTCATCTACGCGCTCGCTCTTCAACAGGGCCTCATTCACCCGCTCACCGTCCTGGAGGATGCGCCTAAGAGCTTCGGCAATTACGACCCGGAGAACTTCGACCGCGAATTCGCCGGCCCCATCCGCGCCACCGACGCGCTCGCCCGCAGCCGCAATATCCCGGCCATCACGCTCGCTTCGCAATTAGCCCAACCGACGCTGTACGGATTCCTCCGCGACGCGGGCATCAATTTGCCTCACGACGAACAATTCTACGGACTCGCCCTCCCGCTCGGCGGCGCTGAGGTCACGATGCAGGACCTCGTGAAACTCTACGGCGCGCTGGCCAATGACGGCGCATTGCAACCCCTCCAGTATCACCTTTACGCCACGCGGGCCGCCACGCGGCGGGTGCTCACACCGGAGGCTTCATTCCTGACGCTGGAAATGCTGCGCGCCTCCCGCCCGGATATCGCGGACACCGGCCAGCCAGACCCCATTTTCTGGAAGACCGGAACCTCGAGCGGCTTCCGTGACGCATGGGCGATAGCGGTCTTTGATCATTATGTGCTGGCCGTCTGGGTCGGTAATGCCGATGGCCGCTGCAATCCTGCTTTCGTCGGCCGGACCTGCGCGGCGCCACTGCTCTTCCAGACGATCGACAGCATGCGCGCGGCTGGGCGCGTGCATTTCGGGCCGCACAATCCGCCTCCGGGCGCGAACCTCAAGCGAGTGGAATTCTGCTCCGTCTCCGGGCAGTTGGCGGGGCCGTATTGTGAGCATCGGATCGAGGGCTGGTTCATCCCCGGCATCTCGCCCATTACCTCCTGCGCGGTGCATCGCCAGGTTTACGTCGATGCGGCCACCGGCATGCGCCTTCCCGCTCCAGATACCTCCCGCGAGGTGAAAACCGAGGTGTATGAATTTTGGCCCTCCGATCTGATGCGCCTTTTCCGCGAAGCCGGATTGCCGCGCCGGCGCCCGCCGCCATTCCTGCCCGGCAGCCAGCCGGGGGGGGCCACCTTCGAGACAGGCCGTGCCCCCCGCATAACCTCACCCCGCCCCGGAGCCGTTTACGAACTCCAACCCGGCGCCAAAGGCCGCCAGCAACTGAGCCTAAAGGCACAGACCGAGACGGACGTCGCCGAACTTTACTGGTTCGCGGACAAGCAATTCATCGGTCGCGCCGCGCCGGACGATACGATCGAATGGAACGCGGCGCCTGGCAGTTACTGCCTCACCGCCGTGGATGATGCCGGCAGGGCCGACAGCGAGAAAGTGGAAGTTGAAACCAGCATCCCATGACCGCCCCCGGGGACCTGCAACTCGGAATTCGCGTCTGCGAAGGGACTCAATATGCCAGAATTCTTACAGCCCCGTCGCCCCTCGCTCAGTCCGCCCCGTCTAGGAGCTTCTCTTGATATACACCCCGATCAGCGGTCGCGGCGATGGCTTCGCCGATACAAAATCACTCACAAACCCCGTCGCCGTGCGTATCTCCACGTGCCCCGCTCCATGCCCTCCATACACCAGCACCGCCCCCACCGGCGCATCAAACGGCGAACTCACCGAAATCTTCGTAAAACCATACTTCCCTTGCAATTCCACCCCCGCTTCCTTCGCGTCCTCGCTAGTCGGCCGCGTCGGGATCACCTGCGCCGCCACCAGCGCGGATTTCACATAATGCCAGCACTGACTCGTCGAGTGCGCGCGCGCCCGTGCCGAGGCAATCTCTGCCGCATGGATCATCCGCGCGTCATACTTTATGCTTGAGGATTTCGGCCCAAAAATCGTCTGCAAATCCGGCCCCACCGCTTGCGCCGTCTCCGCGTCATACAGCGACCCGTTATAGTACGAATATGTCGCGGCGCGAGACACTTGCGTCACAACCAGCGTCGCGACACAGAGGCAAAAAAAAGTCTGGAGGGTTCGAGAAAACATCAGCGGGAACGGCGCGGAGATTAGGCCACTGAAACATACCGTCAACAAAATTGTGACGATTACAACGCAGCTTCCATGCCACCTAATCCATTCCCCTGCCTGTCCCTCACTACGAAGGCTTTACATACGCCCCGATAAACGGTCGCGGATATGGCGTCGCCGACACAAAATCACTCACAAAACCCGTGGCCGTGCGTATTTCCACGTGCCCGGCGTCCGCCCCGCCATATACCAGCACCGCGCCCACCGGCGCCTTCATCGGATTCCGCGTCGTCAGCTTCAGGAAGCCATATCGCCGGCACAGCTCATCCCCCGCCTCCTTCGCCCACGGACTCGTCGGTCGTGAGTCAATCACCTTCGCGTCCACCAGCGCATCCTTCACAAAATGCCAGCACCTCCACGTAGGCCGCGCATAAGCCCGGCTCATCGCAATCTGCGCCGCCCGGATCATTCGCCCATCATAGAGTATCTTCCCCGCCTTTGGCCCCAGGAACGCCCGCACCGGCCCCGCCGCCTCCTCAGCCCTCCGGGCATCATACAGCGACCCATAATCCTCCCCCTTCGCCATTGCGGCCCCCATGACAATCATTAATCCCACGACCCAGATGCGCGCGCATTTCATGGGGTGCCCATTTACCCCATATCCCCACCCCCGTCAAAACAACTCTCAAACATGCCCGCATGCGCCATTTGTCTCGCGTTACCTCATGCGGCTCATTTCCGCGATTAATCTGCGTTCATCTACGGTAATCTATGGTTAAAACCAACTCCATCCATTCGCCAATGATCGCCCTACGCGACCAGATTCCCACAGACTTCATCTCCCGCGTCAGCGACATCTTCGCTCCCGGCGGCCTCATGTCCGGGGCAAAAAACTTCGAGTACCGCCCCGAGCAGCAGCAGATGGCCGTAGCCGTGGCCCGCGCCCTCGAGGACGGCGCCCATCAGGTCGTCGAGGCCGGCACCGGCGTCGGCAAATCACTCGCCTACCTCATCCCCGCCATCCTCTTCGCCCGCGAGAACAAACGCAAAGCCCTCATCTCCACCCACACCATCAACCTGCAGGAGCAGCTCATCTTCAAGGACATCCCCATCGTCCAGAAACTCCTCCCCATCGAGTTCGAGGCCGCCCTCTGGAAAGGCCGCCAGAACTACCTCTGCGCCACGCGCCTCGACCGCGCCATCCAGCACGCCTCGGAACTCTTCACCACCCCCGAGATATCCGAGCTCAACCGCATCCGCGAGTGGAGCCTCACCACGCGCGATGGCACACTCTCGGACCTCATCCCGGAGCCCGACCCCCAGGTCTGGTCCCAGGTCGCAAGCGAGGCCCACCTCTGCACCGCCAAGACCTGCGGCCAAAACCAGCGCTGCTTCTACCAGCAAGCCCGCAAACGCTTCCAATCCGCGGACATCCTCGTCCTCAACCACACTCTCTTCTTCGTTAATCTCGCCGCTCTCCCCGAGGCCGAGCAGGAAACCGGCGGCTACCTGTTCGCAAACGACTTCGTCATCTTCGACGAAGCCCACACCCTCGAGTCCGTCGCCTCCCGCCAGATCGGCCTCAGCCTCTCCCAATACGGTCTCCGCTTCGCACTCCAGCGCCTCTACAACCCCCGCTCAAAAAAAGGCCTCTTCACTCTCACCCGCAATCCCGAGGGCGTCCGCGAGACTGCCACCCTCCTCGATGATGTGGACGCCTTCTTCCAGCAAATCGAATCCCGCGCGGACTTCCGCAAAGGCCGCGAAGTCCGCATCCGCCAGCCCGATTTCGTCCCGGACACCCTCACCGAGAAACTCGCCCGCCTCCAGGCCCTCATCGTCACCATCCTCCGCGCCCTCGAAGACGAAACCCTCAAGGCCGAGCTCCAGGACATGGGCCGCCGCGTCCGCGAGGCCCGCCTCGCCCTCGCCGACTTCCTCTCCCAATCCTCGGGCGAAACCGTCTATTGGATCGAGAAAACCGGTCGCACCCAATCCAGCCTCTCCCTCCACGGCGCCCCCATAGACATCGCCTCCTGCCTCCGCCCCCTCCTATTCCGCCCCACCCAGACCTCCATCCTCACCAGCGCCACACTCGCCGTCTCAGATACCCGCCCCGCAAGCGGCTCCTCCTCATCGCGATCAACCCCCTCCCGTCGAAAGGCCGAACCCACGTCCCTCACCAAACCGCAATACGGCGAAGCCGTCTCAGCCACCCCATCCATGGGGTACTTCCGCTCCCGCATCGGCGCTGACTCAGACGACATCCGCGCCCTCCAGATCGGCAGCCCCTTCAACTACCAGCGCCAGATGCGCCTCTACATCACCAGGAAAATGCCCGACCCTCGCGACGCCGCATTCGATGCCGAGCTCGCCCAGCGCATCCAGCACTACGTGGAAATGTCAGCCGGCCGCGCCTTCGTCCTCTTCACCAGCCACCGCACCCTCCAGGCCGCCGCCGAGACCCTTGCCGCTCCCCTTAAAAAAGCCGGCTACACCCTCCTCGTCCAGGGCCAGGGCCTCCCTCGCCACCGCCTCCTCGACGAGTTCAAACAGGCCTCCCGCGCCGTCCTCTTCGGCACCGAGAGCTTCTGGAGCGGCGTCGATGTCCCCGGCGACGCCCTCTCAAACGTCATCATCACCCGCCTCCCCTTCGCCGTCCCCGATCACCCCCTCACGGAAGCCCGCATCGAGTCCATCCAGCAAGCCGGCGGCGACCCCTTCACCGAATACAGCCTCCCCGAGGCCATCCTGAAACTCCGCCAGGGCGTAGGCCGCCTCATCCGCACAAAACAAGACACCGGCATCGTAGTCATCCTCGACCCCCGCATCCTCACCAAGAGCTACGGCGACGCCTTCCTCCGCGCCCTTCCCCAATGCCCCGTGGAGATTGTGTGAGACGGATTCCTTTGGCCCCTACTTCCCCGGCGCCTTATCCCCCGCCGTCCGGAAACCAAGATACTCCGCAAAGTTCTGGGGATACGAATGGATCGAATGCGTGCACATCGCCTGCTCCTTGGTGGACTTATAATTACCCCCCCGGATCACCACATAAGTCCGGCTTGCGTCCCAGGTATCCGTCCACTCACTCACGTTCCCTCCCATCCCGATCACCTGGTACGGGCTCGAGTCCGTCATGAAAGCATTCACCGGCGCCCATAAGTTATACCCATCCACAGCCGGCTTGTAGCCCGGCGGCGGGTCCGCCATGTAATCCCCGCCCGCATTCAGCTTCGTCGGGTCCCAATCATTACCCCACGGGTACTTATTCCCCGCCGGCCCCCGCGCCGCCTTCTCCCACTCCTGCTCAGTCGGCAGGCGCCGGCCTCTCCACTTGGCATAGGCATATGCGTCAAAGTAATTCACATTGAACACAGGACAATCCAGCGAGATCGGCGACCCATGGGCATTCCGATAAGACGGCAGCCCGGAACTGGCCCGTCCATAATAGATATTCCAATCCCGGGGTACATGCGACTGCCCCTCCGGCTGCAGCGGACTGTCATACTCCGTCGTATTCCCATGCGCCGCAATATAATCCAGAAACTTCTGATACTCCGCCAGTGTAACGTCGTACTTATCAATATTGAACGCCGGCAGGTCCACCTTCTGCCCATCCTGGAAAATAAAACTGCCCGCCGGGATATCAACCGTCTCCCCCGTAAAATCATGCGTGGTCGGCCGCAGAAAACTAAACCAGATCAAAAATGCGATCACCCACAGCGATGCAAACAACGCCCCAACGCTGAGCCACACCTGCCGCTTCTGCCGCTTTCGAGCTTCCTCGACGGCCCGGATCGCCGCCGCATCCTGCGCGCTCAGCTTGAACGCATCCGCTGGGATCACCTTGGGCTCTATCGCCTGGATCGCCTGGAACAGCGCCGCCCACGAGTGAAATCCCATCTCCGTCGAGATCGACATCCGGTTCAGCATCGCGTGCAGTCCCGGGTCGCTCGCCTGCCCTCCCGGCAGCATCGCCCCCACCACCTCCCCCAGCGCCTGCGTCTCCTCCTGGACTCCCGGCAACTCGCCGCTCGGTATCGCCACATTCGAGAGATACGGCAGCCCATTCTTGCCCACATAGATATCCGTCGCGTCCGGCATGGAATGCGCGATCTGGTGATGCCCCAGGTGCGATAGCCCCTGCGCCACATACTTGATCGTCTGGAGCGCCATCTGATCCGTCAACACCTCGCCCCGGCTGCTCATCTGGGCCAGCGTCGAGCCATCCACATACTCATGGGTATAAAACAGGCGCCCCTCCGCCTGGTCCGCCTCATATACGGATAAGATGTGCGGATGCTGCACCGCCGCCTTCGCCCGGGCTGTCGCCACAAAGTTCTGCCGCGCCTCAGGATCATTGCCCAAGTCGGCCTCCAGCAGCTCCATCGCCACCGGCCTGTTCATCGACGTCTGGATCGCCTTGTAAACCGGCCCCCACTTCCCCGTCCCGAGCCGCCGCTCGATCCGGTACGACCCCAGAATCTGCCCCAGCAGCGGGTCCACTGGTCGCCCGGACGTGGCGCGCGCCGAGGGCCGCGGCGGCGCGTTGCCGGCTGGCGGCGATGCGGCAGGCGTTGCAGCCGGCGTGGCCCGTGGCACCGGCAAAGGCTTCGCCGGGGAAGCCGGCACCGCCCGCGGCGTCGCAACGGGCGTCGCCCGGGGTGTCGCCGTCGGCGTGGCACGTGGCACAGCCGTCGGTGGCGCAATTGCGGCAGGCGTCGCCCGGGGTGCCGCCACCGGCCTCGCCGTAGGCGCCGGGACAGCGCGCGGCACAGCCATTGGAGGCACTGCCGGAGCCGTCATCGCGCGTGGCACAGCCATCGGTACTACAACTGGCGCTGGCAGCGAGACCGGTTCGGCTCGCGCCGGCGTCTCCGCCACCGGCTCCGCGGCAGCCGTCGCGACCACCTCCGGCGCGGGAGGGTCCTGCCGTGCCGGCTGTTCAACTGCCGCCACGTTCTCCGGCGCCGCAGCCACCACCTCCTCCGCCGCCACTGGCTCCGTCTCCGCGACCGCCTTCGGCGGCGCATCCACCGGCGCCGCCTGAGCCGCCTGAGCCGCCTGAGCCGCCTGAGCCGCCTGAGCCGCCTGAGCCGCCACCGGCCCCATCGTCCTCGCAATCGCCGGGAACAGCTTCTGCGCCGTCGGCGGCTTGGTAGTCACCTCATACCCTTCCGTATGTTCCCTGTAAGGCGACAGATCGTACCCCGTCAGAAAAATCGTCCGCACCCCCGCATGCCGGTTCTCCATCTTATTCCTCAGCGTGAACCCATTCATCGGCTCGATGAACACCTCCGTAATCAACAGGTCCAGGTGCTGCCCGTCCACCATCGCCAGCGCATCAGCTCCGGTTTGCGCCGTGAGAATCTCATTCCCAGGCGTCTGGCTCAGGATTGCCACCACTCGCTCCACGTCCTCCGGACGATCCACCACAAGTATCTTCATCTGGGCGTCACTTGTCCGGCAGGGTTAAAGGCGGTGGGTTTTGCTTGATCAAGTCCACGGGGTCCGCGGCCGAATCCTGCAAATCCTTATTATAATAAACGCATACCACATACCCGTAATAATGCCGCCCTTCCTCGATATGTCCCTCCAGCGGTGCCGCCTGCGTGTAATCCACCTCCAGCACCTCGATGTCATTCTGCACCCAATCCGCCGGCAGCGACGCCCATTTCGACGACACATTCGCATTGGTCCGCACGATTGAGTTATCCCCCAGTTGATCGTAAAAGAACACCTGGATCACCACGTCTGACACGTTGATCTTCGTATCCGGCCTGCGCTTCACGGGAATCTTTAGCGTGAACCTCTTGTAACCCTCCGAGGTCTCCGGCTTCTCGTCAGTGCTTAGGTTGACCAGCGCCAGCGACGAGCCCGGCTGAAAACCGTTCGCGTCGGGTACGGGCGCTCCTCCGTTATCCGTGCCGGGCGATGCTTGCGCCGCGCCGGGCGTCGGCGTCTCGGCCATCTTCAGCTTCACGTCCGCAAGCTCGTAGTAAACGCCGGCGGAATCCCCAAGATCGTAAATATCCCGCCATTGCTCCATCGCCTTATCCTCAAGCCCCATCTTTTCAAACGTCTCCGCGAGCTCGTGCATCACCAGCGGACTCTTCGGCGACATGGTCAGCGCCTCCCGCAGCCGCGTGATCGCCGTGCTCGTATCCCCGCGTTGCCGCAGCGCGCGCGCTTCCGCCACCAGCGCATCCAGACGCGATTCCGGCAGCACGACCGTGTTCTCGTGGACTGGCGTAGGCTGCGGCAGAGCGGGCAAAGGCGCGGTGGCAACCGGAGCGTTCGCAACTGGTGCGCTTGCCACCTTCGGAGCCGGCGTGCTGGCGGCGGTCGATGCGAAAGGATCCACAAAGTTCGCCCCCGGCCGGTCCGCCGCTGCCCCCCCCGCCTCCAGCCCCTCCGGCGCGGCGCGCGAGTTGAACGCCGCGTTATGCCGCGCCCGTTCCACGACAGCCACCCCGCCGATAACGATCTCCGCCAGCCCCACCGCGCCGAGGAGCCATCCGGCAAAGGCGAGCGTGCGGCTAAACGAGGCGCGGGAAATGGCGGGGGCCTGATGCACTGGAATTTCAGCCTAGTTTTCGTCCGCTGCGCTGTCAACGGGAGGGATTTACGAATCCAAATTGTTCTAATGCCCGATTATATCCAGAATCCCCTCCGCCGCCTTCTCCACCGTCCCCTGCACATTCTTGATCACCCCCGTCCCAGCCGCCGCCACCAGCCGCGGCGTCAGGTCATCCACCGGATGCTCCACCGGCCCCGTCAGTCGCATCGGCGTCCATAAGTAGCCATCCCGCGAGACGGTAAATATCTCATCCTGCGACCCGGGTATCCACTGCAAGGTCTCCGGCGTCAGCCCCACTTGGAACCGCCCGTCGATCTCCCCATCCTCCACGGTGTAATCCCCCTCGATCCGGATCAGCCCCTCGGCCTCCGCCACGAAGTTGTGTACCTCCAGACGCCCCGGGCTCGACGAGAATTCCGCCGTCGCCCGCGTCAATTCCATTTGCCTGAACCGCTCCGTATGGGTGAACACCCCTATCTCATCCAGCACCGGCAGCGCCGTCAACTGGCCCTCGCTCAGCGACACGGTGCCGGACACGTCCAGCGAGTTCCGGACATCCGCCGTCCCCAGCAGCGCCTGGATTCGCACATCCCCCGCTATCTTCCCGCTCAGCCGCTCCTTCCAGTCCGGCGTTAGCAGCGGATGGATGTCGATATTATCCAGCTTGACCTGTAGATTGAGCGACTGCCTCGCCTCGACGGCCCCCGTGACGGTAAGCCGCCCCTCGCCGCTCCGCAGCGTGGCAGAGTTGATATAAAGCGTCGGGCTGTGCCACCGCAGGCTCGCCGTCTCGAGGTCCACCGCCGGCAGCCCCGCCTGCTTCAGCGTTCCACCCTCCGCGTCCATGACCCACGCATCAGGTCCGTCCGGCGTCAGCGTCAGCGCCGCCCCGGTTATCCCCCCGGATGGATCATCCGACCAATGCCAGTTCGCCTCATTGATCACGGCCTTCCTGAGATCGATGGTCCACCGCTGCGACGGCTGCCCGCCCTGCTGCGTCTCAGGATTGCCGGGAAAGCTCTCCGGCGCCGCCTCGGCCGGGGGCAGTTCCGGCGGCTCCACATTCAACCGTTGGACCGACAGCTCATCGACCTGCACCGCGTGATGCAGCAACCCGTGCCAGTCAAACGTCGCCCGCAACTGATCCGCATCGATCGATGAAAACCCGCCTCCGTCATCCCGCACTGCCCGGAAATTCTCCCCATACACCAGCGACCCGTCAAAATCGAGCGGCGCGAAATCCGCCCGCGTCGCATGCAGCGCATTCGCCGCGCCATCCCCCAGCGCGCGCCGGAACGCCTCGCTATGCAAATAGTTCGTAAACATGACCCGCGCCACCACCAGCCCCATCAGCAATACCACCGCCAACGCAAGCGCCGCCCAGCCCAGCTTTGGAAGAAATCTATTCATCGGACTTTTCACGGTAACGCAGTTCGGCGAGATTCCAATTCTTCTCTATGGAACCACGCATTCATTGCGCTCGATACCTCCCTTCCCCCGCCGTTCACTATGCTTGAGATTCGGGATGTTTCTTTAATTGCCGGGACCATGGCGGACGGCGAGCCGCTCATGCTCCTTCGCGAGATTTCCGCTCATTTCCCGCGCGGCCATCTCTGCGCCATCGTCGGCCCCTCCGGCTCGGGCAAGAGCACTTTCCTCAAGGTCATCGCCGGCATTCGCGAGCCCGAGGATGGCTCGGTCATCTGGGAAGGGCGCGACCTGGCAGCCGAAGGCGACCTCGACCCCCACGAGGTCGGCTACGTCCCCCAATTCGGCATTTCCTTCGATCTCCTCACAGTCGCCGAGAGCATGGACACCGCCCTCCGCCTCCGCGTCGGCGGCCTGGATCGACACGCCCGCCGCGAGCGGGCCATGGAAATCCTCCACGACGCCGGCCTCGACGAAATCGCCGACCGCCGCACTGGCGTCCTCTCAGGCGGCCAGAAGCGCCGCCTCGCGCTCGCCATCGAGATGGCCACCCGCCCCGTCCTGCTTTTGTGCGACGAGGTCACCAGCGGCCTCGATACAAAGTCCGAGGATGAAATCGTGGACCTCATGCGCCGGCTCTCGCTCGATGGCCCCGGCCGCACAGTCCTCTCAGTCACCCACAGCCTCCGCCACCTCGAGTTGCACGACAGCGTGATCGTCCTTTACGAGGGCCGCATCGTTTACCATGGCGCTCCGGACCTCATTCGCCATTACTTCACCATCGGCGGCCCCGAGCAGCTTTTCGATTGCCTCGCCCTCCGCGCCCCGGAGGAGTGGGCCGCCTCATGGCGCAAGCATCGCGCCGCCTACTACGCCAGCCTCGTCAATGCGGATATGCCCGTGGTCCGCGCGGACGACGAGCCCGTTGAGAGCCCCGCTGTCGAGGAAACCTTCGACCCCGCCAACGAGGTTCTCATTCAGGACTCAGCGCCTTTCAAGCGCCCCGGCTGGTTCACTCAATTCGCCGTTCTTCTCACCCGCCAGCGCCGCCTTCTCGTCCGGGACCACGGCCAGCTTCTCCTTCAATTGGCCCTCCTTTTCGGCTTCCCATGCCTGGTCGTCATCTTTGCGTGGGATGGCCTCCCTGATATCCAGAACCTCACCGGCCCGCCCTCCCGCAACGTGGTCCAGCAGATTGTCGAGAACGCCGCGTTCTCGTTGCAGGCCGTCAAGGTCGGCGGCCTCGTTTCCGGCCTCGTGATGTTTCAGGTCATCCTCCTCACTCTCATGGGCTCGAATAACTCCGCACGCGAGATCGCCGGCCAGCGCGCCATTTTCGAGAAGGAAAAATTCGCCGGCCTCCGCCCCTCCGCTTTCCTCGCCAGCAAGACGGTTTACCTCTCCTTCATTCTTGCCGCTCAATCGATCTGGATGGCCCTTTTCGTCAATACGATCTGCCATTTCCCCGGCGATCTTCTCTCCCAGGTCGGCATCCTCCTCGCCGTCAATGCCGCCATGACCAGCATGTGCCTCGGCATCTCCGCCCAGATGAAAACCGCCGACCATGCCTCGCTCGTCAGCGTTTATCTGGTCGGCTTCCAGTTGCCCCTCTCCGGCGCGGTCCTGGCTCTGCCTCATTTCGTCGGCTCGATCACCCGCCCCTTCATCGCCGCCTTCTGGGGGTGGTCCGGCTATCTCGAGACGATGCGGGACACCCGCTTCTATGATGTCGTCCAGATGACCTCGCAGACTCACCTCACCCAATTCGCGGTCTGCGGCTGGGTTTTGATGGGCCACGTCCTCGCCGGCCTTCTCCTGGCTTATTTCGGCGTCCGCGAGAGCCGCTGGGATTGAACAGCGTTGCAAACACCCCGTTCTGCCCCTAGGTTTGACCGATGCCCCGGAGGGCCAGTTCCAGAACCCACCCCATTTGGCTTGTCGTCGCGCTCGTATTTGTTGCCGGCGCCCTGGCTGGTGGCGCGTACCTATGGATGGCTGTCAGCGACCCCTACCGCACGCTTCCGGAGATCGATGTCACCACTTACCTCGATAACGCAAACAGCCTTCGTGGAAATGTTTACAAACTGGATGGCACCATCGATAGCGCCCTCGCATGGTCCCCGGACCAGGGCCGTCTCTTCTCAGTTTTGGCAGAGGGCAATAAGGACAATATCCTTCCTCTCCTCATTCCCCCGGCTCTCGACCATATCAACATCCAGAAGGGACAGCGCTTCTATTTCAAGATCGAAGTCGGCGACAAGGGAATCCTCAAGGCCGATGATATGCGAAAGATATAAAATTGGTGTAAATTATAGCGTCCTATGAA
>Ga0302319_10007583_pt1 | contig 21328 bp, 18 predicted proteins | sample Bog_T0_2_FD_203319 | JGI IMG/M metagenome (GOLD analysis project Ga0302319, IMG submission 203319) | Peat permafrost microbial communities from Stordalen Mire near Abisko, Sweden - Bog_T0_2 | ecosystem: Environmental > Terrestrial > Soil > Wetlands > Peat | place: Sweden: Abisko, Stordalen Mire... | reverse complement strand
GCCCTGATTCGCCAGGTACTCGTAGATGGAGCTGAGGCTGATGAGCGCACTGCCGGGAGCTGGACTCAAAGCGACGAAAATGTCCAGGTCCTGCGTGGCGAAGGGCTGCAGATAAAAGGTCGCGCCGACTGCACCGCCGATCGCATAGCGATCGAGGACGCCATCATCACGCATTTGGTTGATCAGCCGGAGCGCTTCCCTGATCATCGATTTGATTTTCTCACCCTCTCTGAGCAGCTTCTTTGCTTCGTTCGGCAACCGGAATCCTGACTTCGGCGATGCAGCCCTGGTGATGGGGTTTGTTGCGAAGCTCGATCGCTCCGCCGTGGGCTTCGACGATCTGGCGAGCGAGCGCGAGACCTACTCCTGAACCGGCTTTCTTGGTTGTGTAGAGCGGGACGAAGAGGTTCTCAGGATTGGCCAGGCCCGGGCCGTTGTCTTCGATGACGATCGAGACGAGGTCGGCCTCTTCCGTGGCCCGGATGGTGACCTCGGGACGGCAAGGTTTTGTCGAGTGGCCGAGGGAGTCAAATGCAGGTTCTTCGACTCGAGCCTGCACTGTTTGTCGCGCCAATTTCGGGCGCCACGATTCCGAAGCTTCGCTCAGCATGACAGGGTCTTCACCTCCCGCAGGAATTGTGGGAGCACCGGCTTCTTCATCGATGCAGGTCAGGGCGGATTCCACGGCGTTGCGGACCAGGTTAATAAGCAGCTGCTCGATCTGATCCTGGTCGGCAAGGAGGTCGAGGTCGGGAGCGCCGAGGATGCGAACGTCGAGGCGGATCTCGAGCGAGACGACGCGATCCAGCAAGGGCAGAAGGGGCACGCGCTTGAGGACGGGGGCCGGGAGCTGCGCGAGCTGGCGATAGGCCTGGACGAATCGGTTGAGGGATTCGGCGCGGTTTTCGATGACGCTGAGCCCGCGCTGGAGATCGCGATTCAGGACTCCGTTGGACGGAGGAGCGATATCGGACGCGGAGATCGCCGTGCGTGGCGTGACTGGCAGGATGCGGGAGCGCAGGCTGCCGGCGATGGATTTGATAGGAGTGAGAGAATTCGAGATTTCGTGACCGATGACGCGGATGAGGCGACGCCAGGCGAGGCGCTCTTCTTCGCGCAGTGCGGCGCTGACGTCGGAGAGCACGACAAGGGTATGGGGGACGCCGCGCTGACGGAAAGCACCGCGGCGGATGATCCAGCGCTGCGGTTGGCTGGGCTCGGAGCGGCGCGCGGTTGCGGCCGTGGCGCGCGGCAATTCAAGCTGAACGGCGCCTTCGCTGGGCTCGTCGAGGAGGCTGGCGAGCTCGAGCTCGTTGGCGGTTTTGCCGAGATCGCGCGCCGGTAAGAGGGAAAAAACACGCTCGGCGGCGGGATTCAGCAGGCGGAGGCGGGTTTCCTGATCGAAGGCTAGGACAGGCGCATCCATTTCGGCGATGACGCGCCGGAGGAGAGCGACGGCTTCGAGGGCCCCGACGCGCTGGGCCTGCAGAGTGTCGGCGAGCGCGTTGATTTCAAGGGACAGCTGACCGACGGAGTCGTCGCGATTAGCTCCACGAGCACGAAAGGAGTAGTCCTCCTCGCGCAGTGCGGCGACGACGTTGGCAAGCGTCTGGATGGGGCGGACGGCTTCTTCGATGAAGGCGGCGAAGACGAGCAGCAGAATGAGGAGAAGCATGCCGAGGGTGGCAAGCATCGGCCCCAGAGTGACGTGGAGGAGAGCGAGGACAGCGGCGCAGAGTCCAAGAATGCTCAGAGCGCCGACCGTGCAGAAGACGCGTAGGCGCGCCTCAAAGGAGATGCTCTGGCGTTTAAGTTTGCGTCGGTGCGGGTAGTTCGCCATGACGCACGCTCAGGGTACAGGGTGCAGGGCGCAGGGTGCAGAGAGCGCGGAAAGCTCAGCGTGGCAGCGCGTGCTCGATGCTCGATGACAATCAAATGCCATATTTTTCCATCCGCCGGTAGAGAGCGCCGCGGCTGAGTCCGAGGGCTTCTGCCGCCTGGCTCACGTTGCCGTTGCAGCGGGAGAGGGCTTTGCGGATGAGAATACTCTCCACCGACTCGAGGGACATTTCTTCGAGGGCCTGGGTGGAGACGCGAGCCGGCGAAAGGCCGAGGTCGGGGACTTCGATGACGTTTTCGCGGGCCATGAGGACGGCGCGCTCGATGGTGTGGTCGAGCTCGCGCACGTTGCCGGGCCAGGCGTAGTAAAGCATAAGCTCCATGGCAGTGGGGTCGATGCCCTGGACCGGCTTGCGATAGCGCTGCGCGTAGCGGGAGAGAAAGTGCGCGGCGAGGGGCGGGATGTCTTCACGGCGTTCGCGCAGGGGCGGCAGGTGAATTTCGACAGTGTTGAGACGGAAAAGCAGATCGGCGCGGAAATTCCCCTTTTCGACCTCGGCGCGGATATCGGCGTTGGTGGCCGTGATGATGCGGACGTTGACGCGACGCGTCTTCGAGGAGCCGACCCGCTCCATCTCGCCGGTTTCGAGGACGCGCAGAAGCTTGGACTGCTGGCGCATGGGGACGTTGGCGATTTCGTCGAGGAACAGCGTGCCGCCCTCGGCGAGTTCGAAGCGGCCGATGCGCTCGGTGCGAGCGTCGGTGAATGCGCCTTTGACGTGGCCGAAGAGCTCGCTCTCAAAGGTGCCTTCGGGGAGAGCTCCGGTGTTGACGGCGACCATGGAGCGCGAAGCGCGTGTGGAAAGGGCGTGGAGGGTTTGCGCCACCACTTCTTTTCCAGTCCCGTGTTCGCCGGTGATCAGAACGCTGGCGTCGGAGGGGCCGATGCGCGCGATGGTGGCGAGGACCGGCTGCATGGCGGCTGCGGTCGCAATCATCTCCGGGAGGTTGGCGGTGCGGAGGATGCGGTTCTCAGCTTCGAGGCGCTGGGCACGTCGGACGGCGTTGGAGAGGTCGATCTGGGTGCGCAGGATGGTCAGCAGCCGGGCGTTGTCCCAGGGTTTCTGGATGAAGTCGTTGGCGCCGCGGCGCATGGCTTCAACGGCGAGCTCAACGTTGGCCCACGCGGTCATGATGATGACGGGAAGATGCGACTCGTGGGATCGAATCTGGGAGAGAAGGTCGAGGCCCTCGCGACCTGAAGTCGTGTCTCGGGTGTAATTCAGGTCGAGGAGCAGCGCGTCGAAGCTGCTGGACTTGAGCGCATCGAGGACCATGTAGGGCGAAGTGGCTTTTTCGATGCGGTAGCCTTCGGGCTCAAGGAGCAGCTCCAGGGCATCGAGGATATGGGGCTGATCGTCGGCGATGAGCACCGACGGCGCGAGGCGCTCGCGTGTGGTTTCGACGACGGGTTGGGCGGCAGTGGACATGATATTCGCTACTGGCTACCGGCTTACTGGCTTCATTATGGGCCGTGCGTGACAACGCCCGATCTCGCGTCGTCGATGGAGACATTCATGCGGTCGAGCGTAGCGCCGGTGGCACGGTCGATATCCACCTTGGCTTTTTCGAAGTTCGTTTGAGCGAGAACGAGGGCGGTTTCGGCGACTGCGAGTGCGTTCTCGGCGGCTAAGGTGTCAACGCTGGACTTGGCGCCGAGCTGCTGTTCCTGCTTGGTGATGTCGAAAGTGCGCTGGGCCAGGTCGCGGGCTTTCTGGGCCGCGTCCACGCGCGCCTGTGCCTGTTCGAGTGCGAACTGCGAGTTGCGCACGTCGAAGGTGATGCCCTTTTTCTGCTGTTCGTAGGTGATCTGGCTTTGACGGAACGCCAGGACGGCGCGGAATTGATCGGCTTTCGCCTGACGGTTACGCAGGTTGATCGAAAGTGTTACGCCGACCTGGTATTCCGGAGAGGAGTAATTGAATGTGTTTTGTAGCATGCTGGGGAAATTGGTGGGCAGTGTGGTGCTGCACTCCGCGGCCCCAAGATCGCAGTAAGGATTCAGGGGGCCGGCGGTGCCGTTGCCCGCATAAACGCCATACATATTGAGAGTCGGCAACAGCTCGCTGTTAATGTCCTTGAGACTTTGCCGTTGTACTTCAGCCTGCATCTGGTAGATGGAGACCTCAGGGCGGTTCTTTTCGGCCTGAGCGATGAGCTCGTCGATGGATTTTGCCGCGTTCGGGTCAGGCGGTCCGAGGAGGTCCAGCGGGACGACAGGCATGGTATCGATCACGGGGTCGTCGGTTTTGGTGAGCGCGTTTTTCATCAGCAGCTCGTTCAGGCGCAGGCTGGCCCGGGAGACCGTGAGGTCACCTTCGCTGGTCGCAACGTCGGACTGATCCTTCATGACCTGCATCGCGGGGATGGCGCTGAGTTCGAGTTGCTTCTGGTCGTCGGAGAGGGTCTGGTTGGCAAAGCCGAGGGCGCGCTCCTTGATCTGCTCGTCCTGATAGGCGTTAACGAGGTCCCAGTAGATGTTCTCGATTTGTGTAACAGTCGCGATGACCTGAGCCTTGAAAGCAAGATCGGTGATCTGGAGGTTGCGCCTGGCGATGTGCATGAAGCGCTCGTTCGTGGAAAGTCCGAAGCCGGCAAGCAACGGCTGCGTAATCAGAACAGTGAAATTGGAATAAAGGCTCGGATTGATAGCGTTGTAGGGACTGTTGCTGGTAAATCGCTCCCCCGTGTAACTGACATTTACATTGGTGCCCAGGGGAAAAGACTGCGAATAATTGGACTCGCCTTCGATGGTATTCACGCGGAGAGTCGGAGTTCCGACCAGAAAGACGTTCTCTTCCTGAGTGACGCTGTGGTCGACAAATCCCCTGAATGTCAGGGTGGGGTCGAAAGAAGGGACGGATGTTCCTGCGCCGAGAGTCGAGGTGACGATACCGCCGGCCCCGGCTGCCGACAGACCGGAGCTGGTCGATCCCCCGCCCCCACCCGTGGCGGCGCCAAAGCCACCCTGGGTTCCCTGAACGATGTTGGTGTTCACCCCGTTGGCCGCGCCACCCGCTTTGGTGCGCAGGATATCCGTCTGAGCGATGGGGAAGTTATAGCGGAAGTAGGCGAGGTCGAGGTTATTCTCCAGCGCAAGGGCGATTGCATCGTGGAGCGAGATGTAGAGTTTGCCGTCGCGGATGAGGTTTTCCAGCCGCGGGGAGTTTAAGAGATTGACGTCCGGTGCGTTGCTCGGCATATAACGGCCCAGCGGGTTGCGCGTATGAGGCATCGTGACTTGAAACGGATGCTGCGGGCCGATCGTCTGCAGTTGCTCCTGCTGGGCCTGCTGGGCAATAGTCGGGGTCGGCGCGGGAGCAGCGGAGGTCGGTGGGGCTGGCGCTTCAGGCGCGGTCTGGCTGGGCGCCTGCGTTTGCGCGAAGCCGGAGGGCAGAAGAAGTCCACAAAGAATCGCGGCAGAAATCCGTTGATGGCAGGGGGAGCCTATCACGATGCCGTGACCTCCACGCCAAGATTGGGATTGGCGGAATCCGCGGTGAGCCAGCCGTCGCGCAGCTCGATGACGCGCGAGCCATAACCGGCATTGACTTCCGAGTGGGTGACCTGGACGATCGTTGTGCCCTGCTGGTTCAGCTCACGGAACAGCTCCATGATTTCCTTTGCCTGGCTGGAATGCAGATTGCCGGTGGGCTCGTCGGCCAGCAGCAGTGCCGGCTTGTGAATCACGGCCCGGGCGACGCCGACCAGCTGTTGCTGTCCGCCGGAGAGCTGGGAAGGGAAGAGGTCCTTCTTGCCGACAATGCTGAAGCGGTCGAGGGTATCGGCAACGAGACCCTGGCGCTGCGCGCGCGGCATGTCCTTATAGGAGAGAGGAAGGTCGATGTTCTCCTGGACGGTGAGATCGTCGAGCAGGTGATAGCTCTGGAAGACCATTCCGATATTGCGTTTGGCGAGGTCGGCTCGCTGCCGCCGGTTCATGCGATGCGCGGCTTCTTCTTTGAACCAGTACTCGCCCAGCCACTGGTCGTCGAGCAGGGCGAGTACGTTGAGGAGCGAGGACTTCCCCGCGCCGGAAGGTCCCATGATGGTGAGGAATTCGCCTTCCTGGATGTCGAGGTTGACGCGGCGCAGGACCCAGGTTTGGCCAGCGCCGGTTTTGTAACTGCGTTCGATATTTTTTAGCTGAATCATATTTGAGCCTGTAGCTGGTAGCCCGTAGCCTGTCGCTGGTGCGAATTTCGCACACGTATGCCTTCGCCCCGTTACCAGCTACAGGCTACCGGCTTCTTACTTGACTTCGAGGACCTGTTCGAGCGCCTCACCCTCGGCGACGACTTTGCCGTCGAAGAGATGGATCTGGCGATCGGCATGGCGCGCAAAGCGCGGATCGTGGGTCACCATGCAGATGGTTGCGCCCTCGCGATGCAGATTCTGAAGCAGCTCCATCACCGCTTCGGCGTTGCGCGAGTCCAGGTTTCCAGTCGGCTCGTCAGCCAGCAGGATGGAGGGCGAACCTGCGAGTGCGCGGGCCACGGCGACACGCTGTTGCTGACCGCCGGAGAGCTGCGATGGATAGTGGCGGATGCGGTGCGCCATGCTGACGCGCTCCAGCGACTCCTGCACACGGCGCTTGCGCTCGGTGGCCGACATGCCGGAGCGGTAGGTCAGCGGCAGCTCGACGTTCTCGTACACAGTGAGGTCGCCGATGAGGTTGAAGCTCTGAAAGATGAAGCCGATCTCCTGGTTGCGGATGCGCGAGCGCTGCGAGAAGTTAAGGTTCTCGACCGAGTGGCTGTTGAGGGTGTAGCTGCCGCCGGTGGGCGTGTCGAGCAGACCGATAATCGAGAGCAGCGTCGACTTGCCGCATCCCGAGGGGCCGGAGATGGCAACGTACTCCCCCTTATCGATCTTCATGTGGACGCCGGACAGCGCGTGGGTTTCAATCTCATCGGTGTAGAAGACCTTGGTGAGGCCCTCGATTTCAATCAACGCCTGATTGTTCTCCATCCTGCTCTCTCCTGCGTTTCGGGTATCTGTTTGTCCTGCGTCCTTGTTCCAGGGGAAGTTCCTTAATCCAAACGAACCTTGTCAGTGGCGTCGTAGCGCGACATATCCGAGAGAACTACGCGATCGCCCTCGCTCAGCCCGCTGATAATCTGAATCTGCGTTACCGAGGCCCTGCCAACTTTCACCTGAACCCGGGTGGCCGTTTTGCCATTAGGGTCTTCCTTAAACAAACTGATTGTGCTGTTCTCGTTGCCAAACGCCGGGCGCCCCACGTAGAGCACGTCGTGCAGACGCTCAAGATCGATGGTGCCGTCCACGCTCAGCTGAGGAACCGCCCCGGCCGGCAGGGGGCCATCGAGTGCTACGTCAACGGTGCGCGTTCCGTTCAATACGGAAGGATCGATTCTGGTGACGTGGCCTGGAACGATCCCGTTGTGGGTGTCGATCTCCGCCTGCTGACCGATCAGAATGTCGTGCGCCTGGGTCTCGGCGATCTGCAGAGCGGCTTTGAGCTGGTGGGGATCAATGACTTCGGCGACAGAGGTTCCGGCCGTGACGTGCTGGCCGACCTGAACGGGCGTCGGCAGGGAAGCAAGAACGCCGGAGATTCCAGCGCGCACCTGGAGCGCGGCTTCCTGTTTTTCGTAGAGTCCAAGCAGGGCCCTCGCCTGGTCAATCTTGGTCTGCTGGGAGGCGAGCTGGACTTCGATGGCCTTCTGATTGACGTCCAGCTGTTCTTCGCTGATCTGGTGCTGTGCGGTCAGCTGGTCAGCTTTGCTCTTCGACTGGTTGTACTGGAGGCCGCTGATGACGCCAAGGCCTAAGAGCTGCTTGTCGGTCTGGGCCTGCAGCTGGTCCTGCGCGTAGTCGGAGCTCACCGCGGCGGCGGCTCCTCTTTTGTCCATGAGCGTGCTTTCCAGTGTCGCCTGAAGGCTCTTGTAGTCAGCCTGCGCGCCCTTGAGTGCCAATTGCGCGTTGAGGACTTCCTGCTGCAGCTGAGGATCGGTCATGTCGAGCAGGATGGTGTCGGGCTTGACCAGGGTTCCAGGCAGGACGCGGATGCGGATCACCGTCGCGTCGGTCTGCGCTGGGATAAGCTCGATGCTCTCTTCGCGGGGGACTAGGGTGCCAAGGCCACGTACCTGACGGATCATGTCGCCGCGCTTGACGGTATCGGGCCAGATGGTGCTGGCGTCGACGCTGGGAACAGCGGGTTTGAGACGCATAACGGCCCAGGCGGCAGCAGTCACGCCGACAGCAACAACGGCCAGCACCACGATCTGCCGGCGAAGCTTCTTTTTCCGAATGTCGGGACGAGCGATGTCCATTGCGTAAAGTGAGTGCATGTGCCCCGCCAATCGGGCGGCGCGGCTAGTGTGCTGATTATAGGGTAATTATGGCGCTTATTCTATCGGCCGCGGAGAGGAGTTGTGATCGTTTGCGCAAAGCACTGTCCATTATTGGACATCGGTCGCGGAGATCGCCGGAAGCAGCCCGAAAGATCTGAGCTTGCCCTCGACAACTGTGATAATTTGCCGGTGGATTGTCTCGATGGGCCGGTCTCCATCAATGATCACAACACGTTCGGGCTCCCGGGCTGCAATCTCCCGATATTTGTCGTAGACCCGGCGGTAAAACTCCAGGTCTTCCCGTTCGAAACGTCCCTCGTCGTGGCCTGCGGCAGCGTTGCGATCGTTGCGGCGGCGAGCACGGTGGAGCGACTGATCGAAATTGGCGAGCAGCAGAAGGGTCAGGTCGGGGTTCAGGCCGCCGCACATCGTCCGGTGCATCGCGAGGACCGGTTCGCTGCCCAGCTGACGGCCACCTCCCTGGTAGGCCTCGGTGGAGTCGGTGAAACGATCGCAGAGAACGATATTCCCTCCATGAAGAGCCGGGGCAATGACCTCGGCAATGCACTCGGCGCGGTCGGCAAACATGAGCCCCAGTTCGGCCATGGGATCGAGGCGCTCGGTCTTCGAGTCCAGCAGGAGCCCGCGAATACGATCCCCGACGCCGGTCCCTCCCGGCTGGCGTGTGACGGTGACGCCGAGGCCCTGAGTTTCAAGATGAACGGCGAGTTTGCGTAGCTGTGTCGATTTGCCGGAGCCGTCGAGGCCTTCGAAGGTAAGAAAGAAGCCCATGAATGCAGGGTACAGGTTGCAGGGTACAGGGGGTGCCACAACGCGCCTGGTCTTACATGGCTTACAATAGTTACATTGTAGGAGGAGCGGATGAAAGCGGCGCGTTCGATGGTGGTGAGTATGCGGTTGCCGGTGGAGAGCGGGACGCGGCTGAAGCGCATGGCGCGCCGGCACGGATGGACGGCGAGCGATCTGAGTGCGCGGCTCGTAGAGGAAGGGCTGCGCCGGTCGGAGTTTGCTCTGATCGATTTCCGCGACAGCCCGGTGGGCCGCCAGACCTATATCCAGGGAACTACGCTGGCGGTCTGGGAGGTCATGATGATCGTGCGCGCCTACAAGGGCAGTGCGAAGAAGGCGGCCGACCACCTGGAGTGGCCTGAGTTCAGAGTGAAGGCTGCGATGCATTATGCCGAGGCATATCCCAAAGAGATCAACGATGCGCTGGCAGAGAACGACGCGATGGATTTCGACGCGCTGAAGAAGAAGCTGCCTAACCTTGAGCTCTACCAGCCTCTTCCCAGGCAGAGGAAATTGATCAGGGCCTCGCAGGCGGATGCGACCCGGTGATCCGAAGGCACTCGAAGGGGTTCTCTCTCAGTTGATGAATGCGAGGAATGGGATGCTCCGATTATTGCTCGACGAGCACCTTTCCCCGGTCATCGCGACCGGCCTGCGGCGCATGAATCCCGGGATCGAAGTTCATGCGATCAGCCAATGGGCGGGCGGGGTGTTCCGGGGACGCTCGGATGAGCAACTTCTGGCGAGGGCTGCTACGGATGCGCTGACCCTCGTGACCTACGACTGCAGAACCATTCCGGATTTGCTGATGAAATGGGGCGAGCAGGGCCGAAGTCACACCGGGGTCATTTTTGTGGACGAGAAAACCATCGCGCCGGCCGATATCGGGGGCTTGGTGCGAGCTCTTGCCTCTCTCTTCCGCGATTTCGGTCACCAGAATTGGGAAAACCGGCTGATGTTCCTTCCTCGTTACCGATAGCAACTCCACAACAACCACGTTCCGGCGCCGAGCAGCACCGGCGAGCTGAAAACGCCCGCCATCCACCGGCGGTAGACGATCGAAGCACCGATGTGGAGACACGCGTTGCCGATGCCTATGAGGATGGCGAGGGGCAGCGCGACCACGCGGATCCAGTGCGCGCCGTGCAGGGCGAACGGGGAGAGCAGTAGCAGGAGGCAAACGCCGCACGAGAGCAGGATGAGGAAGCTGCGCAGGGTAAAGACCGGCGGAAAAGGAATGTGCAGACGCCGGCGGATAGCCATGGCGTTGGGATTGTAAGTGGCGAGAAAGTTGTGGCGTGCTTCGTCGGCGACGTGCAGCGCGACTGCAAGTGCGAAAGCGATCCACGCCAGGCCGAAGTTCCAATCGAGCGGTGAGCGGAACATGGCGCATACCTCTGGACCGGCCAGTGTACGCCGAAAAACTACCGGTGCAAGGCTCCTGGATCAGGGGCCTCGGGAGGTGTTTACACTAATGGATTGCACTTCCACCACCGCTATCAGGAGGATGAATGCATCTCCGCCTTCGCCCGTTGTTGGGGCTGATGTTCACTGCTACGCTTTCCCTCGCCTTCTCCTTGCACGCCCAGACCGCGTCAAATCCCATCAAACTTACCGCCGATCTGACGGACGCGCCGCGCAAGATTCTGCACGCGCACATGACGATTCCGGTCAGCTCTGGTCCGCTGACGCTGCTCTATGCGGAATGGATCCCCGGCGAACACATGCCCGATGGTCCCATCGACAATCTTGCCGGGCTGTTCATCACAGCGAATCGGCAGCCGCTTGCGTGGACCCGGGACGACGTGAACATGTATGCGATCCATCTGACGGTGCCGGACGGAGTAACGCAGCTCGATGTGAAGGACGACTTTCTGGCAACGGCGGCGGCGACGGGATTCTCGGCCGGCGCTTCGACCAGCGCGAACCTGACGCTGTTGAGCTGGAATGAGCTGGTGCTCTATCCAGCGGGCCACCAGTCGGCCGACATCTACGTGCAGCCTTCGGTGGTGTTGCCGCAGGGGTGGCAGTCGGGAACCGCTCTGACAAAGACGGGCGGGGACGCGTCTCACCTGGACTTCGCGACGGTTTCTCTGGAACAGCTCATCGATTCGCCGCTGCTGACCGGGCGCTACTTTCTCGAAGTGCCGCTGGCACAGGAAGTGACGCCGAAGCACTTCCTGGATATTGCGGCCGACGGCCCCGAGGATCTGAAGCTGAATCAGGACACAATCAACGGCTATAGCAACCTGGTGCGCGAGACGGGAGTGCTCTATCAATCGCGGCATTACGAGAGCTATCACTTCCTTGTGACCGCCAGTGATCAGGTGGCGCACTTTGGGCTGGAGCATCATCAGTCGAGCGACGATCGCGTGCCGGAGAAAACCTTCACGGACGACAATCTGCTGCTGCTGTCGGCCGATTTGCTGCCACACGAGTTTACCCACTCATGGAACGGGAAGTACCGGCGGCCGGCGGGGCTGGCAACGGGCAACTACGAACAGCCGATGAAAGGTAATTTGCTGTGGGTGTACGAGGGGCTTACGGATTACCTGGGCAACGTGCTGGCGGCGCGCTGCAAGATCGAAACCGCAGCGCAGTATAGGGATTACCTCGCGGCAACGGCGGCGATGCTCGACGATCGCCCCGGCCGCATCTGGCGCGACCTCCAGGATACGGCGACAGCGGCGCAGATCCTGTACGAAACTTCGGACCAGTGGGATAACTGGCGACGCAGTACGGACTATTATCCCGAGGGCGACCTGGTCTGGCTCGACGTGGATACGACAATCCGCAAGCTGACGAAGGACAAGAAAAGCCTCAATGACTTTCTGGGCGCGTTTGAAGGGCTGGGAGGGAACACGGCGCCGAAGGTGGTCCCCTACACGTTCGACGACGTCGTCAAGGGTCTGAATGCAGTCGTTGCCTATGACTGGGCGACCTTTCTGAAGGAGCTGCTGACCAGCAAGGCGCCGCGTGCTCCGCTCGGTGGCATTGAGGGCGGCGGTTACAAGCTGGTGTACACCGATCAGCCGAACGAGGTCACGCAGGCCAGGATTACGGCGACCGGAACTACGCCCGAGTGGTGGTCGATCGGGGTCAACGTAACCAGCGACGGACATATTGAGGATGTGCTGGTCGGCTCGCCCGCGGATCAGGCAAAGCTGGGGCCGGGCATGCAGATTGTCGCTGTGAACGGAAGACAGTTCAGCAGCCAATTGCTGAGCGACGCGATCCGGGATGCGAAGGGGAATACCGCGCCCATTGAACTGATCGTGGTGAACACTGGAACCTATCGGGTCATTGGCCTGGACTATCACGATGGCCTGCGTTATCCGCATCTGGAGCGCGTGGACGGAACGCCCGATCGGCTGGACGATATCCTCAAGCCGATGACAGAGGCGCCGAAGGTGCATCCGGGCTAGATCAGGGTACAGGGCTCAGGGGTGCAGGTTACAGGACGTTGTAACAGAGGCCGGCGAGACAAATTCGAGCGAGCTGGGAGCGACCCGCGTCCGAGACTGCACGTTTACCTATTCGCCACAGCCGGCATCTGCTCTTCCTTGAGCGAGCGCAAAACGCTCTCCGCAGCCTGTTGTCCGGTGCGGATACAATCGGGCACGCCGATGCCTTCGTACGCGTTGCCGGCAAGCGCGATTCCAGGCAGCGCGGTCATACTGTCGCGGACCAGTTGCATGCGCTCGAGATGGCCGACGGCATATTGAGCCATCGACTGACGCCAGCGGTAGATGCGCACAAAGTTCGGCTTGGCGCGCAAGTGGACGATCTCCGCAAGCTCCTCCAGAACAATCTCCGTAAGGCGCGCGTCGCTCTCATCGAGAAGGTGATCGTTGCCCGAGCCGCCAAGGAAGCAACGCAGAACGCCTTTATCAGGCGGCGTGCGTCCCGCGAACTTGGCGTGGACGAAGGTGCAGGCGAGCATGCTGCGGCCTTCGGTAGCGGGGACGAGGTAGCCGAAACCCGCGGGCAGACTGGCCAGATCGGCCATGTTGTAGCCGAGCGTCACGGTGATCGAGGAACTATACGGAACGCTGGCGAGCGCGTCGGCGAGCGGAGCGTTGAGCGGCCGCAGCAGACTGGCGGACGACCAGGCCGGCAGGGCGAGGATGAGTCCGTCGAAGCGTTCCGGGCCGAATGCGGTTTCAACAATCCATCCGCTTTCGGATGCAGGGTTGAGGCGCGCGCGGCGCGCATCGGACACAGGGCGAGCGAGGGCGTGGACGGGCGAGCTGAGATGCACCGTGCCGGGCTGGAGCTGGGCGGCGATAGCGTCGACCATTTGCCGCATGCCACCACGCAGCGTGGTGAACAGGGGTCGCAGTGAGCCGGATTTTGCGCTGGAGGGCGCGGCATTTTTGCGGGCCGCGAGCATGGCGCGCGAGAGGCTGCCGTACTTCTCCTCCATGGCGACCATACGCGGCAGAACCGCGCGAACACTGAGCTGCGAGGCGTTGCCGCCATAGACGCCCGACAGCAACGGCGAGACCAGGCGGTCGACGGTTTCCTGGCCAAAGTGGCGGCGTGTCATCTCGGCAACGGATTCATCGGTGGTCGCCGGAGGCGGAGGAAAAAGGAACTCGCGCGCCATGCGCAGCTTGGTCGACCACGAGAAAAGGCGCGTGAATGCGGTCGGCAGCAGCTTTGTCGGAACCATGAACATCAACCCGTCGGGGAGCGGGATGAGCCGGTTCCTGACGACGATAAAAGTCTTGCGCTCGGCATCATTGGAGCCAAGCAGCTGATCGCCAATGCCAAGTTCGCGGCAGAGACTGGCGGCACTGGGCTTCTCCGTGAGGAACGAATCGGGGCCGCCTTCGATGACACAGCCTTCGATGGTCTCCGAGCCAATGACGCCACCGAGGCTGCCAGCGGCTTCATAGAGCTGGTATTCAATCGGCTCGCCGGCGCGCTGCGACTTCTCCAGCGTCCAGGCGGCGCTCAACCCGGCAATGCCGCCGCCGATGATGGCGATGCGTTTCAAGAATGCGCGACCTCTAACTGAATCAGATCATGAGCGGCGCATGCAGGGGAAGCGTCTTTCTGGTTCGGATCGGGATGATAGCCGCGGGGCTGATAGATGCAGCAGGGTTCTTCGGCCATCACGTCGCCGGTGACGGCGTAGGCGCGAGCACGCGATCCACCGCAGATATTGCGGAATTCGCAGGCGCCGCATTTGCCGTGAAGCAGATCCGTGTCGCGGAGCTTCACGAAGATGGGCGACTCCTGGTAGATGTGCGCGAGCGTGTCGTTGTGCAGGTCCCCGCCTTCGATGGGGAGGAATCCGCTGGGGTAGACCTTGCCGATGTGGGAAATGAAGACGAAGCCGCGCCCGTCGTTGACGCGCTTGGTGGCCCAGCCAACCGCCTTGTCTTCAGAGCCGCGGCCAGGGTGGCCCGAGCTGACGGTCCAGCCCGGGTGAGCAGTCGGATGCCCGGTTGGCCGAGCGCCGGCGTCGTCGTGAACGCCAGTCGTCGGGAGATTCTCCTTCATGCGCTGCTGAATGAGGTAGCGGCGGTAGTGCATGGCTTCGGTGGTCTTGATGGCAAAGGGGACGCGCTTGGTCAGGTCCCACATCTTTGCAAAGACGTCTTCGAATTCCTGGCCGGTGAGCAGGTCGTCGGTCTTGCCCCGCCCGACGGGGACGAGGAAGAAGAAGCTCCACATCACGATTTGCTTCAGGGTGAGGAGAGTCGCGAGGTTGTCGAGGTCAGCGATGTTGAGACGGCTGACAACTGTATGGACCTGGATCGGCAGCTTGGCTTCATTGGCCCAATGAATGGCTTGAACCGTGCGCTCCCAGGTACCCGGAATGCCGCGGATAGAGTCGTGAATGGCGGGCACGGAGCCATCGAGCGAGACGGCGAGGCGCGACAGGCCCGAGTCCTTCATGCGGAAGATGGCCTCGCGCGTGAGCAGGGGTGTGGCGCTGGGTGTCAGCGCGGCATGCACCCCTTTGCCGGCGGCATGCTGAATAAGTTCAAAAATGTCGGGGCGCTTGAGCGGATCGCCGCCCGTGAAAACGAAGAGCGGCACTTCGAGCTCGGCGATCTGGTCGATCAGGTTCTTCGCTTCCGCAGTGGAAAGCTGGCTGGCATGCGCCAGCGGTTGAGCGGATGCGCGGCAGTGCTTACAGGAGAGGTCGCACGCCTGGGTCGTCTCCCAGATGGCGAGAAAGGGCGCGCGATCATAGTCGAGCTTAGTTATGGCCTGGCGGATATCCATGGAAACAGGAGAGCAGGGGCAGGGCCAGGCGGGATGTGATGGGAGTCACAATTGCTGGGCGTAGCCGGTTGAGCTAGGCAGCGCGGCGTTGTTCGCTGGCGGCGAGTTCATGAACGAACTGGCGCAGAGTACGTGGCTCGCGGCCCAGAATTGCACGGAGGACCAGGGGGTTCCCGCCGGGAAAGCCGTGACGATCATAATCGGCATACATCTGGCGCAGGCCATCTCGAACCGGACCGAGCGGCAAGTGGGCGGCATTGGCCCATTCGTCGAACTGCACCTCGCCCGCTTTGACGCGGAATCCGACAGCTTCGCTCATCAGTTCAGCCAGCTCGGCACGATCGACCATGCCCGGTGCGCAGAGTTCGAAAGTGCCATAGTCGAGGCGATCGCTCGAAAAGGCCAGACCCACGACCTCCGCGACGTCACGGTAATCCACGTAGGAGGCCTTTCGATAGATGGAATAGGGGAGCGCAAAGCGTGCGCGCTGGACCAGATCGGGCCACGCGTTCTCGATGCTCTGCATGAACATGGTCGGCTGCAGGACGGTGAAGTTCATCCCCGACTGATACAGCACTTCCTCCACCGGCAGTTTCGCAGCGTGGTTGCTGAGGCTGAGGATCGAGGGATGGATAACGCCGGAAAAGACGAAGCGCCGAACGCCGGCCGCACGCGCTCCTTCGATCATGGCGATACCCATGTCGAACTCGTGAGGGGTAAAGGCCGGGTTAATGTGAAAGACGCCATCCATGCCTTTCGCGGCTTTCAACAGACTGGTAGGGTTTTCGAGGTTACCCAGGACGGTCTCGTCGGCGCCGCGTTCGCGCGCGTACGCCTCCTGCCTCTGGTCGCGAATGAGGGCGCGCACGGTAACTCCGCGCCTCTTCAGCTCCGGGACGACCAGCCCAGCGTATTGACCTGTCGCACCAACGACCAGAACCCGCATCGAGCCCTCCACTTCTATTTGCGCATAAGAAGCGGTCCAATGGGGAGCCGGATGCCCTGCCTTACTAATAACTGCGCCAGGGCAGCCGAACTTTTGTGTTATGGTCAGCAGCGGCCAAAGTGGTCCGGGAATTGGAGCCCGTCGGCGGATCAACGGGTACCCGTCTTCCAAACCGTTCCAGGGCGGCATTCACGGTATAATAAACAACGTGAGTGCTACCATCTCCGAGACCCCAGTCTCCCCCCGGTACGCGGCTTCCAACACCCCGGAAAAACGCGTTCTTCTGTTGAAACCCCGCGGCTTCTGCGCGGGTGTAGTGCGGGCGATCGACATCGTGCGCATTGCCCTCGAGACCTTTGGCGCGCCTATCTACGTGCGCAAGGAGATCGTCCATAACCGCTTTGTGGTCAATGAACTGGCCGAAAAAGGGGCGATCTTCGTGGACGACATCCACCAGGTTCCTGAAGGCGCACGCGTCATTTACTCGGCGCATGGCGTTTCGCCAGCGGTGCGCGAGCAGTCGAAAGAGCGCAAGCTCAAGGTGATCGACGCAACCTGCCCTCTGGTGACCAAGGTGCACGTCGAGGCGGTCAAGTTCGCACAGCAAGGTTACTCGCTGGTGCTGATCGGCCACCGCGATCACGATGAGATTGAAGGAACGCTCGGCGAAGCGCCGAACGTCACGCAGGTGGTTTCAAGCGTGGAAGAAGTACGGACCCTGGAAGTGCCCGACCCTGAACACGTGGCCTACCTGACGCAGACCACGCTGTCACTCGATGAGTCGCGGGACATCATCCAGGCCCTGAAGCAGAAATTCCCAAAGATGGTCGGGCCCCATTCCCAGGATATTTGCTACGCAACGGAAAATCGCCAGGTCGCAGTGAAGAACGTCGCACACAGCGCCGATCTGGTGCTGGTGGTGGGTTCGAACAACAGCTCGAACTCCAACCGTCTGGTCGAAGTTTCGCGCAATCTGGGCACACAGGGTTATCTGATCGACAATGCGGACGCGATCCATCCGGAATGGCTGGCGGGCGTCGGCACCGTCGCGGTCACAGCCGGCGCTTCGGCGCCGGAGATTCTGGTCGAAGGCGTCATCGAGTATCTGAAGCGCAACGGCTTCGGAACGGTCGAGGAAGTCGAGGTCATGCCGGAAAACGTCCGGTTTGGGCTTCCTCCAGAGATCGTACAGGCGATTCAGTCTGCTCCTCCGCCAACCCCCGCGGGAGTCTAACAATACGTGTGGTCCTGTCCGATGTGGTCATCGCATAGTCACGGGCCGCATCGGTGCAGCTTCATTGGCAGCATTATCGGTATAGCCGGAAGTCTGGTTTCTTAATCGCATGAGTCCACCTTCTGAAGTCGTTCGGCCTCGAGCAACAACGTCTCCTTCCGGGAGCAGTGGCAGCGGTATCCCTGTCACTGCCGAGCCTCGCCGGCCTTTTGCCAATCTGAAATTTGGGCGGATCGACGCCGCTCCCGAAGAGGTAGCGCAGGCGATTGCGCGGTCGCGCGAGTCGCTGCTGGCGCGGCAGCATCCCGAGGGCTACTGGAGCGGGGAACTGGAAGGCGACTCGATGCTGGAGGCGGATTACATCTTCCTCCATGTCCTGCTGGGCACGGGCGATCCGGGAAAGATGGAGCGAGCGCTCACCGAGATCATGCGCTATCGGAACGACGATGGCAGCTGGTCGCTCTTTCCGGGCGGTTCAGGGAACATCAGCCTCTCGGTCAAATGCTACTTTGCGAGCAAGTTGATGGGGGTTTCCGCCGACGAGGCTCACATGGCCGAGACGCGGGAGTGGATTCTCGCGCACGGCGGCGTGACCGCGTGCAACACCTTCACGAAGATTTATCTCTGTTCGCTCGGGCAATACGAATACAACTCGGTGCCCGCCATCCCGCCCGAGATTGTGCTGTTCCCGAGCTGGTTCTGGTTCAACATTTACGAAATCTCATCGTGGTCGCGCGCAATCCTGGTTCCTCTGTCGATCGCGTACGCGAAAAAGCCCTTCAAGAAGATTCCGGCCGAGCATGGCATCAGTGAGCTGTTTGTCGGTGGACGCGAAAACGCCGACCTCAAGCTGCGCTGGGATCGCGATCACGTTTTCGGCTGGCGCAATTTCTTCATCCTCTGCGACCGTCTGACCCACTGGTTTGAGCGCGTGCACATTCGCCCGCTGCGTTCCATCGCCCTGAAGAAGGCCCAGAAGTGGATGCTCGAACGGCTGGAGATGTCCGATGGCCTCGGGGCAATCTATCCGGCCATCCTCAACTCCATCATTGCGCTCCGTTGCCTGGGTTACTCCCTCGATGACCCGCAGGTGATTCGTGCGATGGACGAGTTCGAACGGCTCGGAATCGACGAGCCACGGGGGACGAACGACTGTCCGGAGCCCACCTTCCGCATGCAGCCCTGCTTGTCTCCGGTGTGGGACACGGCGCAAGCGGTCTATGCGCTGGGCGAGGCCGGCCTTGATCGCAAGGATCCCAGGATGCTGAAGGCGGCGGACTGGATGCTGTCGAAAGAAGTGCGCCACAAGGGCGACTGGGCAGTGAAGAATCGGGGTGCCGCGCCGGGTGGATGGTACTTCGAGTTCAACAATGAGTTTTATCCGGATGTTGATGATACTGGACAAGTTCTGCTTGCGTTGAACAAAGTTGACAACCCCCGCGAACGCTACCAATACGACGTCTGTCAGCGCGCAATCGACTGGGTTTTTTCGATGCAATGCCGGAACGGCGGCTGGGCGAGCTTCGACAAAGACAACACCAAGATGATCTTCCAGCACATCCCGTTTGCGGATCACAATGCGATGCTCGACCCGCCGACGGTGGACATCACCGGGCGCATCCTCGAGATGCTGGCCACTTACGGCTACACCAGCAAGGACCGCCGCGTGGAGAAGGCCATCAGGTTCATTTACCAGGAACAGGAAGCCGATGGCAGCTGGTTCGGCCGCTGGGGCGTGAATTATCTATACGGCACGTTCCTCGTGTTGCGCGGCCTCGAGGCGATCGGTGTGTGGAGCCATGAGCCGCAGGTGCAGCAGGCGGCGGAGTGGATCCGCTCGGTGCAAAATGCCGATGGCGGCTGGGGAGAAAGCTGCAACAGCTACGACGATCCCGTGACGCGCGGCATCGGCGCCAGTACGCCCTCGCAGACGGGGTGGGGCGTTCTGGGACTTCTGGCGGCGGGCGATACGCGAAGCGACTCCGTGGCCAAGGGCATCAAATGGCTCCTGGCCGGCCAGAAAGTAGATGGCTCCTGGGACGAAAGCCTCGGTGAGGGCAAGACGCGGCAGGCAATCTACACGGGAACCGGCTTCCCGCGGGTGTTCTATCTGGCCTATCCGCTGTACCGCGATTATTTCCCGCTGCTGGCTCTGACGAGTTACAAGCGGGCGCTGGAGAAGGCTGAGTAGGCGCCTGGGGCGCGCTGGCGAGAGCAACTGAGTCCTTAATTTCAGATGTAGGAAGGATTTTCTGATGGCAGTACCTGTTTCGCAGGCATGGACGGTCGCCACGTACGTCCTGACGCAAAAGCTGAAGGGAAGGAAGCGCTTTCCGCTCGTGACGATGCTCGAGCCGCTCTTCCGGTGCAACCTGGCGTGCGCCGGGTGCGGCAAGATTCAGTATCCGCCGCACATTCTGAAGCAGGAACTGACTCCTGACGAATGCTTCCGCGCTGTCGAAGAGGCGGGCACGCCGATGGTTTCAATTCCCGGCGGCGAGCCGCTGCTGCATCCGCAGATCGACAAAATTGTTGCCGGTCTGGTTGAGCGCAAAAAGTATGTGTACATGTGCACGAACGCTCTCCTGCTGAAAGAGAAGCTTCACCTCTTCACGCCGAGCAAGTATCTGTCATTCTCCGTCCACCTCGACGGCCAGCGCGAACATCACGACTTCTCCGTTTGCCGCGAAGGTGGGTACGACATCGCGATGGAGGGGATCAAGGCGGCGACGGCGGCGGGCTTCCGCGTGACGACGAATACGACCCTGTTCGACGGCGCCGATCCGAACTCTGTGCGCGCCCACTTCGATGAGTTGATGGACGTCGGTGTTGAGGCGATGATGGTCGCCCCCGGCTATACCTACGAGAAGGCACCCGACCAGAAGCACTTCCTGGGCCGCGCTCGGTCGCGCAAGCTATTCCGCGCCATCCTTTCTAATCGCAAAAAGAGCTGGAAGTTCAACGCGAATTATCTTTACCTCGAATTCATCATGGGGAAACGGGACTTCAAGTGCACGCCGTGGGCGATGCCGACGTTCAGCATCTTCGGCTGGCAGAAGCCCTGCTACCTGCTGCAGGACGGCTACGCAGACACCTTTCAGGAGCTGATTGAGTCGACGAACTGGGACAATTACGGCACCGAAAGCGGCAACCCGAAGTGCGCGAACTGCATGGTCCACTCCGGCTACGAAGGCACGGCGGTGAACTACACCTTCGGATCTCTGAAGGGACTATGGGAGACGGCGAAGGCGATGACAAAGCTGTATCCGGATAAGGGCGCGCTCGACCTGCTGAATGAGCCCGTCAAGCCTGCGCACAGCTTTAATCCGCTGGTTCAAATCAACGCCCAGATCAAGACTGAGGTTCTGGTGGAAGAGGGAACTCGCGTATGACGACGGCCACAAATCCTGCCCTCGATCCCAACGCGATCGAAGTAATGGACGGGCGCGCACGAGAGCAGCTCGAGGGATGGATTCCGTCATTGGCCAGCGACGACGATATCCGCCAGGCGCTCGAGAAGGCCTTCGATTATCGTGGCGACGTGACCCTGACGCTGAAGGATGGACGTGTAATTCACGGGTATGTCTTTGATCGGCGGACCGGCACGACTCTCCAGGATTCGGTGGTGCGGGTGATCCCCTCGGAAGAGCGGACAAAGCTGAGCGTTCCGTATTCCGACATCGCCGCGCTGGCTTTTACCGGACGCGACAACGCCGCAGGCCGCACCTTCGAGGCCTGGATTAAGAAGTACTGGGAAAAGAAGGCCGCGGGCGAAAAGAACATCGCCATCGAGCCGGAGAAGCTGTAGCAGTGATCGACCGGCCAGTTGAAATCCGTTTGGTTAAGAACCGGTCAGGGTTGGTTGAAAAGTCAAGC
>Ga0302319_10007582_pt1 | contig 21328 bp, 19 predicted proteins | sample Bog_T0_2_FD_203319 | JGI IMG/M metagenome (GOLD analysis project Ga0302319, IMG submission 203319) | Peat permafrost microbial communities from Stordalen Mire near Abisko, Sweden - Bog_T0_2 | ecosystem: Environmental > Terrestrial > Soil > Wetlands > Peat | place: Sweden: Abisko, Stordalen Mire... | reverse complement strand
CGCCGCGCCACCGCCGGTTGCTTGCAGACCACCGCGCAGGGATCATAATGCCGGCGGCAAAAGCGCGTGGATGCAGGGCTTCTTTGACCGCCCCACTCCTCCGCTGTGGATGTTGATCGGCGACGGAACCTAAAAGCAATTTGGAAGACGCTCTTTTTTGATAGCCCAAAGCCTCGGCTCGGGAGTTTCACCGTAAGCATTCAGTCGTCCATAACAGGAAAGCCCTCCGCGCGCAGCAGGCCGGTAAGCCCGGGTGTCATCGAGCGCTGGGAGGGCTTGCGCCGACTGCTTCCGGAGCCAACTCCGTCGCCTCGGCTTTGAGCAGCTTCACTGGGCGCGACCCCGGCGAAGCTGTGCGAATATTACTACGAGGGTTTTTCAATGCCCTCTCAATTAGGAACTTTCTACTTGGCTGGGAATAGGAACTTTCTATTTGGCTCCGACATCGCGGGCCATCGCCGTTCGATTCCATCCTGAGTCTTCCGGCGGAATCACGATAGGCTTTGCTCTTGATCGACTGTTTCCGGGTAGTGCCATCCGCCAGTTGGTCCGTGCGCTCTTCCAGTTGTTCCAGTGAGAGCGCGGCACCGGGCACAGGAAATACGAGTCGGGCTGGACCGGGTTTACCGGCTGTCGGCTGCGACTGCCCCCACGCGAAAATCGCGGCAAGCAAAAGAATGCCAACTGGCAGACAATGACGAAATCCAGATGAGGGCCGCATAATCGACCGAATCTAAAGAATGCCTGGTCCAAGTCTCGGATGCTCCCTTGTATTGGCGGGAAAGGGGTGGCTTCGTAGTGTACGGTTCCAGTGAATACCCAGGTGAATTTTTACAATTTCATTCGCTTCAGCCACTCGAACGCCTTGTCTTTGTCGCCTAAGCCGAGATAAACGTGAGCCACGGCCAGAGCCCGGAGGGGTTTTCCCCCGTCACTCTGAAGAAGCTTGTTCAGTACGCCGGTGGCTTCGCGCGTTTTGCCGGTTACGCCATAAGCGTAGCCAGGATCGCTGGTGATCATGGCGTCGCCACCCATTAGCCGCCGGGCTTTCTCCGCCTCGGCCACGGCCTCTTCATTTTTCCCGGCGGCGAGTAAAGCCACGGCGAGGCCCTGACTGGCACCCCCCATCTCAGGATCGAGAGCCAGAGCCTGGTGGAAATGCGCAATCGCCTCGTTGGTGCGCCGCAGATCGTACAGCACTCTTGCCACTGCCGTTTCTGCCCAGGGTGAAAGCGGATCCAGATCCAGCGCCGCCCGGCTTTCCGTCAACGCTTGTTCAAGCCGCCCTGTTTTTACAAGGTAACTGCTGTATGCCCGGAGCGCGGAAGCATCGCCGGGATCGAGAGCCAATCCTTTCCTGATCTCCCCTTCGGCCGATGACCAATCGGGGTCAAACTCAAATGCTTCGGCCAATGCCAGGTGTGCTCCCCCTTGCGAAGGATCCAGTTCGAGGGTTTGCCGGCCGCGGCACGGATCCTGGCAATGACCTCTTTGACGGGGACTTCGGCAGTAACAACCGGCAACACGGTGTAAGAACGCGCAATTCCAAGCCAGGATGGCGCATATGCGGGATCCTTCGCGCTCGATTCTTCGAAATACTGGATTGCCATGTGAAGCGAAGTATCTGTGTGCATGTTAAAGAAATACAGACCTTTAAGCCAGGCTTGATAGGCTTCTGGGTCGATGTTCGCCGCTTTCGAGGAGAACTCCGACGAAAGGGTCATCTTGTTTGCGGAAAAGGACGACGCCAACGCCTTCGCGATGGCGCTTGAAATTTCTCGCTGAACTCCGAGAACGTCACTGAACTTCCTATCGAAACTCTTCGACCAAACGGTATAACCGCTGCTGGTCTCATCGAGTTCGGCCGTGACACGAAGACTGTCACCATATTGCTGTACGGTTCCTTCGAGTACCGTCTGCACGTGAAGCGTTCGGCCAATTTCATGGGCGCTGGTCGTCTTACCTTTGAACTGAAACGCCGATGTCCGCGCGACCACGTGAAGACCCTGAATCTGAACCAATGAATCGATAAGAGCCTCTGCGAGTCCGTCGCTGACCTGGCTTGCTTCGTAATCCGAGGCCCAATAAGAATGCGACGATTATCAGCCCCACGATTCCGATGGCGGCGCGCTTCGGGGTCAGCCACCTGACGGGCGGAATACTGAAAACATCCGATTCAGTCAGGCGAGGATCGTTTACAGACGGCTCAACAACCGACCGACCGAGATCCGTTGCCGGTGAAAGCCCCTCTGGCACCGTTGCTCCCGATCCCAAAGCGACGGATGCGCCTGAAAAATCCTCTGTTACCTCGATAGTTGACGGAGCATAAGTTCCTTTTGGAAAATCGAACCGAATGTTATCTCCAGCCCCTTCGGTCTCATAGTACTTAGCCAGCCGTGCTCTGAGCTTGCGAGCCTCAGCCCGCACAATATTGTCGACTCGCATATCGAAGCCTTCGCCCCTGTGGAAGGCCTCGATCCCGACCGTATACTCCTTGATCCACGCGGCGCGGCCGGCAATAGTTTCGTCAACGGCATATCGCAGAAAATTGCGCTGTCCATCGGCTGGACGGAAGGTTCGGCTTTCGAGTACGCGCTGCAGGCACTCCCGTATCCTCGCCTCCGAAGCTGCCGATTGCGGGCTGAACTCTTTTGCTTAACGGAACGGGGCTCTGCGACATGGGGCGGGACTAACCGGGATCAACGTAAATGCTTCGTTCTGCGTAGGATCATAGCACGAGAAAGCACCGAACACATCAAGGGCAGACACAGGGGCAGGCGCCGGCGTCTCACCGCCCCGGTGCGTTCACCGCGAAACAATAAAACAGCCCCGCGCCCCCAGTGCTTACCAGGTTCTGCTGGCTGCAGCCACGGCTCGCATGCGCCGCATTCCACGAGGAATATAGTCCGTCCCGGTCATGATGACCCAGCATGGCGCTACCCTCCCCGCTGCTGGTCCAGTTATTGCACGTGTGGTCCATGCCGTCCGTGAACGCGCGGCCATCGGCCTGCGAGCCCGTGAGCATGTCGTGCTGGTTTGGCATCTCGCCAACGCCTTTCACAGGGTTGCCTTTCTCATCGAGTGCGGACGTCTTCGTCAGCGTGTTGCCCACTCGGGCGACTTCCAGCGTGTCGCCGTGCAGTTCGGCAAGGTCACGTGCAATGCGAAAGCCCTTCGCGCTGTACCATGGGCCACCGCCGATGCGGTCGCGGGCGTTCACTCCGGGCTGTCCGTCTTTCGCCTGGGTGCTGAGGTAGGCGTGCCACGTGCGGTCACCGGCCCCTGCTGCGGCAGCCAGCCGTTGGCAGTGCTGGTCGGCTCCGGCGAGACCACCCAGATCACCTCCCTTTCCCAACCCGACACTGGTCACGAAGAAATTCATGGGCGGCGCCGACTGCGGCGGCTGTGGCTGTTGAGCAAAAACGAATTGCGCGAACCAACCCAGAAAGAGTGAAACCTTAAGGAAACGCATGCTGAGAATATAACTTCCCTGGAGGCGAGCAACTGTAAAGGTTGGTCATCTCATATATTGAATGACTCCCGGCTTCCGAGATTAAAGCCGCATTCCCTGATTAAACAGAATATGTAAATGTTCTTGTGCATTTGTATATTTACAGTTCTTCACGGTGCCCGGAAATATTCACCCGTAAGCTGAAGTTCATCGGGGTGCTTTCTGACACGGCAAAAGAACAATCGCGTTTATCCAAATAAGGCTTATCGAAACAAGATAGGACTCGCCTTAGCCGCCCTGGCCGCTCTGCTTTCTTTGAGCGCCGGTGCGAGCGCACAGGGCACTGGCAGCATTCGAGGGCTCATCACCGACCCGTCATCGGCCGTCATTCCCGGCGCCACGGTAGTCGCCGTCGGCAACGGCGCGACGCACACAGCTAAAACCGATGGCCAGGGCCGCTACACGGTGCCCAATCTACCGGCCGGAAGTTACACGCTGCGCGCCGAAGTGAAGGGCTTTGTGACCTACACGCGTGCGGATGTCGCCGTGACTTCGGGACAGGTAAATAGTCTGGACATAGCCCTGCAGATCGCGGCCGAGGCCCAGCAGATTCAAATCGACGACCAGTCCAGTGCCCAGGTGTCCCTCGACGCATCAAGCAATGTCAGCCAGCTTGTGCTGAACGAGTCGGATCTCGAACAACTGCCCGACGATCCCGACGATCTTCAGGCTGATCTGACGGCGCTGGCCGGTCCCGCCGCCGGCCCCAACGGCGCGCAATTCTTCGTTGACGGTTTCTCCGGCGGCCAGTTGCCTCCGAAAAGTTCCATACGTGAAATACGCATCAATTCAAATCCCTTTTCATCCGAGTTCGACCGCCCAGGTTTCGGCCGGATCGAGATCCTGACCAAGCCGGGTACGGACAGCCTCCACGGCAGCGCTTTTATCAACTACGGTACTCGGGATTTCGACAGCCGCAACCCGCTTCTCGCCACTTCCCCACCCGCCTATTCCTCGCGGATGATTACGGGAAATATCGGCGGTCGCATCAACAGGAAGTCGTCTTTCTTCATCGATATCAATCGCCGCGACATCACTGAGAACGCGCTCGTCGTGGCAAGCGTCCTGAACAGCAGCTACAACATCGTTCCCCTGAACCAGGCGGTTCTTACTCCTAATTATCTTTTGATGATCAGTCCGCGCATCGATTATCAGCTCAATGCGAATAACACCCTGGTCGTGCGTTTCAACCACACGGCGTCGTCGAATCTGGGAGGCGTGGGCCAGTTTAATCTGCCGTCGCAGGAGATTAATACGAATCTCAAGACCAATACGGCACAGATCACCGAGACAATGATTCTCGGCACTAAAGCCGTGGATGAGACGGCGTTTCAGTTCCGCGACAGCCACAACAATCAGACGACTCCTGGAAATTTCTCAATCCCCGGAATCAACGTAAACAACGCCTTCGACTCTGGCGGCGCGCCATTCTCAGCCAATTACACCGATACAACAGGCTACGAATTGCGCAACGCTATGACCGTTACCCAGGGCGCACAGACGATCAAACTTGGAATCCGCGCCCGCCAGACCGATCTCTACACTCAGTCCACCTCGAATTTTAACGGCAGCTATACTTTCCTTTCCATCCAGCAGTATCAGCAGACAGAACTGTTGCTTTCCCAGGGCGTGCCCATGGAGACCATTCTTCAGGAGGGTTACGGCCCAACTGCGTTGAACCTGAGCAGCGGCATTCCGCTCCAGTCGGTGCGGCAATTCGATCTCGGAGCCTACGCTCAGGATGACTGGCGCGTCCGCAGGAACCTGACCCTCAACTTCGGTCTGCGCTATGAAACGCAGAACAACATTCACGATCACATGGACCTTGCGCCGCGCTTCGGCTTTGCCTGGGCTCCCGGCGCAAAGGGTAACAGAGCCTCTAAAACCGTAGTCCGCGGCGGCTCGGGGATCTTCTTCGACCGGTTTGACGAAGCGAACACGCTCAACGCGCTTCGCTTCAACGGCACGTCGCAAACAAGCTATCTGATCAATGCGGCGAACTGTTCGATATCGCCCGGAACGATATGCGCGTTGGCTTCCTACCCGAATCTTCCGCCTCTCTCATTGCTATCCGTCCAGAACCAGGCGCTGTGGCGAGTCGACCCGAACCTGCGCGCGCCCTACATGATTCAGACCGCCATCGGCATCGATCGGCAGTTGCCCGGCCGCACGCAGCTCTCGATGAACCTGGTCGATTCGCGGGGCGTTCACGCACTGAGAGATCGCGACATTAATGCGCTCCTTCCGGACGGCGCGCGGCCTTTGGCTAACAGCGGTATCACGGGCGCCGGCGGCGATATCTATCAGTACGAGACGACCGGCATCTACAAGCAGATGCAGTTGATGACGAACGTGAATGCGCGCGTCCGCTCCAACGTCCAGTTGATGGGCTTTTATGTGCTCGGCTGGGCCCATACGGATGCCAACGGGTTTGTTATGAATCCCTATAATGCGAATCTGGACTGGGGCCGTGCCAACTTCGACGTTCGTCACCGCGGGTTCGTCGGCGGCACCATCGGACTTCCCTTCCGTATGTCGGCGGCTCCGTTCGTGACGATGAGCTCGGGAGCGCCGTTCAATATCACCAGCGGCCAGCAGTTCGACGACGATGGACAATACAACGCCCGTCCCGCCTTTGCATCGAGTTCACAGTGCGGCCAGGCCAATATCAAGTGCACCGCATTCGGCAACTTCAATCTGAATCCCGCTGCCGGGACGCCGCTGATCCCAATTAACTACGGGGAGGGTCCGGCGCAATTTTCAGTGAATCTCCGCCTCAGCCGCACCTGGAGCTGGGGAGAGCGAACGGCGCCGGGAGCTAATAATAACGGTCCGCAAGGTGGTGGACCTCCGGGTGGAGGACCTCCGCCGGGCGGTGGACCACCCCCAGGCGGCGGCCCGCCTCCGGGCGGCCCTCCCGGTGGAGGGGGAGGCTTCGGAGGTTTTGGCGGTGGTACGTCGGGCAGGCGCTACAGCGTCACCCTCAGCATCAACGCGCGAAATGCTTTGAACCATGTGAACCTCGGCCAACCCGTGGGCAGTCTGGCATCGCCCTTCTTCGGTCAATCGACCTCGCTCGCTCAGGGTATCGGGCCTTTCGGCGGGGGAAATGGCGCAGCCGGCAACCGGAAGATAGAGCTCCAGGCCCGGTTTCAATTCTGACTTCCCGGAGTCGGGTCAAGAGAATATAACCAAATCAGAACATTGACTTGATCCATGGGGCCGATTTTACGTTTCTGCTGAGTGCGTGTGATACCGGACGCTAACACTTGGCAGGGCCCGGAAGTCTCAGGGAAAGCGCTGGTCTCGAATTGCCGACCGTTGCCAGACTCTGAGCAGGGCAGCAGTAGTTTCGTGGACCGTTACAAGTGCCACTGGAAGCGCGGAGGCCACTTTGAGGTTCACGACCTCAGACCACCCGTTTGCGGAATGATGGCAATCTTATCGTTGCGGCCTACCGCGAGGCGGGCGAGCGGCAGGAGGAAGCACCTCGGACTCTGCCACGACCGTTGATGTCTCGGATCTGACGGACGAGCAACTGTTTGCGAGCAGCGGATCCGGCGCGAATGCCAGGAGCGGATCGAGGCCCTCCACGCGGGCAAACCAGACCCGCTAACGATCGAGGCGGGCGCTGGGACGGTTGAGGAATCAAAAGGATGAGTCCGCCTGCGAGCCGCGCGTGTTCAGGACAGTCACTCCGGGATGCGGCTCACCAACTCCGAGAGCGCCTCGTGAGCGTCACCAACCGTATTAGCTTCAACGCTCTTGATGAACCGCGAGTAGCGGAGTTTTCCCCTCGCGACGGCGGCTGTCCTCGCATCCTCGTCGGTATCCGGCAGCGTGCTCAGAATCACTTTGGCCAGGGCGTCCATGTACGCAAACAGAGCCTGCTGTCCCGTAATGACCCGCCGGATTTTTTTCGAATACCGTTCGAGAGGCGCGACGATACGCTGTTCGGATTCATCGAGTATTGCATCCACGCCGCGCAACTCCTCTCGATCGCCGCCCGCATGAACGCGCTCGCTATCGTAGCTGCGAATCTTCGCCGCCTGCACAACGGCCTTGCAGGTGGCCTCGCTCAGCCGCATCCCCCGCATCTTGGTGGTCTTTTTCTTCATCGCTGAGTGCTTCTCCACGCGCTAAACAATCCTTTATATGTTCCATTACCGGTGTTTTTTGCTTCGATGCACGCTGGAATCGACTCCCCAGGTGCCCGGCCTTGCGGAACATTGAGGGCCCTTCGAAGCGCTCGCACGGGAAAATCCTACGCAACCGATGGCTCAGCTTCGAGCCTTCTGGCCGCAGGTACAGGAAGCTTTGAAGGCCGGACACACACTCCGGCTGATCCATAAGCGTCTGAACATGGCAGGAATCCCTACTAGCTATAAGCTCCTTAGTCTTTACCGCTGCCGCATTGAGCGGAGAAAAAAAGGACCTGCGCCTTCACTGTATCCGAATACGCCATTACCAGCCCGGTCGCCGGACAGCGCGCCGCCGGTCTTCGACCCCCTGGCCAATTTTCGCGTGCAGGAACAGAAGCGGAACTGGCAGTATCCATCCGGCCCTCCCGACGAAAGCAAGCTCGTTTGAGGAAGAGGAGATTAATCAAATCCATCTGAGGCTGGCATCGGGCTGACCGCGCCGCCAGGTTCGGCTTCGCTTGCTATCAATATCCTAAGCGATTAGGATATTGATATGGACGACAAGACGGCGGTATCGAATGCCGCAAGTTTGATGGGCAAGCGAGGGTCTACAAGCGCGGCAAGGTCTGGTGGTTCAAGTTCGCGTTCAACGGCCAACAGTTCCGCGAGAGCACGAAGCAAACTGACAAGCGCGTTGCGGAACAGGTTGAGGCGGCTCGAAAAACCGAACTCGCCAAGGGCGAAGTTGGAATACGTGACCGAAAACCTGATTTCCTCCCATTCGTTCGCGCGACGAAGGCGGGCAAACCGAACACGGTTCGCTTCTACGAGAACAGCGTCGCAAACCTTACTGGGTTGCTCAAAGCTTGCGAGCCTTCCGCTGGATCAGCTCACGGCGGAGCAAATCGGGGGGTTCATCGCATATCGGCAGCTGTCAAAGGTTCAGGTCTCCACGCTGAACCGCGACCTCGCCACACTTCGGCGGGGGTTTCATCTTGCCGAGGAATGGGGCAAAGTTTCTACTGTCCTTCCACGGGTGCGGTTACTGCCAGGCGAGAACCACCGCGAGCGGGTTCTGACGGCGGATGAAGAGGCGAAGTATCTGGAAACCGCGACCAGTCTGGGGCATGAGCACGCCGAAGCCTACCGGCGAGCTCTGGAAGGCATCCGGGCGACGCAACGGGGACAGCAACCAAAGCAACCGGATGCGTTTCTTCTCCGGGACACGGCGATCATCTTGATGGATTGCGGACTGAGGCCGGAAGAGTGTTTTCGCCTGAAGTGGATGGAGAACATCCGGGACGGCGCTATCGAGATTCTCACCGGCAAGGGACGCGGTTCCCGGCGGCGCATACCAATTCCCCAGCGCGTGCGGTCGATTCTGGAAATGCGGCGAGTTGGCGGATTGTCTGAGTGGGTGTTTCCCGCGCCGACGAAAAGCGGGCACATCGAATCATCATCGCTGAAGAAACAGCACGCGGAAGCGGTGAAAGCTTCAGGCGTGGTTGCCTTCGTTCTCTATACCTTCAGGCACACTTGCATCACCCGATGGGCGAAACACATGGACCCGTTCACGCTTCACGTTCTGGCGGGCCACACGGACATGAACACCACCAAGCGGTACGTTCACCCGAGCGAGGATGACATTCTCGAAGCGATGGAAAGAGTGCGGGGTGGGCACAAATTCGGGCACACCCTGAAAATTGCCGATCCGGAGGAAGTTGCCGGAATCACCGGCAAGATGTTGGATGAAAGTGAGTTATCTGGAGCCACCCGCCAGGATCGAACTGGCGACCTGCTGATTACGAATCAGCCGCTCTACCAACTGAGCTAGGGTGGCTTGCTTATGCAAAAAACCAGGGGCGAGCGCGCTCCGGCTTCCTGATGGGACGGCTTTCATTTTAGCATTCCGTCACAGTTCAGTACACTAAACCCCAATGGGAAGTACACGCATCACAGGGGCTACGGAATTGGATGTGCCTCAAATTCTCGCCATGATTCAGGGCCTGGCCGAATATGAAAAGCTCTCGCATCTGGTCACGGCGACGGAGGAGCGGTTGAGACAGTCGCTGTTCGGTTCGAGGCCGGCGGCGGAAGTCCTGCTGGCGTGGCACGAGGCGGAGTGCGTTGGCTTTGCGCTCTTTTTCCCTAACTATTCCACGTTCCTCGCGCAGCCCGGCATCTATCTGGAAGACCTTTACGTCAAGCCCGAAGCGCGCCGCAAAGGGGCGGGCCTGGCGCTCCTCAGAGAGTTGGCGCGGTTGGCTGCGGCCCGGGGTTGCGGGCGAGTCGAGTGGGCCGTTCTCGACTGGAACGAGCCGTCGATCGCGTTCTACAAAAGCCTCGGCGCCGTTCCGCTCGACGACTGGACTACGTTCCGGCTTACCGGTGAAGCGCTCACGAAGCTCGGCGAGTAAAAACTACCGGTTGCGAAGTTGATCGATTACGGCGGTCACCTGCGCGGCCGGCACTTGCAATCGGCCTACGAGATTCAGGGCGAGGCGACCGCCGCCTTCGTCCGCGAAGCCAAGCGACTGAATGGTGACGAACGGCTGAGCTTGCGCCGGAACAACGGCCTGAAGATCGGTAGATTTCTGGATCGCCTTCAGAAGCGATTCGCGGATTTTGTCGCGCAGCGCAGTACCTAAAGATCCGGAACGGAGCATTTCACCGAGCGATCCATCGGCATCGATATTACCGATGTCGGCATCGAGTTTGACGGCATTGCCTTCGGCCCGAGGGGTCAGGATCACTTCGACGGTTCCGTTACCGCCGACCAACCGCCTGGCGTTCTCCTTGCCAAAAGCTTTGATGCAGGCCCACTTCTCAAAATGGAGCTGGACCGTCAGATGTCCCGCTGGAGCGGCGGGGAGGAGGGTCGCATTTTCGACCGAGATCCGCTCACCGCAATGGTTTGATTGGTTCAGTTCCGCCTGAAGCACGGGAGTCAGGTGAGCCTGAAAGTCGGCGAGGTCGGCGTTGAGTTTCAGGTGAAGGGAAGCAGGATCGCCGGAGATGCTTCCTGAGATGTTCAGGGCAACCGGTTGACCGCCGATGTCTACGGAGACAGGAACCGGGGGAATCTCAAACGCGAGATCGGCACCGAACGCCGCTGCCGTCAAAACCCAGATGGCCGTAAATGCGCGATAAAGGATCAAAGTGTTTAGATGATTCGGCTGGACATACGGTTTCAAGCGAAACGTAACCTTAATACCGGGCATCGGGTCTAATAGCCAGATATGATTCGCAAACTGTCTTTCCGCGTTTTCCCGGTATTCATTGCCCTCGCGCTGATGGCCGCCGACGACGAGCCGTGGAGGGGAAAGCAGATCGCGGAGTGGAGTGAGGACGACGCGAAACAAGTGTTGGCCGATTCGCCCTGGGCGAAGAGTTTCACTCCGACGCTCAATCCGTCGCAACAGCAGCAGCGGTCGGGTGGAATGGGGCCACGCATGGGTGGCGGCGGAATCGGCATGGGTGGGATCGGAATTGGCATTCCGGGCATGGGCGGACGCCGGATGGGCGGTGGATTTCCGGGAGGCAACGGTAATCCGAATGGGAATGGGAATGACCAGGGCAGCGACCGGTCGGTGACGGAAGCGCCGAAGTTGACGCTGCGCTGGGCAAGCGCGATGCCGGTAAGGACGGCCGAATTGAGGGTGCGGGACAACGATGCCCCGATTCTCGACGACAGGCACTACGCGATTGCGGTTTATGGAATCCCGGACCGGCTGATTGAGGGCGACGCGGAGAAACTGGCCAATCAGTACAAAAAAGATGCGGCGATCAAGCGCGACGGCAAGAAGGACTTCAAACCTTCGAGCGTGCAGGTGATTGATGGCCGCGACGGTCGAGTGGTGGTTTACATGTTCCCCACTACGAATGAGATTACGAAGCAGGACCACAGGGTCGAGTTCAATGCGAAGATCGGGCGCCTTGAATTGAACCAATCGTTCTTTGTCGAAGATATGGTCTGGCAGGGCAAGCTCGAGCTTTAGCACTAACGCGACCTGCATTGGGGCGCGGCGGGAATGAACGGGCAGGCTTTGGCGTAGTTTTTTTGCGCCAGCCAATATTCACCGATCGACTCCGAAGCCAGCTGATATTTCGGATCGCGTTCCAGGGCTTGTTGCCACAACTGCAAAGCACGCCTCGCGTTGCCTGAACGCGAGTAAGCTTCGCCTAAAGCGCAGAGTGCGGGAAGGTTGCGGGCGTCCTGATTTACCAGACGCTGGAGTGTCTGAATTGCGTTCGCATATTGCGCTGTATAGAGGAGAGTCAGGCCGCGTTCGTAGGCTTCCTGTTCCTGGATCTTGTCCTTCGGATCGGCCGGCAGATTGCGTGGCGATTGACGCCCTCCCGCGGTGTAACCGAGTGAGCCCAGGACATCGCGTGTATGCGAGGACACCTGCGGCGCGGCTGGCTGCTGAGGAGTGGCATAGCGGGTCATGAGCGCATCGAGGCGAGCTTTGATTGACTGGCCTTCGCTGGAGTGCGCGGGAAGGATATTCGCATGCTCACCCGGATCTTTGGAGAGATCGTAGAGTTCGGGTTTGGGCGCGCTGATGTACTTATAAGCTCCCGATTGCAGGGAATGCAAGGGTGCCCAACCGAAGTTCTCCTGCGGATAAATGCTTTCGCCATATACGACGCGATCGCTGTGCGGAGAAAGCAGGCTTGTACCGAGAAATGACGGCGGAGCAGGAATGTGCAGTAAGTCGAGAACAGTGGGCGCAACATCTATGAGTCCGGCAGCCTCGCTGACTCGAGCCGGATGATTCGGAGCATCGGCCGGCCAATGAATAATGAGCGGGACGTGCATGGTGCTCTCGTAGACGAAAAAGCCATGGCTGGTTTCGCCATGGTCGCCTAAGCTTTCGCCGTGATCGGCGAGCAGAATCACGATTGCTTTGTCCCACAGTCCGTCGCGAATCAAAACGTCGCGGAGACTGCCCAGCGCCTGATCTACGTGTTCTAACTCGGCGTCATAGCCGGTGACATTTGGAGTCAGACCGGCCACGCTGGGCAGAGTATACGGTGTGTGCAAGTCGTAGAAGTGCAGAAACGCGAAAAAGGGCTCGGCGCGATTCTGATTCAGCCATTGGCGTGCCGCGCGAGTGACCAGGGCGGCATCGCGGCGGAAGCGCGCGGAGTAGGGATTGGGTGTCTCTCCGGGTGCGGGGGTGAACGGGCTGTCGTAGAAATCGAAGCCCTTATCGAGTCCGTAACTGCGATCGAGGATGATGCTGCCGATGAACGCCGCGGTTTTGTAGCCGTTGGCGCGGAGAACGGACGCGAGGGTTACGTCGCCGGGAGGCACGGTTTCGACATTGGCTTCGATGCGGTTCTGGAACGGGTAAGTCGAAGTCATCAGCGACGTATGCGAGGGCAGCGTCAGAGGGATTTGCGAATCGATGTGCTGGTAAACGGTCCCGTGATCGGCGAAGGAATCGATGTTGGGCGTACGGATTTTCTTATAGCCATAGGCGATGAGATGATCGGCTCGCAGGGTGTCGATGGAGATCAGAATTACGGGCGGCTTTTCAGCGGCGCGGGCAGTATGTACCAACGCGAGGATGAATACGAGTAGCCCGCCCGAGCGCTTCAGAAATCGTGGAGTCAACAAAGCGGCGATCGAGGAGATGGCGAAGAACCAGATCATCCATGACACTCCGAGTACGCTGGCGCGGGGCCAGGGGATATCGATGTGGCGGGAATCGCCGTTTACTGAGAGGCGGCCGGTGAACGGAATCGTCGGCCGTATGCGCCAGCTCACTTCATGCAGGCGCGGAATATGCACTGGCGGGGTTTCGATCACGACGTTTGGTGGCGCTACGAGATTGACATCCGAAGAATTATCGGATGTGGTCACGACTAATGGCTCGCCCGCGGGTAGCGGCGCCCGTCCGTAGAATGCGTCGGCCTGCCACATCACTAATGCGATCAACGGGGCGCTGATCACGATTGGGATGGCTATTTGCCGGAACAGGCGCAGGTTCTCGCGGAGCAGATCGCGTTGGGTGTGCCAGATCAGGGCGGGTTCGTCGAAGAACAGGCGCAGCTCCATTACATGCGCGAGGATCCGGTTCACGGTTTGGCGGGTGTCAGGGCTCGCGAAGCGCCGAAATATGAATGCTGTGAAGATGCCGCACAGTGCGCTGAGGGGAATCAGAGTGGCGAGGGCGCTCATTCGAGGTAGCCCAGACCTTTCAGCTTGCGGACCAGATCCTCTTTCGACAAAGACGCTTCGTGATTGGCCAGTTCTTTCTCGACTGCGTGTTCGACAAATTCTTCGACGGAGCTATACCCTGCTGCGGTAGCGGCCTGGCGGGCGCGTTCATAAAGCGTCTTGTTCAGTTTGAGGGTGGTCTTCGAAAGCATGGTCTTATTCACTATCGTTTCAGAAAACCGACTGTCCCGTCATCTGCACGGGCGGAGCGACGCCATATAAGGACAAGATAGAGACGGGAAGATCTTTTAATTTTGGGTTCGGTAAACGCATCGCGCGTGAGGCGAACAATACGGCCGGGACAGCAGCGGGATCGATGCAGTGATCCGCGATCCAGGCGTCGTTATTGTCCACCACAAGGCCGGGTGGGGCTTCGCCCAGAGCCGTCTGCCATGACGCGCGGTAGCCGGGACTGTAGCCGACGATCAGATCGGGCGCAATGCTGCGGTTGTCGGGAGAGGCATTGGTCGGGGTAACGGAATCGATCATGAGGCGACCGCTTGAGGGGTCGTGCAACTCCAGTAACTGGCTGCGGATTTCCTGAAGCGCGCTTTGGTCATTCAGATAGAGGCCGTTCAGACCCAGCGCATAGGCTTTGGTCTGCAGGCCGCGGGAAATCAACCAGGTGTTCAGGTTCACGGCGCGGTCAAACGCCGCGAAGCCGTGGTCCGACATAACGATTAACTCCGCATCCGGCTCGCGCTGCATGACTTCGCCGATGGAGGCGTCCACCGCACGGTAAACATCCAGTAACTCGGAGTCATGTTTACCCCAGAGAACGTGGGAGTTCTGATCGACGGAGGAGAAGTAGAAGAAGAGCAGACCTCCGGTGAAACGGCGCAGTGAATCGGCAAGGAGGCGGCGCTCGTCATCGAGGACCAGATGACTTTGCGACAGGAACTGAGGCAAGTCAAACACGCCCTGACGCAATGCCGACGTATCTTCGGGAATTCCGAGGGTGGACCATCTTCCGGAACTCGCGGCGACTTGAGAAGCGTAAGACGCGGGAGTTGATATCGGCAGTGCCGGCTGTTCGGGATCTACGTTGACAGGGGAGACATAAAGCTCGAAGCGCGGACGCAGTTGTTTGGCGTAGACGCGAAACGTGCCGCGAGCGGAAACCAAGTGAGGCAGCAGAGGGAAGTCGGCGGGCAGCCAGGCGGACCATTCACCTTCGCGCAGGATGGCTTTAGCGTCACCGACCTGGAGGCGGGCGTAGGGCTGATGGGGGTCGATGTCGATATTTAATTCCGCAGACGCGTAGGCTTGGTCGCGGCGCAGGGTATTGGGCGGACCTTCGAGGGCGAGTTCTACGTGTCCCTGGTTTAAGTCCACCTTTCGAATCAGGCCCCCCGAGACTTCGTGCGATGTCTCGGCTGGATCGTCGGTGAAGTAAGTGAAGGTACCTTGAGTGCCGCGCAGGTCGGGCGTGCCCATTCCGGCGATTTCCTGCCCTGCGGAAGAAGGTGGATAATTCGCGGGGATGCGCACGATGCTCACGGGTATCCCTTTGTCGGCGAGATATTCCCAGAAGGCGCGGCCTTTACGCAGGGAGACTACGTGAGATCGCGAGAGGGGAAATAGATACGGTCCAAGGCTAAGGGTGAAGCGCGGGGCGATGGTCTTGTCGGTCGATAGATAAGGCTCGCGGGTGACGGGATCACGATGTACAAAGTCGAAGATGCCGTGTTCGGCGGGGTCGAGTCCGGTGATGAAGGTGGACCAGGCGACGGGGCTTTGCGGCGGGTCGGTCGTGGCGAGGTGCGAGTAACTGCCCCGTTGCTTCAGTTTCGTGAGATTGGGGAGGTCGGACCAGTGGCGCTCGACAAAGCCGGGGTCCATGCCATCGACACCGATGACGATGACTTTTTTGTGAGGGCTCGGGCTACATGCCGACAGAACCGTAAAGACGAGCAGCAGGCCGCATTCACGCGGGCGCAAGAAAGGTTCTGCCTTCCATCCATGCCGGGGCGCTGACACCGAAGAGGCTCAGCGCCGTTGGGGCGAGGTCTTCGATGCCGGGGTCGTCGGAGGTGATTTTCAGATTCGAGAACAGGACGCCGGGGACCAACGGCGGATCGACGCAATGGTCGCCGCACCAGGCTTTGTTGTTGTCTGAGAAGACTGTGGAATTCACATGACCTGTAGCGGCATCCCACGCGGCGCGGTAGCCTGCTGCGTAGCCGACGATCAGATCGGGAGCGGCGTCGAGGTAGGGTCCGCGATAGATGTCTGTCGCCTGATAGACGGAATCGATGGCGGTTTCGCCGGTCTGCTCGTCAGGAAGTCCGGCTAGCCTGGCGACTAGTTCGCGTTTAAGAGCTACGGCTTCTTCCCTCGTTACAATCCCTTGGGATTCACGCCCTTTTAAGTTGAGATAGACGCCACCGAGTCCGAATGTGTAGGAGCGGGTGCGGGACCAGTCGATGCCTTCGAGATATTCACCGGATTCGGTGCGGCCCGGCTGGAGATTCAAATAACCTTCGCGGTGCAGCCAGGAGTTCAGATTGACGCTGCGGCGGAAGGCGCAGAAGCCGTGGTCGGATAGCACGAAGATTGCTGTATCGGCGTCGACATGCTGCATGGTTTGACCTACGATGCGATCCATATCGCAGTAGAGGGGTTCGATGACGTCGGGCTGACCGTAGAACATGTGCTGGACGCGATCGGTGGTGTCGAAGACGCAGGCAACGACGCCGCGGCGGGTGTTATCGAGCGCGCTGAAGAACATGGCTTCGCGCTCCTGCTGAATGAGTTTGGCCTGCGCGAGAAATTCGGAGCCGGTGATGGCACCTTCGTTGAATGCACTGGTGTCTTCGGCGAGTCCGAGGGTGGAGTAAGTGCCGAGTAGCCTGGCGAGATAGATGGCGTAGAACGCGGGGTGACTGATGGGCAGAGCGGGGTTTTCGGGATCGATCTGAACGGGGGTCACGTAGAGGTCAACGTCAGGCTCAGCTTGATTCAGAAGGAAGCGAACAATGCCGTGGACGCGACCGAATTTGAGGCGAATCCAGGGAGTGTATTGGCGGAGAGTCAAGGGATGTGACTCGCCCTGAATTTCAATACAGCCGGCGTGGACGCGGAACGGTATCTGGGCGCCTTCGGGACCGGTGATCGCGCCGGTGGGTGAAGTGAAGCGCGAGTAAGTGCCTTGAGTGCCGAGCAGGTCGGGAGTACACATGGCGGAAAGTTGGCGGCCTTCGAAGGCTTCCGGAGGAAACGTCACGGGCACGCGGAGGATGGTGCTGTGAATGGCGTGACGTCCGAGTATCTTCCAGAAGGGTTCACTTTTACGGCGCATTTCGACGGACTTTGGGGTTACTTTGGCCGAAGACAGTTCGGGCGCGTAGGTGCTCAGGTCGCGATTGAGGAAGTCGAAGATATTGTGTTTGCCCGGATTCACTCCGGTGGCAAAGGTGGACCATGCGACGGGCGAGAGCGCGGGGAAGGTAGTCCGCAGATGTCGATAGGAACCTTCGTCGCGTAATCGGGCGAGGTTCGGAAGGCGGCCTTCAGACATCAACTTTTCGGTGATGACGGGATCGAGGCCGTCGAATCCCAGGAAAATGGCTTTGCGAAAGCGCGCGTTACGAGGCCTCGAGAGAAGCGCCCAGGCCATGCGGAACGGCCATACGATCGCCGATGCGAAGCCGGCCAGTAAGGCGGAGGCGAGGGAAAGGAAAGATCCGAGGAAGGCGAAACCGGCGCCGGGCCCGATGTAAGCAAGCGGGGCGAAATGGGGCACATGAAAATAAATCATCGGAGCTGACCTTCGAGGAAGGGGACTTCGAGAACTTTCGGGTGCTGGATGGGTCCGTGGCCGAAATAGCCATCTTCGCCGAACAGTTCGCCGTGATCGGAAGTGATCGTAATATAAGTGTTCTTCGGCGCGAGGTCGAACAGTTCTTCGATGATGGTATCGAGATATCGCACAGCCTCGATTTGACGTTCGCGAAGTGCGGCGAGTTTCGCAGTCGTGAAAGTACGGCGGGTGAGCGGTTTATTGGGAGCTCGCAATTTGCCGCCGACAACCAATTCATCGAGATGCTGGAAGACGCCGTGGACGCCGCTGATTTTGGGCCATTGGCCGGGCGGCTCACTGGGCAGCGCGTAGGGATAGTGGGTCTCGCCGACGTTGAGGAGCCAGAAGGTGGGGGCGGCTTCTGAAAACGCCAGTTTGGGGAGCATGGCGCGCATGTCGTTGTGACGGTCCATCAATTCCCAGGAGTCGAAGCCGGTGTTGAGGAGGGTGGCCGGGTTGAGGACGGGGAGGGAGACGAGGGCGCGGGTCCGGTAGCCGAGTTTGCGGAGGAGGACGGGCAGGTACATGCGCGGCAGGAACGACTTGAATTCCAGGTTTTCAAGGCCGAGGCGGGTGTTGAAGCGCAGAAATTCGCGCTGGTAATATTCCGTGGCGAGGATGTTGCGCGGGCTGGTGTGGGGCATCAGGCCGGTGAGCAGATTGAAGTGCGAGGGCGCGGTCCAGGAGGCCCACGACCAGCGTTTTTCGACGCGAGCGAATTTGCGCATGACCTTCGGGCGCGCGGCGACGAAGGAATCGTAGCGGCAGCTATCGAAGACGATGAGGACGTAATTATTGGGCGGGCGGGGCATGCAGTGGGAGGAGCGTTTTGACGATAGCTTCAATGTACGCGATGCGGCGGGGCGCAGGGCGGGTTGGCGAACGGACGGGGGAGCGGGTGTGGCCGGGCGGGATGGGGGAAATCGGGTCAGGCGGCATCCTTATGTAGGGTTGGATATAGGGGGTTGAGGCGGGAGGGCGAGAGGTTTGAGGCAGTGGCGTGGAGATTGGCGCGGCGGCGGCGGAAAGTCGCGAGGTCGATTTCGGCGTCGGAAAAAACAAAGCCATTCAACAAAAAATGCCCGTCTGGATTGGCGGGCATGTCGGCTTTTCCGCGGGCTCGGTTGAATTCTTTTAGCTCGATGAGTTCGGCGAGGGCCTGGGCGCGGGCGGCACGGCGTTCTGACTGGAGCTGGTGGAGGCGATCCACATTGCGGTGAAGGTTGCGGTAGATGCGCTGTTCGTAGAGCGTGATGAGGGCGAAGGTTTTGGATTCGTCGCGGAAGGTCTGGGCCTGGGCGAGTGCGGCGTCAATCTGGGGATTGTCTGAATCGGCGACCGAGGTGTAGGACGCGGAACCGAGGGCGAAGAGGTTGTGTTCGAGGGCGCGGGCGCGGTTCACACGCCAATTATCTTCGGCGATGGCCTGGGCGAGTTGGGTTTCCGTTGCGCCTTCGGGGCGGTAATCGGCGATAAGCGCGGCGCAGAATTGATTGAAAGCGTCACGATCTTCCCACGTCATGCAGGCGACCTGGCTGGTAAGACCGTGGCGCAGGGCATTGAAGCGCGAGGTCGCTTTGCCGGCTGCGGTGGCGGGGGCCAGTGGAGTTTTGGGCGTTGGTGCGATTGGCGTCGAGTTGAGCGGCGGATGTCATGGTGTGTAGGCTGCTTTCGGCTTAAGGCATAGCACACGGTGGAGGAGGGTTTTCGAGAAATGCAGGAGCGGGCGATGAAACCAAAGGACATTGAGGCGAAAGAAACTTGTGACTGAGTTTCAGAAATCGGGGCGCCTGGTGATTCCCTGAACCCGTTGGGTGCAGTGACCGGGGATTGTCTTGACGGCATGCTGCCGATGAAGCAGACGATCGAGCTTGCCGCAATCGCGAGCCATCGGTTGGTGCGTGAATTCGTTCTGGAGAGTGCGCGGCCCATGCCGAGGAGACGCTAAAGCTTGCAAGCCCTACAGGCGCACATAAAGGACGTTGTTGCAAGGAGGTTATGTTGCGCGAAAGATGCGGCGCACCGGATGGGGCCTGATTTCTCACACCCGAGCGGATAGAATGAGGTCTGGCAGTGCGCTAGCCATGGATGCCGCCGAGATCACCGACCGAGTAATTCTGCTGAAACCCGCGCAACTTTACCGTCCGGGGATGTCCGGTACGAACTTGTACGACATCACTCGTGGAGTGTGGAAAGTTCAGAGACAGCGAGCATCGAAAGCAAGCCTTGCGTTCGCTGTTGTTCATGGGAAAGTCGTTGAAGTTTACGAGATAGACGACTGGCATCCGGCTAATACGACCCCATACCTGTCTCGCCGTCAAGATCAAGCTGACCCGAAATATGCGAAGCGTTTCGAGTTCACCGGTAAAGTTGCGCCGTCAGGTGTGAGAAATAAGTATTTAGATCAATTGGTCGGACACCTGTTTGGTAGTGGGCAGGTTATCCTATACGTCAACTGTTGATTTCTTCTTCACGGGGCCAATGCACGGTAAAGCGTCGTGCGGTCCACGTTCAGGAGCGCGGCCACGTCCTCGCGGCGCTGGCCGCCGTCAATCAGCTTCCGGGCGTGATTGATTTGCTGTGGCTTCAGTTTCCGCTTGCGCCCGAATTTCACACCCCGTTTTTGTGCGGCCTTCACTCCGGCGCGGGTGCGTTCGCTGATAAGGCTCCGCTCTAGCTTGGCCAGCACCCCGATCATCTGCCACATGGCGCGGCCTGTGGGCGTGTCGGTGTCGATCGCCTCCGTGAGCAATCGGAACTTAACCCCGTGATCGCGCAAGCTGTCGAGCATCGTTATCAGGTCGCGTAAGCTGCGGCCTAATCGGTCGAGCTTCCACACGGTGAGCGTGTCGCCATGCTCCAGCTTCTTCAGGCAACGGAGAAGGGCAGGGCGCTTCGTCGTGGCTCCCGATAAACCGTCATCTTTGAAAATACTTTTGCACCCGGCATTCTTCAGGGCCGCGAGTTGCAGGGCAGGGGATTGGTCATGGGTCGAGACGCGGGCGCAGCCGTATTTCACTTTTAGCCCCTCTAAGACCTATAAGACAACCCGAGAATGTCTGCAGTCCGGGACTCTAACCTAAACAAATCGAAATCTCTCAGGTGACAACCGTCGCGTGCGGCGTAAGCATCGTCTGTATAGAAGTAGAAGTGCAACCGACCTTCGGGCTTCTGTTGAGCCTTCTGCTCAAATTCCTCATGCCGGAAGAGCCACACTGCGTCGGCCTCAAGATCAACCAGCCCAACCAATTGAGCGGGACTGTCACTCCGCAGCCACCAATCTAAAGTGGGGTGCCCCTTGCCGCCAGCAGGCTTAGGTCGAAGACAGGTCTTAACTTGGACGGTCATGGCCTCTTTCGATCCCGGCGCATAAACCACTAAGTCGATCCCGTCATCAGTCGTCATCGGCGCAGAGTCAATGCCGCGCTTGAGCAAGCGATACTGGATAAGCAAGACGCCGCTAGCACCGATCTGAGCAGTTGTGAGTTCAGGTTTTCTCCCTCGTGGCATGGTGTTCATTTTGCACTAGCAGGATGATGAAAAAGTAACTGATCGGGTTACCAGGTAAACAGAATCGCGTCTCTATGTAAAGAGCGATGCGAGGACAAGACACCCAACAGACCGCGATGTTCAGTTACCTTTCG
>Ga0302319_10007578_pt1 | contig 21341 bp, 16 predicted proteins | sample Bog_T0_2_FD_203319 | JGI IMG/M metagenome (GOLD analysis project Ga0302319, IMG submission 203319) | Peat permafrost microbial communities from Stordalen Mire near Abisko, Sweden - Bog_T0_2 | ecosystem: Environmental > Terrestrial > Soil > Wetlands > Peat | place: Sweden: Abisko, Stordalen Mire... | reverse complement strand
CCGCGGCAGCGCCAGGATGTATCCATACTTCAGCGCCTCGGAAAGCAATCCCATGATCACCGCCGTCGGCAACACTGCCCGCGCCGGAACCCTCCCGTTCGGCAGCAGCCAGTAAATAAGAAAGAAAATGGCGATGCTGGCGGCAATCGCGAACACCTTCATCACCACAAATCCCACCAGGCTAATAAATCCCGATCCATGCCCGCGGAGCAGGAACTGCATCAGCGCAACATTCCCCGCCGTCGCCGCAATGGAAAGCAGCGCCAGCAGGCCGCAGCCAAATGCCAGTCCCAGCGAGATCAACTGGTTCCCCAGATACGAACGGTTATTCGGGAAGCGCCAGATGCGGTTCAGCGCCACCTCCAGCGGCACAAACACCCCCGTCGAGGTCACCAGCAGGATGATCAGCGACACCACCTGCACCCGCTGCCGCGAGTTCACCATCGCATTCAAATTGCGGATCACAAAGTCCTGCCCCGCCGGCAAATAATCGCGCAAAAGCTCGATCACCACGTCGTACATCACCTTCGAATGAAATACGCGCCGGATCAGAGTCATCAACAGCACCACAAACGGAAAAAACGACAGGATCGAATTCGCCGCCACCGAAAACGCAAACGTATGCACGTCGGTGCGCAGCAGGTATTTCGCCGTCGAGATCGCCCTGCCCGAGTAGCGCCCGCGCCGTCGCCGAGACGGCAAAATCGCTGCCGTCTTGACCGGCTGCGGAACGCGAGTTGTGGTCGGGTCGGTCACTTCGCTGGCCTCATCCTACCAAAGCTCAAAATGTGACCCAAGGTTACGGTTCGCTACCGTTCACTAATTTTTCTTGCCTAACGATTTAATACTGCTTATTATTCGGTTGCTCGTAACCGGCTGTACGCCGCGCATGAGTTGGTAAGGCAGGTTGATGTCTTTGAGCAGGGCGGTAGAAATCGGCGCCGATGGTCCAAGGCTCCACAAGTTCGCGCCGCATTTTGTTTAGCGGCAGAGCCGAGGAGTCTTTTGCTTTGGGGCAATTTCTCCGGCACATTTTTCTCTGGCAGGAGACGCAACCGGGTTTCACCGTATTTCCTGAGGGGGCGCTCCTTCGCTACTTCGTCGGAGCACGATCGGGATCTCCGGGAAGCTTAATTCTTGAGGATCAGGGAAAGGAGTTTTTCTGTGAGAGAGAAGGGAACAGTCAAGTGGTTTAACGGGGCGAAGGGATACGGTTTCATCCAGCGCTCCACGGGGGAAGATGTCTTCGTTCATTTCTCCGCGATTCAAGAGAACGGCTACCGCTCGCTCAACGAGGGTGAGACCGTTGAGTTCGATCTGCTCAAAGGCCCCAAAGGCTTCCAAGCGGGGAACGTCGTTCGCGCCTGACCCGCCAGTCACACAATTCCCAACCCTCCCGCCCGCGCGGGAGGGTTTTTCGTTGTGTATAGCGCACTTCCCGTGCTCGAAAAGTCCGAGAAGAACATCTCTCCACTTAGATGCATAGGCCAGTGACCGAACAGACATCCCATGCAACAGGGTCATAAATCTGAGTTCGGCCATGCGGGCTGGCCCAGCCTAAATCAACTCCGAGGGTGCCCGTCCAAGCTTCAGCCCATAAACGACCGGCCCGAGCGGTGCCAGAACCTGTCGCACCGAAGCCCCAAACTTTATTTTCGGGCAGAAATCAACAGAGAGCGCCTTCGCCCCACCCGTAAACAAGACAGCAAGTGCCCCGCAAGAGGCAGCCGTAGTGGGTGACCTGAAGACTGCTCAGATGGAAAGAGTCGGACACGAGTGTCCGAGCCACACGGGCAAATTGCGTACTAGGTGCTCGCAACTCGGGACTAAGCGCTGCTACTAAGGCCGCGCATAGGCTGGGTTCTCCGGGTCCGGCCGATCATACTCGCGTCCATACTTGTTCTTGTGAGCGAGTTCGAGATCGGATTCGGCCAGGCTGAAAGTTCCAAGGAAAGTATCGCCTGGATTCACGGTAATTTCGCGTTCCGCGGCGTGCAGCGCCTCCGGCGACACCGACGGATGGAAGACGTGCATCTCATACCGCCCGGGGAGCACGTCGCCAATGCCGACCTCGCCGCGCCAATTGGAAATCCCATAGTACGGGGTGTTGAGCGCGATCACTACGGCGCTCATCTGGGCGTGAATGTTGCAGAAGATGAAAGAAATGCCGGGCTTGTCGAACTTGACAAACTGAGTCGTGCCGCTCTCGTAGAGTCCGAGATCGAAGCGTTTGCCATCGAACAAGGAAAATACGTTATGAAAAAAGGGGTCCTGGTTGGGAAACTCGACTTGCCCTCCGGCCGGGATCACGAGAAGTGGCGGATGGAAACTTTTATGTTTCTGCACCAGCTTGGGGATTTGTGAACTCTGCTGCACAGGAGCCGCAGGCGCAGGAGTCGTGCCCAGAGGAGTGAGCCAGATCACAACTTTCGAAGCATCATTCACGGGACGCCCGTTCTTGCTAAGTTGCACTTTGCCTTTGAGTTCCACATTTTGCCCCGCGGCAAAGACGCAGGTAAGCATGATGCAGCAGACAGTCCGGCAATGAACATGAATGAGGCGAAGCATTTTCAGAATAGTATCCCCATCGCAAGATTGATTTGGTTGGTGACGCTGGCGCTGTCATAAACAGGGAAAGTGTGCAACCGCCTGAATTCGGCGGACAGCAGCAAGTCGGACCGCGGCCGATAGATCAAATTGCCGAGCGCGCCGCGATTGCGCCCCAGAATCGGCCCACCGTTGTTGGCGTCAGTAGCGTAGCCGCGGATGTCGCCAGCAAATGCATCGTCTTCGGCAAAGACGCCATTCAGTTCCAGCTTAGGTGTGAGTTCAAACTTGAGCTGGCTCCAGCCTCCGGCAGAATCCAGCCCGCGGATACTCGTGGTGGAATAAATAGGGCTTCCGCCAAACACGAGGGTCTGGCCAAAGGCTGCGCCCAAGCCTCCCACAGCGCGCCCACGATAGAACTCACCGGAAAGCAGCAGGCGCCGAAGAATCGGGATCTGCCAATCCGTCATGCCAGCCCACGCGTCAATGGATTGGTTCCACGCCGCCCAGTCTTGCCGGCCGTAATAGCCCGCCACTGCGAAGCTCAGCGGATGATCATAGACAGGCCGCGACCACGCTGTGCGGAATGCGTAAGCGGGCTGGCCTGTGCTTTCGCCCGCGCTTGCCGAGCGCGTGTAGGAATTGCTCGGAGGCTCCCAATCCAGGTTGTCGAGAATGCCGGCTTGCAAGGTCAGGGTCTGCTGGCCGGGAAGTTCGAAGCGATGCTCGACGCGGATTTGCGGCGTCCATCCCCAAAGATTGCCCGCATAGGCGAAAGCGGGAGTGGCCAGCGAGGCAAACGATGTGGGCGAAAGTGGCGAGATGAACAACGAATCCTGCCCGGCGACGACAGAAGTGTTTTTCCAATCGAGACGCAGGCTCGCGGTCTGCATGCGCGCCATGCCGAAATTGACTCCGTTGCTGGTGGCGGGAAATCCGCCGGCGAAATCGAAGACCACGTTGCCTGAACTTCTGGCGCCCGCCAGAATCGGGCCAAAAATCTCGAAGCCAATCTCGGTTTGCCGCAGGGTCGCGCCGAAGCTGGTTTGAGGAGTACCGGGCAATGCCGGCTGCGCGTAGTCGGGAACATCGAGGTTATCGGAAGCCCCGACATTGTGGAAGGCATTCATCAGCACGATTCCGGAAAGCCGGGCGCGATACTTGCCGGCGGTTTCCACTTTGGTTTGATACTGCTCGTCAATCTTCGAACCCAGCAATTGCGTGGATTCTTCCAGCTTCTGCACGCGGTGGCCAAGATCCGCAGATTCTGGCGATGGAGTGTCCCCGATTGTGACGTTGCCCTTGCTGTCGCCTGCAAACTTGACAGGAGCTGGCGCATTCGTCGAGGCCTCCAGCGGGGCGAGAAGCTTGCGCGTGTCCTGCAACTCCTGGCGCAGTTCGCTCATTTCGGCGCGCGACTCGGCGTTCTCCGCCCGCATCTGCTCGATCACGGCGCGCAGCTCCCGCACTTGCGAATTGAGTTCACGCAGGGATGCATCGCTGGGCTGAGATGGCGCAGCGGGCGCGCTGTTCTGCGCCCAGCTGCAGGGGACCAAGAATATAAAAACGGCTGCCGACAGGGCATTTGTACGAAGCCCAATCGTTCCATTGCTCTTCCCGCGTCGTCTTCTCCCACATCGTCTTTTCACACATCCTCCTGCGCGACATGCGGATCGCCGTGAAAATGAAATCGAGTGCGGGGACTAGGTGTCCGAATGTCGAATTGAATTTTCAGTCGCTCGATCGTCGTTTACAGGCACATACGGATGGGCGGTCAGTTCGTCGTCGGCACCGTCGTTTTCCGCGGAGCCTTGCGGAGCGCGCCCGGGAAGCGTAATTCGAAAAATGGTCCGAGCGTCCGGAGTGCGCTCCTGCAAAACCTCGCCGCCGTGGTCATGCACAATTTTCTGTACGACTGTAAGCCCAAGCCCGGTTCCGTTCTCTTTGCCAAAGCTTACAAAAGGATGAAACAACTTGTCGCGAATCGGCTCAGCAATGCCGGGACCGTTGTCCGATACCGCAATGGTGACGGCTTTGCCGGTGCGCTCCACCGTGACCAGGACCCGACCCTCGCTGCTGGGTGCGGCTTCACACGCATTCAGCAGGAGATTGTATAGAGCGCGTTCCAGTTTGCGCGGATCGAACCACGCCAAGTTCTGTCCGTTGCTGTGGACTTCGATGAGAGTGCCCTGATGGCGCGGATGCAAGCGCACTGCCTGCATGGCCCGCTGCACGGTCTCCACTACGCTGGCATAGGTTGGGCTGAGGGATTCTCTGGTGCGGGCAAATTCGAGCAGGGAATCGATCAGGTCTGTCATCTGGTTCACGCCGGTGCGGACTTCCTGATACAACTCTTCGCGCTGCGCCGAAGTTAATTGGCCGTCGCACAGAAACTCGGAGTTCGCGACCACGGCAGCCAAGGCGTGGCGAAGGTCGTGAGAGATCGAACTGGCCATGCGTCCAATGGTGGCCAACTGCTCGGACTCCAGCAACGCCTGTTGGGTCTTGAGCAGACTGACGCGCATGCGATCGAAGGCGGAGGTGAGTTCCGCCACTTCGTCGCTGCCTCTGGGATCAAGAGGATGATAGAAGTCTCCATGCTCCAAAGCGCGCACGCCTTCCACCAGAGTGGCCAGGGGACGCGTGAAGGTGTGCGAGATCAGGAAGACAAGTCCACTTCCCACCAGCACAGCCGTGAGGCCGAGCAGTAGCAACAGGCGGTTCAAGTTGTCGAGGAACTGCGCCGCCTGATCGTAAGATCCCAACACGGTCAAGCGGACCGGGATTTGCTGATGGCTCGAGAGATCGAGCGACGTGGCGACAAAATGCTCTTTGCCGACTTCCACATCGTGCGACGCGGTGGGCGACGATCCCGCGGCCAGCGCACGCACCCCCTGGGTTCGAGCCTGCTCGGCAGTCAAAGTAGTCGCCACGATTTCGTCGCCGTAGGAAAACGCAACCTGGCTGGCGGAAACTTTGCTGACCTCGCGGGCCAGACGGTCATCGATCTCGTAGCCAATGATCAGAAAGCCAAGCAACGGCCCTTCCGTCTTGGAGCCGAAGTATACGGGCTGCACGAAAGTTTGGTAGAGATGGCCAGCACCAAACCACCAATGACTGGAATCCTCCTCATTGAGTGACCGCTCGAAGTATTGTTGCGCCGCCTCGCGAGTGAAGCCGGACGATTTTGTGTGCAGCGCCACGACCTTGCCATTGCGGTTGACCAGCACCAGCAGATCGCTCGTGGTCAGTTGCCACACATCTTTCGAAGCATCCTGGATGGTGGCCGGGTCGTGAGCCGTCATGATGGCTCGCGTTAAGGGGAGGTAAGCCACCAGTTCTGCGGAGCCTTTGAGCATTACTTCACGGTCATGCTGAAAATTCCGGAAGGTGGTGACGGAGTTTCGCAGATCCTGGGCGATGCCCTCCCGCACGTGGGCGGTGACGCTGTGCCGCACCACCAGAAGGCTGAGCGCAGTAAGGCCGGCGCTGATCAGCACCATGGAGAGGAGAAAACGGGTGCGCAAACTCGTGCGCGGCACCAACGCCTTTCCGGATGGCGAGGGAAGAATTTTCGAGGCGGCTTCTGATGAAGAGTCCAAGGGAATTCAGCGCACGAACTTATAACCCATTCCGTGTACGGTGCGGAAGTGTACCGGACTGGCTGGGTCCCGTTCCAGTTTTTGCCGCAGCTTCAGGATGTGGTTGTCGACGGTGCGCGTGGAGGGATAATTCTGATATCCCCAGACCTCGTTCAGCAATTCGTCCCGGCTGATTACGCGGTCGGCATTTTGCACCAGAAACTGCAAGGTCTTGAACTCCTGCGCGGTCAAAAACACAACTTTGCCGTCGCGCTGCACTTCCATTTTCTTGAAGTCGACCGAGATGCCGTCAAAGCTTACCTGATTCGCACTGGCGGTTCGCGAAGTATGCCGCAGGGCAGCACGCACCCGCGCCAGCAATTCTCTGGGACTAAAAGGCTTGGTCACGTAATCGTCCGCGCCCAACTCGAGCAACAGCACTTTGTCGGATACGTCGCTGGTGGCGCTAAGAACCACGATGGGCACCGTCGGCGCCTGGGCCTTGATCTCCTTGCAAACGTCGCTGCCGGAAAGTTTGGGCAAGCGCAGGTCAAGGATGACGACCGCGGGCTGGGCCGCCTGGAAACTTTCCAGAGCCGACTTTCCGTTGGCTTGGATCTCGACCGTGTAGCCCTCGGATTCGAACAGCCGCTTTAGTGCCTTCTGAACCGCGGGATCGTCCTCGACTACGAGAACTCTTCCCAGCGGGCGCGTCGAGTTGGTTGGATCTGCCGATCTGACTGTGCTCATAGGCGTGGCGATTTGAGCCATAAAGCCATCCTCCGCTCGATTCGGGCTGCGTTCCGGGACTGGCGCAGAGCTTGGGGAGAGCTCACTGTGGCCCGCAACAAGTGAAGCTTACAACGTTTCCACTCATTTTCCGCGCGATGACCGAGGTTTGACAAAATTTTTACATTTGCATGCCACAGTCAGAAGGCTCTACGGCACGAGGCTTGCAGTGAGAACCTTCTGCGATGCCCTTTTGGAGCGACTGCCGTAGAATAAATACCGCTTGGATGCTGCCGCCGAATTCGATCGTTTGCGCGTCGTCCTGGTGGATGTGCGCAATCCTCTCAACATAGGAGCTGCGGCCCGGGCGATGAGCAACTTCGGATTTCGCCACCTGCGCGTGGTGAATCCTTACGATGTGGCGTTTCAAGGGGCCCGGTCAGCGGTCGACGCGACAGAGGTTCTGACCAACGCCGAAAAATTCGACACCGTAGCCGATGCGGTCGCCGATTGCTCGCTGGTGGTCGGGACCACGGCGGTAGGCCATCGCGATCTGCAGCATTCTCTCAAGCGGTTGGAAGTGGGGGCTCCGCTGATTCGTGGGCATCTCTGTTCTGCCTCTGCCTCAGCATCCGGCGCTTGCGCTCTGCTGTTTGGATCGGAAAAGTTCGGTCTCTCGAACCAAGACATGAGCCACTGCGACTGGCTGATGCACATTGCGATGCGCGAAGAGCATGTCTCCATGAATCTGGGGCAAGCCGTAGCCGTATGCCTTTATGAGTTGGCCCGCGATCCCGGCGCGCGTGCCGAACCGGAGCAAGGAAGCCCGGCCTCAGCCGCCGAGCTGGAACGAGTTACCGACACTTTGCTCACGTCGCTGCGGGCCAGCCGCTATCCCAAGCTGAATACGTCGGATTCGTTTCAGGGTGCAGTCCGGCGTTTGGTGCGGCGGCTTCACTTGCAAACCGGCGATGCGGAGTTCCTGCTGGGCATGCTGCGGCAGATGGTTTGGAAGATGACGAAGAGTTCCGGGCGGGAAGGCTGATCTGGTTCACGGTTTAAGTTCTGCCGGAAACACCTGGTTCGATTTGTGTCCAAACTGGAAACGCAAAATCCAGGTGCTGGCGACCGCTTGTCCATCCAACTGCGGCGCAGCGAATTTCCAGCGGCCCGCCGCGGCCAGCGCCCGCGTCGCAAAATACTGGCTGGGGCCGGGGGAGGCGAGTTTGGCCAGCGAAACATTGCCCTCGGAATCTACCTCAACCCGAACGCTCACCGTCAGTCGACCGGTGATGGTGCTCTGTGCGCTCCGCGAGACCTCGGGCAGAACCTGATGCACCACTCTGCCGCGCACCACGCCTTTGGCGGCGGACTTCTTGTTCTCCGAAAAGGGCGCCGGCGCTTGCGCTGGGAGAGTTTCGGCCAGCGTTGTAGTGGCGCGAGGCTCGGCAGCCGGAACTTCCGGCTGATGGGCCAGAAACTTGAAACCGAGCAAGGCTGCGAGGATAAGTGCGGCGGCGATGACCGATACGGCCATCCATCGCTTCTGCGCTGCTGGTGGGCGCGCCCTTTCGGCCATCGCGCTGGCGACGGTCTTCTCCGCAATCGCAGGCGGATTGAGCTGGCTAAGAATATGGCTCACGGTGCCGCGCTGCCGGGGTTCGGGTTGCAGGCACTGGCGTGTGATCTCGCGCAACGTTGGTGGTACCGTCGCGGGCACCGAGGCTGGGCGCGGTTCGCCGGCGCCCAGTTGAGGCTCGTTCTGGGTGAGTACTGCGAGCAAGGTTGCGCCCAGCGACCAGATATCGGCGGCGGGCGATGGTCCGGCGATTTTGAACTCAGGCGGGTCGTATGCGCTGGACGGGTGGGTGGTCGGGCGTTCGCCGGTCTGGCGAAGTCCGTCCGCGGAAATCTTCAACTCGTCCTTCACGGCCATAATGTTTGAAGGCTTGATGCCGCCGTGAACAAAACCCGCTTTGTGCAAAAAAGCCAGGGCCTCCGCAGTGGGCTGCAGCATTCCATGAGCTTCCTCCGGAGTCAATGGGCGCAGGAGAAGAATCTCGGCCAAATTTTCTTCGGCGAACTCCATGACCACGTAGAGAAGGAGCGCATCGTCGATCTGGCAGCTTCCCCATGCCAGCAGACGAATCAGGTGAGGATGGCTGAGTTTCGCGGCATCGGCCCAGCGCGAAAGTTTGGCGTCTTTATCGCCCGCGTTGGTGGGAATGAGCTTGATGGCTGCCTTCTGCGGTTCGTTGCCTGGGGTTTGAGTGAGAAATACGGCGCTCTGGTCGGAGCCTCCCAGCCACTCTTGCAGCGGGAACTTGTCGTCGACAACCCGGCTTTCCCAGTTTTTCCAGAGTGCGGTCGGATTGCTCATAGGCCAACGTTGGCGAAGCGTTATTCTATTCCAGCGCTGGGGTTTAGCGCTCGCAAAATTCGCCGGACGCTTTAGCTAGCTTATGAGCTTGGTGGTTCTTTCAGCGCCGGATGCGCTTCCCGGCTTTCTTCTGTTGCTGTGCGGGTCGCCATCCGCTTCGATTTCCGATAGACGTTGGCCACGGCCAGCGTCCAGAGAGGGACCAGATCGACTCCGGGCACCAGCTTGGCAAGAAACGACGGTACGAATTCCCAATGCCATCCCAGCAGGTTTACCATCAGCGCCGCGATGCCGAAATCGAGCACGTCATCGGCGGGGGAGAGAGCGCCCTGGATAAATGCCGGGAAAATAATAATCTGGAGCGCGTCCGCAATGATGGCCAGCAGCATAGCAGCGCGAAAACGCGAACCCGGTGAGATCGTGATGGTATCGTCAGTCACAGCGTTGCCTTCGCCCCTATTCTAAACCGCCCCGGCGCCGCGACGACGATAGCGGCGAGGCCCGCCGGATGCCGTCGTTCACCTTCACCAGACGCGGCAGATATTTGCCGCGGGCTTCACCATCGGCTGGCCAGGTTTGCACGAGAAGGCTTCGGCGAACTCGGGCATGTTGACGACGACTCCGTTGATGCGGTAGCGCGCGGGCGAATGCGGGTCGGTCAGGGCGCGCACGCGCATGTCTTCGGGGCGCTCGTTGGCGCAATCCCATTGCGCGAAGCCGATGAAGAAGCGCTGCTCTGGAGTGAGCCCGTCGATGGGCTGAAGATGCTTGCCTGGGTTGGCATCTTTCCACGCGATGTAGGCGAGAATCTCCCCGCCCAGATCGGCTACGTTTTCGCCCAGCGTGAGCTCGCCGTTGACGTGAACATCTTCCACCGCGACGTAGCTGGAATACTGGTCGGCGACGCATTTGGTGCGGGCGTCGAACTTCGCGCGGTCTTCCTTGGTCCACCAATCTTTTAAATTTCCGTGGGAGTCGAACTGGCTGCCTTCGTCGTCGAAGCCGTGGGTGAGTTCGTGGCCGATGGTGCCGCCGGTGTTGCCGTAGTTGGGGGCGTCGTCCATTTTCGGGTCGTAGAGCGGGGGCTGCAGGACTCCGGCAGGGAAGTTGATGTCGTTCATCTGCGGATTGAAGTAGGCGTCGACGGTGGGGGCGGAGATGTCCCACTCGCCGTGGTCGACGGGCTTGCCGATCTTGTTGATGTCGCGGCGCGTCTCGAATTGATGCGTGCGCTCGACATCGCCAGCGAAATCGTCGCGCGTGATGGTGACCGAGCTGTAGTCGCGCCACTTGTCGGGATAGCCGATTTTGTTGCGGATGCTGGCCAGCTTGGTGAGCGCCTGCTGCTTGGTTTCTGGGGACATCCAGTCGAGGGCGCGGATGCGCTGGCCCATGGCGTCTTCGATTTCCTTCACCATGTCGAGTGTGCTCTGCTTGAGTTCGGGGGAAAATACTTTCGCTACATATACCTGCCCGAGCGCTTCGCCCAGGTCATAGTCTACGTATTGCACGCAACGCTTCCAGCGCGGCTGCTGCTCTTTCGCTCCGCGTAAGTACTTGCGATAGAACTCGAAGTTTTCGTCAACGAACTTTTGGGAAAGATAAGGCGACGAAATGTCGGCGACGTGGAAGCGGAGATAGTTCTTCCAATTGTCGAGGGATTCCGAAGTCAGGAGCGTATTGAGTTCCCTGATGAACTCGGGCGCGTCCACATTGACGATGGCGAAGTCGGGATACCGCATCTCGCGGTAGTAACCCGCCCAATCAAAATTGGGGGCAAGTTGGGCGAGATCGCTGACTTTCATTTTGTGCACGAGTTTGTGCGGGTCGCGGCGCTCGACGCGGGTGAGGGAAGCCTTGGCCAGAGCGGTTTCGATCCGCATGATGGTTTCGGCGTTTTTCTCGGCGGCGGCTGGGTTGTCACCGATCAACTCGAAAACCCTCTGTACGTGCTGCAGGTAGTGCTCGCGGGTTTCTTTCGATTTGGCGTCGTCTTTTATGTAGTAGTCGCGGTCGGGCATGCCAAGGCCGCCTTGATCGACATCGGCGATGACGTGTTCGGAGTCATCCGGATCCTGATTGGAGCCGGCGCGGAACAGCATGGAACTGCTGTAGGAATATCCGGAGTAGGTGAACTGGAGGCGCGCCACGACGGGCGTAAGATCTTTCGCGGACTTGATGTTCGCGATGGAATCGAGTTCCGGCTGGAGGGCGGACACGCCGCGCTTCTCGACGGCGCCTTCGTCCAGGCAGGCGGCGTAGAAATCCCCAAGCTTCTGAGTGACGGCGTTGCGTTGAGCATCCGGCTGGGCGGCCTGTTCCAGCATGCCGCGAAGGAAAGTCAAATTATCCTGATAGAGCTTGCCGTAGACCGACCAGGAAGTCTGATCGGGCGGAATGGGATTCCTCTTCTGCCAGCCGCCGCATGAATACGTGTAGAGGTCAACGCAGGGATCGATCGATTTGTCCATGGAAGCGAGGTCGAGGCTGGGGCTGTAGGGCAAGGCGGGCGCGGAAGACTGTTGCGCGAAGGAGTTGGGAAGCGATAGAAGTGCAACGAACAACGACAGGCAGACGGAATTCTTGCGCATATTCACCTTGGACTGGAATCGTCTGGAAAAGTTACCGGCAAGTAATGTTACTGGGAAGTGGGCAAGGCAGCAAGATGCGGTTTGAACTCGCCTAGATGCGGACGCGTTCTTCCGGGGCGCTCGCTTCGCTCGCGGGACGGACGAATGCGTCCGTCCCTACGCGATTTCAACGTGAGCGACTACCAAGCACGCGCTGGCACTGGACGCAGCCCCCGCGACAGTGGTTCAATGAAGCCGTTGATTCATAAGGAGCGCAGACGCAGAGGTGGAATGACATGAGCATGAGTGATGCGATTTCACGCAGCCGAAGCGCAGTTGCGGAGTTTCTCTCCTTTATCGTCGTTCTGCTGTTGGGGACGGCAGCATGGCGAGGAGCTACTGCCCAGAGCAGCGTCAAATATCAAGAGCCTCCGAAAGCCATCATTAACCTGGTGGATGCAAGGCTCACGCCGTACGTGGAAGTTTCTCCCGGCAAAGGAGCCGAGGGCCGCTGGCTGCTGATCGAAGCGGTTTCAGGCTTGCCTCCGATCAGCGATCTGGCGCAGCCGGAATTTCGGCTGGCCGGGTTGCGATTCAATCCCAAGACGAACGGACCGAGTCGCGGACGTTACGTGACGGCGTTGAGTTTGAAGGCGCTGCCTGACGGCGCGGAGACGTTGGTCGCGGGAGTGCCAAAGCAGGCGAAGATACGGTTTGCGGGGGGGTGGGCGCCGGATGCGCGCCACATTTTCTTTGTGAACGTCAGCGATGCGCCGGGAGACGCGGGGTTGAGCCTGTGGATTGTGGATGTAGCTACGGCCGAGGCGCGTCGTGTACCCGGCCTGATGTTGAATGGAGTTTTCGGCCAGCCGTGTGAGTGGCTGGGAGATGCCAGCCTTCTCTGTAAGGCTGTGCCGAAGGGAAGAGGAACTGCGCCGGTGCGCAGCGACGTGCCGACGGGGCCAGTGGTCCAGGAGAACCTGGGGCGGGTTACGCCTGCGCCGACCTATGAAGACCTGTTGAAGAGTCCTGAGGACGAAGCGATTTTCGATTACTACGCGACCTCGCAAGCGGTGGTAGTTGGGATGGATGGAAAGATTACCAAGGTGGGGAAACCCGGCGTGATCGAAGACGCATCGGGTTCTCCCGACGGCCGCTATGCGCTGCTCGACGAGCGGCATCATCCCTATTCTTACGTGCTGCCCTTTCGCATGTTTCCGGAAAGAATTTCCGTGGTCGATCTGAAGAGCGGGACGAGCAAACAACTGGTTGACAAGCCGCTGGAAGACACGGTCCCGAACGTTCACGACGCGGTCGCCACCGGGCCCCGCGACTTTGAATGGCGGAGCGATGCGCCGGCCACGGTGTTCTGGGTGGAAGCTGCCGATGGCGGAGATCCGAAAAAGGAAGCTCCGGTTCGCGACCAGCTATTCACGCAGGAGGCGCCGTTTGACGGTTCCCCGCGGAAGCTCTCCGATCTTCCGTTGCGCTTTCGCAGCGTGGAGTGGGGCAATGGCCGGGTAGCGATTGTGGAGGAAGAGCGGTGGAAAGATCGCAAGCGGATCATGCTTGAAGTGGCGCCGGCGTCTCCCGGAGCGGAGGTGAAGTTGTTCGAAGGCTCGTTCGAAGATCACTACCACGACCCGGGACAGCCCTTTCGAGTGATGAACCAGGCTGGGAAACTTGTAGTACGGACGACGGAGGATGGCAGCGGAATTTATCTGCACGCGGAGGGAGCTTCTCCAGACGGGGATCAGCCCTTTGTTTCCGTCATGAGCCTGGCCAATGGCGACACCAAGAAGTTGTGGCAGTCGGCAGCGCCGTTTTTCGAATCGCCGGTGGCGATTTTGGACGCAGCGGCTCCGACGATTCTGATTCGGCGGGAATCACAGGAGATGAGTCCAAACTATTACCTCAAGAATGTCGCGAAGAATTCTCTGGAGCAGGTGACAAAGTTTCCCAATCCGTATGGCGATGAGCCGCTGCCCAAGAAGCAGGTGCTCAAATACAAACGCGCCGATGGGGTTGAGCTGAGCGCGAATCTTTATTTGCCGCCGGGTTACAAGAGTGGAGATGGTCCCCTGCCGACTTTGATGGAAGCTTACCCGACGGAATATAAAACCAAGGCTGCGGCGGGACAGATTAGCGGGTCGCCTTACGAATTTCCATTTCTATATTGGGGATCGCCGGTGCCGTTTGCGACGCAGGGCTATGCGGTGCTGGAGAACGCTACCATTCCAATCGTGGGCGAGGGAACGGCGGAGCCGAACGACACCTATGTGGAACAACTCGTGGCCAGCGCGAGGGCTGCGATTGATGAAGGAGCGCGGCTAGGCGTGGTGGATCGCAATCGCGTGGCAGTGATGGGCCACTCCTACGGCGCGTTCATGACCGCGAACCTGCTCGCGCATAGCGATTTGTTCAAGGCCGGAATTGCGCGGAGCGGTGCGTATAACCGCTCACTAACGCCATTCGGATTTCAAAACGAGGACCGAACGTATTGGCAGGCGCCGGAAGTCTATTACAAGATGTCGCCGTTTTCCTACGCGGATAAGATCAAGACGCCAATCCTGCTGATCCACGGCGAGGCCGACAACAACACGGGCACGTTCCCCATGCAGAGCGAACGCCTGTTCAGCGCTATCAAAGGCCAGGGTGGGACCGTGCGCTTTGTCCTGCTGCCGCTGGAGTCGCATGGTTACGCGGGGCGGGAATCGGTTCTTCACATGTTCTGGGAGATGAACCACTGGCTGGACACCTACGTGAAGAATCCGCCGGCGGCCGCGGCCAACGCGAAACCGTGAGTTGCGCTCCGGTCACGGCTTTCTTTGACTTGGGTTCGCTTCTCCGGTAGCCTAAGCATCCCGCTATGAGTGCAACCTCGGCAGCGATCTCTGTGCAAGGGCTCAAGAAGTCCTACGGCGACGTTCATGCCGTGAAAGGGATCGATTTTGAGATCCAGCCCGGTGAAGTGTTTGGCCTGCTCGGGCCCAATGGCGCGGGCAAAACCACGACTGTGGAAATTCTCGAAGGTTTGCGCCCGCGTAGCGGCGGCCAAGTCACAGTGCTCGGTTTTGATCCGGACCGGCAGCGGCAGCAACTCAAGGATCGCATCGGAGTGTGCCTGCAGGCGACGAACTTGCCGGAGAAGATCCGCGTGCGGGAAGCCATGCAAGTGTTCGCATCCTTCTACAGCCGCAACGTGGATCTGAACAAACTGCTGCAACGCCTGCAACTGGAAGAGAAGCGGGACGCATTCTATAGCACGCTTTCCGGCGGGCAGAAGCAGCGGCTGGCGTTAGCGCTGGCTTTAATCAACGATCCGCAACTCGTCTTTCTCGACGAGCCGACCACCGGCCTCGATCCGCAGGTTCGAGTGGAAATCCATAATTTGCTGGAAGAACTTAAGCGCGAACATCGCACCATTCTGATGACGACGCATTACATCGAAGAAGCGGAACGCTTATGCGACCGGGTGGCGATTGTGGATGAAGGCCGCATTATTGCCCTGGACACTCCCGCGCGCCTGCAACAGCAGAGCAAGAATGCGTCCAGTATTGTGGTGACTTGCGCTACGGCTTTTCCAGAGAGCCGGCCGGCATGGGCGGAGGCTACGCAGAGCGAGATCGATGCCACAGGCAAAACCCTGACCGTGCGCTCGCGGCGTCCCGCGGCCACGCTGGTGGATTTGGTGAAATGGATTGACCAGCATGGCTTGGAACTGACCGACGTCAGCCTCAAGCAGCCTAGTCTTGAGGATGTGTTCATCGAGCTGACCGGAAAGAAGCTGCGCGAATGAGGGCCCGAGCATGAAAGCCTACAAGGCACTCATCACGATCGACCTGAAGCTGGCGCTGCGCAACCGGTCTGTCATTTTCTTCAATTATCTTTTTCCGCTGGCATTTTTCTTCATCTTCGGACAAGCCATGCACGGCGAGCGCGGCGCTGCCATGACGGTTGTGATCTCGATGGTCCTGATCATCGGCATCCTTGGCAACGGGTTGATGGGCGCAGGCATTCGCGCCGTGCAGGAGCGCGAAGCTAACATTCTGCGCCGCTACAAAGTTACGCCCATCTCGCCCGCTCCCTTGCTCATCGCCTCGGTCGTGACCGGCTGGATTCTCTACATGCCAAATGTGCTGCTCATCTTTACGCTGGCGCATTTTGTCTACGGCATGCCCTGGCCGCAATCCATGGGATCGGTCGTGCTCTTCATCACGTTTGCGATTGTTGGGTTTCGCGCTGTCGGTCTGATCATTGCGTCGGTCGTCAACTCCATGCAGGAAAGCCAACTGGTGGTGCAGTTGGTCTATCTTCCCATGCTGTTTTTAAGCGGCGCGACCTTTCCACTCTCGATGTTTCCGCTCTGGCTGTTGACCGTGACTCAGTTTTTGCCGGCCACGTATATGGTGACCGGCATCCAAGGCATGCTGCTGCGCAATGAAGGGATTCTGGCGAATCGCTATCCCGCGCTGGCGTTGCTGCTCACCGGTTTTGTCGGGTTGTTTATCGCTTACAAATTATTCCGCTGGGAGAAGGGAGAGAAGATTCGCGCTTCCGCCAAGCTGTGGCTGCTGGCGGTGATGGCGCCCTTCCTGGCGCTGGGCTTCTGGCAGATGCATGTGCATACCGGCATCGCCAAGACAAAAATTTTGAACCGGCAACTCAGCCGCGGCGATACGTTCCTGATCCGCGGAGCGCGCATCTTTGTCGGCGACGGCAAGGTGATCGAGAACGGATCGGTGCTGGTGCGTGGCGGCAAGATCGCCGAAATTTACGAGGGCGAGGGCCCCGATCCGAAAACCCTGAAAGCGGAGACCGTCGAGGCAGCGGGGAAAACCATTCTACCTGGCCTGATCGACGTGCATGTTCATCTCGGCGGGCCGGGCGGATTCTATTCCGACATGGGCAAGTACGACCCGGAAAAGGCCATGCAGCGCAATCTCGCGGCCTATCTTTACAGCGGCGTGACCACGGTGCGCAGCGTCGGCGATATGCTGGACAGCATTCTCCAGCTGCGGGCGAAGGTGAGCAGCGGCGAGGTCCTGGGTTCGGATTTGCAAACCTGTGGCCCGCTTTTTACCGCAGCCGGCGGCCACGGGACGGAGTACTTCAAGAATGTTCCGGAGAGCGCCCGCGCGAATCTGGAAAAGCAATTTATTCGCATCCCCACCTCCACGGGCGAAGCCCGGCAGCAGGTGGATGAATTGAACCGGCGGGGCGTGGATTGCATCAAGGCAATTCTTGAAACGGGCGCCGGAAGCCAGGTCTTCAACCGGCTCGACACCGGATTGTTTGACGCCGTGGCCCAACAAGCCCATGCTGATTCGCTGCCCCTCGCGGTTCATACCGGAGACGCCCGCGACGTCGCAGATGCGGTGCAAGCCCAGGCGAATTCGATCGAGCACGGATCCTTTCGGGAAAGGATTCCCGACGCCCTGTTTGAACAGATGGCGAAGCAGGGAACTTTCTACGATCCGACTTTGAGTGTCGGAGAAGCGTTTAAGGATTTTGTGGCGGGGAAAACGGATTTGCTGAAGCGATCACTGGTGCAGCAAGTGGGACCGCCAGAACTATTGCGCGGGACTGAGGACGCGATGGGGTCCGCGGACATGGAACCGATGCGCAAGTCACTCGCGCAGTATCCCATCGATTTGGCAATCGCCATCGACAACCTGAAGCGCGCGCATGAACACGGAGTTTTACTGGTGACGGGGAGCGATGCGGGAAATCCACTTGTGATTCACGGGCCCACCGTGCAACATGAAATGCAGCTTTGGGTGCAGGCCGGCATTCCGACGTCGGTGGCCTTGCAAGCGGCCACGTGGAACGCGTCTCGGCTGCTTCGGGCTCAGAATCGAATGGGGTCGATTCGTGTGGGCAATGAGGCCGATTTGCTGGTGGTGGACGGAAATCCGCTGGAGGATATTACGGCCACGGAACGAATCTCGATGGTAGTGTTCAAGGGCGAACGGGTGGATCGCACCGCGTTGTTCGAGCCGCAATAGTAAAGTGGGCGGCCCGGGGCTCGGATTTCCCGCTTCCTGGTTCGTGCCGCACGCAAAAGGGCCATGCCCATATGGTCCTTAGCCTCCAGCCCCACGGCCCTGCGATTGCATGCAAAATAATTCATCTTGTGCCTTTCTTAGCGGCATCTTAGAATTCGCGCGCTCCCCTGAACGTTGTACCCAGAAGGGAATCGTATGAACCTGTTGAGAACGGTGGGTGCCGCGGCGCTGGCCGCGACGATGTTGCTGGCTGCCCCAGTCGGCGCGGTCGATAAACTGACGGTCCTCTACAACTTCAGCAGCGCCAGTGGCGCGTCGGGTCCGTTCGGCGGGCTGGTGACGGACCGGTCCGGCGATATGTTTGGAGTTACTTTGAGCGGGGAGATTTTTGAGTTGACGCCCAACGGCTCCGGGGGCTGGAACTATAGTGGAATTGCGGGTTGCAGTTACTGCGAATACCCGGTTGGGCCTCTGGTGATGGACCAGGCTGGAAACCTTTACGGTTCGGACTATTTCGGCAACGTGTTTGAGATTTCGCCGAACGGCATGGGCGGATGGACGAGCAGCTTGGTCCACGCTTTTGCCGGTGGCACGGACGGTAGTGCGCCGAGTGCTGTCATTGTCGACAACACAGGCAATCTCTACGGAGTGAACGCGAGCGGAGGCAGCGGCGGCGTAGGCTACGTTTTTGAATTGTCGCCGGTTGCGGGGGGCGGGTGGACGCTGACTCATCTCCATGACTTTGACGGCACGGATGGCGGCGGAGGGTCCGCTGCGGCGGGTGTGGTCGGCAGTCTGATCATGGATGGATCGGGGAATCTTTATGGCACGGCCTATTCCGGGGGCAGCAGCACCTCTTGCACATCGGGCTGCGGAGTTGTGTTTAAGCTAACGAACAACGCCGGCGTGTGGACGGAAGCTCTTCTTTACAACTTTGACGGAACCCACGGGGCCAATCCCGACGCGCCGCTCTTGCTGGACGCGGCGGGAAATCTCTATGGCACGACCACCGCCGGCGGCCCGGCCAACGTCGGCGTGGTATTTGAAACCTCGTTCCATGGGGTAACGCCTTACACACGCGTGCTCTACAGCTTTACCGGCGCTGCTGCAGACGGTGCCGTCCCACTCGCCGGCCTAATCATGGATGGCTCTGGGAACCTTTATGGAACGACGGAAGCGGGCGGAGGCAGCTTCAACTGCAGCGTGGGAACGATCAATGGCTGCGGCACCGCGTTCAAGCTGACGCGCAGCGGCACGCATTGGAAGGAAACCATTCTCCACCCCTTCAAAGCCGAGGGAGACGGCGGATTTCCCGGAGCTTTAATCTCCGATGCCAGCGGGAACCTCTACAGCGATGCGTTTGTAGGTGGGCTCTACAACATTGGCGTTGTTTTTGAACTCTCGCCGGAAGCGGCCAGCAAGTAACCGTCGGCCGCTAGCCGAGTGCTTTTGACATCCTGACCAGGTGGCAAGCGACTTTCGGAGGATGCTGGTCTGCCGGAAAAGGCAGCGTTCCGCTTTCTCTATAGCCATGCCGCAGATAGTATTCCGGAAGTTCTTTTCTCAAATTCACGATGGTCAGCTCCATGAACCGACAACCGGCGGCATGGCAGTATTGTTCGGCGGCGTCAATCAGATGAGATCCTAGGCCGGCCCGCTGCCGTGCCGGATCGACTGCCAACAAGCCGAAATACCCGCGTTCGCCGTGTCGTTCCACATAGACGCAACCCAGCAGCGCGCCGGCTTGCTCCGCCAGCAGGAATTTCCCCTTCTGTAAAAGCCCAAGCACTTTCTGCGGGCTGGTGCGATCGCCATCGATAAAGAAGCGTTCCGTGCGGAAAGCCAGGTTCACCAGGTACGCTACGTTTTCCGCATCTCCGGATTCGGCGATGCGCAATGCCAACTTGTCCGCGGTGACTTGTTCCTGTTGTTCCATCGGCATTTCGATTCTAAATCTTTCCTCACCGAATCAAATCCACACACCCCATCGCTTGCCGCGTTAAATCCAAATTCCCACTCACCCCGTACTTCAGCCGAGGGGCAAGAAACTCAAACTCTAAAAAAGGATAACGAAAATGAACAGAAAATTTGCCGTTGTGTTGGCCATCGTTGCCATCGCAGTAACTTCCGCGGTGGCTGGAATGAAGAACCCAGTCGTGGGCGGGCAGCAAATGTATCCCACCAAGAACATCATCGAAAACGCGGTGAATTCCGCCGATCACACCACCCTGGTGGCAGCGGTGAAAGCTGCCGGGCTGGTGGACACGCTGGAAGGCCCGGGGCCATTCACCGTGTTTGCACCGACCAACGAAGCGTTCGCCAAGCTGCCTGCGGGCACCGTGGACACGCTCCTGAAGCCGGAAAACAAAGCCATGTTGACCAAGGTGCTGACCTATCACGTGGTTGCCGGACGCTGGAGCGCCGCTGACCTGAAGAAACAGATCAAGGCCGGCAACGGAACAGCGGAACTCACCACCGTCGAGGGCGGCAAGCTGTGGGCGTCGTTGCATGACGGCACCCACATCATGCTGAAAGACGAGAAGGGGGGAACCGCGCTGGTGACCATTCCGAACGTGTTCCAATCGAACGGCGTGATTCAAGTGATCGACACCGTGCTCATGCCCAACTAGGGGCATCAAGCGTAAACCAATGCAAAGGCCGCTCGCGAGGGCGGCCTCTTGTTGTTGAAGGTTTTGCTTCTGCGACGATTATTTTCATTACCAGTTGTGAACGCAGCCACTGCTAAACAACTCTGCCGTCAGAAGGCGTGGGGTTGTGGAAGCCAGCCCAAGTACGAGTAAACCGCGAGAAACGCGATGGCTACGCCTACGCCTTTCACAGATTTGGCGGTGTCGGTAACAAGTACAGCAGACTGAGACCAGGTTGTGCATAGGAGCCGACGTTTGCGCTCTTGTCCTTCTAAGACGCCGTAACCGTATCCGTCCGCCGCCCCGCCAGCAGCAGGCCGATCCAGCAACTCACCGGCCACGTGATCAGCCACGACAGCCAGTACCAGTGCGGCCAGCCCTTGCTCCAGTTGGGAACGGTCGCGCCCAGGCCCATCGCCTCGCCCAGAATAAAGAACCACAGCACATGCCGCCCCGCGCGCCCCGGGGCAAAACGCGCACACACCCACGCGCAAAAAATAGAGATCACAACGAACATCGCCGTGCTCGCCATCAGCGCGTTGTCGGAAGGCACGCGCCCATTCACGAAATCGCCCGGAAACAGCCGCGAAAGCAACGGGTCCGTTGCCAACACAAGAACTACCGAAAGCAGATAGCTGCCAACAACGACGCCAATCGACTTCAACATCGCTAAGCCTCCCGCGCAGGAATCCCGGCTGGCCCGCCAAGCTGGCATTATCGCTCAGGACGGGTTTTGAGTGCTACGAAATTTATCGCCAATCCTTATCGCCAATGCCTGGTCCTTTTTAACTGGCTATGGCTACAGCACGCCACCGGTCTTTACGGCCAGGATGTTGAGTGCCATCTCCAGTTTCGTAATAGCCGCGCCCAGCTCAGGA
>Ga0302319_10007576_pt1 | contig 21345 bp, 16 predicted proteins | sample Bog_T0_2_FD_203319 | JGI IMG/M metagenome (GOLD analysis project Ga0302319, IMG submission 203319) | Peat permafrost microbial communities from Stordalen Mire near Abisko, Sweden - Bog_T0_2 | ecosystem: Environmental > Terrestrial > Soil > Wetlands > Peat | place: Sweden: Abisko, Stordalen Mire... | reverse complement strand
AGAGTTCGTGCGCGATCCCGAGGTGGCACCGCTCGAGGCGACGGCGGCTCAGTACGCGATCCTCGCGTACGTGCTCAAGCGCAAGGTCGACACGGCCTGCGAATTGTGTAAACAGATGGATTACGACCGCGGGGCGATGAGTCGCATGCTGGACAGACTGGAAACCAAGGGCTTGATCCGGCGCATTCCGCTCGCGCATACGCGGCGCACGCTGGGGCTCGAGGTCACTGCGGCGGGCCAGTCGGCATTCCCCAAGATGGAAGCCTGTCTGGCGCGGGTTCTGAATCGCATGCTGCACGGGGTCAGCAAGTCGCAGGTGCGCGAAGCGGAAAAGGTACTGCAACAAATGCTGAGCAACAGCCAGTGATTTTTTGCTATGAAAGTTGCCTGGGCATTATTTGCATAGGCATTTGTTGCTTGGGCTATCAACGGAGAACCACATGAAGGGTGTCGTGGAGAGTTATACCGCTCGGTTTGCGGCGAGCATGCACCGTTTCGGCTCGAGCATCGATCCGGAGATCTTGATGCTGCCCGGAGGAAGCCTGATCGCGCTTGCGCTGTGGCTCTACGAACGGCGTCCGACCTGCCGAGGGCCGCACTGAGCGGGGCCGAGTCGCGGACGGTGGCCCCAGATCGGCTCTGTATGATGACTCGAACATGAGCAAAACCCTATGCGCGGCCGCCCGGCGATTCGCGATGACCATGCTGGCGGCGACGCTGCTGCCCGCCTCGAATGCGCGCGCCGACGCCGCGCTGATCTGGACCCGCGACGCAGCGCTTTCGCCGCAGGCCGTAGCGCTCGTCAAACTGCTCGGCGATGTCGCCGCAGACGGATTGCGCCCGGAGGACTATAACGCCGGGGAACTCGCGAACAGCGCCGCCCGGCTGGGGCCCGCGGACTCGCCCGCCGACTGGTTGCGGTTCGACGCGAGCCTGACAGCGGCTGCGACACGCCTGATCGGCGATCTTCATTATGGGCGCGTCGATCCGCGTGCCGCGGGATTCGAGCTGCCGGAACCACGCCAAGACCTCGACGTGGCGGCGTCGGTGGCCGCGCTCGCGCAGACCGATAATGTTCCCGACGCGATTGCCGCGGTAGAACCGCATTTCTTCCACTATGCTTTGCTGAAAGCCGCGCTGTCACGCTACCGTGGACTTGCGCTGGGCCAGGCCACGTTGACCCAGTTGCCGCCCATGCCGAGTCGTAAGCCGCTGCACGTGGGGGACCTGTACGCCGGTGTGGGAGCACTCACGCGCTTATTGGTCGCGGAAGGGGACCTGCAGGCGACCGACGAACCTCCTGCGGGTGCCGCGCAAAGCGACGTCGCGGTGTCGGATCAGACCTTGACGGCGGCGCTCGGCGAGGGCTTGCGACACTATCAGGAGCGCCATGGACTCACCGCGGATGGCGCCTTGAACGCGGCGACCTACGCCGAACTCACGACCCCATTTGACGCGCGCGTGCGCCAGATCGAATTGACTCTGGAGCGCTGGCGCTGGCTGCCGCCCTTCGAGAGTCCCCCGATCATCGTGAACATTCCCGAGTTTCGTCTATTTGCGTTCAGCACGACGGCGGACCGCGTTGCGAGCATCCTGCAGATGCCCGTGATCGTCGGCCAGGCCTTCAACAGCAAGGAGACGCCGGTCTTCGTCGGGCGTATGCAGACCGTCGTGTTCCGGCCGTACTGGGATGTGCCGCGTTCCATCACGCTCAAGGAAATGCTGCCCAAGCTGCGATCGAATCCCGATTATCTTGCGAAGAACCATCTTGAGATCGTCGCCGGCGAGGGCGACGACGGCAAAGTGCTCGCGCCGAGCGCCGAGGCCATCGCTGCGGTCGCGGCCGGTAGTCTGCGCCTGCGTCAGCTTCCCGGTCCCGATAACTCGCTCGGTCTCATCAAATTCCTGTTTCCGAACGCACACAATGTGTATTTGCATTCGACGCCAGCACGGTCCTTGTTTTTGGCCTCGAGACGCGCGTTCAGCCACGGTTGCATTCGCGTCAGCGATCCGGACGCCTTAGCGGCGTTCGTGCTCCAGGACGCGGCGGGCACTTGGGACCGCGCCGCCATCGAGGCGGCGATGCAGGAAGGGGACAATCGCCGGATTGCACTGCAACGTCCCATTCCGGTGATGATTCTCTACGGGACGGCGATGGCCACCGAGGCCGGCACGGTGCAATTCTTCGACGACATCTACGGGCACGACGCCAAGCTCGCGAAGCTCCTAAAAGCTCGACTGGTTAACGAGCCCGCGACAAAACGCTAGCGTCGCCGCCTGGCGCGCAAGTATGATCCGGAGATGACCGCCATCGTCGATCGCCGCCGTTTCTTGAGCTACGCGGGAGCTCTGTGCGGCGTGGCCCTGCTTGCCGACGGCCGACGCGTGTTCGCGGGCGAACCCGCACCCGCGCGGCAGTTGCGTTTCGTGCATACCCATACCGGCGAGACGCTGACGGCGGCCTACTTCGACGGGAACGCTTACGATCCGGCGGTGCTCGGCGCCGTCGATCACTTGCTGCGCGATTTTCGCACGGGCGACGTCCACCCGATCGATCCGGCGCTGCTCGATCTTCTACACGCCCTGCAATCGAGGGCGGACTACGATGCGCCGTTCGAAATCATCTCGGGCTACCGGTCCCCGGCAACCAATGCGATGCTGCATCGCAATTCAAGCGGCGTGGCCGAACACAGCCAGCATTTGCTCGGCAAGGCCATCGACGTGCGTTTGAGTCGGTTCAGCACGCGTGCCTTGAGTGAGCACGCGCGGGCGCTGGGCGCAGGCGGCGTCGGGTTCTACGCAAAATCGGACTTCGTGCACGTCGACACGGGCCCCGTGCGTTCCTGGTAGGCGAGCAGCCCTATTTCTTCGCCGGATCCGGATAATAAAACGGATCCGACACCTTCGGTTGGGTCGGCAGCACGTTGCGCGGCAGCGGCGCCTCGCGCTCCGCCGCGTCGAGCAGCACGGTGGCGAGGATGACCGCCGCCTGCCGCAAATCCAAGGCGCGCAGGTGATCGAAGGTGTCGAGGTTCGTATGGTGAACCCGGCTCTCGTAGTCGAGCGGATCCTGGATGAATTGAAACGCGGGCAAACCGAGCTTGCTCAAGAAGACGTGGTCGGTGGCACCCGTGGGCTCGGCGACGACCGCCACGGCGCCTAGGCTCACGAAGGGCGCCAGCCACTCGCGCAGGATGGGCGTCGCCGCGAAATTCCCCTCGGCATAGATGCCGCGAATCTTGCCCGAGCCGTTGTCGATATTGAAATACCCGTCCAGTTCGTCGAAGCCCGGAAGCGTCGTGACCGGAAACGTGTCGTTCGAGAAATAAGGGCCAAGGTCCGCGAGCAGCGGATCGGACGGCGTCGGACGATGCGCGAGGTGTTTCTCGACGTAGGCCGAGGAGCCGAACAGACCCTGCTCCTCGCCGGACCACAAAGCGAATCGGATGCCGCGCCTCGGATGGACGCCGAGCACCGAGAGTATGCGCGCCGCCTCCATGACGACCGCGACCCCGGCGCCGTTGTCGGCGGCGCCGTCGCCGGCGACCCAACTATCGAGGTGGGCGCCGGCCATGACGTAGCCGGCTTTCGCCTCGCGGCCGGGGATGTCCGCGAGGATATTGTAGGCGTTGTGGTCGGCGTCCTCGAAGTGGGTGATCGACTCGATGCTCAGGCGCACTTCCCCCGTCTTCGCGAGGCGCGCGAGCCGCCGATAATCCTCCGCGGCGAGCTCGACGGCCGGCAGCTTCGGAGTCTTGCCGACGTGAAAACCATAGCCCTCACCATGCACGAGGCCGTCATCCGATCGCGACATCTGCGCCCAGGCAACCGCACCTTCTAGGCTTAGAAAATCATCCAGTTTGGTCTTGAATGTCAGCCGTTCGATGAGTTTCTGTTTCGCGTCCGGATCGAACACGGGTTCCTTGAACCGGTCGAGCTTGACGATCTCCGCGTCGCCCAAACGCTGGAACGGCGCGTCCACGTCGTCCTTCGCCGGATTCGGCGCGCTCACGAGCACGATCTTGCCGGCGAGCTTGCCGCGCCAATCGGCGAGATCCCGGTCGTTGTTCATCGGCGCCACGATGACGGCTGCGCTGAGCGCGCCCACGGTCGCCGGCGTCCATGCGATCGGAATCGCATGCAGTTCGAGCGGCCGCGGCGTCAGCATCGTCACGTGCGATGCTTCGATCCACCAACCGCGCCCGAAGTCATAGCCCTCGGCGCGCACGTCCTTGAGCCCCCACCCCGAGAACTTGCCGGCGGTCCAGCGCTCGGCCGCACGCATGGCGGGAGAGTTGGTCATGCGGCCGCCGATTCGATCGGCGAGATACTCGGCCGTCTCGACGACCTCGCCATGATTGAAACCGAGATCGGCGATACGATTGACCGTCACGAGATCGACGGGGGCGGCGCTCGCCGCACCCGCCGACACCGTGATTGCGAGGCACAGGGCCGACCGCACCCGACCCATTGCGGTTGGACAGCCCATGGTTCGACGTTTTTGCATTCGTTATTTTACCGCATTTCCATCCGCGTCGATCCGGTGCACTTCTCCCAGATGGAGGTCGCGGATTCCGGCCTCGATCTTGGCCATGTCGCCGACGACGACCCACAGGGTCTCGTCGGGTTTGACGAGACGGTGTGCAATATCATTCGCCTGCAACGTGCTCACGGCGAGCGTCCGCGCCGCCAGAGTCTGGTAGTAGTCGTCGGGGAGACGGTATTCGAGGACATGCAAATACCGCTCGCCCAATTCCTTCGCGGTCTCGAAGGCGCCGGGCAGGCCCAGCGTCTCGTCGGCGGCGGCGTCGGCGAGTTCATGCGCCGTGATCGGCGTCCCGCCGGCGATACCGCGATACTCCGCGCTCATCTCGCGCAGCGCATCCGCCGTCTTGTCGGACTGTACCGGGGCGATGCTGATGAGCGGCCGTTGACCGATCGCATCGATGATGAGGCTGCGCACGCCATAGGACCAGTGTTTATCCTCGCGCAAATTCATGTTGGCCCGCGAGCTGAACGTGCCGCCGAGGATGTCGTTGACGAGATCGAGCGTGAGCGCGTCGGGGTCGCTGCGCGGCGGCACGAGCGCTGCGCCCGCAATCACGCTTTGCTGGGCGCCGGGCCGGTCGATCAGATAAACCGTGGTCGCGGCCTGTGCGGCGACCGGCGCGATCGTTTTTCCGGGCACCTCGCCCGGCCGCCAGTCTTGGAACAAGCGCTCGAGTTCCGGTGTGATTTCGGCGAGCGTCGCATCCCCGACGACGAGCAGCTTTGCATTGTTCGGTTTGAACCAGGTGCGGTGGAATGCGACGAGGTCGGAACGTGTGATGCGACCGAGCGACTGTTCCGTGCCCAGACCCGAGAACGGCGCGGCATAGACGTGACCTTTCCCGTACAGCAGCGCCGGCAGCACGCGCAGCGCCGTCGCCTGGGGCGTGACCTTCTCACGCCGGATCGCGGCGAGCCGCTCCTTGCGCAAACGCTCGAAGTCCTTCTCGGCAAACGCGGGGTTCTGCACCAGATCCGCATAGATGGCGAGACCCTCCCGCAACGTCGGGCGCAGCAGCGTCAAATTGACGGTCGAGCCGTCGAGACTGCTCGACGTGCCGAACTTCGCGTTCAAAGACTCGAGTGCCGTGCTGACTGCGATCGAATCGCGCTTGGCCGTCCCTTCTTCGAGCATGCGCAGCGCGAAGCTCGACGTGCCCGGTAACTCCGGCGCATCGGCCGCGTAGCCCGCGTCCACGAGCAGAGAGAGGTTCACGACCCCGACGCCGTGGCGCTCGGCAAGAAAGACCTCGAGCCCGTTCGAGAGCCGCGTTCGCTGCATCGGGGGCAGATCGAGGCGCGGTGCCGTGCCAGGCACGGGTTCGTGGCTGCGGTCGAGCGCGGCAGCTGCCGCGAAATCGCCCGGGTAAGGATGCACTTCGAGCACGTAGTCGCCGTCGCTGAGCCAGTCTTTCATGGCCCGCGCCACGCTCGCCGGCGTCGCCGCGCCGATCCGCTCGTAGTACTTCGCATAACAGTGCGGATCACCCGTAAACGTCGCGCAGCGTGCGAGCACGTCGCTCTTGCCGCCGAATCCGCCGACGCGCTCGGTGCCGCGGACGAAATCGCCGATGAGGTTCGTCTTGGCGATCGCGAGTTCCGACCGGGTCGGCCCCGCCGCGATCAGGCGCGCGAGTTCCTCGTCGGCGCCGCGTTCCAGCTTCCCCAAGTCCCCGCCGGGGACGGCCGTGAGCACGAGATCGAAATGGCCGCCGATTTCACCGCTCGTGACCGAGGCGTTCGCCGAGGTCGCGAGCTGGTCGCGATAGACGAGCCGTTGATAGAACCTCGAGGTCTTGCCGCCGCCGAGCACTTGGGCCGCGAGATCGAGCAGGGGCTCCTCCGCACTGTAGGCCTCGGGGATGTTCCAGAGGCGATACACACGGGCCTGCGGCACGCGGTCTTGGACGCTGCCGCGGCGTGTGCCCGTGCGCTTGGCGATCCAAACGGATTGCCGCGCGAGCGGCGGCCCGGCGGGAATCTCGCCGTAATACTTTTCGACCTTTTCGCGTGCGATTTCCGGCGTGATGTCGCCTGCGAGCACGAGCACCGTATTGTTCGGACCGTAATTGGTCTTGAACCAGTCCTGCACGTCGGCGAGCGAAGCGGCGTTGAGGTCCTCCATCGAACCGATGGTGGTCCACGAATAGGGGTGGCCGGCCGGGTACAGGTTCTCGGTGAGGAGCTGGCGCGTCACGCCGTAGGGTTGGTTCTCGCCCTGGCGTTTCTCGTTCTGTACGACGCCGCGTTGCAGATCGAGTTTCTTCTGATCGAGGACGCCGAGCAGATGGCCCATGCGGTCGCTCTCGGCGAACAGCACGAGATCGAGCATCGAGACCGGCACGTTCTCGAAATAATTGGTGCGATCCACGTTTGTCGTTCCGTTCAAATCCGTCGCGCCGATGCGTTCCAGCGCGTTGATGAAGGTGTGATCGAAGTTGGCGCTGCCGCTGAACATCAAGTGCTCGAACAGATGGGCGAAACCGGTCTTGCCGGGCTTCTCATTCTTGGAGCCGACGTGGTACCACGTATTGATCGCGACGACGGGTGCCTTGTGGTCCTCGTGCACGAGCAAGACGAGACCGTTCTTGAGCACGAACCTGGTAAAAGCGATCTCCGGGATCGGGATCGCCGGTGCGGCTCGTGCCGGCGCTTTCGGTGTTGTCGGCGCGTGCGCCGCCCGGCCCGGCGTCGCCGGCGCCAGCGACGCGGCGCAGAGCATGATGAGCGCGAGGTATCCGCTGTTGACGGTCAAGCTGGGGCTCCCGTGGGGGTCAAAGTTCGAGATTATCGATGAGTCGTGTCGTGCCGAGGCGCGCCGCCGCGAGCACGACGAGCGTGCCGCCGGGCTCAGGATCGCCGAGGTCCGCCGCCCGGCGTATCGAGACGTAATCCGGCCGCCAGCCGCGGTCGCGCAAGGCATCGCAGGCCGCGACCTCGAGCTGCAGCCAGTCGCTGCGGCCGCTCCGAACGGCATCGGCCACCGACTGAAGCGTGCCGTGGAGCAGGGCGGCTCGTTCGCGCTCGGCTTCGGTCAAGTAGCCGTTGCGCGACGACAGGGCGAGTCCGCGAGCGTCACGCACGGTCGGCGCCGCGACGATGGTGACGGGCAAGTTGAACTGTCGAACCATGCTCTCGACGACGCGCAGCTGCTGATAATCCTTCTTGCCGAACACGGCGAGGCGCGGCTCGATGACGTGGAACAGTTTGAGGACCACCGTGCTGACGCCCGCGAAAAACCCCGGGCGCACGCTGCCCTCGAGCAGATCGGCGAGCGCAGGATCGGGCTGGACGGTGAAGGTCTGCGGCACCGGATACATCTCCTCGGCCGACGGGGCGAACACGAAATCGCAGCCCGCCTGCGCGAGCAGTTCGCAATCGCGCGCCAGGGTGCGGGGATATCGGGCATAGTCTTCGTGCGGGGCGAATTGCAGCGGATTGACGAAGATGGTCGCGATCACCGGATGGCCGCTCGCGCGCGCCGTGCGCACGAGGGACAAATGGCCCGCGTGCAGATTGCCCATGGTTGGAACCAGGGCAAGCGGGGTGCCCTTCGGCAGCGTCGCACGCAACTCATGGATACCGTGGATGACGCGCATGGGCGGGCTCAGAAAGCGTGCAACGCCGGGTCCGGGAAACGTCCGGCCTTGACGTCGGCGACGTAACGGCGCACGGCCGCCTCGATGCTGCCCGAATCCTCGAGAAAGTTGCGTACGAAGCGCGGTGCCGCGGCTCGCTGGACGCCGAGCATGTCGTGAAGCACGAGCACCTGGCCCGAGCAGTCGGGTCCCGCGCCGATACCGATCACGGGCACCCCGAGTTCGGCGGTCAATTCGCGCGCGACGTCGGCCGGTACCATCTCGAGCACGATGCATGCCGCGCCCGCCGCGGCGAGTTCGAGGGCGTGCTCGCGCAACACCCGCGCGGAGACCGGATCCCGCGCCTGGACACGGTATCCGCCGAGCGCGTGTACGGCCTGCGGCGTGAATCCGAGATGAGCGCACACGGGGATGCCGCGATCGACGAGGAATCGCACGATCGGAGCGGTCCATCCACCGCCCTCGAGTTTGATCATTTGCGCACCCGCCTGCATGAGCCGCACGGCATTTCGAAGGGCGGACTCGGCCGACTCCTGGTAAGCGCCGAACGGCATGTCGGCGATGATCCAGGCGGATCGATTGCCGCGCGCAACGCTCGTCGTGTGATAAATCATGTCGTCCATCGAGACGCCAACGGTGCTCGCGCGGCCCTGGAGCACCGTGCCGAGCGAGTCGCCGACGAGCAGGGCATCGACGCCCGCGGCGTCGAGCACGTAGGCGAACGTGGCATCGTAGCATGTCAACATCGCGATTTTTTCACCGGCCGCATACAGGTCGCGGAGCCGGTGCAGGGTCATGGGTTTGCGGGGCGGCATGGAGCAGGAAGTTTAGCATCTCGGCGCACCCCGGCACGGGGCACCCATTCAAACGGGGTCCGCGTCGAGCAGCGAGACCAGGGTCCTTTCGGGAATGTGCGCTTCGATGAAATCCGCGAGCCCGTCGAGCGTGTCATCGAGCGTCGGGGTCTGCGCGCCGAACAGCGCGCGCATCACGGCGGGGTTCTCGAACATGCCGTGTACGTACAGCCCCAGCGTCGCTCCGTGCTGCCATCCACAGCGGTCGGGCAGCACCGGAGTCGGTGCGCCGGCGGCGCAGGTGTTGAGCCGCGTTTCACCGTGGCGGATTTCGTAGCCGTCGAAGCCGATCTCCGCGAGCGGCGCCCAATAGCCGCTTGTCCCGCGCAAGACGTGCCGGCCATGCCGATGGCGCTTGCGCATCTGGAATTCCGTGCAGTACGGCAGCAGCGCGAGGCCGCGCGCCGCGCCTTCGACGCCGTGCGGGTCGGTGATCTCCTCGCCGAGCATCTGCAGGCCTCCACAGATCGCGAGTGTCGGCTTGCCCGATTCCGCATGGCGCAGGATCGCCCCGGCCAGCCCCGTGGCCCGCAGCCAGTCGAGATCCGCCGCCACGTGCTTCGATCCGGGCAAAATCAGCAGGTCGGCCGAGGCGACCGTCTGCGCTTGGCGCGCCCAGCAGAGCGATACGCCCGGTACGCGCCGCAGGGGCGCGAACTCGTCGAGATTGCTGATGTGAGGATAGGCGACGATCGCGATCGCAAAGCCGGACCCCGACGGCCTTGCATCGAAAACGCCGTCCTCGTCCGGCAATCCATGTTCGCGCCACATCGGCAGCACGCCGAGCGTCTCGATGCCGGTCAGATCCTGCAGAGTTCGCGGACCCGGTGCGAGCAGCGCCGCATCGCCACGAAACTTGTTGAGCACGAAACCTCTGATGAGCGCACGGTGTTCGGGCGGCAGCAACGCATGGGTGCCGTACAGATGGGCGAATGCGCCGCCCCGGTCGATGTCCGCGACGATCAGCGTCGCCGCCCGCGCTTCGGCCGCGACGCGCATGTTGACGATGTCGCTCGCCTGCAGGTTGATCTCGGCGGGCGAGCCTGCGCCCTCGATGATGAGCACGTCGAATTCGGCGCGCAGTTCGGCGAGGCAGGCGCAAACGGTCGGCCACAGATGGGCGGCGCGGGCGCGCCATTCCATGCACGCCAGCGCATCGACGCGTTGCCCGAGCACGATCACCTGGCTGCGCGTGTCGCCCTCCGGTTTCAGCAGCACGGGATTCATGCGCACGTCGGGCACGCAACGCGCGGCGAGCGCTTGAAAATACTGTGCGCTGCCCATTTCGCCGTCCCGGACCACGCGGGCGTTATTGCTCATGTTCTGCGCCTTGAACGGAGCCACCCGGTAACCGCGGCGCGCGTAAGAGCGGGCGAGCGCGGTCGCGAGCAGACTTTTTCCGGCTCCGCTCGTCGTGCCGCAAACCATGACCGCGCGCGCGGTGCGCGGGCGGTCAGTCACGCGCCGGGGCGTCGAGCCTGGGCCGCCAGAGGTGCGCGCCGTCGTGCTCGACGATCTCGACGCGCGTGCGAAAGGCCGCCGACAGCCAGTCGCCGGCGAGCGCCTCGCGCACGGTGCCGTGACCGATCACAGCCCCCCGTCCGAGCACGATGAGCCGGTCGGCCGTCAGCGCGAGCGACAGATCGTGGATTGCGCTCACGACGCACACGCCGCAACCGCGCGCCTGGGCCAGCAGCAGTCTCGCGATGTCTTCCTGGTGCGGCGGGTCGAGATGCGTCGTAGGTTCGTCGAGCAGCAGCACGGGCGCTTCGACCGCGAGCACGCGCGCGAGATAGACGCGCTGCCGCTCGCCGCCGGAAAGGGTCGACATGCGCCGCTCGGCCCATGGCAGCGATCCGGTCGCGAGCATCGCGCGGCGAATTGCCGCCTCATCCTCGGACGAGGGCGTAGCGAGCCAGCCGCCGTGTGCGAAGCGGCCGAGTCCCACGACCTCATGCGCCGAGAGATCCGTCGCGCCCGCGCTCTGAGCGAGCCATGCGAGGCGGCGGGCCCGCTCACGGCGCGGCCAGGCGCCGAGCGGGCGCCCTTGCAACATGACGCAGCCGGCCTGAGGCGGCGCGAGGCCGGCGAGCGTGCGGAGGAGCGTGGACTTGCCGGAACCGTTCGCGCCGACGATCGCCGTCCAGGCGCCGGCGGCGACGTCCAGATTCACGCCCGCAAGCACGACGCGCGCGCCATAACCCGCGGCGAGGCCACGGCACGCCAGCGCCGGTGACGACCGATGGGCAGAGGGAAGCGCATTAGTCATGGCGGCTTCGGCGCCACAGCAGGAACACGAGATAGGCCCCGCCCACGCAGGCCGTCACGGCGCCGACCGGCAGTTCGGCGGGCCGGATGATCCATCGGCTGGCGAGATCCGCCGCCTGCAACAACGCACCGCCGACGAGCGGCGCACCGATCAGCAACTGGCGATGATTGACGGTGACGGTTTCGCGCACGAGGTGCGGTGCCACGAGTCCGACAAAGCCGACGATGCCGACCTCGCCGACCGCGGACGCGGTCGCCAGCGACACGATGCCGAGCAGCGACAGGCGCAGCAGCGAGAGGGAAAGGCCAAGGGACTGCGCGGTTTCCTCGCCCAGACTCAAGGCATCGAGGCCGCGCGCGAGCAATGCCGCCGGGATCACGCAGATCACGAACACGAGTCCGAGCAGGCTCGCCGAGGACCAGCTAAGGTATCCGGTGCTGCCGAGCAGGAAGACCTGCATCGTTCGCCACACTTCCGGCTTCGTGAGCAGCAGCAGCGAGGTCACCGCACTCAGCAAAAAGGCGACGACGATGCCTGACAACAGCAGGCTTGCGGTCTGCAATACGCCGCGCGACAGCACGATCGTGAGCGCGATGGCGGCGCAGGCGCCGATGCATGCCGCCGCGGTGATGCCGAGCTTGCCCGCCCACGCCAGCGCGGTCACGGACGCGTCGGCCGCGAGCAGGCTGATGGTGACTCCAAGCGCGGCCCCGGAGGCGGTACCGAGCAGATAGGGGTCGGCGAGACGATTGCGGAAGACGCCCTGCGCGATCGCGCCGGCGAGCCCGAGCAAGGCGCCGGCGAACCATGCTCCGACCGTGCGGGGCAGACGGATCTGCCAGAGTATCACCGAGGACTGGGCATCGGGCGCGAGCAGCCATGCGAGCGACGTCTCGACGCTCGACGTGCCGACCAGCAGACTCGCCCCCGTCAGCAGCAGCGTCACCGCCAGGCAGCCCGCGAACCAGAATGCGAGACGCGCCGAACGCGCGGAATCCTGCCCTGAAAATTCCGACTCCGCGGCGCCGTTCAGGGCCGCGGCCTCGGTCGGACGTGCCGCACCCGGGCGCGCGTTCACGGCGCCACCCGCGCGAGGCATTCGTCGATCGCGCGCATGCCCGCCGCGACGCGCGGTCCCGGACGCACGATGGTGTCGCTCACCGCAGGCCCGAACGAACAAATGCGGTTTTCACGCACGGCGCGGATCCGGTCCCAGCCGGGACGCTCGGCAAGATGCGGCGACTCGGCGGCCGTCACGAAGATTACGTCGGGATCGTGGCGTACGACGTACTCGGGATTGAGCTTGGGAAACGCGCCGAGATCCGCGCTCACGATATTGCGCGTGCCGAGGCGCGCCAGCAGTTCGCCGATGAAGGAGCCGGGTCCCGCGGCAAAGGGCGCTCGATCCACCTCGAAGTACACGGCGGGGCCGGCACCGCGGCGGTGGGCGAGAGCCTGCGCGCCCACGGCCCGCACCTCATCCTCGATCGATTCGGCGAGGCGCGCGGCGCGCTCGCGCTCGCCGATGATCTCGCCGATGACGCTCACCGTATGGGCGATGTCGGCATAACGGTCGGTTTCGAGGGCGAACGACGCAATCCCGAGTTCGTGCAGGCGATCGGTGATCCGTTGCGACCGAGAGAGCAGCACGAGATCGGGCCTCAGGCTTACGATCAATTCGATCTGGGCGTCGTCGATGCCGCCGGCTTTTGGCAGCGAATTGACCTGGGCCGGCCAATCCGAATAACGATCGGTCGCAACCAACTGGTCGCAGGCTCCGAGCGCGCATACGGTTTCGGTCAGCGAGGGCAGCAGCGTGATGATGCGCCGCGGCGCGCTCGAGAACCGCACGTCGCGCTGCAGGTCGTCGCGCACGACGTTCGCGGCGGCGTGCGGCGATAGGCCGCACGCGAGGCCGACTGTCAGCGCCATCGCTGCGACGATATTCCAAGCGCCCACCATGGGACCCACCCTTCGTGCACCCGCCGCGCACTTGCCGGACTCCTAGGCCGGATATCGCGTGGAAATTCAAAACCGGGATGCAGGAGATCGGGCAGCTCGAGCGCCGGTCCATCCGCACCGCCGTTGCCCACCGCAACCCGTGCCGCCGCGTCGCAGGTCGGTATACGGGCTCGTGAGCGGACTAAAGCCGATCAAGTCGCCTTCCCACGCTTGCGCGCAGTGGCACCGTGACTTGACTTAACTCACCTACCGTTGCGGGGGCAGCGCCGGACTCGGCTTCTGGGCATCACCGGCTTCCCGTTTCACCCCCGGGCCGCGTGGCCGGAGGACTCCTGAACGCACACAGGATTTTGCTCGCGCGGTCGGCATTGGTCAATGGCCGCTCGTCAATGGCCGCGCCACCGCGCCGCGGTGGGTGACGGCGAGTTCCGGCCGGCGATGCGAAAATGCCGGCGCAGCTTGCCCATGATCATGTCATGGGTCGGTATTCGTTGGCGCACCGTTTCGATCGAACGGCCGAGTCCCATGAAATCCCATGGCCTCCAGCCGCGAAAGTCCGTCCGGTCGAGCACGTCGGTGAATGCGGTGAAGATCACCTGCTCGTAATAACTGTCGCGGAATTTGGCCTTGTAGCGCGCATGCCAGGGCTTCACGGGATCGTGCAGGTGCAGGACGTGGCCCGCGAGCGGGTCGGGTCGTTCGTAATGAGAAGTATTCCAGGTGCTGTCGATCAGCAGCGTGCGATGTTCGAGCACGATATTGAGCGCATCCTGATCCTGCCAGTCGAGCGCATCGAAGCGCTCGATGCTGGTGTCGACGAGGCGATCCGTGAGTCCCTCGCGTCGCCAGGCGTCCAGTTCGAGGACCATGAAGCCGCTGTTGAAATAGTTGCGTTCGTTGCCGAGTCCCAGGCGCTCCCGAAGTCCCGGCGAGCCGCGGCTTTGAATCGCGACGTCGCGCACCGCCGCGGCGAGATTCGCGCCGAGCGGCATCGAAAACGCTCCGTCCAGGTCGCGCAGGACCAGGAGGTCGGTATCCAGATAGATACAGCGGGTCAAAGCGGGGAATAGCTCGGCGAGGAAATAGCGTGCATACGCCACCTTGCTCTTCAAGAAGGACTTCGAGCGGAAGCGTTGGAGTCGTTCGCGCCGGATCTCGGCGAACGCGACCCGGCCGCAATTCGGATGAACCCACGAACGCCGCAGCTTTTCCTTGTCCGATTCGCGCAGTCCCGCGCTCACGATGTGAACGTCGATCGGCTTCGAGCAATTCTCCAGCGCCGATCGCACCGTCACGGCCATACCCGGAAGCACACGCGAGTCGCCGCAGAGTGCGACTTGGACATTCATGGGGTCGCCTCCTGCGCGGCGTGCATCGACATGTGGAGCGCGGTTCGTCTAGTTATCGTTCCTTGCACCGCTCGATGCTACGGCAACGCAGCGCGTCAGACAATTACGCCCGACGCCGCTATCGCGCGACCGGCACGCCCGGGATTATGTTCAACGCTGCATCGGCTCAACGGAATGCGTAGCGAGTCGCGATCGACAGCGAGCGGCGCGCGGTGTTGTAGCCGTTCGCGAGTTCGTAGCGGCGGTCGAGTGCGTTGTCGAGCCGCGCCGTCCAGGTCCAGGCCGGGGTCACGGCGAACTTCCCATACAGCCCCGCGAGCAGATAGCCGCCGTCCTCGATGTAATTGCCGCTCGCGAAATCGACGTCGGCGCGCGCGCCCGACAGCAGCAGATCGGCGCCAAGCTCACCGCGCGTGAATGCCCGCGAGCCGCTCAAGGTGAAACTATGGCGCGTCCGGCGCAGGAGTTCGGTCGAGTTGCCCGAGTCGCGCGGGTCCTGCAAGCTCGCCTCGGCGTCGACGGTCCATGGATGGGCGCGATAGATCCAGGCCGCCTCGATGCCGCGAATGCGCGCGCGATCGATGTTCTCGTTGATGCACCCGCAATAGGCCAGGTCGCCCGGACCCGGGTTGAAGTTCGTGATGATCAGATCGTCGATCGTGTTCTGAAATGCGGCAAGCGTCACCTCCGAGTGCGCATCGAGGCGGGATTTCAAACCGACTTCGAAATTGCGCGAACTCTCGGGCAAGAGACTCGGCGCGCCGCCGTAGCCGAAGCGCTCGGTCGCGGACGGGGCCCGGAACGCCGTGCCCGCCGAGGCGGTGAGGAGCGTGTCCGCGGTCAGCGAGTAGCCGTATTCCGCGTTCCAAGTCTCGTGATTGCCGAACGCCGGATGATGCACGTAGCCGCCGGCGAGCAGCAGACGATTCGGGCCTTTTTGGATCTGGTCCTGCAGGTAATAGGTCTGCGTGTTCGTGCCGACCGAGTAACCGAGGGCGTCGGTCAGCGAATTCGTGCGTTCGTCGGCGAGGATCGTGCCGAACGTGACGGTCTGCGTGGTTCCGGCCGCCGCGGGGATCTTGACGTCGTTCTGCCAGTCGAGCGAATCGCGCGACGTGTGGTCGAAATCGCCTTCAGGGACGACCGAGTACGGGTCGTACTGGTCCTGGCGCAAATCGTCCACGACCCGGCTCAAGGTCAGGCGCGAATGCCACGCGTCGTTGATATCGCCCGAGGCATGCACCGCGAACAGCCGGTTCGTGAAACGCTCGTCGAGCGGCGTGAACCCCGCGAAAGTGTAATTCGGGGGAGGATAGTTGGGGTTCGAGTACCGCGTCGCGCCCGTCGCCTGCCAATAGCGCGCCCCGAGTTCCAAGTCGCCGACGTGGGTCGTGATGGCCGCGGTGCCGGACAAATTCTTGTAGCCGCGATCGAGCGTGTCGGTCACGAAGGTCGGAAAGCCCGCGCTCTCCTGGCCGTTGAGCGCGCCCTGGACGCTGGTCCCGCCCTCGGTGTAAATGCCGTCGAGCGCGAACTCGCCCGTGCCGTAGCGCCCATAATCGAGCAGCACGTCGGCGCGCGACTCGCCGCGCCCGCGCGTGATCAGATTCACGACGCCGCCGATCGCATCCGTGCCGTAGATGGCCGAACGAGGACCCTTGACGATCTCGATGCGATCGAACAGTTCGGGCGAAACGTTCATGAGCGGCGCGAGCGCGAGCGTGCCCGCATTGATCCGCACGCCGTCGATCATGACGATCGATTGATTGCTGTCGGCGCCGCGAATGAACAGCGACAGCGGCTGACCGGGTCCGCCGCTGCGACCGATGTCGAGGCCGGCGTGGAAGCGCAGCACGTCGCCCACGTCGATGCCGAGCGAATCCTCGAGGGCGGCGCGATCGATGAGGACGATGGGTTCGAGCACCCGCGTCGCGGGTTCCGGGACGCGGGTCGCGGTGACGACGATTTCGTCGAGTCCGTCGTCGGCAGCCGCGAAATGAACCGGGGAAAACAGAATGATGCATAGGAGCGCGCAACGCGAATTGGCGCCCGGTCGGAACGTCTTGCACATGGGCTCGTTCTCCACGCCATGCTCGCCCGCATGACATGTCGGTCTCTTGGGTCCGCGACGCTCGGGAGTTGGGGCGATCGCCGATGCGCGAGCGGCAGCGGCTCCGCCCGGCGCCCTCCGCACCACGGTTCGTCGCCAGGCCGGTCTCCGGGCTCGCGAGCGGCCATGGGGTCCATGGCGGCGCCGTCACCTTCCCAAGCCGCGGGGGCTCAGTGGTTGCCGCTTCGTCGAAGCGGCCGATGGCGTTTCCGCTCGATCACCGTTGCGGGGGCAGCGTGAGATTGGCGCGATCGCCGCGCGCACTCACTTCCCGTTTAACTGAACCGCCGAGCGGCCCAGCACCTGACGCGGCGCATGGTGCAAGCCCGTGCGCGACTTTGTCAAGTGGCCGTGCCAGAATCCCCGCCATGCAGGGCCAGCGTATCGCAGTGCTCGAAACGCGCACGGGCGCCCACCTCGGCGAATTGATCGCGCGGCGCGGCGGCACGCCGCTGCTGGCGCCGGCGCTCGCCGAAGAGCCGGATGTCGATCCCGCGGCCGTGCGCACCCTCATCGAAACATGGCGCCGCGATCCCATGAAACTCGTGATTTTCCAAACCGGCGTCGGCACGCGCGCGCTGTTTCAGGCAACCGATGCATTGAGCCTGACGGCGGCGTTTCTCGAACTGCTCGCCGCGAGCATCGTCGCGGTGCGCGGGCCGAAACCGCAGGGGGAACTCGGCGCCCGCCACGTGCGCATCGATCATCGCGCGAATTCGCCGTTCACCACCGCCGATGTGCAGACCGCCGTGTCGGGCATCGCTGTGGACGGTTGCCGCGTATTGATTCAACGCTATGGCGCGGACAATCCGGCGTTGCGCGGCGCTTTGGAGGCGCGCGGCGCCCGGGTGCACGAGATAGCCACCTATCGCTGGGCGCTCCCGCAGGATCTGCGGCCTCTCGTGGCGCTGCTCGACTCACTGCGAGAGCGGCGCATCGATGCCGTCGTGTTCACGAGCGCCGTTCAGGTCCGAAACTTATTCGCCGTCGCTGAACGCGAGGGGAACGCGGCGACGCTCGCGGACGATCTCAATCGCTGTCTCATCGCGTCGATCGGTCCGGTGTGCTCGCGCGCGCTGCGCGAATCCGGTGTGCTCCCGAGCTTCGAGGCGAGTCCGCCGAAGCTGGGGTTCTTGATCACGCAGTTGGAGGCGGCGCTTGGCTCGCGGAGTCCCGGCGGCGCGCCGCGATCCACGGGGTGACCCAGCCGCTCGCCAGGCCCCAACGGTAGAACGCGAGGCCGGCGACGGCGACGCATAGCTGGTCCCAGCCGTAGCCGAGATAATCGTGACCCTCGAACTCCTTGCTGCCGGCCCATGAGAGTGCGGCGATAGCGGCGAAATACGCCACGAGCCACGCGGCGCCGCGCAGATTGCGGCCGATATCCGGCCAGCCGTGTTGCGATTGGTAGTAGAGGTATATCGGGATCGGCACGAGCAGCAGCAGCACGATCTCGCCCGTATGCGGCCAGCGCGCCCAATACAGCATGAGGGTTGCGAGCACGAAAGCCGTCGGGGCGAGCACGGGCAAACCCGGCACGCGCAGCGGGCGGTGCAACTCCGGCGCGGTTCTGCGCAGCACCATGACGCTGATCGGGACGACCAGATAGGTGACGATGGTCGCCACCGAAATGACGGCGGCGAGTTTTCCCCACCCGCGGAAGAAGAACAAGAACAGGAAGGACACGACCAGATTGAGCCACATCGCCGGCCGCGGAATCCCATAGCGCGGATGCAGGCGGCCGAAAACCTTCGGCAAATTGCCGCTGCGCTCCATCGCGAAGATCATGCGCGCCGTCGTCGCCGTATACGTGGTTCCGGTGCCGCTCGGACTCGCGAACGCGTCCGCATACAGCAGAATCGCGAGCCAGTTGAGGTTGAGCGCGAGCGCAAGCTGCGCGAACGGCGAGCTGAACTCCAGCCCCGCCCAGCCCTCGCCGAGATGCGCGGGCGCCACGGCGCCCAAGAACGCGAATTGCAGCAGCAGATAGACGACCGTGCTCAATGCGATCGAACCGAAGATCGCGAGCGGAATGCTGCGGCCGGGATCACGGGCTTCACCGGCGAGGTTCACGGGACTCTGAAAACCGTTGTAGCTGAAGACGATGCCGCTCGTCGCGACCGCCGTCAGGATCGAGGCGATGTTCGCCACGTAGACTCCGCCGCGGATTCCGATCCGAAAATTCTCCCAGTGGAAACCCCGGCTCATGAGCGCGAGCGCGGTCGCTGCCGGCACGACGAGCTTGAAGAAGGTGATCGCGCTGTTCGTGCTCGCGAACAGCTTGACGCTCCAAAAATTGAGCAGGAAATAGACGATGACCAGGAGCGCGGCGATGACGAGTCCGGGCGCCGAGAGTTCGCCCCGGCCGTTCGCTGCATGCACATAGAGCGCCTGCGCCCAGCCCCAGGGCCAGGAGCTCATGTACTGTACCGAGGCCTCGGCTTCGACCGGAATCACCGAGACCACGGCGATCCAGGTCGCCCAGCCGGCCACGAAACCGACGAGCGAGCCATGGGAATAGAAGCCGTAGCGGATGGAGCCGCCAGACTCCGGAAACAGAGCACCCAACTCCGCGAACGTCAACGCCACGAACAAGATGATCACGGCGCCTATGATCCAGGCGTAGACCGCCCCCGGTCCGGCGAGTTGCGCGGCCCGCCACGCGCCGAACAGCCAGCCCGATCCGATGATCGATCCGAGTGCGGTGAACAGCAGTGCGATGCGCCCGACCTCGCGATGCGGCGCCACGGCCGCGGTCATCGCACCTCGTCGTCCGTCATCAGCACACCATGGAATTGCAACGTCGTTTGAACAATCGCGAGACTCGCATTGGAGTCTCCGATATCGGGTCCTTTGCGTCAAGCCGATCGGGCACCCGCGCGGGGGAAAGTCCGGGCACGAGCATGGTTGGCGGTCCGGCCGGTTTTGTGGACAATGACCGGATGCGATACCGGCTACGCGCTTTCGGCATGCACGTCCTCGGGAGCGCGGCGATCCTCTCGCTCGTGCTCGGCACGCTGTACGTCGGTTGGTATCATTGGCCCGGCTGGTACCTCGCGCGCGCGCAGGACGTGTTCCTCGTGATGGTTGCGGTCGACCTGGTTTTAGGGCCCCTGCTCACCGGCGTGATTGCGAGTCCGGCCAAGCCGCGGCGAGAACTGGTGCGTGACGTCGCGGTCATCGTGGCGGTGCAGCTCGCCGCCCTGGGTTACGGCGGTGTGCAGCTCTGGCGAGGCCGGCCGCTCTATTACGCGTACTCGGAAAACGTTCTGCAGGTCGTCCAGGCGTACGATCTCGATCCCAAGGAGGCCGACGCGGCCTGCGCGGCCGGGCTCGCGTTCTGTCCGAGGTGGTTCAGCATGCCGCGATGGATTTGGGCGCCGCTGCCGCAAGACCCGAAGATCGCGCATGAGATCGTCGACAGCGCGATTCACGGGGGCGCCGACGTGGTCGCCATGCCGCGCTATTTCCAGCCCTGGCACTCGGGGCTCGGGGCATTGCGCGCCCAATTGAAGCCGGTCGACGCGCTGAATTATTTCTCGCCCCGGCAAAAACAGACGCTCGCCGCCGCCATGCGTGCGGCGGGGCTTGCGACCGAGACCGCGAATGCGATTCCCTTGATCGGGCGCGGCCACCCGCTGCTCGCCGTCTTCGATCCGCCGACGCTGAGCTTGTCGGGATTTTTCTCCGCCGATTGACGCCGGGCGCAGAGCGATCGGCGGCGCGGGTCAGAGCGATCAGCGCAGCCCGGCCGCGCTCCAACCGCCGCCCAAGGCCTCGATGAGCCCCACGCTCGCTTGCAGCCGGTCCGACAGCACCGTGAGTGCGGTCTGCTCGGCACTGAGGGTGGTCGTTTGCGCCGTGATCACGCTGCTGTAGGGGACCGTGCCGGCCTTGTACTGATTGAGCGTGAGGGCCTCGGCTTCTTGAGCGGCGCGCACGGCGGCCTCCTCGATCACGGCCTGCGTCTCGAGCACACGCAAGGTAACGAGTTGATCCTCGACCTGCTGCAAGCCCGTCAGCACGGTTTGCCGATAGTTGGCGACGCTCTGATCGTAGAGCGCGCGCGCGGCGGCAACCTCCGCGCGGCGCAGGCCGCCGTCGATGAGCGTCTCGGCGAGTTCGGGCCCCACGGACCAGATGCGATTCGGCACTTCGAACAGCTTGCCCAAGGTGCGCGCCGCGTATTGGTCCGATCCGGAGAGCGTCAAACTCGGAAAAAATGCGGCCTTGGCGACGCCGATGCCGGCGTTCGCCGCCGCAACCTTGCGTTCCGCCTCGGCCACGTCCGGGCGGCGCTCGAGGAGGGTCGACGGCACGCCGGCCGGCACGGTGGGCACATCGGGCCGCATCGAGGCCTTCTCGAGCGAAAATGTCGAAGGCGCATCGCCGGTCAGCACGGCGATGGCGTGTTCGAGGATCCCGCGCTGGATCGCGGCATTGACCTGCTGCGCCTGGCTCTGCAGCAGCTGGGCCTCGGCGCTCACCACGTCCGCCTTCGCGGCGACGCCATAGTGATAGCGGCTCTGCGTGATCTTCAGCGATCGTTGCTGAGCGGTGACCGTGTCGTCGAGCAAGCGTTGCAGCTGGTCCTGCGCGCGCAACTGAAAATAATCGGTCGCCAGATCGCTCTGCGCCGTCAGCCGCGTGAGGG
>Ga0302319_10007575_pt1 | contig 21347 bp, 21 predicted proteins | sample Bog_T0_2_FD_203319 | JGI IMG/M metagenome (GOLD analysis project Ga0302319, IMG submission 203319) | Peat permafrost microbial communities from Stordalen Mire near Abisko, Sweden - Bog_T0_2 | ecosystem: Environmental > Terrestrial > Soil > Wetlands > Peat | place: Sweden: Abisko, Stordalen Mire... | reverse complement strand
GGCCGAGCGCCCCGCCCCCCCCCCCCCCGCCCCCCCCCCCCGGGCCGCCGGCCCCGCGGCCCCCCCCCCCCCCGCGCGGGGGGGGGGGGGGCCCGGGGCCCCGGTACAATCACGAGGTAGACGCGGCGGGCCGCCGCGTATCGACAAAGAACGCAGCGGGACGCAGCGTCTACTTTAGAAACGCCGATATCCTCGGGCAAATCTCATCGCTGGCGTCTTCGAGCACGTAATGGCCAGCGTCAGCGTAGCGGTCGCAGGCGGCCGCTGGAAACAAGGCCTGCCAGCGGGCGAGGAAGCGGTCGTCGAAGCAGAAGTCTTTTCCGCCCCATTGGATGAGAATGGGATGGGCGGCGAATTGAGTGAGATTGCGCTCGATCTCTTCCAGGGTCGCGCGGCTGGGGTGATTGCGCTCCATCGGAATGTCCTGCACGAAGCGGTAGACGCCTATGCGATTGGTCCAGGAGTCGTAAGGGAAAAGATAACCCCGCCGTTCGTCTCGGGTGAGGCGGCGGCGGTGCATGGCCATGCAGGTCGCCGGACCGGCAAATCCATTCAAACCGCGCACCAGCCACTCGCCTACTCCGGGTATCCGGCAAAGCGCGATCCGCGTTGGAATATGGGGCAAAAGAAAGGCCGCGGTGTTAAGGATCACGATCTTCCCGACCAGATCCGGGTGGCGCGCCGCCCAGCCGAAGCCGATCGCCCCGCCCCAATCGTGAACCACGAGGTGCACCCGCCGCAGGCCGAGCGATGCGACCAGCGCTTCGACGTCGGCGATCCGGGTGGCGAGGCGGTAGTCGTAGTCGACTGGCTTTTCCGAAAGCCCCATGCCCACATGGTCCGGCACCACACAGCGCAAGTGCGGCGCCAGTGTCCGCACGAGATTGCGATAATAAAACGACCACGTCGGATTCCCGTGCAGCATCAGCACGGCCTCCTCCCCCCGCGGCCCCTCGTCCAGATAACTCATGCCCGCGCCCGAGGGAGTCACGAACTGCCTCGGCTTAAAATGATACTCACTCGCCAGCCAGGGAGGAATTTGAGAAGCACGCATGCGCGTTTCCGATTTTCGCTTTCCGCTTTCCGCTTTTTCCTTCACCACTCCATTGCGAGCATCATGCAGTTCAGCCCGCTGCCGATCCCGAACAGCGCCACGCGGTCCCCCTCCTTCACCGCGCCCGCTTCCGTCGCCGCGGCCAGCGTGGCGGGGAGGGAGACAGAGCCCATGTTCCCCAGCGATTCAAACGTCGAATAATCCTTCGCCAGGTCCAGTCCCAGGGCCTCGTAAAGCTTGCGCCGGTGAGTCGAGCCGACCTGGTGTCCGACGAAGCGGTCGACTTGTTTCTCGTCCCAGCCCGTGGCGGCCTTGAACTCGCCCCAGGTATCGCGGGCGAGCGCGACGCCGGACAGCAGCAGCTGCTCCGCGTCCGTCTGCATCCCGATTCCTCCGGCGCCCTGGGTGTCCCCCTGGCAAAGGTCGCTGTGCTGGGTGGCGGCGCGGCTCACCCCGCCGAGCAGCCGGTGCGGCCGGCTCGCGACCAGCGAACGGTGGCAGAGGATCGCCGCCGCCGCGCCGGACCCGATCGTCAGGTTGGCAAAGTAGGGCTTGATCGCGTTCCGGTCCAGGGGCCGCTCCAGCAGGGTCGCCACCGTATGCTCGACCAGGGGGCGGCCATTCTCGCCGGCGGCGACCATCGCGCACCGGATCTGGCCGGACTCGATCAGGCCCGCCGCCACGGTCATGGCGTTGAGGAAGCCAAGGCAGGCGTTGGAAACGTCGAAGACCTGTGCGCTCGGCGGGAGCCCGATCAGGCGATGGGCGAAGCACGCGGTCGCCGGCTCCAGCATGTCCCGGGACACCGCCGCGTGGATGAAGAGCTCGACCTGCGCCGCGGCGAGCTTGGACTTTGCCAGCACCGCGCGGCCGGCGGCGGCGCTGGCCGCGGACGCACGGGTGCCCGCCGGCCAGACCCGCCGCTCGCGGATCCCGGTCATCAGCTCCAGCCGGCCAAACGGCAGCTTGAGCCGCTCGTAGAGCGGCCGCAGCCGCTCCTCCAGGCCGGCGGAGGTCCAGCTTTCCTCCGGCAGCGCCACGGCGAGTGATTCGAGGCAGACGTTTTGAAAATGCATGGCGGGTTTGAAGGTAGAAGTGGCATTCTGCCGCTTCCAGACGCGACAGAATGTCGCGTCTACGTCGAATTTATCTTGCCGCTTCGCTGCGCATCGCGAGGCGGATCACTTCCTTGTCGAAATAATTGCTCCCCAGGCCGGCGTCCACCACCAGGGTCGCGCCGTTGATCCCGCTGCTGCGCTCGCTGAGGAGAAACAGGACCGTATCCGCGACCTCCCGGGTCTCGAGGTTGTGCCGGCGCAAGGTCAGTTTCTCGGCGTAGAGGTAGCTCTCGACGTAGCCGGGGATGCCTGCGGAGGCGCTGGTCTTGAGCGGACCGGCGCCCACCACGTTGAAACGCACCGCCGTGTCCGCGCTGAACGAATTGGCCAGGAAGCGAGTGCACGATTCGAGCGCCGCCTTCACCGGGCCCAGGTAGCCGTAGTTGTCGGGCGTCACCAGCAGCGAGGAGATGCCGATCGTGACGACCGAGGCGGTCGGGGCGAGCAGGGGCTTGAAGGCCCGGGCGAGCTCGACGAGCGAGAAGGCCGAGATCGCCGTCGACTGGAGAAAATCGGCCCGGGAAGTCTCGTGGAAGGGCTTGAAGCCGCCGCTGTAATTGCCGAAGGCGATCGAATGCACGATGCCGTGGAGGGGGGCATGCCCGGCCGCCCCGACCGTCGCCGCCAGTTCCGCCGCCGCGCCCTCCCGCTCGACGTCGCAGATCAGGACCGGCCGGCCCGCCAGCAGGGTTTCCAGGGATTTCCGCCGCGCCTCGGACCGGACGCTGTAGACCACGCGGGCCCCCTGCTCCTCCAGCGAACGGCCGACGAACCAGGCGACGCTCTTGCGATTGGCCACGCCCAGGACCAGCACCGTCTTATCCGCGAGGTTGAGAAAATCAGGCATGGGGCTCGGGCACTTTCCAGGCCACCGAAAAATCCACGGTCAGCACGCGCTTCTCCCCGTTCCGGATGCTGCCCGACATCATGGTGAAGCCGCCGAACGACTCCTTCTTCTTGACCTCGATCGTGATGGTGTCGCCGGGATAGACCGGCTGGCGGAAGCGCACGTCGCTGATCTTGACCAGGAGGGGCATCCCGCCGGGTTCCCCCACGGCCGTCCCGCCCGCCCGCGCTGAGCGCGACAGGTAGATTGCGCCAGTCTGGAATACCGCCTCGCACAGCAGCACCCCGGGCGTGATCGGCGAGCCCGGGTAGTGTCCCTTGTAGAAATCCTCGTCCGCCCGCCAGGTGCGGCGGGCGACCAGCCCGTCAGGGCTCTCCGAGACGATCTCGTCGACGAACAGGAACGGCGGGCGGTGGGGGATGAAATCGGTGACGGGCGGAGGCATAAGTGGAGGTTCACCGCGGAGGCGCGGAGGACGCAGAGAAGAAAATCGATCGGATGAGTTTAAACAAAGCCAATTTTGGGTAGTGGATCAAACCGAAGGCTCGAATAAAGCATGGGCTTAGGCCCATAGGCATACGAGACACGGGCAAGATGCCCGTGCCACGCCAGGGTTTGGAACGTGGCATGGGCATCCTGCCCATGTTCTCATGATCCACGCCACCAAGCGGGTAGGCTAGGGGCAACCCGCCCCACCGGCAGGCTTCGACAATCCAAACAAATACCGGTCGATCTTGTTGGCCACGATGACTCCGTAGTTGATCGTGCCGAGCCAGCCGGACATGATGATGCCGACGGAGCCGGCGTGATAGATGCCCGGGAGCTTCTCCGGCAGCTCCATCGATACTTTCAGGCCCTCGAACTTGGTGCCGAAGGAGGTGCCGCCCAGGTGGGTCGTGTACCGCTCGATCGTGCGCGGCGTCGCCGCCTCGGACCAGTCGATCTTCGCCCGGACGTCGGGAATGAATTTTTCGAGGCCCGCGATCGACTCGTCGATCAGCCGCTGTTTCTCCCGCCCGTACTCATCGTCGGACAGGCCCTGCCAGTCGGCGTACCGGCCGTTGATCGACGCCACCACCGTGTAGCGGTCCGAGCCGGGCCGGGTGTCGGGATAATAGACCGAAAAGGTGCGACTGGTGGTGTGAAAGTCGGTCAGTTCGCTGCTGCTGAAGCTCGGGCACTGCGAGGTGAAGACCAGGTCGCCGATATGCGGGATCGTCTCGCCCCGGCGGATCCCCAGGTAGACCTGGCACGAGCTCGAGTTGATGCGCACCGCCCTCGCCTCGGCCGCATAGTCCGCCGGCAGGTTGTCCTCCCCGATCAGCCGGAAGAGCGTGTTCTTGAGATTGGCGTTCGAAAGGACGGCCTTGGCCCGGATCACCCGCCCGCCCTGGGCGACCACCCCGGCGACGACCTTCCGCCCGTCCCGGTCCTCGACCAGGATTCGCTCGATCAGCACCCGCTTGCGCAGCTCGACGCCGTTTTTCCGCAGCTCGTCGGTCATCTGCCCGATCAGCACGTCGGAGCCCCCGCGGTAGGTGTACACGCCGGCCCCCATGAAATTGGAGAACACGATCCCGTAGGTGATCGCCGGGTCGTCCAGCGCCGAGCCGTTGGCGTAGGCGATCGGCTCCATCAGCAGCCGGAGCACGTCGTCGCGCCCGGGGAAGAAGCGGTTGATCAGCTCGCCGGTCGTCTCCCGGTTGTCGTCGTAGAAATTCATCCCGCGGAGATGGGCGTAGAACCGCTCGACGTTCTCCCGGGCAACCCCGAAGTGCCCGACCAGCAGCCGGGTGTAGTCTTCCCGCGTGAACGTGGTCCGCACGTCCATCTGCGGATTGACGAACCGGACGTCCCGCAGCGGCACGATGGCGTCGGCGATCTGCTGGGTCCAGTACTTGCGGCAGGACTTGATCATCCCGATGGGAAAGCCGTGGAGCGAGATGTCGAAGATGTGCCCACCCTTGCGGGTGAACCAGGTGGCGAGCCCGCCGAACTGATAGTGGTGCTCGAGCAGCAGCACGCGCCGCCCCGCCTTGGCCAGGCAGTTGGCCCCGGTCAGGCCGCCGAGCCCGCTGCCGATCACGATCACGTCGTACTCGTCGGCCACCCCCTTGAGCCAGTCGTATTTCATAATGGCTGATTCAAGTTTCGGGTCTCATCCTTCAGCCTTTTGCAAGACGTGCTTGTTGGCCATCGTGATCCCGCTCAGCATCGAGCCGACGATGCCGAGGAGGCCCTGGTCGGTGCCGCAGAGGTGGACGTTCGCCAGCGCCGTCCGCCCATGCAGGCTCTTCTCCGGCGACCCGTAGATGGCCCCGTTCACCCGGCCGGTGAAGCGGGTGATGGTGCGCGGCGTGAACATATCCGTCGCGAGCGTCGCCGCCGCCAGCACCGCGTCGCCCACGGCCGGCAGGAATCGCCGCGCGCTCGCCTGGACGGCGGGAAACCACCGCTCCTTGGCGGCCTGGTAGGCAGCCTCGGGCAACCCCGCCCAGGCGTCGTAATTGGCCAGGCAGGTGACGCGCAGCATCCCCTCGGGCAACTCCCGGCCCGGACCGAAGTCGAAGTTGTTCGGGATGCAGAGCACCCCGCTGCGCACGTCCACCGGCCCGTCGGGGCGCGCATAGGTGAAACGCTCCGAATCGTTGAAAAAAATGATCGTCTCCTCGCCCCAGCCCAACGCCGCGGGCTGGCAACTGAAGACCGAGATGGTCTCGACGAAGGTGAGCCGGCCGGGGACGACGGCAGCCGCGGGCGGGGCATCCGTCCCGGGACCGGCAATGAGGGCGGCGGTCTCGGGGCCGCCGATCGAGGAAAGCACCTGGTCGGCGGTCACCTCCTCACCGTTGTCGAGCACCAGGGCAGTCGCGCGACCGCCTCGGGCCTCGATCCGGGCAACGCCGCACTTCATCCGCCGCTCGCCGCCCGCCTGGCGGTATTTCTCGAGCAGGATCCGCAGGATCGCCCGGATGCCTTCGAGGGGCCGGGCCAGGCCCTCCAGCAGGATGGACTGGAAAAGCAGGGCGAACTGGCCGAAGTCCATGTCGTGCTCGCGCGCACTGCCGTAAAACATCAGCGGGCAGAGCAGCATGTCCTCCAGCAGCGGGTCGGAGATGTGGCGCCGGACGACCTCGCGGGCCGACACCACCGGGGCGTCCGGCGAGAAGATCGTGGCCCGGACCAGGTCCGTCAGGCGGCGGAATCCCGTGGCCTGGGCGGGAAAAACCCGCGCCACCTCGCCCTCAAAGACGGCAAAGTCATTGGTAAAGTCCAGCGCGACCTCGCCGCGCGGGCCAAAGGCGATGCGGGAGCGCCTTTGCTCGCACAGCGCGAGTTCCTCGCGGTCGATGCGCAGCTGGCGCAGCAACCGGCCGAGGGGCGTGCCCTTGACCCCCGGGCGGACGTAGTTGGTGACCGCGTGCAGGCCGACGTCGTACTTGCGGCCGCCGAGGCTGTAGAAGCTGTTGAGGCCGCCCGGGGCGTTGTGGCGCTCGAAGATGCACACCCGCTTGCCGAAGTGCGCCAGCCGGACGCCCGCGGCAAGGCCGGAGAGGCCGGCGCCGATGATGGCGACGTCGTAGTGGGGGCGCGTGTTCAACCTGAAACGCGCTCAGCCCTTGGCCGCCAGCGCGTCAAACTTTGGCGTGAGGTAGTCGGCGCAGCTGTCGAGCGAAGCCAGGTGGCCGTAGTCGGCCTCGGGCACTTCGATGCCGTGGCGTTTGCGCAGCTCCATCACGATATCGAGAAAGTCCATGCTATCGAGCTGAAGCTGGTCCCGGAGTCGCACGTCGGACTTCACGTTTGAGAGGTCCTCGTCGGGCGCGATATCAGCTATGATGGCGAGCACCAGTTTCTTACATTCGTCTTTGGTCATGGGTTGGGCGTCAGGTCGCTGCACTATGGCACAAAACGCCTCACGATCAAAGTGGAATTGATCCCCAGCATCCCGAACGAATTATTGAGAATGGTGTCCACCCGGCCGGCCGACTTCGGGTGGTTCAGGACCAGCCCGGGCAGCGCGCACTGGGGATCGAGGTGGTCCACGTTGATGGTGGGATGCACCACCCCGTCGTCGAACGAGGGCAGGTTGCCGGCCAGCTCAAGCGCGCCGGCCGCCCCCATGCAGTGCCCGATGAAGCTTTTGGTGTTATTGATCGACGTATCCGGGCAGCCCTCGCCGAAGACGGCCCGGATCGCCTCGCATTCCTGGATGTCGCCCTGGGGCGTGGCGGTGGCGTGCGTGTTGACGATGTGGATGCCGGCCGGCTCCAGGCCGGCGTGGGCGACAGCGCGCCGCACGCACTCGGCCTGGCGGGTGGGATTGGGCAGAACGTAGTCGCTCGCGTCGCTGTTCACGCAATACCCGGCGATCTCTGCGTAGATCCGGGCGCCGCGGGCCTGGGCGTCCTCCAGCCGTTCCAGGGTGTAGAGGCAGCCGCCCTCGGACACCACGATGCCGTTGCGCGCCTGGTCGAAGGGGCGGGACGCCTTCGTTGGGTCGGCGTGCGAAGCCAGCGCCCCCTGCGACTTGAATCCCGCGAAGATGCCGAACGTGTGGATGCTTTCGCTCACCCCGCCGCAGATGGCCAGGTCAACCTCGCCCAGCCGCAGCATCTGGGCGGCGTGGATCAGGCCCAGGTTCCCGGCGGCGCAGGCGGCGCCAATCGTGTAGGCGGGGCCCGTGATCCCCATGTGCAGCGAGACCTCCCCCGCCGGGTTGTTGGCGACGGTGCGCGGATTGTGATAATGGGACCAGAACCGGGTGTCGTACTTGAACTTGGAGATCGCATAGATCTCATTTTCGGTCTCCACGTTGCCGTGCTCCGTGCAGCCGATGTAGATGCCGACCCGGTCGGTCGGCCGGGCCGAGAAATCCGCGCCGCTGTCGGCCATGGCTTCCCGCGCGCAATAGATGCTGATGCTGCCCGCCCGGGTGCCCACGCGCAGTTCCTTCTTCTTTTGGTACTTCAGGGGGTCGAAATGGCAGACGCCGGCCGGCTGCGGCCCCATGTAACGCACCTCGATCACTTCCACGCCAGACACGCCGGTGAGCAAATGGCGCCGGAATTCCGGGAGGGAATTGCCGTTGGGGGCGGCCAGCCCGACCCCGGTGATGACGATGCGCGAGAGATTCATTCTGATTCGGAAGGGAAATCGCTAGCCAACCCCCTGCCGAACGCAATACAAGCCTCATGGGTATGAACGTACTTGTCGTCGGGGGAGCCGGTTACATCGGCAGCCATTGCGTCCGCCAACTCGCCGCCGCCGGGCACCGGCCGGTCGTGTTCGACAACCTGGTCCACGGCCACCGGGCAGCCGTGGCCCCGGGGGTGGCCTTCCACCAGGGTGACCTCGCCGACGAGGCGCTGGCGGGCCGCATCATCCGGGACGAGAAAATCGAGCTGGTCATGCATTTCGCCGCCTACTGCTACGTCGGCGAGTCGGTCAGCGATCCGCTGAAGTATTACCTGAACAACGTCGCCGGCACCCTGCACCTGCTGCATGCCATGCTCGGGGCGGGGGTGAAGAAGTTCGTATTCTCCTCCACCTGCGCGACCTATGGTATTCCTCCCGCGCTCCCCATCGTCGAAAACAGCCCCCAGGCGCCCATCAATCCCTATGGACAGGGCAAGCTCGACATCGAGAACGCGCTCAAGGCGCTGGCTCATGCCCACGGCCTGAGCTTTGCCGCCTTCCGCTATTTCAACGCGGCGGGTGCCGCTCCGGACGGGTCGATCGGCGAGGATCACCATCCGGAGACCCACCTCATTCCCCTCGCGATCGACGCCGCGGTGGGCCGGCGGCCGCATCTCGAGCTTTATGGCACGGACTACCCCACCCCGGACGGTACCTGCCTGCGCGACTACGTCCACATCGACGACCTCAGCCGCGCCCATATCGCGGTCTTTGACCGGCTCGCCACGCCGGGGGCCGCCCTGTTCTACAATCTCGGGACGGGCCGCCCCACCTCGATTCGCGAGGTGCTCCGCGCGGTCGAGCAGGCGACCGGACGCAAGGTCCCGGTCGTCGAACGTCCCCGCCGCCCCGGCGACCCGCCCGCCCTTTTCGCCGACGCCGCGAAGGCCCGGCGCGAGCTCAACTGGAACGTCGAGTTCCCCGACATCGACTCGATCGTGGCCACCGCCTGGAAGTGGCACGCGGCCCACCCGCGGGGGTTCGGGGACCGGGCGCCGTAAGGGGTCAGGTCGATGTTGTTGCAGCGCGCTGCAACATCATCGACCTGACCCCTTATCCCGCCTTCACCATCTCGGGCGGCAGGTCGCGGGGCAGGATGACATCGCCCTGCGCGATGACCGCGCTGCGGTAGATCACGTTTTCCAGCTCGCGCACATTGCCCGGCCAGCGGTGCCGGGTGAGGATCGCCATCGCCTCCGGCGAGACCTTGCCCACCCGCGCCTTGCGCTGCTTGACGAGGTTCTGCAGGCAGAAATCCACGATCTGCGGGATGTCCCCCACCCGCTCGCGCAGCGCCGGCATCTTGATCCGCACGACATTCAGCCGGTAATAGAGGTCCTCCCGGAACGTCTTCCGCTTCACCATGCCCTCGAGGTCCTTGTTGGTCGCCGCGATGATCCGCACGTCCACCTTGATCGTCTCGCTGCCGCCGACCCGCTGGATCTCCCCCTGCTGCAGGACCCGCAGGATCTTCGTCTGCGTCGCCAGCGCCATGTCGCCGATTTCGTCGAGAAAGATCGTCCCGCCGTCGCACTGCTCGAATTTTCCGAGCCGCTGCCCGGTCGCGCCGGTAAAGGAGCCCTTCTCGTGGCCGAAGAGCTCGCTCTCGATCAGATTGTCGGGGATGGCCGCGCAGTTGACGGCGATGAACGGCTTGGTGGCCCGATGGCTGTGCTTCCAGATGGACCGGGCGACCAGCTCCTTGCCGGAGCCGCTCTCCCCGGTGATCATGACCGTGACGTCGCTCGCCGTCACCTGGCCGATGATCTTGAAGACCTCCTGCATGACGGTTGAGCTGCCGACGATGCCCTCCTTGTAGTCCTCGCTGTTGATGCTCGACTTGTAGTCGCCGGCGGCCCGCAGATCGGCGTGGACCTTGAACGCGCTGTCGGTCAGCGCCAGGACCTTCTGCGGGTCGAAGGGCTTCATCACGTAGTCGAACGCGCCGTACTTCATCGCCTCGATCGCCGTCTGGGCCGTGCCGAAGGCCGTCATCAGGACGACGAGCTGCCGCGGATTGGTCGACCGGATGTGCTGCAGCGCCTCGATGCCGCTCATGCCGCCCATCCGCACGTCCAGGAAGACGAGGTCCGGGGCCGGCCCCTTTTTGACCAGGGCGACGCCCTGTTCGCCGCTCGCGGCCTCGATCACATGGTATTTGCGGGTCGAAAACACCCGGGAAAGCGAATACCGGATCTCCGCGTCATCATCGATGACGAGGATGGTGGGGGCGGTGGCGGCGGGTTCAGGCATGCGGCGGTAAAGGATGGACTGGCGATTTAGGCAGTCTTGGCTTATACCACTGACATGCTCGGCTGGTCGATCAATCTCTTCCGCGTCCGCGGGATTCAACTCTCGCTGCACGTCACCTTTCTGCTCCTGCTCGCCTACTGGGCCTACCAGGGCTACCACGACGGCGGGCTCGCCGGCGCGTTCTGGAGCACGGCGCTGATCCTGGCGATCTTCACCTGCGTGGTCCTGCACGAGCTCGGCCACTCCCTGACCGCCCGGCGCTTCGGCGTGGGCGTCCGGCGGATCCTGCTCATGCCGATCGGGGGCATGGCCGAGTTCGACTCGATCCCGCGGCAGCCCAGCCGCGAGCTGCTCATCACCATCGCCGGCCCGGCGGTCAACTTCGCCCTGGCCGCGGTCCTCTGGCTGGTGGTCGACCGGTCGTCCGGGCTGCCGGACAACGCGCTGCCGGCCTCGCTGGGTGAGCTGGGCTGGTGCCTGTTTTACTGGAACATCTACATGGGCCTCTTCAACCTCGCGCCGGTGTTTCCCATGGACGGCGGGCGCATTCTCCGCGCTTTCCTCGCGATCAAGCTCCCCTACGTGCGCGCCACGTTCTGGGCTGTGACGATCGGCAAGGTCCTCGCGGTGATCGCCGCCGCGACCGCGCTCTACTTCGACCGCTACCTGCTGGCCGCGCTCTTCGCCTTTATCTTCCTCGCCGGCGAGGCCGAGTACCGCGGCCTCCTCCGGCGCGAGAGCCAGGACGCCCAGTGGCGCCTCATGATGGAGCGGCTCCAGACCGTAACGCCGACCCCGCCCGCCGCAGAGCCGCCGCCGCTGCAGGAGCCGCCGCTCCTCAAGTAGTGGCGCGACTGTCTTAAAGGTAGACGCGACGTTCCGTCGCGTCCCTCCTAGCGAAGCGGTCCCGCTTGGCGGGACCGGTTCTATCTTGCCACTTCCTCATTGCCGTCCTCCAGCCAGCCCTTAACGCTCCCCCCAATGGGACGCCAATGGCTGCACGCGAAACGAGCGATCGTTAACCTCAAAAAGGGGCAGACGGTGGGGAAGCTCGTGAAGGAAATCACCGTCGCGGCCAAGCTGGGGGGCCCCGAACCGGCCGCCAACGCGCGCCTCTTCACCGTCCTGGAGAAAGCCCGCAAGGCGGGCGTGACCCGCGACGCCATCGAGCGGGCGATCAAGAAGGGCGCCGGCGGCGGCGACGACAAGACCGCGCTCGAGCACATCGTTTTCGAGGGCTACACCCCCTGCAAGGTTCCGGTGATCGTGGAGGTGTACACCGACAACCACCAGCGGACGGCACCCGAGCTCAGGATGCTCTTCAAGGCGGGCATCCTCGGCAGCGCCGGCAGCAACAAATTCCTGTTTGACCACGTCGGCCTGGTCGAAGCCCACCACGCCGACCCGGCGATCGACCTGGAGGCCGCGGCGATCGAGGCCGGCGCCAACGACGTCGAGGCCCTCAACCACCAGCGCAACGACGATATCCCGGAGGGCCGGACGGGCGCCCGCTTCATCACCGACCGCGCGTCCGTCCACAGCGCCTCGACCTGGCTCGCGCAGAACGGCTGGACGGTGGTGACCAGCGAGTTGGGCCATATCGCCAAGACCTACCCGGAGCTGGACGAAGCCAGCCGGGAGCGGGTCGGCGAATTCCTCCAGGCGCTTGAGGACCACGACGACGTCCAGCGGGTGTGGGCCGCCTTTAAGTAGCCATGGGAGCCCTCGACCATCTCTTTTCCCAGAACCGCACCTGGGCGGAAAACATCCGCGCGCGGGATCCCGATTTTTTCCTGAAGCTGTCCCGCCAGCAGTCGCCCGATTATCTCTGGATCGGCTGCTCCGACAGCCGCGTGCCCGCCAACGAGATCGTCAATCTCCTCCCCGGCGAGCTCTTCGTGCACCGCAACATCGCCAACGTGGTCGTGCACACGGACTTGAATTGCCTGTCGGTGATGCAGTTCGCGATCGACGTGCTGAAGGTGAAGCACCTGATCGTGTGCGGACACTACGGCTGCAGCGGCGTGCGCGCGGCGCTGCGCTGCGACCGGATCGGCCTGGCCGACAACTGGCTGCGTCACGTCCAGGACGTCTCGGACAAGCACCGGGACTGCGTCCACGCCATCCGCGGCGAACATGCCCGCACCGACCGCCTGTGCGAGCTGAACGTGATCGAGCAGGTCAACAACGTCTGCCAGACCACCATCGTCCACGACGCCTGGGAGCGCGGCCAGCCCCTGACCGTCCACGGCTGGATTTACGGCATCAAGGACGGACTCCTGCGCAGCCTCGGACTGAGCGTGGCCGCCCTGAAGGACTTCGAACCGCAGTACCGCGCCGCCCTCGCGGCCGTGGGCGGCGCCTGACTGCCTACTTCTTCTTGTTCGCAGCCGCCTTGGCCTTCGTTGCCTGCTGGGAGGTGACGAGCGCCTGTTTCTTGCGGCTGGCGTCGTTGTTTTTCGACTGCTTTTGCGACGCTTGCTTTTGCACGGATTTCGGAGATCTATCGCCCATGGTGGGTTTTCCTTTGTTGAGTTGCCTCACCTTCGGAATGTTCGTTTCCCCGATGGCGTTTGTCCTTATAACCCGTGGTCCCGGCCAGTAGCAAGCTCCCTCGGCCGACGGCGATCGCCGGGAACCGGCGTCAGGCGCTCCTCGGCGTGGTCGTGATCGCCGCCGCCATCGCCGCGGCCTATTTCCCCGCGCTGCGCGCCGGCTTCGTCTGGGACGACGACACCTTCCTCACCGCCAACCCGCTGATCAAGGCGCCCGACGGGCTTCACCGCCTGTGGCTGAGCAACCAGGGAATCGACTATTGGCCCCTCACCTCCACCACCCTCTGGCTGGAGTGGCGCGCGTGGGGCCTGAACCCGCTCGGCTATCATGCCACCAATCTCGCGTTGCACCTGTCATGCACGCTCAGCCTTTGGTGGGTGCTGTGGCGCCTGCGCGTCCCGGGATCATTTCTCGCGGCGCTCATCTTCGCCGTCCATCCGGTCAACGTCGAGTCCGTCGCCTGGATCACCCAGCGGAAGAACCTCGTCGCGATGTTTTTCGCGCTGCTGTCGATCCTCGCCTTTCTCCAGGGCGACCGCGACCGGGCGGAGCCCGGGACGCCGCTCCGGCGGCCCGGCCTCTGGTACGCCTGCAGCCTGGCGGCGTTCGCCCTCGCGATGCTCGGGAAGACCTCGGTCGCGTTGCTGCCAATCGTGCTCCTGGGCTGCCTCGCCTGGAAGCGGCGGCTGGTGCTGAGGGATTTTCTCAGGCTCGCGCCATTTGTCGCGGTGTCCGCGGCCCTGACCGTCGTCACCCTCGAATTCCAGCGCCGCGCCATGGACGGGGCCGCCCGGCACGCCGGCGCGATCGAACGTATTTTGGGCGCCGCCGCGGCGCTGTGGTTTTACCTGCTCAAGGCGCTCGCCCCCGTCCATCTCTCCTTCATCTATCCGCGGTGGATCGTCCGGCCCGGAGACCCCCGCTGGTGGGTTCCCCTGCTCGGTGCCGTCGCGCTGACCCTGGCGCTGTGGCGCCGTCGCCGCCACGGGAGCCGCGCACTGCTGTTCGCCTGGGGATTCTTCTGCGTCGCCCTCCTCCCCGCCCTGGGGCTGACCGACTTCGGCTTCATGAAGTACTCCCTGGTGGGCAACCATTATGAGCACCTCGCCATCATCGGCGTCATCGCGCCGGCCGCGGCGGGTTGGGAAATCTGGCGCAGACGCGCCGCGGTGGCCTCCGGAGCCGCCTGGCCGCTGGCCGCCGCCGCGGCGGTCGTCCTCACCTTCGGCGCGCTCACCTGGCGCCAGTGCGAGACCTACCGGGATGCGGAGACGCTCTACCGTGCGACGCTGCGAGCCAATCCCGCCGCCTGGATGGCGCACAACAACCTCGGCATCCTCCTCGCCGAAAAGGGCCGAACGGCCGAGGCCATGGGCCATTTCGAGGCGGCCGTGCAACTGAATCCCGACTGGCCCGAGGCCCACTCCAATCTGGGGATGGTGCTGCAACAGGCCGGCCGGAAGGAGGAGGCGATGGACCAGTACCGTGAGGCCCTGCGCCTCCAGCCCGACTTCCGCCGGGCCCGGATCGCGCTGGCCGCGCTCCTGGCCGCCGCCGGGCGTTTTCCGGAGGCGACCGTCCACGACCAGCTGGCGTTCGTCCCGGCCGACACCGCCGCGGCGCATTGCGAACTCGGCGAGGCCCTGGTGGACGAGGGCCGGATTTCGGAGGCTCTGGTCGAGTATCGCGCCGCCCTGCGCCTCGATCCGTCCTGCCAGCCCGCGCTCGACCGGATCAGGCAATTGACCCGCTGATCCTCATTTGGCCGACTTGGTCCCGGCGGGTTTCTGCGTCGCAGCCCTGGCCAGCAGGTCGTGCCACGCACTGGCGTCGATCCGCTCCAGCGTGCCGCCGAAATGGATGGGCTGATTGAGCAGGGCGTAACCCAGGCTGTCTTTTTGCTGCGAGAGCAGCCCGGCCGTCGCCATCAGGTCGGCGATCCCGCCCCGGGTCCCGAGATGAAAGTCCAAGCTGAGGGGCTGCTGGCTGAGCGGTAGGCCTTCGACGTAGGTGATGGCGCCGGTCCCGACCAGGTGCTCGTTGTCGGCGATCACCTCCCACTTGACCAAGTGAAGCGAGCGGTCGTACCCGCGGCGGGCCGTGATGGTAAACTGGTCATAGTTGAACTCGGAAAGCTGGTCGGCGAAGTCGAGCACCGCCTGGGCGGTCTTGTTCACGGCAACGCCCCCTTCGCCGCCGAAGTCCTTTTTAACGCCGAACAACACCCCCACCAGGAACGAGCCGGTGGTGTCCAGCGTGTCGGTCACGGGTTTCGACACCTCCTTGCTAACCTGCACCGCTCCCGGCCGGAGCAACCGGGTGATCCCGCCCGTGCTCGCGCTCGTCAGCTGGAGGTCGTCGGTCGCAAAGGCGATCAGGTCGTCGAGATTCCCGCCCTGCCCCGTGAACGTCTGGGCCACGGAGAAGCGACCCTCGATCGCCGGGTCCAGACCGGTCTGCGGCGGACCGAACCAAGTCGCGGCGTCCACCAAGTTCAAATTGACGGAGGCCTTCAGTTGATAGGGAAACTTCGCGCCCGGGTCGAAGGCGACCGAGCCTTCGGTCAAGACCACCGCTTTTTGCGGCAGTTTGGCCCGGCCACGCGCCCAGTGGAGGGAAACCGGGTCGAGATCGACCGCCCCCTCGACATCGGTGAAGTCCCGATCCCCCGTGCTCACGTGGTCGAAGGCCACATTCACATGCCCAGCCCAGGTGCCCCAGAACGGCGCCTGGTCCCTCCCGCCGATCGCCTTCGTCTGGGCGCCTCCGACCGCCACCAACGGGGCGGCCAGCACGCGGAGGTCGGAGAGCGCGACCTGCTGCCCGGTCAATTTGACCTCGAAGACCGACCCGTTATCCCCGACCGTCCGCGTGCCCTCCAACGAGACGTCCGAGACGCTGGCGCCCGTCGTGACGGTGACCGGCACAAGGAATGATATCTCACCATCGGGATAGAAGTCCGCGCTGATATTGGCTCCGGCGCGACGGGTCGGGTCGTGCCCGACCATCGCCACCGTCGCCTCCACGTTGGTCGAATCGCCCAACTTCACGGTAAAATCCCCGGAGGCCGCCCGTCCCCGGATCAATCCGGCCCCCGCCGGGCCCAGGCTCGCAGTCAGGGCGTCGAAGTCAGCGTTCCAGTTTCCGCTAAGCTCTACGGTCTGGTCGGCGCCTGCCGCCGCGGTCACCTTGCCCCCGGCGCCAAACACCCGGTGTCCCGCCCGGCTGATCGCGAGCGGTCCGTACTGCACCTGCCAGCCCTGCGCCGAGTACTCGGCGCTCGCCAGAACCGACAGGTCCAGTCCCGCCGCCAGCACCCGATTTCCCACGCTTACCGACACTCCGGAGGCGGTGAGCGGCGACTTTGGACGCAGCGTAAGCGTCCCGTTGACCGCCCGGAGGGCAAAGTCGCCCGCGGACAGGCTCCCGTCGAAACGAAGCGGTCCGAGGAGGTTAGACAGCCGGCTGAGGGGCGCGCGCTCGATCGCCAGGGACATCAAATCCCCGGCGGGGTTCGACAACTTTACCTCACCTGTCTGGCCGTTGAAATCGAATGCCTGCAGCGACCGCAGGACCGCCACCCGCCTTCCGTGGCCCCCAGGGGTCGAGGAAGGACTCACCGCAAGCTCACCCCGGGCAACATGGATCGATCGCCTGGTGGCGTCCACCTCGAGCACCGCGTCGAGTTTCAGCGCTCCCAGGCGGTCCAGGGGTGCGGCGACGGCTCCCCAGTGGTCGGTCAGAGCGGACAACCGTCCCGTCGCGTGGACCCGGTGAAAAGGGGCGGCGGCATCGAACTTTCCCTCTCCCGTGAGCGCCAACGCCGGCAGCGGATGACCCCCGGCGAACGGCGTCAGGTCGGCGTCCTGCAGTTCTACCGTCCAGGTGCCATCCAATCGCCCCGGCGGTCCGGGAAACCGGGCCATGGCGGATGCGAGCCGCCGGCTGCCCCGGCTGAGATTCAGCGTGCAGCTCTCCCCGCCCCCGCCGCGGACCGCGGCGAACTCAACCGTGAGCGGTGTGTCTCCCCACAGGAGCGCACCGTTCGCCGACAGATCTCCCCTCACATCGATCCGGCTGACCTGCCGCGGCGATTCCATCGTGACTTCCAGCGTCCCGTTGGCCGCGAGGCCATCCACCGGCAAGGTTGCGCTAGTGACCGCGGACTCGAACGTGAACACTCCCTCGCGCCCCCCACCCATGCCGCCGCCCCTGATCACCACGTGGACATGCCCCGGCAGCCGGCCCGGTGCCCCGGCAAAGAGCACATTGCCCTCCAGGTCGACCCCGTCGAGGGAGACCCGGCATGGCAGCTCCCAGGCTCTGAGGATGCGACGAACCACCCGTTCCACCGTCTCCGCGGAAATCCGCTGGGTCTGGGCGCCCTCCGGCCCTGCTCCGCTTCCGGAGATGGTGGCTCCGCTGGCCGGCGCGGCCCCCGGCAGGGCCGCACCGCTCAGGTCGAGCGTCCAGCCCTCCGCCACCAGGCCCCGCACCACGACGGCCCGGTTCCAGACCGAGCTGGCGAGCGGGACCTTGGCCTCCAGGGACGGCAACGTCAGCACCGCGCCGTCAACTTCGAGGTGGAGATCCGTGACATCGACCTCGCCGAACCCCGCCGAGACCGAATCCAGCGTCCCATGGATGCCGGGCCGGTGCGCCAGCGCCATCCGCGCCGCCCACGTCTGGACCAGCGGCGAAAACGACGCGATCACGAGGATGACCGCGAGCACGGCCACCAGCACCAGCAGGCTGATAAGGAATCGGAGGAATTTCACGACAAGGGAGGCCGGTCAGACCGCACCTGCCAGCCAGAGTGTCGTCGCCCCGCCCCGGCGCCAGCCGTTTCCGGGACGGCGACCCGTCGGCTAACTACGCCGCCGCGGGGGAGAGGGGTTTAACCTGACGTCGGATGCTGGCCGCGGAATGTCGCTCAAACTCCATCAGATCATAGGCATTCTGGAGATTGAGCCAATTATGGGGTGAAATCCCAAAATAGAGTCCGAGGCGAAAAGCAGTATCGGCGGATACCGCCACCTGACCTTTCACCAGGCGACTCAAGCGCGACTGCGGAATACCCGCGGCCTTGGACAGGCGGTATTTCGAGATGCCCAGTGGCTTCAGGAAGTCCTTGGCAAGGATCTCTCCGGGATGGGGATTGGGGATGAGAGCAGTCTTCATGTCTAATGATAGTCAGTGATTTCTACGTTGTGGGCGTTTTGGCCATCCCATCGAAAGCATAATCGGTATTGGCGGTTGATCCAAATCGCATGCTGCCCATCGCGTTCGTTGGTCAATCGGTGGAGTTTGTTTCCCGGGAGCAATTTGAGGAAGTTCAACTCAATGGCGGCGTCGAGTTGCCGAAGCTTGCGCAAAGCAACAGCTTGTAGCCTGGCTGGAAGTTCCGGTGTTTGATGACCACGCCAAACCGCCTCGGTGGCCTTGGCGGCAAAGCTCTTGATCATTTGGAGAATGGCCCCGGCGATACTTGCGTCAAGCGCAAGTATGTCGCTTTTCCGGGTCTCGGTGCAGAATTCAGCGCTCTCTTCATCGCGTGGCAGGGCTCAGCCACCATAATAGCAACTGCATTGCCGCCCCGACCTCCCGCAACGCAACCCTGGGCCAACCCCGGGATCTGGCGCCGCGGGTGCCCTGGTTGGCAGCCAGATTGCTCTTGGAAGACCCGATCGCCATCGGCCATTATTGTCCCATGCCCGCCACCCGCTCCGCGACCCTCCAGCAACTGACCAGGCGGGCCATGGAGATCCGCGGCCGTTTTGCCGCCTTCGAGCGCAAGAAATTCCGGCGCGAGTGGACCAAGGAGGAGATCATGCAGGGCTTCGTCGTGGACGTGGGCGACCTGATGAAGCTGGTCATGGCCAAGAGCGGCGTGCGCCGGGTCGAAGACGTCGACCAGAAGCTTGCCCATGAGCTCTCGGACTGCCTCTGGTCGGTCCTGGTCCTGGCGAAGCTTTACGGCATCGATCTCGAGCGGGAGTTCGGGAAGACCATGGACGAACTCGCCGGCGCCTGATTGCGCCCCCAACCCTTATGGACCAAGCCCCCATCGGCGGTGCGGAGAAAATGCGCCTGCGCGGCCTCGGCCAGCAGCTGGAAGCCACGCTCAAGCTGGGCAAGGAGGGCCCGACCCCGGCTTTCTTCAAGGAACTTGACCGCCAAATGAGCACCCGCGAGTTGGTGAAGCTACGGTTTCTCGGCGCAGACCGCCACGAACGGGCCGCCCTCTGCCTGGAGATCGCCACGGCGGGAAAATGCCATTTGGTTGGGGCCGTGGGCCATACCGCCCTCTTTTACCGCCCCCGGACCGGCGCCGGGTGACCCCACTCGCACTCCCCGAGGACCCTGTCAGCCGCTCGTCGCAGCAGCGAGCTCACCCTTTGCGGCCCGATTTTCCCGTCCGCTTCAGCCGGCGCGGCGCCACAGGGCCCGGGGCCGGTTCCATCAGCAACCGGTCCGATTCCTCCGGCTCGACCCGGGGAACCTTGGCGAGAATCGCGTCGATCGCAACCCCCCTGCCCCGCTCGGCCCGGTCGCTGAGATAGCGTTGGGTGTCCAGGGCGGACAGCTTCTCCGCCACGGCGCTGCTGATAAATTGATTGATGGAGATACCCTCCTGCGCCGCCAGCCGCTTGGTATGCTGGTGCAGCGAGTTGGGCAAACGAATGCTTAGAGTGCTCATCGGTTTTTGTTCTTTCTGATCAATTCCAGGCACCGCGCGGGAGTGATCGCGGAAACCCCCACGTGTGGTGCTTTGGCAAAGTCCTTCAAATTGAATGTCACGAGATGCTCGGTCTGCGCGGCTCCAGCGGCTTCCAAGACCAAGTCGTCCTTGGGATCCGAAAGAAACGGCCGCCAGAGAAAATGCACCCGGTGATGGCTCGCGCGATACACGAACCAATCCAGGAACGCCGAAACCTCATCAGCCGTGAAATGCGGCAACGCGCCTTGGCGCTGCAGGACATCCTCATATTCAAAGGCTAGAGGGGCCGTCACCGCCGGCTTCACCACCCCCCCACGAATGAGGGAGAGAATCGCGAAGGCCGCGCCGCTCCTGGACCGCAGGGAAGCATAAAGAACATTCGTGTCGATAACGACCCGCATCGTGGTATCATTGGCGATACCGCCACAGTGTCAAGCCGACGCGGCCCGGAACGCGGTCGCACAAAAACTCCTTGCGTTCGGATGCAGATGTTCGATTTTTCTCATCTCTAGCGAAGACACAAGGGCTCGTAGCTCAGTTGGCAGAGCGCCTCAATGGCATTGAGGAGGTCGTCAGTTCGAACCTGATCGGGTCCAGTCTCCGCCGCCGCAGCAGCGGCCAGGAGACTGCCCGGCGGATGCCCGCGTTCAGCGGGCAGTAGACGGGCTGAGCCGCAGGAGGCGTCTCCGCCTGGCAAGCCAGTCAATGACAGGGACACCTCCTTCGCCTCGGGTACATCCGCCGCCACGACGGTGTCCAGGAGGCAGCCCTCAAAACTGGCTATTATACCAGCATGCAAAACTACAGCTACGTCTACGTCCTCGATTCCAAGTCTGCGCCCAATCAACGCTACTATGGCCTGACCGATGCTTTGGAGCGCCGATTGCGCGAGCACAACAATAGTGGCTCCACACCTCAAAGTTCGCGCCTTGGAGCATCAGGGCTGCCACGGCATTCCGAAATCGCGAGCATGCCGCAGCCTTTGAGAAGTATTTGAAGACTCATTCCGGACGGATCTTCGCCAACCGATGGTTTTGAAGAGACACATTTGCCTCTCTTGTCCCACCGATTCTTGCTTGCTGTAGTTCGACCGTTCCAATCCGCGCTCGGAAAGGAGCTTGACTCGTTTCTGCCAATTGCGGGTCTGGACATATGCCCCGCCCTGCGATCGTCGATGCTCATTTGTCGTGTGGATTTGTTTCTCGGGCTTCACTGATCCGCTTCCTGTGCCTCTCCGGTTTGATCGCAGCGGTCTCGAGTGCCGCATTTGGCCGGGAAGCCAAGCAAGCGACCCCAGGGACGCTAGCAATCGAGGCAAATGGGGTGGTCCGCCTCTTTGAATACGCGCATTACGATCACCGGGAGATAAAGCCGTCGGACTACGCCGGTTTGATTTCGGATTACATGGCTTCACTCGATGGCCAGAAGATGATCTTTCTCGATGCCGATCGGATGGCGTTGACCGAGAAGTATGGCGGAGATCTCCACTCCGCGATCGCGGACCGAGGAGACTTGAGCGCCGCTTACGCGATCTTCGATGTTTACCGATCACGCGCTCTGGAGCGGGTCAGATGGATATTTCAGCAGCTCGACCAGGGA
>Ga0302319_10007574_pt1 | contig 21347 bp, 18 predicted proteins | sample Bog_T0_2_FD_203319 | JGI IMG/M metagenome (GOLD analysis project Ga0302319, IMG submission 203319) | Peat permafrost microbial communities from Stordalen Mire near Abisko, Sweden - Bog_T0_2 | ecosystem: Environmental > Terrestrial > Soil > Wetlands > Peat | place: Sweden: Abisko, Stordalen Mire... | reverse complement strand
AAAATTACCGCGCCCACCGAGCCTTAAGCCGGCTTCCAGCCGGAGCAGCCTTCAGGCGGCTTTAGCCGCAACCAGCGACTTTCAGTCGTAGTCAATTCTACCGGCTTTCAGCCGGTAGCTGTTTAAATCCGTCCGCTCACGCGCCGACCGACTGCAGTTCTTCGTAAGCGCCCTTGAAATCTTCGATGCCGCTGGCCGAAACGCGCCAGATACGCGTGGCCGTCTCTTCCAGCAGATCGTGATCGTGCGTGACCAGAAACAGCGTGCCCTGATACTTTTGCAGCGCAAAGTTCAGCGCGTTGATGGATTCGAGATCGAGATGGTTTGTCGGCTCATCGAGCAGCAGGACGTTCGGTTTCTGCAGCATCAGCCGGCAAAAAATCAGGCGCGCCGCTTCGCCGCCGGATAGCGCCGCGGTGGGTTTCATCCCCTCCTCGCTCTTGAACAGCATCTGCCCCAGCAAGCCGCGCAGTTCTTCGTTGCCTGCGGTGGGATCGAACTGCTGCAGCCAGTCGAAGACCGTCAGGCCCGGCTGAATCGTGGCACGGTGATCCTGCGCGAAATAGCCGACCTGAATCTCATGGCCCCATTCGATCACGCCGCCGTCTATCGGAAACTTCTCATCCGTGACGGGAGCGGCGCCCATCAGAGCGCGTAAGATTGTCGTCTTACCGACGCCATTTCGCCCGATAATGCCGATTTTTTCGCCGCGCGAAATACTGGCGGTGAAGTTCGAAATCACCGGCGGCGCGCCATCGTACGACTTCGTCAGCCCCTTGATTTCGAGCGCATGCCGGCCGGAGGGGCGTTTCATCTCGAATTTCAGGAACGGCCGCGCGATGTTCGATCGCGCGAGGTCGCTGGTGGCCAGTCGCTCCACTTCCTTCTTACGCGAAGTCACCTGGCTCGAACGAGTTCCGGCGGAAAAACGCGCGATAAACTCGTTCAGCTGGGCGATCTTCTTTTCGCGCTGCGAATTCTGCGCTTCCAGACGCGAACGCACCTGCGTCTTGGCCAGCACCATATCGTCATAGCCGCCCGTATAGGTGATGATGGTTTCGTAATCGATATCCGCGGTGTGCGTGCAGACGCTGTTCAAAAAGTGACGATCGTGCGAAATGACGATCAGGGTGCCCTGATAGCGCGAAAGGAAATCCTGCAGCCAGTGGATCGATTCCAGATCGAGGTTGTTGGTCGGTTCGTCCAGCAGTAGCGCATCCGGGCCGCCAAACAGCGCCTGCGCCAGCAGTACGCCGACCTTCTGGCCGCCCTGTAGTTCGCTCATCTTCCGCTCATGCAGCGGCTCGGGAATATCCAGGCCGTCCAGCAGAATCGCGGCGTCGCTCTCGGCGGTATAGCCGTCGTTTTCCGCGACCACGCCTTCTAGTTCGCCCAGGCGCATGCCGTCTTCATCCGTCATCTCTTCTTTGGAGTAGAGACGGTCGCGCTCTTCCAGTGCCTGCCAGAGATTGCGGTTCCCCATGATGACGGTATCCACCACGCGGAACGCATCGAACGCAAACTGATCCTGGCTCAGCACGCCCACGCGCTTCGGGCGCACAACGGTGCCTTTCTGCGCGTCGATTTCGCCCGTCAGGATCTTCATGAAGGTCGACTTGCCAGCTCCGTTCGGTCCGGTGAGGCCATAGCGCCGGCCGGGCAAAAACGTAGTGCTTACGTCGTCAAAAAGAACTTTGGCGCCGAAGCGCATGCTGAGATTATTAACTGAGATCACGGGAGTAAAGAGAGGAACTGCTCACCCCATCGTAACAGGCGTTCGGCAATGATATGATTTCACCGGGTAAAAAGGATTCTTATGTTTCGTTTTCCAGGCATCACAATACCAACTCTGTTCGTTGTAGCGGCCGTCAATTCGGCGATGGCACAAACGCCGCTGGCAGCCACGCCTCCAACGTTTCCTGTGGCCGTCGGCGCTTCCGGTGCGCCTCGTCGTCCCGGTCCGCCGACGCGCGATCCCCACACTCCCGGCTATGTCGATGCAAAGGAATTGCCTGACGGCACCAACCCGGCGGCCAACGCCGATGGCAACTTCATCATTGGCCCCACCCATCCGGCCGCGCCCGAGACGACGGCCAACCCGGACGTGCCGCAGGGCGCGATCTTCAATTTCACGATGGAATCCACGGATAGCAAGATTTATCCCGGCATTGCGCGCGACAACGGGACCTTCGGCACGCCGGATCCTAACAATCCCGCCAAGCTCGATGTCTCCACCAGCCATCCCGCTAAATACACCCGCCGCGTGGCCGTTTATGTGCCGAAGCAGTATGTTCCCGGCACCATCGCGCCCTTCATTGTGGGCGCCGACGGTATTGATCGCGGCTTGTTCACCGCCCTCGACAACCTGATCGCCGAAAAGAAGGTGCCCGTGATGGTGGCGATTTCCATCGGCAACGGCAGCGGCGACGCGCAGGGCAGCGAACGCGGCCTCGAATACGACACTATGTCGGGCGTGTACGCGGAGTTCGTGGAGAAAGAGGTGCTTCCGCTGGTTGAGAAAGAAGCCAGCGTGAGACTGACCAAAGATCCCGATGCGCGAGCGACTATGGGCGGCAGTTCCGGCGGTTCCGCCGCGCTCATCATGGCGTGGTACCACCCCGAACTCTATCACCGCGTGCTGACTTTTTCAGGCACTTACGTCAATCAGCAATATCCATGGAATCCGGCAACGCCCGGCGGCGCCTGGGACTTCCACGCCAGCCTTATTCCCAATAGCCCCGTCAAGCCGATTCGCCTTTGGATGGAAGTGGGCGACCGCGACAACTACAATCCCAACATCATGACCGATAACATGCACGATTGGGTTGTGGCCAACGAGAACATGGCGAAAGTGCTGGCGGCAAAGGGCTATCACTACCAGTTCGTTTTTGCGCGCAATGCCGGACACACCGATGGCAACGTCAAGAAGCAAACTCTGCCCGAGGCGCTCGAATACGTCTGGCAGGGCTACCCGATAAAGTAGGGCATGCCGAATCGGCTCCGTTGGGCAGCCCGCATATCCGCACTGATCGCCGCTCTGGCCTCGGTCGGATTCATGCTGCGGGCTGCGCATCGTAACCCTTCCGTGCTCCTGCTGTTCCTGATGGCGATCTGGGTATTAGCCCCTTTCGTAGCGCTGCTGTGGGTGATTCATCGCTCGGAGCAGTGGCAGGAGTTTTCGCGTAAAGCGCTATACGTCCTGACGCTGTTCGTAGCGGCCGCTGCTTTGGTCGTTTACGTGACCGATGCGTTAGGGCCGCCGAAGACGAAGGCCGCCGCGCCGTTCGTCGCCGTGCCCCTGGCATCGTGGATACTGAGCATCGTTGTGTTCGCCGTAGTGCGCTTGACAGTTCGTCGCTTTAAATAGTAAAGTACTTTTTGGTGACAAAATCTGGCATCGCTCGCGTACTCAAGGCTCTGTTGATGATGGCGATCACCGGCCTGGTCATTTTGTTCGGCTCAATGGCGATCGAGAGCCGATCCACTACGACACTTCCGGCGCCCACCGGTGCGTTTCCTGTCGGTCGAACCACCCTCGACTGGCGCGACTCCAAACGTGAACTTCTCGCCTGGATCTGGTATCCGTCGGAGCCGTCTGCCAACAGGGAAGACTACATACCCGCCTCACTGCGAACTGAAGTCGATCGCGATCGCGGCATTCTTGACGGCAGGTTCCTGACACGCGACCTCTCGAAGGTGCATTCCCACAGCTTCCGCAACCCGGACGTCTCGCGGCAGCAGCAATCTTACCCCGTCGTAATCATGCGGGGAGGCGCTTCGCTCGAAGTCTGGAACTATTCCACGCTCGCCGAAGATCTGGCCAGCCACGGCTACATCGTGGTGGGTTTCGACGCCCCGTGGCGGACAGGAATCGTCATGTTTCCGGATGGCCGCGTCATGCGGAGGCTGCCGGAAAACAACGCCGAAGTGTGCGAGGAGCAGCCGCTGCCGCAGCAAGACGCGTGTGTGAGTAAAATACTGGCGGCGTGGAGTTCCGATACCGCGTTCGCGCTCGACCGGCTGACGCAGATGAATAACGATCCGTCCGATAAGTTCAGCGGACGCCTCGATATGACCCGCGCAGGAATCTTCGGGCACTCGTTCGGCGGCGCGACGGCGCTCCAATTCTGTCACGACGATCCGCGCTGCAAGGCCGGAATCGATATCGACGGCGAGCCCTTCGGCAGCGTCATTCAGGACGGTCTGCGCCAGCCGTTTATGTTCATTCTGAGCGATCAGATTCACGGCACCGATCCAGAGACTCGCCAGGTGCTGGCCAATGTTCAATCGATTTACGATCGCCTGCCTGCGGACGGCCGGCAACGCATCCTGATCCAGGGCGCAAATCATTTTCTTTTCAACGACGATGGTGCGCTGCTGAAAAGCCACATCATCATGGGAACGCTGCGAGCGTTGGGAATCGTGGGTATCGATGGACGCCGGCAGCTTGCGGTCACCGCGCACAGCGTCCATAGCTTCTTCGACGTGTATCTGAAAGGAACCGCCGCGCCGCCGCCGGTATTAGCCTCGCCGCTTTATCCGGAGATCCAGTTACTCAACTGACGGCTGCCACATGGTCATGGTTCGCCTGCGGATACAGACTGAATCTTGCCTTCCCACAGAACCCTGTATTTCTTCGAGGTCGGGCTCCACATATGCTGAGCGGGAATATCCGTTTCAAAGATAGTGACGTCTTCCTCGATGACATAGCTTTTTCCCGGTGCTGGAATTCCACCCTGTGCTCTGTCGAGGAACGCCTTCCCATTCAGTAAGCGGAGGTCCGATGAAGTGATGGGACCGGCCAGGCCAAAGCCGCCGTTGGCTTCCGCTGGCCGCGCCTCACCTTCGCCCCAAACGCGTAGTTCGTGTTTCACGCCCATTGTCATTCGATCTCCCAGCGTGATTTTGACACCGTCCGCAGAGGTAAGGTCGAAGCCGACGAAGATACGGTCGGGCGTTCGCTCCACGGTCAGGCGAGTCGGCACGGCGACTACGACGTCATGGCGGATGTGCGGGTCGGCGTCGGCCGTCGGCGGATAGCTCGGCGGATGTTGGGCCTGACCGGAAGCCAGCAATACACATCTGGCGAAGTACCTTGCTAATCCGCCACGCATGACTGAATCATACCGTCATTCCGACTTGAAAGAAGCCATATCGATCGAGAACCGATACTTCACATCGGACCTGACCAGTCTCTCGTAGGCCTCGTTGACCTTCTGGATCGGGATGATTTCTACATCGGCGGTAATGTTATGCGCTCCGCAAAAATCGAGCATCTCCTGGGTTTCTGCGATACCGCCGATGGGCGAGCCGGAGAGACTGCGGCGTCCCATGATCAGCCCGAACATAGAAAGGGAGAGAGGCTTCTCAGGTGCGCCCACCATGGTGAGATTGCCGTCGCGCCGCAGCAGCTGAATGTAGGCATTGATGTCATGATCGGCCGCCACCGCATCCAGGATGAAGTCGAAACTCCCGGCATGCTTTTGCATTTCATCGGCGTTGCGGGAAATTACCACTTCGTCGGCGCCGAGCCGCAGAGCATCGTCCTTCTTGTTTGGCGACGTTGTGAACGCCACAACGTGAGCCCCCAGCGCGTGCGCAAACTTCACGCCCATGTGCCCCAGTCCGCCCAGACCCACCACGCCGACTTTCTTTCCTTTCGTCACTCCCCAGTGGCGCATCGGTGAGTAAGTGGTGATGCCGGCGCAGAGCAGTGGCGCGGCTCCCGCCAGATCCAGGTTGGAAGGAACGCGCAGCACAAAGTGTTCGTCGACGACCACGCTCTCCGAATAGCCGCCGTAAGTAACGCCGCCCAAATGTTTATCGGGAAAGTTGTAGGTGAGAGTGAGATTCGGGCAGAACTGCTCCAGCCCGGCCTGGCACTCGGGACAGGTGCGGTCGGAATCGACCATGCAGCCGACAGCCGCCAGGTCGCCCGCCTGGAACCCATTGACAGCGGAACCGACCCGCGTGACCCGGCCCACGATCTCATGGCCCGGTACGCACGGATAAACAGTCGGCATCACGCCGCTCCACTCATTGCGGGCCTGGTGCAGATCGGAGTGGCAAACCCCGCAGAACAGTATCTCGATCTGCACGTCGTGTTCGCCCGGCTCCCGCCGTTCAACTGTTGTGGATGCCAGCCGCGACGTCGCACTGCCGGCGGAGTAAGCCTTTGCGTTGTACATGAAATTATGCTCCCGTAGGTTTATATTGCTCGTCGCTGACGTGTTCCATCCAGTCGACAACCTTGCCATCGAGCCGTTCCTGAATTGCGATATGCGTCATGGCGGTAGTCGGCGCCGCTCCATGCCAGTGCTTCTCTCCCGGCGAGAACCACACCACATCGCCTGGGCGAATTTCCTCGATCGGCCCTCCCCAACGCTGCGCCCGGCCACCACCGGCTGTCACGATCAGCGTCTGCCCCAGCGGGTGCGTATGCCAGGCCGTGCGCGCGCCCGGCTCGAAAGTAACGCTGGCGCCCTGAACGAACGCGGGGTCGGGTGCCTGAAACAACGGGTCGATACGTACTGTTCCGGTGAACCAGTCGGCCGGTACTTTGCCGGAAGGCTGTGTGCCACTTCTTTTGATTTCCATATTTAAAGTCCTGTCATGCGTTCGATCTGTTCGGGATAGCGATCGCCCTGCACTTTCGATGCCGCACTCTCAATCTCGCGCAGGTCGTCAGCCGAAAGTTCCACAGCAGCCGCGGCGATGTTCTCTTCGAGGCGATGCAGCTTCGTAGTTCCCGGAATCGGAACGATCCACGGCTTCTGCGCCAGCAGCCACGCCAGCGCGATTTGAGCGGATGTCGCTTTCCTTCGCTCCGCAATCTCACCCAGCAAAACCACCAGTTCCTGATTCGCTTTTCGCGCGTCGGCGGTGAAGCGTGGCAGGGTATTGCGGAAGTCGGTGCTGGCGAACGAGGTGGTCTCGTCGATCTTGCCCGTCAGAAATCCCTTGCCCAGCGGACTGTAAGGGACAAAGCCGATGCCCAGTTCCTCCAGCGTCGGTATCACTTCCTGTTCCGGCTTTCTCCACCACAGAGAATACTCGCTCTGCAGCGCCGTAACTGGCTGCACGGCGTGCGCGCGGCGAATGGTATTCACGCCCGCTTCGGAGAGGCCGAAGTGCTTGACTTTGCCGGCTTGGATGAGGTCTTTCACCGCTCCCGCGACATCTTCGATCGGCACGTTGGGATCGACGCGGTGCTGATAGAACAGATCGATCGAATCGACCCGGAGGCGTTTCAGCGAGGCTTCGGCCACCAGCCGGATGCGCTCCGGGCGGCTGTTGGGGCCGACAAAGCCAGGCTTGCCATCGTCGTGAAGCTGAAAGCCGAATTTCGTGGCGATTGCCACCTGCCCGCGGAAGGGCTCCAGGGCCTCGCCCACCAGGTTTTCGTTCGTGAAGGGGCCGTAGACTTCGGCGGTGTCGAAGAAGGTGATGCCGCGTTCGACTGCGGAGCGAAGCAGGGAAATCATCTCCCGCCTGTCCGGCGGCGGGCCGTAGGAAAAGCTCATTCCCATGCAGCCCAGCCCGAGGGCGGAAACTTCCAGGCCGCTTTTTCCCAATTTACGCTTTTGCATGATTCTTCTTGTGCACGTTCCTCTCTTCTCCAGATTAGAGCTTCGGGGCGTGGGAACGGTAGCCCGATCCTTCCCGTTTATTGCCTGTTTCTCTTGCCGTTATCTGCGCGTGGGTGGCGGCGCGCGCAGGAGGCCGCGCAGGGTCAGGCAACCTCCCTTTCGTTCGAGCTCTTCTACCTGGTGGGTCATGACGACCACGCGTATGTCGGGATGATAGGCGGCATCCGTCATCTCAATGAAGTCTGAGTAGGAGACGCCAGGTTCTGCGCGCAGGAAAAGTACCTTTTCGGCCCGCATCCGGAGTCGATCGTTTAGGTCGGAGGCGAGGCTCGATTCGTTCATGACGCCGCTATCGTTGACTGCGAAGCGGTGATTTCCGAGTGCGGTTACAACGACTCTGTGGTCGTCGTCACCACACCAGTCCTGCGTTGGGGCGTCCGCTATATACATTGGAAAACCCTTCGCTTGCTCCCCGGTGCGGCTGCACGCACAGGTGGTCAGGACGACAAATGCGGCGACCCAATTTAGAAGTTTGTGCTGCATGTGAAGTTGGACGCTTCGTCGGTGCTGCCGGATCCTTTATATTTCGCTACCAGCGGATATTGGCACATCGGTCTGGTGCGGATTGGCGCGCCTGTCTGGTCGCGCTTCGTCGCTTGCAAGGTTTCCGGGGCTTTGCCGTCTTCCACCCAATGCACGAGTGCGTCCAGTTGGCCGCCGGGCTGGGGGCCGACGCCGCCTCCGCAATGTCCTACGCCTGGTGCGAGGAACAGGCGCGCGAAGGCCGATGCCTTATCCGCGCCTCCCATTTGCTGCTGCACGCGCTTGTAGTAATCCATCGTGCCTTGCGGATAAATCAGCTGATCGGCGAGGCCATGCCAGAGGATGAGCTTGCCGCCGCGATCGCGGAAAGCCGCAATGTCGGGGTTGTCGGTGGCGATCACGGCGCTGAATTCCTCCACCGATTGGGTCCAGTAGTTTTCGTAAGATTCGCGAGTGAGGGTGTGCCAGTCCCACTGCGGATTCTGATTCAGGAAGAAGCGCCACCATTCGAGGGTGATGGGATTGGGAGCGTTAGGCGCACTGAGGCCGGCGAAGGATGCGCCGCGCGTGAGCCCATACCAGAGAAAGCCGCCGTCGCGCCGCTTCGGGCCTTCCCAGATGGCGCGGATGACGTTGGCGTCGGATTCGGTGAAGGTGCCGCAATCGCCGGCGGTTGTGCCTATCAGAACTTTCGGATCGAAATTACAGCGCAGAGGGTCTTCGATGACGCCATCCTGCACGCCGTCGATCATGTCGCAGGCGGCGATGGCGGCGTTGGTGGCTGCATCGAGCTTACATTGCGGGACGAAGTTTCCGGCAAGCTGCATGGTGAGGTTGCCCCACATCTGTTCGATGTGGAGTTTGGTCCAGTTGGTGGCGGGCGCGCCCGCGACAACGCCGTTATAGTCTTCCGGGTAACGCTGCACTTCCGACAGCGCCTGACGGCCACCGGTGGAACAGCCCACGAAGTACGCTTCGCGCGGCTCGGTGCTGTAGAGCGCCTGGGTGAGGGCTTTGCCGGTGACGGTCATTTCGTGGATGCCAAGGTAGGCGTTGTCGCGCAGGAGTTGCCAGTTGAGGTGCCCCGTGGAGTCGAGAACGAAGCTGCCGCTGGCGCTGGTGTGGCCGGTATCGGTGGCGCCGGCCGCGTAGCCGAGCGTCAGAGGCTGGCGGATGCCGTTCGGGCTGCCACCGGAGAAGCCGCCACCGCCGGTGCCTTCGAAACGGCCGTTCCAATCCTTCATGGGGATGCCGATCCAGACCTTGATTTGATCGCCGGTGGGCGGATGGGTGACGGTGGCGGTAATGCGGCAGGAGCCGTCGGCGGGGTCGAGCGCGGCGGAATCGATGGTGGTGTTGGGGAGCGCGACGGTGGTCAGGCTTTCGCAGGTACGGGTGGGCAGCGGATTGGCGAGCAGGTTTTTAGGGCGGATTTCGGGCGGCGGAGGTGCGCCGCGTCCCGGTCCCTGCGCGTGGAGCAGAGCGGCAATCGGGACGACCAGGAGCACTGTTAGAGATTTCATAGCGTCATTCAGCATATGTCAGGCGGGGCGGGGAAGCAATGGGGAAGTGATACTGAGTCGGGCCGATGAATTAGCGGGCCGGAGCGGCGACGGGCGGTGCAGGCGTTGCCGCCATGGGAGCTGGAGTTGGTCCGAAAAAAGCGTCGTCAATGGTGTAGGGCGTCTGCTCCAGCAGGGCATCGGCTTCTTTGCGGGCGACGTTCGGCCTGAGCTGCGCAAGAATATCCGCCTTTACATCGGCGAGACTTTTGACCGTGTGCGACTGCACCTGAATAATGTGGTAGCCGAAGGGGCTGCGCACGGGCTCGCTGATATCGCCTGGTTTGAGGGCGAAGGCAGCCTGCTCGAACGGCGGCACCATCTGTCCGTGCCTGAATTCGCCGACATCGCCGCCTTTAATGGCAGTCGCGGTGTCGTCGGATTCCTGCTTCGCGAGCGTGGCGAAATCTTCACCGGCCGCGATGCGCTTGCGAATGGCTTCGGCTTTGGTCCGGGCTTCATCGTCGGATAATTCCGGCTTGCCGGGGACGGCGGCCATGGGCGAACTTTTCACACGGATCAGGATGTGCCGCGCGGTGACGGTGGTGAAATCGGTCCGATGAGCGTCGTAGTATGCCTGGACGTCGGAATCGGGAACGACGGCGGTCTGCACCATTTCTTTGAACATCGCCGTTTCGAGCAGGTTTTCGCGCTGAAAGATCAGCTGCAGTGCCACATCGGGCCGCTTATCCAGGTTCTGTTGGACGGCTTCTTCACCGAGCGCGAACATTGCCACCAGGCGCTGGGCGACGGTGCGGCGACCCGCGCCGAGGGCGTTCGCCTGCTGGTCCGCCGGAAGCAGGGTCCGGATGAGCACTTCATACTGCCGGGCGGTGAGCCGACGATCGCCGATGGTGAGGACGACGGTGTTGGGGTTGACAGCCGGGGTTGCGGGGGCGGGGTGAGGGGCTGCGGGCACAGGTGGCATCTGAGCGGGAAGAAGAGCGGCGAATGCCAGCATTGCGATGGACAGTCTCATTGAGTTCATGGTATCGCGGAGCGTATTGAATTTCCTGTCACAAAAGCGTCTCCCCGTGCGTTGATGTAGTGTGCGTGAACGGAGCGGGACCAGTGAAAGCGCGGAGATTGATGAGCCTGTGGAAGCCGCTTCAACCGGGTTCGAAGCCGGTTTCTATCTGCATTACGACCGCATTTGCCGCGCGATTGCTCGGGTGACGGGCGATGCGGCGTGCGCCGAAGAACTGGCGATGGAAACGTTCTGGAGGTTCTGGCGAAATCCGCAGGCACATGGCGAGAAGGCGGGAGGCTGGCTCTATCGCACCGCCATCTATCTGGCGCTCGGCGAATTGCGCAGACGGGCTCGTCATTTGCGCTATGAGCGGCTGCTGCGATGGACGGGGCCGTCGAATCCTGAGGAGATTCGGGCGGCGGACCAGGAGCGGGAACAGGTGCGGCGCGTCCTGTCGGCGATGTCGCCGCGCGATGCGGAAATGTTGCTGTTGAGAGGCAACGATCTGAGTTATGAAGAGATCGCTGCGGCTCTTGGATTGAATGCGGCGTCCGTGGGGACGCTGATCGGGCGGGCGCGGGCGGAATTTCGAAAGGAGTATAGGAAACGTTATGGCGAACCAAGAGTTTGACAATCATTTTGAGAATCGGGACCAGGCTGGCGACGGGTGGGTGGATGGACGGATTCGGTTGCTCGCTTCCGCCGCAGAGATGACCCCGAATGCGGCGGTTGCGCTGGGAAGATTGCGGGCGAGACACCGCGCGAAGGCAGCGGCCGTGAGGCGCTGGGTCTGGACAACGTCGCTGGCGACCGGGGTGGGGCTGGTGCTGTTGATCGTGCCTGCGTCGCGCGCCTGCGCAGAGCAGCCGGGAGCCTGTGTGCAGAGGATGCTGACGGTGGTCGCGGCGAAGCCACTGGCGGAAAAAGCTCCGGTAGCGGAAAAAGCTCCGGTAGCGGAAAAAGCTCCGGTTCTGGTGGCGGCCGTGGCTGAGCCGGCTTCCAAACCCGGCGTGGTGAAACGCGATCCCGTGAAGCCCCCGGCGAGTGTGAATTTCAAGGCGGAGGGTGCAGTGAGCGCTCCGGTCGGCCTGGAGATTTATATCGATTACGATTGCGTGCATTGCGCGACTTTTTTCCGCGAAGTGCTGCCCGAACTGAGACGGCAGTATGTCGCGACGGGACAGGTGCGGCTGCTCTGGCGGGACTTTCCCATGCCGACCCATCGCTTCGCCCGGCTGGCGGCGCGGTACGCCGATGCGGCCGGTGCGCTCGGTTACTACGGAGTGGCGATGGAACGGATTTTCGCCACGCGGCAGGTGTGGGACGCCAGCGGCGATGTCGATCTGGATGCGGAGATTGCGAAGGTGGTGCCGCCCGCGGTGATGGTTCAGTTGCGCGAACGTCTGGCGACGGATACGAAGCTCGATGAAGGGATCGAGGCGGATCGCGTGGCGGGGCAGGGCGACCGTCTGGATCATACGCCGTTCGCGGTGATTGTCCACGATGGGAAGCGGGAGGCGATTACGGATGGGCCGCTTTCGTTTGAAGCGCTGAAGAGCCGGATCGAGTCGGCCCTGCTGCCAGGTAGGCCTGCCGTTCAAGCCGGCAGTTAGGTTACAAAGATCACAAATGCTCTCCGATTAGTCCGTTTCCGAGTTCTTATCCCGTACTTTTGTTCTTGATATGACTGGCAGTATAAGGTAACCTTAACTAACTCAGGATGAGATAAGTACCAAAGGCCCTGAGCAAGGTTTGAGGAGGAGAGTGTATGGCGAGAGTTCCTTTTTACTCAGGGTTGGCCGGAGCGGCCGCTTTGACGATGTTTGCCGCGCTTGGCATGGCACAGAATCCGGTCCGGCCCCTCATTACATCCAGCATCGACGAGGAGAGCAGGGTGACGCTTCACGGCAACACGCGTTCGGAGGCGAACGCGGTGAACGACCGTGGCCGGCTGAGCGACGCCACCAGAGTCGACCACATGTTTCTCCTGCTGCAGCGCGCTCCCGAACGGGAGCAGGCGCTCGAAACCATGATCGATCAGCTGCACGACAGGAACTCGGCCAATTTCCATAAATGGCTGACCCCGGAGCAGATCGGCGCGAACTACGGTGTGGGGCGAGCGGACATTGTTGTAGTTCAGCGGTGGCTCGAATCGCACGGCTTCACCGTCGGCTACGTCTATCCGAATAATATGATGCTGGATTTCTCCGGCACCGCGGGTCAGGTCCGTGAGGCATTCCGCACGGAGATCCACACGCTTTCCGTCAACGGCGAAACGCACATCGCAAACATGAGCGACCCCCAGATACCTGCGGCGCTGGCGCCTGTGGTGAGAGGCATTGTTTCGCTGAGTAACTTCAAGCCGAACAAAATGGCGAAGCGCGTTGTGCCCAATGCCAATCCCAAATTCACGTTCGGCCCGTCTTGCGGATTCCTGACCGGTCTTCGGGACGCCAGCCCGAATTGCGAAGCGCTGATGCCGGCGGACCTGCAGACCATTTACAACATTACCCCCGCTCTCAACGCCGGAGTGACCGGCAAAGGCCAGACAGTTGTGGTGATTGAGGACGAGGATGCCTATAGCCTGGGCGACTGGAATTCCTTCCGCAAAGTGGCGGGCCTCGCGAGAGCTTATCCGTACGGCACCATCAGCCAGACCCATCCTGCCCCTCCCACCGGACCAAACAACTGCAGCGATCCCGGCGATCTGAACGACACGACCGACGATGAAGTCGCGATTGACATGGAGTGGGCGTCTGCGGCCGCTCCCAACGCCGCGATTCAGGTGGCCGTCTGTGACGACTCAGGCGCCACTTTCGGTGGACTGATTGCGCTCGAGAACATGCTGAATGCGCCCGGCGCCAATACCACGGGGCCGGCGATTATCAGTATCAGCTACGGCGAGACCGAATCGCAGAACGGAGCTGCGCAAAACGCTGCGTACAATACCACTTATCAACAGGGTGCGGCAGAGGGTGTATCGATCTTCGTGTCTTCGGGCGACGAGGGCCCGGCCAGTACGGACGCCAATCGCGCCGACTCCACCCATGGAATTACCGTCAGCGGATTTACCTCTACGCCGTACAACATTTCAGTGGGTGGCACGGATTTCGGGGATTCGTACGCGGGAACGGAAAGCACCTACTGGAATGCGTCAAACACCGCGGCCTTCGGCTCGGCAAAGTCGTACATTCCGGAGATCCCGTGGAACGATTCCTGCGCCGACAATCTGATCATCGGCTTCCTGGGCACTTACTATAGCAACGGTATTGTAAACGGCTACGGGCCGAGCGGCACTGGCTTGTGCAATACCTATCCATTCAACACGACGTCGGCTCTGCTGACCACGGGTTCCGGGAGCGGCGGCCCCAGTAACTGCGCTACGGGATCTCCCAGCACGTCCGGGGCTCCTGCCTCGGGCGGAAGCTGCGCTGGATATGCCAAACCATCCTGGCAGTCCGTTTTGGGCAATCCGAGCGACGGCGTGCGCGATATTCCAGACGTTTCCCTGATGGCCGCGAACGGCGTATGGAACCACTTTTACTTCATTTGCATGTCGAACCCCGCTGAAGTCAGCGAGGGCGATGCGACTTCGTGCAGCAGCCCGGTTCAGGACTGGCCCGGCTTCGGCGGTACTTCGGTTTCTTCACCCATCTGGGCCGGGATTCAGGCTCTGGTGAACCAGAAGACGGGCGAGCGGTGGGGTAATGCGAATACTGTCTACTATGCGATCGCGAACGCCGAATACGGGGTCAGTGGCAACGCCAGTTGCAACTCAAGCCTGGGCAACGCCACGGGCGCAGGCTGCGTTTTCCATGACGTCACGCAGGGCTCAATCTTTCTGCCTTGCGCCGTATCCAGCAGCAATATTTCAACGGGCAGGCTTTACAACTGCTATCGCCCGTCTGCCACCGACAAGACGGCCGATTACGGCGTGATGTCCGCGGCTCCCATGACCTTCCCGGGAGCGGCTGGCCCTGGCCCGGTGACGGCACTGAATGTTACTGCCTCGGGCGGTGGCACCACCTCTTTTAGTTCGGCGCCAGCATGCGCACTTACGGGAGGTGTGGGTACGGGCGCCACCTGCGCCACCTCGATTTCCGGTCTGGTTACCGCGCTTGCCGTGACCAGCAGCGGAAGCGGCTACACAACCGCAGCCCCTCCGGCCTGCACATTGACCGGGGGCGGTGGAACGGGCGCCACCTGCAGTGCGGTGGTGAGCGGCACCGGGACGATTACCCTCACGCTGCAAAGCGGAGGCAACGGCTACACCTCAGCGCCCACCTGCGCATTGTCGGGAGGCTCAGGGAGCGGCGCCACGTGCTCGGCGACGGAGAATGTGGGCGTAACCGGAATCACGATTACAGCCGGCGGCTCGGGTTACACATCCAATCCGACCTGCGCCCTGACGGGCGGCGGTGGTTCGCCGAACGCGGCATGCGCCTCGATCATTAACGGTGTCACCAGCCTTGCACCGCAGGCCTATCCCGCGGGAACAGGGTGGGATTTTGCCACTGGCATCGGCACCGTCAACGCTTTCAACCTGATTAATAGTAGTGCCTGGACATCCGTACCATAAGGGCAACAACGAACGAGCGGATCTGTCACCTAATCCGACAAACTGAGGAGGAGAGAACGATGAGAAAGGTATTTCTATTAGCTGTTATCTGTGGAGTGTGGGGCGGGTCGCAGGCGATGGCGTCATCGCTTTGCAGCGTGGTCGCAGGCAACCTGGTGTCGAACTGCGGATTTGAAACCGGCGATTTTACCGGATGGACGATTGGCGGCGACACGGATAACCCGGGCGGCTATTACTTTGGCGTCGATGGCTTTGACGCCAATAGCGGGAACGACGGGGCGTTCATGAGTCAGGATTTTAACGATGACGGCATCGGATCGGTGAGCCTGAGCCAAACGCTGGCCACTACGGCTGGCGACACGTATTCTGTCTCCTTCTGGCTGGATCAGGATACCCCGCCCTACGTGAACTACATCCACTCGTTCGATTCCACATTCGGCAGTTCAACGCTGCTGAATATCACGCCGAGCGTCGCCTTGCCAGGGGCGGTCGGCACGTATACGCAATACACCTATTCGGAAACCGCGACAGGGGCGAGCACGGCCCTGACATTCTCTTTTGAGAACGACGATTGGTTCTGGTCGTTCGATGATGTCTCGGTGACCGACACCAGCGCGTCCGCGACTCCGGAACCCTCCACCTGGATTCTGGCGGGCGCGGCGCTCGGCGCGTTGTTTTTGCTGAAGCGCGTGCGTTCATCGAGTCACTAGCTTCGACACGGCGGATGTAGAGCCAATTTGAATGAATTCGCTCTACTCTGCCGTGTGGCAAGTCCGAAGTGGGGCATGGTCATACGCATCACAATGGCGTGATTGTTGAGTTCGCACGTGACTTCCGGATTGCTGACCGACGCAGTCGCGACAACGCCACGCGGGGCGCGGAGGAAATTTCGTGGGCCCTGCACAAACTCGAGTCATCGGGACAATCATCGGCACACCTCAGCACCAGCAATGTGATGGTGATCGCGCAAGCCACATCGCTCCTGCCAGCCTGAGCGGAATCAACCAGTATCGGCAGGGACGATGCAGTCTATCGCTGGAGTTGTGTAAAATCAGGCAGAAGAAGGATCGTCTTCTGGTCCTTCAATTGCTGTGGAGGCGGGATGGCTGGGGCGATGATCCGAATTTCCATTGACGGAACTCAACATGAGGTTGGCGAAGGAGCTCGTTTGGTCGACGCGATCAATCGTGTCGGGGTGCAATTGTCGCAGGTTTGCTATCTGCCGCAATTAGGGCCGATTCAGTCGTGCGACACCTGCATTGTCGAAGTCAATGGTGAACTCGTTCGCGCCTGTGGATCCGTCGTTGCAGCGGGGATGAGCGTCTCCACCATGGCCACCCGTGCGGAGGCCGCCCGCACCGAGGCGTTCGACCGTATTCTTCGCAATCACGAGCTCTACTGTACAGTATGCGATAACAACAACGGCAACTGCACGGTACACAACACGACAAAGTTGCTCGGGATTAACCACCAGCATTATCCTTTTCAAAGCAAGCCGTACGAGGTCGACGACAGCAATCCCTTCTATCGCTACGATCCCAATCAGTGCATCCTGTGCGGCCGTTGCGTGGCGGCATGCCAGGATCTTCAGGTGAATGAGACCCTGTCGATTCGCTGGGAAGACCCGCATCCCCGCGTGTTGTGGGACAACGGAGCTCCCATCGGCGAATCCAGCTGTGTCTCATGTGGCCACTGCGTCACGGTTTGCCCCTGCAATGCCCTGATGGAGAAGACCATGCTGGGTCATGCAGGTTTCCTCACCGGCTTCAGCAAGCCAGTGCTGGACAACATGATCGGCCTGGTCAAGCAACTGGAGGGCGAAACCGGCTACAAGGCGATCATGCAGCTTTCCGAAGCCGAAGCCACCATGCGGACCACGCGCGTTCGGCGTACCAAGACCGTATGCACCTATTGCGGCGTCGGATGCAGCTTCGACGTTTGGACCAGGGATCGCCACATTCTGAAAGTCGAACCTGCCGAAGGTCCCGCCAATGGCGTCTCCACCTGCATCAAGGGAAAATTCGGCTGGGATTTTGTCAACAGCAAAGATCGCCTCACGAAGCCCCTTATCCGCGAGAGTACCGGCGAGGGCGACCGTTTCCGCGAAGCCAGCTGGGACGAGGCTCTGGACCTGATTGCCCGCCGCTTTGGCGAAATCAAGACGGCATACGGTTCCGACGCGCTGGCGTTCATCGCTTCCTCGAAATGCACGAACGAAGAAGCATTCCTGATGCAGAAACTGGCGCGCGCCGTGGTTGGCACCAACAACATCGACAACTGCTCGCGGTATTGCCAGGCGCCGGCGACCATGGGACTGTTTCGCACCGTTGGTTACGGCGGCGACTCCGGCTCCATCGCCGATATCGAACAGGCCGAACTTGTGCTGATCGTCGGCAGCAATACGGCTGAAAGCCATCCCGTGCTGGCCACACGCGTGAAGCGCGCTCACAAGCTCCACGGGCAGAAGCTCATCGTTTCCGATCTGCGTGAAAACGAAATGGCACGGCGCGCCGATCTCCACCTGCGGGCGCGCCCAGGCACTGACATCGTGTGGCTGTGCGCGGTGACCCGGTATATTCTCGACGAGGGCCTGGCTCATTCCGAATTCCTGGACCTCCGGGTCAACGGCCTCGCCGACTATCGCCGGAGTCTGGAGCCGTTCACCCTGGAGTTTGCTTCGGCGACCTGCAATCTGCCGGTGGAAATCCTGAGGCGCACGGCGCACATGATTGCAGACGCAAAGACTGTCTGCATCCTGTGGGCGATGGGCGTCACGCAGCACGGCAACGGTTCCGATACGTCCACCGCGATTTCCAACCTGCTGCTGATTACCGGCAACTACATGCGCCCGGGAACGGGAGCTTATCCATTGCGCGGGCACAACAACGTCCAGGGAGCCAGCGACCACGGAGCCATGCCCAACATGATGTCCGGTTATCAGAAGGTGGACGATCCTGAAGTCCGGGAACGCTTCGCGGCCGGCTGGGGCGTGAGCCTGCCTTCCACAAAGGGCCTGGACAACCATGAGATGGTGGACGCCATTTATCAGGGTAAGCTGCGGTCGCTGTATCTGTGCGGAGAAGAGATGAGCATTGTCGATTCGAATGCCAACTATGTCGGCGATGCTTTCCGTAGACTCGAATTCTTCGTGATCCAGGACATTTTTTTCAGCCACACCTGCCAGTTTGCCGACGTCGTGCTGCCCGCCAGTCCCAGCCTCGAAAAGGAAGGTACCTTCACCAGCACGGAGCGCCGCATCCAGCGGCTCTATCAGGTGCTGGACCCCTTGCCGGGGAGCCGGCCCGACTGGCTTATCATTCAGGACGTCGCCAACCGTCTGGGGGCGGGCTGGAATTACCGGCATCCTTCGGGAGTGATGGATGAGGTAGCCGCCCTCACTCCCATGTTCGCGGGCGTCAGCTACGAAAGGCTCGAAGGCTATAAGACGCTGCAATGGCCGGTAGCGGCGGATGGCAGCGATCAGCCGCTGCTCTATACGAAAGGCTTCGCGTTCCCGGACGGCAAGGCCCGGCTGTTTCCCGTCGCATGGCGCGAACCGATGGAGCGTGTCGATTCCGAGTTCGACCTTCATTTGAATAACGGCCGTCTGCTGGAACATTTTCACGAGGGCAATCTGACCGATCGCAGTCCCGGTATCCATGCCAGGACTCCCGACACCTTTGTCGAGGTGTCGCCGGAGCTGGCACGCTCGCGCGGTATAGAAAGCGGCAGTCTGGTGCAGTTGACGTCGCGACATGGCCGTCTTCGCGTACGCGCCCTGGTCACCGACAGGGTGCATAATGGCGAACTCTACATGCCGATGAACTCCACCACCAGCCCTGTGAATTTGCTCACCGGCAGCCATACCGACCCTGAGACTCACACGCCGGCCTACAAAGAAACGGCGGTGAGGATGGGGGTGCTCGCCGCGGCAGGAGAAAGCCCTTTACCCCGCACCAATCACCGCTTTGGCCACCCCACTCCGCAGTCCGGCGTCGAGGTGGAGAGAAAATGGCGGCAGCCCGGTTATCGCTTCCCCGGCGAACTGGTGCAGATTAAGACCGCGCGTGACGCTTCGCGTTACCAGACCAAAGAGGAATAGATCCCTATGGCACAGCCGATTCCACTGACAGTGACGCCGCACAACGAGCCCGATGCCATCGAACGGCTGGACGATGCGCTGCGAAGCCACACCGATGCCATCCTTTCCGCGCTGCAGCTTCTGCAACTCCTGCATGATCGCGGCGTCCTGGATTTGTTACGCGGCTTCGTGGGAGCAGGTGATGAGCTGGCCGGTATGGCTACGGCTGCCATCGACTCGCCTGACTCCGTTCGTGGCATCCGCAATTTCGTTCTTCTGACAAAGCTTTTCGCCGGCATTCCTCCTGAAGTCCTCGATGGTCTGGTCCGCACGGCCACGGAAGGAGCGCAGCGGGAAAGATCGCAGCGCCCTCCAGGCCTGCTGGAATTGCTGCGGAGGATGAACAGCGAAAATAGCCGGCATGCCATCGCGGTCATGCTCGATCTGCTGGAGAGCGCAGGGAAAGGGCTGTGACTACAGCATCTGTGGTCGTCCATATCGGTCGTCTGGAAGGCTTCCATGCGTCGCGGACGAGCGATGTTCTGGCGGTGGAAGAGCCACTGGAGATCCGCGTCGGAGACCGCAGCCTGTCTATTACCATGCGAACTCCCGGTAACGATTTCGAACTGGTCGCCGGCTTTCTGCATTCCGAGGGAATGATCGGAGATGCCGGGCAGATTCTCTCGAGGGGCCGTCCGGACGATGGAAACAGCGACGTTGTCGTGGTGGAACTGGCAAGTGGTCCGCTTACGCCCGCGCGGCCTGAGAGGAATTTCGTGATGACGTCGGCCTGCGGCGTCTGTGGAAAGGCATCGCTTCAGGATCTGGAGGTGAATGCTTGTCCAGTCCTGCCGCCGGACGATATCCGGCTGTCCCCCCAAACGATACATGGACTGCCGGATGCGCTGCGTGGGGCGCAGAGCGTTTTCGACAGCACCGGAGGTTTGCACGCCGCCGCGCGTTTCAGTCTGCAGGGCGAACTGGAATGCCTGCGTGAAGATATCGGACGCCACAATGCCGTGGACAAACTGGTCGGCAACGCATTGTCGGGCGGCCGCCTGCCGATGCGCGAATCGCTCCTGTTGGTCAGTGGCCGCGCCAGTTTTGAACTTGTGCAGAAAGCCCTGATGGCAGGTATTCCGGTGATGGCCGCTGTTGGCGCGCCTTCGAGCCTGGCCGTGGCTACGGCGGAGCGGTCGGGCATGACGCTGATCGGTTTTCTGAGAAACGGCCGCTTTAACGTGTATACTGGAAGCCATCGCATCCTCGGTCTATGAGCGAAACGGGCCGCGCTACGGAGTGCATGACGGCCCCTGGCGCTGGTGTCGCACGTAAGGCACAGAATTGAAACGTCGAGTTCTATTGGTTCCCCGAATATTCGGAGGCACGAACTCTCTCTCTCTCTCTCCAGGGTCAGGCAAGAGTTGGGGAAAATGCGCGGCAAGGCTGCCGTGAAGCGCCGCGTTTGGATCAAATAACGCAAAAAGCGGTGGTCTCGGGTCCGGGAAGACCGAAGCCGTTCAAAACGGGCTAACTAATTCCGCGTCAGTCGACCGTGCGCCGTCTTCCGCTCGCTCACGACCCGGGCGCCGGTTCAGAAAAACAGCTATTCCTTCGCGGGAGGAGAACCTGTTCATCTGAAAGCATAAAATTATAATTATGTTTCGCGATGTGGTAGGTACCGCCGCAGAACGAAATTGCTCTGCGAAACTCAAGCGGAAGTTTTCTGCCCGCAACACGCCATGCCACGCGACCTGAACTTCTCAAGGAGCATTGGTGTCTACTAAATGTTTAGCTCCGGCGGCCCGGTCTAATCCCACCGCCTTTTAGGCGGTCAGCTTTCAGCAGCCCATTCCGATCTCCGACAATAAGGGAAATGACGGAATACAGGCATAACGCGCACGCGGTCTTCGATCTGAAGTATCACGTAGTATGGTGCACGAAATATCGGTATAAGATATTGCGCGGGCGAGTGGCTGAGCGGGCGCGCGACCTGATCCGGCAGACATGTGAATCGCGGGAC
>Ga0302319_10007573_pt1 | contig 21350 bp, 20 predicted proteins | sample Bog_T0_2_FD_203319 | JGI IMG/M metagenome (GOLD analysis project Ga0302319, IMG submission 203319) | Peat permafrost microbial communities from Stordalen Mire near Abisko, Sweden - Bog_T0_2 | ecosystem: Environmental > Terrestrial > Soil > Wetlands > Peat | place: Sweden: Abisko, Stordalen Mire... | reverse complement strand
TTCTCTTCAGCCCTCTTCGGTCCTCTGTGCGAAATTTTCCGCGCGGTAGGCTCGGGCGAGGAGAGTGACCGGATGGACAACTTCGACCGGGAGGCCGCGGGCGGCGGCGCCGTTCTCGATTTGGAGGAGGCAGCCGGGATTGCCAGCGGCGACGATGGAGGCTCCGGTGGCGGCGATATGGTCGAGTTTGCGCTGGAGAAGCTTGTCGGCCATTTCGGGCTGGATGAGGTTATAGATTCCCGCGCTGCCGCAGCACCACATCGATTCGGTCAGGGGTACGATTTCGAGACCGGGAATTTTGGCGAGGAGGTCGCGGGGCTGGGCGGTAATTTTCTGGCCGTGGCAGAGATGGCAGGCGTCGTGATAGGTGACGCGGGTTTTGGAACCGCCGCCAGGCACAGTGGCGGCTACCCCGGGCGGCCGGAAGTCGATTTCCACGAGCCATTCGCTGATGTCCTTCACCTTCGCCGACCACTGCACAGCCTTATCCGCATATGCCGGATCGTCGTGGAGAAGGCGGTCGAAATGTTTCAGGTGAGAGCCGCAACCGGCGGCGTTGGTGATGATGGCATCGAGCTGGTCGAGATCGAACTGGTCGATGAGGCGGCGGGCGAAATCCTTTGCCATTTCGTATTCGCCGTTGTGGGCGTGAAGCGATCCGCAGCAGCCCTGCGCGGGCGGCGTGATGACCGCGCAGCCGTTGGCGAGGAGGACGTCGGCGGTGTCGCGGTTGACGTCGCTGTAGACGAGGTCCTGGATGCAGCCGGTGAGGAGTCCGACCCGATAGGCACGAGGACCCGTTCCCGGAACGACCGTCCGGGCGATCTCGCCGGGCGCGATGAGATCGGGTGAGAACTGGCGCTTGATCGTCGGCGTTTTTGTTTCAAGCACGCGCCACGAGTCAGGAAGAATGCGGAGAAGTCCGGAACGGCGCAGAGCGGTCTGCAAACCGGTGGCCTGATAAAACCAGAGGAAACGGCCGACGAGCCGCAGATGCCATTGGCGGCGGAAGAGGAGACCGAGGAGGGCCCAGCGGAGGAATTTGCGGAGGGGCTTTTGCTCGTCGGGACTCCGCTCGGCCTCGGCGCGGGCCATTTCGAAAAGCTGGGTGTAATCGACGCCGGCCGGGCAGGCGGTTTCGCAGGCCAGGCAGCCAAGGCAGAAGTACATTTCGTCGGCGAACGCTTTTTTGGCTTCGAGCTGGCCGTCGGCGATGGCGCGCATGAGGGCGATGCGTCCGCGCGGGCTGTTGCGCTCCATCTTGGTCTCCATGTAGGTGGGACACGTGGGGAGGCACATGCCGCAGTGCATGCATTGTTGCAGGACGGAGTAGTCGAGGCCCTTCAGGTAACTCACGGGATTAAGTTAGAAGTGAGAAGCAAGAAGTTAGAAGGAAAATCCATGGTGCGATAAGGGCGGAGACTCTTGACAACGAACGCCAGCCTGCTCCTTTAGAGGGCATGAGCGAACTTAAGGTCGGTGCAAAAGCGCCCGCATTTTCGGCACCCGATCAAACGGGAAAGACGGTCTCCTTGCCGGACTTTAAGGGCAAGGTGGTCGTGCTTTATTTTTATCCGAAGGATGACACGCCCGGCTGTACGACGCAGGCATGTTCGTTCCGCGACGAGTACGCGGTGTTCAGGAAGAAGGGCGTGGTGGTGCTGGGAGTCAGCCCCGACAGCGCGAAATCGCACGCGAAGTTCATCGAGAAATTCGCGCTCCCCTTTACGCTGCTGGCTGATACGGAGCACAAGATCGCGGAGGCTTACGGCGTGTGGGTCGAGAAAAGCATGTACGGGAAAACTTACATGGGTGTGGAGCGGAGCACTTTTGTGATTGATGGGCAGGGCAAATTAAGCGCGATTTACCGGAAGGTAAAACCGGCCGAGCACATTGCGGAGGTGCTGGCGGGGTTGTAGGGCGCGTCATCAATCTTTTGAATGTATCGCCCCCTCATGGAGTCTAAGTAAAGAGTATGCCTATCATCGGAGTCCATGCTGATTTGGAGCGCATGCAGAAACGCTGGATTTTCGGCGCGCTTGGCATCGCCTTTGGTATTCATCTGATCGTGGCCTGGGCGATGGGTTGGTACAAAATCCCTGGCCTGGAGGTGCCTTTCAGTCACAGCCCGCCGTCCGGCCCGTTCAACGTCAAGCGGATCGAGATCAATCCCGATGCGCTCAAGTCCAATCAGGACGATCCCATTGACCACCTGCCCCTGGCCGACCCTCCGAAAAATCCGGCCCAGTTCAACCTCGATCCCAACCTCGTCGAGAAAGCTCTGCAATCGCCACTGCCCGCTCTCGCCACTCCCGCCGTGCCGGAGCCGAACCAGGTCATCGCCGCCACCGACCTGAGCCATGGACTGCCCTTCGTCGAAGCCGACTCGGCAAAAATAACCGCGGAAATCTCCCGGATTGATCCCGCCGCGAGCAGTGGTCCCATCACTTCCTCGAACCTCGCGCAGGATTTGATCAGCTCAAACTCCGGGCCGCCTCAAAACGGCACCGCCTCGGGCGCTCCGCTGACCGGCAACGGCACGACTGGCAAGCTGCCCGGTTTCGCCGAACTCGCGCCCGGATTCAAGGCACCGGGACCTGACCTATCTAATCTACCCGAACCGGTGCTGCTTCGTCTGCCCAGCGACGTGCTCTTCGATTTCGACTCAGCCACCCTCAAGCCCGAGGCGGATGCGCTGCTCAGCCAGGCCGTCGGGCTGATCACCAAATACCCGGAGGCGGATGTCCACATCGATGGCTACTCCGATTCCTTCGGCAAGCCCGATTACAACGTAACCCTTTCCCAGCAGCGCGCGCAGGCCGTGCAGACCTGGTTGCAGGCCCGCATCGCGCAGGCGACCTACAAATTCCATTCACAAGGCCACGGCAGCGCCGATTACGTCGTCAGCGCCCTGGGCAGCATCGATCAGCAACAGCCCAATCGCCGCGTCGAGATACTTATCCAGGCGTTGAAGCAGTAGACAGGAGCAATATATGAAGGACATGAATTCCCCTTCATCAGTCCTCATGTCCCTTAGGTCTAAATTCCGTCAATTTGGAAAAATTTGGTAATTCCGTCAAAAATTCCCCACAAGAACGGTCTTATACCTTTTTCATTACTTGCCTTGCCGCCAAAATGATATACAATTTTTGAATGTATATCAATGGAGGATCGTATGCAGGTTGCAAAATGGGGTAATAGTCTGGCCGTGCGTATCCCTGCCGCCGTGGTGGATGCGCTGGCGCTGAAGGAAGGCGACGACGTCGAAATCCATGTCGCCGGGAAACGCGTATTTTCGTTGGATAAAACGCCCAGCCTGGAGGAGCGCCTGATCAGGCTACGTCGGTTCCGAGGAAGTCTGCCTAAGGATTTTCATTTTGATCGCGCGGAAGCAAATGAGCGCCGGTAAGCCTTTCTTCGACACGAATGTTTTGCTTTATCTGCTTTCGGCCGACACCAAGGCGGAAAAAGCGGAAACCTTACTGGCAGCTGGCGGCGTGGTCAGCGTGCAGGTCTTGAACGAATTTGCCTCGGTCGCCTCCCGTAAATCCAAAATGACATGGCCTGCTATTCGCGAAACACTGGCTACCATCCGCGCGGGTTGTGAAGTTATTCCTCTAACCGCCGAAATCCACGAGGGCGGGTTGGCTATCGCAGAAAAGTACGGCTTCTCGTTTTATGACTGCCTGATTCTGGCCGCCGCTGTAGAGGCAAAATGCCGCACGGTTTATTCGGAAGACATGCAGAACGGTCAAGTAGTGCAAGGCGTTACCATACGGAATCCCTTTGCTCTTCCATAAAGTAGACTGTCCCTCGCGGAGTGGCAAAGAATGGCGTTGACTCCACGGGCGCCTTTGGCAGACTACCCAACCCGCCAACTTTTAACCTGAAAAATCTTATGCCTGTCGAAGTCATCCTCAAAACCAAAATCGAAGGCCTGGGCAGCGAAGCCGACATCGTCTCGGTCAAGCCCGGCTACGCCCGCAATTTTCTCATCCCCAAGGATTTTGCCGCTCCCGCCACCAACGCCACCAAGCGCCAGGTCGAGGAACTCAGGCGCAAACGCGCCGAGCGCGAAGCCACCGAATTGAACGAAGCGCAGGAACTCGCCGGAAAGCTCGGCAAGCTCAAGCTCGTGTTCATCCTCGAAGCGGGCGAAGGCCAGGAAAAGAGCTTCGGTTCCGTCACCAATCTCGACATCGCCACCAAGCTGAAGGAAGCCGGCCACGACATCGACCGCAAGAAAATTGATCTCCCCAAGCCGATCAAGGATACCGGCGACCACGAAGTCATCGTCAAGCTCGGTTCTGAAATTCAGGCCACTCTTCGCGTCACCGTCAACCATCCCGCCCCCAAGGAAGCCCCCGAAGGCGCCGAAACGGCCGACGTCAAGGGTGGTAAAAAGCCTTACAAAGCCAAGAAGGCCTGATCGAATAGTGAGGGCTTAAAAATAAGCCCATCTTATTCGCTTGACGTTTATTAGCCTCATCTCCAAATTCTGCGGAGAATGTTGGCCAGCGCGTTTTAACTACCTAATCGGTATACCTAAGATGCTCGACTTCAAAAACAAAGGGGAGATTTGAAACTTTTTAATGGACAAATGAGGAATTCAGGAGTTGCCAAGGCCCTTGCTGTTGTCCTCCTCATCCTCATGCCCCAGCAGGGGGCTTTTCCCCAAACGACGAATCCTTCCGATGCCACCAGCGCCGCGCCTGCCGCTCCCATTGCGCCGCCGCCTGATCAAGCCCCGGCTCAGGCCGCAACTCCAGCGCCTGATCAAAGTGCCCCGCCTGCCGATGCCACCGCTCCAGCCAAGAAAAACAAAAAACTTGTCACGGCGCCCGATACGCAGGCTCCCGCTGAAGGTGAAACCGGCCCCATCGTTCGTGAAATCGATATCGAGTACATCGGCCCCAAGACGGTGGCCAAGACGGTCATCCTCTCCAACATGCGCACCACGGTGGGCGAGGTTTACTCCGCCGCCTCGGTCGAGGAAGATGTGCGCAATCTTTACGCCACCGGCTTTTTCACCAACCTCGCCATCAAGGACGAGCCTTTGGGCGACGGCGTAAAAGTCAACGTGGTCGTCGAGCCGAAGCCTCTGGTCAAGGACATCGTCATCAAGGGAGCGGTCAAAATCAAGGAGACCCGGCTCAAAAAAGAAATCAAATCGAAGATCGGCGAGCCGCTGAGCGAGCAGCAGATTTCCTCCGATACCGACAAGATCAAGGATTACTATCTCGGCAAGGGCTATAACCAGGTCCAGGTCAGTTACAAGATCGATACCAACGAGGAATTCGGCCGTTCCGTGGTGACCTTCATTATCAGCGAGGGAGATCGCGCCTTTGTCACCGAAGTTGATTTTGTCGGCAACGACCACCTGACGACAAAGGAACTGCGCAAGATCTTGAAGACGCGCAAGAAAAACTTTTTCTCCTTCATCAACAAGTCGGGCTTGTTCAAGGAAGACGATTTCAAGCAGGACCTCGACAATCTGCGCACCTATTATAATAGCAAGGGCTACATCGACATGGAGGTCAAGGACATCAAGTATGAGTATCCCGATAAGGGCCTGATGAAGGTCACCATCACTGTCTTTGAAGGCATTCAATATACCGTCGGCAAGATCGATTTCACCGGAAACACGGTCTTCACGAATCAGGATCTCCGCACGTACCAAAACCAGAAGATCATCCGGATGAACGAGGGCATGGTTTATTCACCCCGCGCCTATACCCCGGAAAAGAAAGAGCCGAACGAGGAACTGCCCACGCTCGAGAACGACATCAAACGCCTGCGTGATCTTTACGGTAAGCGCGGCTACATCGAAATGGATGTCACTCCCGAAAGGCAGGCCAACGTCGAAAGCGGCAAGATCGACATCCTTTATCATATCTCTGAAAAATCGCAGTCCTACGTCGAACAAATTATCATCCAGGGCAACAACCGCACCAAGGACAAGGTCATTCGCCGCGAACTGCTCGTTTCCCCCGGACAGATTTATGACAGCGTACGGGCCGATGTGAGCAAAAAGCGCCTCGAAAATCTCCAGTACTTCGACAAGGTCGATATCTCGCCTCAGGACACCAACGTGCCCAACCGCAAGAACATGGTGGTAACGGTGGAGGAAAAACGCACCGGTTCGATCACCTTCGGCGCTGGCTTCAGCTCAGTGGACAGCCTGCTCGGCTTTGTGGAAATCAGCCAGGGCAACTTCGATCTGTTCAACTTCCCCTACTTTACCGGCGGGGGAGAAAAGTTCCGCGTGCGCCTCCAATACGGTCTCGAGCGTCAGGATGCCGAGATCGAATTCAAGGAGCCCTGGTTCCTCGAACAACGCCTCTCCTTGGGCTACAATCTCTTCTACCACAATGCCACGTACCTCTCGAATTATTACAACGAACGGAACTTCGGTGCTTCCGTCAGCCTCGCCCGGGCCTTTGGTCCGTTCTGGAGTGGATCGATCACCTACACCCTCCAGGATTTTGATCTCTACAACTTCGCCGATAACTCTTCACCGCAATTGCTGAGGGAACAGGGCTACCGGACCGACAGCTCCATTACGCTGGGAATGGCCTACGATACCCGAGACAGCGTATTGCTCTCGCGCCACGGCATGCACGCTGACTTCTCCGCCGAATTCGCGGGTGGACCGCTCCTGGGGCAGACCAACATTTACAAATTCCAGGCTGATGCCCAGAAATACATCCTCCTGCCCTACGATATGATTTTGACCATTGCCGCTTCAACCGGCGTGGCCGATTTCTACAACACCAGCACGGAAGTGCCCCTCTTCGACCGGTTCTTCCTGGGCGGTTCACGATCCATTCGCGGTTTCGGCAATCGCGATATCGGCCCCATTGATAACAACAACGAACCCTTGGGCGGCGATACCATGGCTTACACCAACCTGGAATTGACCTTCCCCATCATGGATCGGGTCCGTGGCGCGGTATGGAACGACATGGGCTTTTTGGATGCACGGGCCTTCCATTACACGGATGCTTTACAAGAGGGCGACGCCGCGGCTGGTGTCGGTCTGCGCTTGAATCTGCCGATTGGGCCTTTGCGACTCGATTACGGCATTCCTTACAAGGATCAGGGCTGGAACCACAACAACACCGGCAAGTTTAGCTTTGACGTAGGCTACCAATTTTGACAGGCTACGCCGCTCATGAATAAGCTACTCCTGGTCCTTCTTTTGGTTTTTGCTCCCGTCTCCCTCGCCTCGGCTGATTTAAAAATAGCCGTGATCGACCTTGGGAAGGCCTTTGATCAATATTACAAGACGAAGGATGCCCAAGCCAAGCTCAAGCAGAAGCAGGATGGATACCAAAAGGAAATCCAGGACCTGATTAACGATTACGAACACATGGGCCAGGACGCCCAGGCCCTGGACAAAGCTTCCAAGGACCCCACTCTTTCTCCCGCCGCACAGGCCGATAAATCCAAGGCTTTGGATGCGAAGAAACAGGATTTGCTCAACATGCAAAATAAGATCCAGGAGATGAGAACGGAGCGCAGCCGCGAGCTTCAGGAAGAATTGCTTCGCAGGCACAAGGAGATCGTCGATGAAATCACCAAGATAGTTTCCGATTATGCCGGGCCGCAGGGCTTCGATCTCGTCATCGATAAATCGACCGCAGCGGCCGGCACCGGCGTTTCGATTGTCCTCTATAACTCCAACAAGCTGATCGATATCACCGATACGATCATCAAGACGCTAAACGCATCGGCGCCTCCTCCGGGAGCGGCTTCCTCGGGTACGGCTTCCACCTCGCCCTCCTCCCCAACCCCGTAAGCATCGAACTTACTGGCCCAGGAGCCATTCGTTGCTCGTAACTGTGCATACCGTACGCTCCCTGGCTGAATTCGTCGGGGGGGAAATCATGGGCGAAGGCGCGGAAAGCGCCGTCACCGGCATCAGTGATCTTCGCTCAGCCCTTCCCGACCAGATTTCCTTCCTGGGCAACGCGAAGTACGAGCCGGTTGCCATCGCCAGCCGCGCTGCCGCCATCCTCGTCACGCCGAAGGATGCCGTCCGCTTTTCCTTCACCCGGATCGTGGTTGAATCGCCCAGTCTCGCCTTCGGTAAAATCTCGGCCTTGTTTGCGCCGCCGCCCATCCGGTACGAGCCGGGGATACATCCCCGTGCGGTCGTGGCGCCGGATGTCGTCATGGGCGAGGGCGTCTGCATCCAGGCCAATGCCGTCATTTCCAGCGGCGTGCATCTCGGGGCGCGCTGCGTGGTGGGGGCCAACAGCTTCATCGGCGAGCAGACCAGGATCGGCGATGATGTCCTGCTTTATCCCCTCGTCACCATTCGCGAGCGAAGCGTGATCGGCGCGCGGGTCATTATCCATAGCGGCACGGTCATCGGTTCGGATGGCTTCGGTTACGACTTTGATCCCAAAACCGGGCGGCATGTCAAAATCGCCCACACCGGTTATGTCCAGATCGACGATGACGTGGAAATCGGCGCCAACACCGCGGTGGACCGGGGTCGTTTTGGCCGGACCCATATCGGTGAGGGGGTGAAGATCGATAACCTCGTTCAGATCGCGCATAACGTCACGGTTGGCGCCCATTCCATCGTCGTCTCGCAGACGGGCATTTCGGGCAGCACTTCGCTCGGGCGCTATGTCACGCTGGCCGGGCAGGTCGGATTGGCGGGGCATCTGAACATCGGGGACCGCGCGACCATCACCGCGCAGTCGGGACTCAACAAGGACGTACCGGCGGGAGCGGTGCTGGCGGGACACCACGCGATCCCGATTCGCGAGAGCCTGAAGGTGGAAGCCTTGACGCGGAAGCTCCCCGAGTTGGTGGAGCGGTTGAAGGCGCTGGAAGAGAAGGTCCGGTCGTTGTCCTGATTATCCAGGGGAGCCTATTTTTTTAGGAGATTTTGCCGATTTAGGAGCGGGCGCAACGGAGCGCGAGCCAGAGTTTGCGGGGGAAGGAGACGCGGACGCGGCCCCGGTAGACCTGATAATCGGCGCGCTCGATTTCGTCGAGGATGGCGCCATAGACGGTGCTCATGAGGCGGGCGCAATAACGCGAGCCGTCCGCAGGGAGCGCGGCGATGCCCGGTTCGGCCCGGCGGTAATAGTCGCGGGCGCGGTCGATCTGAAAGCGGAGCAAGGCGCGGAAAGTGTCTCCGGTGTTTTGTCGGGCGATGTCGTCCTCCGTGAGGCCGAATTGGCGCAGTTCGTCGGCGGGGAGGTAAAGGCGGTCGATTTGCCAGTCCTCGGCGATGTCGCGCAGGATATTGGTCAGTTGCATCGCGGTGCCGAGATCGCGCGCTGGTTTGAGGAGCTCGGGCGCAGGCTCGGTGAGGACGTGGACCATGATCAAGCCGACGACGGAGGCGACATGGTAGCAGTAGCGGTCCAACTCCGCCCAGGTCTGGAGGCGGACGCGGCCGCGATCCATTTCGACGCCTTTGAGCAGGTCCTCGAAATAAGCGGCGGGGATGGCGCGCCGGGAGACGGTTTCGCGAAAAGCCTGGAGCCAGGGCAGGGAGGTCTCAAAGGATTTTGCGTCCGCGGCGGAGAGATAGGCGGCGTGGAGGAGATGGGAGAGATCGGCGAAGGCGCGCAAGCGGGCGGGCTCGTCGGGCGCGAGGTCGATCTGGTCGTCGACATAGCGGCAGAAGGCATAGACCGCATAGGCGTCGCTGCGCTTTTGGGCGGGGAGGACGTGGGAGGCAAAGTAGAAGGTCTTGGCATGATGCTTGGTCATGCGGCGGCAAGCCTCGCGCGAGTCGGAGAGGGAGAGAGGGGAATTAGCCACAAAAGGACACAGAGAACGCAAAACAATTAGGGAACGCGGGGAGCATATTTGGAAGCAGGCCTTCGGCAACGGTCAATTCACAAATTACCTTTAAAGTATAATGCGATTCAGGACAGCACAGTCCCTGGCGGATTGAACCGATTCTTTGTAATTGGAGTCACCATCATGAGCTTGGATGTACTTCTGGTATATAGTTCCAGCATCTGGCCAATGTTTAATATCATCCATCAGGCTGGGGCGCACGTGGTCATCCGGGTCATTTAGAAAAGTGAGAATGATCTTTCTAGCTTTGTCTTTCTGCTTTGCGGCCAAAACGTATGACGCGCAAGATCGAACAATTGGATCGGGAGATTGCACCATTCAATAAATGGATTTTTGTAGATGTTCATCCCATGAAATATCGAGATCTAAGAGCACCATGCATGCACCAGATATCGCGTTTGAATTAGTCGGAATGGTCGACTCTAGGCGATCTAAAATTTTAGCCATTACTTCGGCTTTCAGCAGTTGGAACATCCCCTGCAAAATTAGGAACGTTCAATTCTTTTCCAGTCCCGTCAGTATCAAATGCTGCGGTGTATTTTGCCACCAATTTGTCTTCGGTGGAAGCTGTGGGGGCGAGGAAGGATTTGATCCTGCTGATATTCTCATCGGTAGCTGGTAGCAGCTTGAGAACTTGTTGGTCGGTTATAAACATGATGTACGTATCACGGAGATTAGGTTCCGCTTCCTTATCCTTGCCGATCGGTATAACCGAAAAACCAACCTCGAGACTGCCTGACTTATTGCCTTTGAGAGCTTGTGATATGGTGATTTCGCCGTTGTACAAGACTCCCAGCATGGAGGCAGCATTGGTAGGCCTCACTTTTGTAAATTTACCGAGTACGATGTCCGTCGCGGAAACAGTTACCTCTTTAGTCGAAGTCCGTGAGCCAACCAAGCGAGCGCCTTCGTCAGCATAAGCGGGCGGGCATGCCGTTACGGCAAGAAGATAGCAGACAAATAAGCGTTTCATACCAATCTGAGAGACGGTGGCATTTCAGAGTACGTCTCAATTGAAGCGGCGGTCTTGAATACCAAACTGGTTCTGACATCCTTGGCCGTTTGCCTGTCCCCTAAATTTGGGAATGAGAAGAAATCGATTGTGAATCGCCAGGCGCTATTGATTTGCGGGCGGCGGAGCAGGGGCTGGCGTTGCGGGATAAAGCAGGAGAGTCTGCAAAGTTTGGGGAGGCGCACCAGCGACGGCGCGTAAATTGGCGACCTTGAGGCCGACGGTGATTTGATCGATGCTTCCTTTGGTATGACCCAAGATGATGTGAGTGGTGGCGTCAATTTTGTAGGTTTGAATCGAGTTGTCGACCATGCTCTTGAGCACGATGATGCCGCCCGTTACGTCGACCGAATCGACCACAAGTTTCTCACGTTGAGCCGCGCCGTTTCCCATGCTGCCCGCGTTGAGAGGTGAGATCGCAAGTGCGGCGAAGAAGATCAAAGTCGTGACCGCAAGTAAGAGTCGAGATGTGTTCATTTTGGATTGGAGGAAGGGGACCAGCGGATTGCGGCTGGCCCGGGGTTTCATAGCGGGTTATGCAGGTTTTTCGCGCGAGATTCAAGATTTTCGGCGGGTTAGGCCCAACGCCCGGGGAACGTAAAAAGTAGAAGCGCAAGCCCTGACAGGGCAATTCAATCGCACTAATCTTTTAGGTCGCCCTTTCAGGGCTTTTCGCAGACAAAATGACAACCCAGGGCGCTGCCCTGGGCTTGGGTTAGATTGCCCCTTGCGGGGCTACGGATTGTCGCTTGGTAGAGTTAGGGCGTGTTAACACTAATGGCGGGTTTGTCCCAGAGGGACATCCGAAAGTAGCCCGGCGATTTATCGCCGGGTAGTGTGTGAAAGAGCTTCCGTCCCGTAGGGACGGATGAGGCTAACGGGTGGACCCCGATTCAAGCGTTCCTCCGGGACGCAGCCTCGGAGACCCAAACCCGGCGATAAATCGCCGGGCTACTCTCAAGCGTTCCTCCGGAACTTGAAGATACGGAAGAGAACGAGAGTGAGTGTGAACAGGCCCTAACACGTTACTGCGTGCCGGTGTGCTGGGTCTGTTGGCGGATAAGGGAAACGGCTTCGCGGAGGCCGTCGCGCTGCGCCGGGGTGAACGAGGAGTCGTTCAGGGCGCTTTCGGCTTTCTGGAAGAGAGATTCCATCTTGGAAGTGAGGAGGCCGACCGCGCCCGATTTATCGATGAGCTGCTCGATTTTGCTGACGGAGGCGTCGTTGGAGGTGCGGGTGCTGAGGCAGAGCTGAAGGAAGCTGCGGTCGACATCGACGAGATGGTCGTAGGCGGCGCGAAGGAGGAGGGTTTTTTTGCCCTCGAGGAGATCGGTCTGGCGCAAGCGGTCGACGCCCTTGAACTGGTGGTACTCGATCAGATCGTTCTGGATTTGAAAAGCAAGGCCGACCGGCTCGATCAATTCGGCCAGTTCGCGGAGGTGGTCCTCATCCTGCCCGGCCAGGAGAGCGCCGAGGACGAGGGGCGCCTCGAAGGTATAGCGGGTGGTTTTGAGCGTGTACATGCGGGCGATGTCGGCTTCCTCGACGCGGGCGATATCGCGGGTGCCGAGCAGGATGTCGTAAACCTCGCCCGCGCCGGTGTCGGAGATGTAGCGGAGAAAATGGGAGAGGGCGGCGTCGCGCAAGGCGGGGGCGAAATCGGTGGATCGAAGCGTATCGACGGCCATGGCAAAGAGAATATCGCCCACGACGATGGCGACGTTTTCGCCGATGCGGGCGGCCCCATCGATTTTGCCAAGGCGTTCCTCGACCAGTTTATGGAAGGTGGGGAGGCGGCGGCGGCGTTCGGATTGGTCGATGACGTCGTCGTGGATGAGGATGAAGGAGTGGAGCAATTCGAGGGAGAGGGCGGCGCGCAGGAGGGAGTTGTCGGCAAAGGTGCGGTCTCCGCCGAAGATGCGATAGGAGCCGAGGAGGAGCATGGGCCGGATGCGCTTGCCGCGGCGCGTCACATATTCGTTGATGTCGAGGTAGAGGGGCTCGAATAGTTCGCCATAGGCGTAGCGCTCGGCATTTTCCTGGAAGAAGCGGGCGAGGAAATTCTCGAACAGGGAGGGCGCTTGCTGCAACTCGGCGCGGAGCGTGGAATCAGGCGGGTTCATGCGGCGATATTCGGGATGCTCGGAACACACATGGAGTCAGGCTAGTGCAAAAAGCTTCCCCGCGCAACCGCAGCGAGGTGAAACCCCTCCGGGGTATTTTTCTTTGCGGTTTTTTTCCGGTGGTATCGTCCCGCCAAGCCGGGACTCAACCACCGGCTAGGATTGTCGCAAGCCTCCGGCTTGCACGAAGGAATTTTCTTTCGACGCGATTTTCCTCGTGTTCGGGTGGGGGATCAGAAGTGAGCGTAAAAAATCATCGGCATCGCCCGAAAGAGGCTTTAAGCTGTGGGAATGTCCGACGCATCCGCTCACACGCGCATCATGATCGACGAGTATTTCGATATCATCGTCGAAACCAAAGCATCCGATCTTCACATGCAGGAGGGCCAGCCGCCGAAGATGCGGCTGCACGGCGACATCCAGAAAATCAACGACCACATCCTGACGCACGAGGAGATGAAGCAAATGCTGAGCGAGGTGGTGGGGCCGAAGCGTTGGGAAAAATTTGAGCAGACGGGCGATGTGGATTGCGCTTATGAACTGAGCGCGGACGCGCGGTTCCGCTGCAATCTCCACAAGCAGCTCCACGGCTACGGCGGCATTTTTCGTCTGATTCCGAACAAGATCGCGACGCTGGAACAGTTGAAAGTGCCGCAGGTGATCAAGCGATTTGCCAATATCAAGGGCGGCCTGGTGTTGGTGACAGGGCCGACCGGGTCGGGCAAGTCGACCACCCTGGCGGCGCTGATCGACTTCATCAACAGCAGTTATGCGCGCCACATCATCACGATCGAGGAGCCGATCGAATTCGTGCATCAAAATAAAATCAGCATCATCACGCAGCGTGAGGTGGGCGAGGACACGCCGAGTTTTGCGGACGGACTGCGCAATGCGATGCGCGAGGATGCCGACGTGGTGCTGGTCGGTGAAATGCGCGACCTGGAGACGATCGCGCTGGCCTTGACGGCGGCGGAAACGGGGATGCTGGTTTTTGGCACGCTGCACACGAACAACGCGCGCAAGACGGTGGACCGCATGATCGACGTTTTTCCGAGCAGTCAGCAGCCGCAGGTGCGCACGATGCTTTCGGCGTCGTTGCGCGGCATCGTGGCGCAGCTTCTGATGAAGAAGGCGGATGGAAAGGGCCGGGTGGCGGTGAATGAAATCCTGATCTCGAACAATGCGGTTGCGTCGATCATCCGGGAAGGGGCGGTCGAGAAGCTGACGGACGTGCTCATCAGCGGCAAGAGCGAAGGGATGCAGTTCATGGACGACGCGATCAACTCACTGCTGCAGCAGGGCGTCATCAACGCGCAGGAGGCCTACATGAAGGCGATCGACAAGGCGCGCTTTGCCCCGTTGCTTGATGGTCAATTCGGAGAGATCGCCAAGGGCGGCAAAGGCCCGAGGGTGGCGGCGGCGGCGCCTCCGTCGAGCGGGCTCAAGTTGCCGACCGGATTCAAGGCGCCTGCGGGTTACAAGCTGGCTTCGGGGGTGGATTCAGAAGAAGGCTAAATTCCGGTCTTTTCCACCTGCCGCCACAGCTCGACCCAATCGGCGGGGGTGAGGTGTTCGGCGCGGCGTCCATCCGCAGTCGGCAGCAGATTGGAAAGCTTCTTGCGCCTTTGGGAAAAGCCGCGTTGGACGATGGCGGCGAAGCGCGTTCTGTCTCCGGGAGTCACGAGCGGTTGGGCGCGCGGGGTGAGTTGCACCGCAACCGATTCGACTTCCGGCGGTGGATAAAAAACGGAACCAGGCAGGGTGCGGACGAGCGCCACTTCGTAGCCCGATTGGACCAAAACGGAGAGCGCGCCGTAGGTCTTGTTGCCCGGCAGGCTGGCCAGGCGCTGACCGACTTCCTTCTGCACGAGAAAAAAGAGCCGCGCCGGGATGCCCGGCAGGCGGAGGCACTCCATGAGGAGCGGGGTGGAAATGTAGTAGGGGAGGTTGCCGCAGATGACGGCGGGCGCGGGGCCGAGCTGGGGGATGATGTCGAGCGCATCGCCCTCGCGGAGATCGAGATTTCCCTGCGTGATTTCGGCGGCGAATTTTTCCCGGAGAAAGATAGAGAGGCCGCGATCTTTTTCGATGGCGGTGAGGGAAATCTTTTTTTCGAGAAGAACCGAGGTCAGGGCGCCGAGACCGGGGCCGATCTCGAGGACTTTTGCTCCCGCATCGATTCCAGCGACGGCGTGATCGGCCAGCCACCGGGCGAGATTTTGATCGTGGAGAAAATTTTGACCGAGCTGCTTGAGCGGGCGAAGTCCCCGCGAATCGAGCGCGGCGCGGATTTCCGTCAGGGTCATGGCGAGGGCCTTGGCGGGCCTTAGAAATTTTCGTTCACGATATCGAAAACGTCGGTGTTGTTGAGAAAGCCGCGCAATTGGGACGATCCCTCCCCGCGCGAGGCCACCCAGGCGGGTTCGGCGGTGGGGAGGGCGCGGGTTTGGAAGCGGAGGGCCGGGTCGGGCTGAAGGAGTCCGGGCGCGTTCGTGGCGAACCAGCCTTGCTCGACGTGCCGGTTCAGCCATTGGGCCTGCGGGACGGTGACGGTCGGGCCGCCGGGGCCGGCCAGCCACGCGGGTTGAGGAGGCGGCGCCATGGGGATGGGCTGGGGTTTGACGGGGTCGCCATCGGCATTGACGGTGCGGGGCAAGGCAGTGAGGTCGTCCGCCGAGGGGACGGGGAGTGATCCGACCGCGCCGAGGCTGTAATTGTTGGTCACGATGACGAGCGCGTCGGGGCCGGCGTATTCGACGGCGGAGTCGATGGCTTCGTCGACTTCGGAGACTTCCGAGACAGCGAGCTTGCCCAGATTGCGTTCCGCCGCCCGCGCGACGAGGTCGTGCTCGACGACGAGAAAATAGCCATCGATGTTATAATTGAGGCTCGAAATGGCCACGCGGGTCATTTCGGCGAGGGAGGGCTGGCGGTGGTTTTCAGGTTGGAGCGAGGAGAAGTAAAACTGGTCGGGCGCGAAGACGCCGAAAAGTTTGCGGGTGCGCCAGGTGGAGACGTTGTTGAGTTCGTCGCGCGACTGGATCACTTTATAGCCGCCGTTGTTCTTGGCTTCATCGAGAAGGTTGTGGCCGTCGCGCCGTCCCCATTCGTTGGTGGCGGTGGCGGGCGTGAAGTATTGTTCGCCGCCGCCGAGGACGACATCGATGCCCGAGTAGACGAGCTCGGAGGCATTGCGATAGGGATCGGGCGCGCCCTTGGTGGTGGAATAAAAGGCGACGGGGGTCGGCTGGACGAGGGAGCTGGTGGTCACCAAACCGGTGGCGCGCTGGGTTTGCTCCGCCGCGTAGATGAGGGAGCGAAGCGCCTCGTTGCTCTGGTTGACGGCGACGAAGCCGTTCTCGACCCGTTGGCCGCAGGCGAGGGCGGTGGCGTCGGCGCCTTCATCGGGCACGGGCTGGCCCGGTTCCTGGAGGTTGAGGAGGGCAATGTTCCAGAAGGAATCGAGGTTGAGCCATTCGCTGCGATAGGCCGCGCGCCGCCGGGCGTCGCCGATGGCGGGGTCGTCCGGATCGCTGCGCAGGGGGGAACGGCCCAACTGTTGACGGGCGAGGTTGAGGGTGTTGAGGTCGAGGCCATTGACAACAAAGAGAATGACGGCGTGCTGATGCTTGCGCACGAAGGTGTTCACGTAAAGGTAGGCAAAGCCCGCAAACAACGTGAGCACGAAGAGGACGGTCAGGACGATGCGCCATTTCATGTGGGACGAGTAAACGGGAAAGCAGCCCGTAAGAAAAGGGGGAAGTGAGAGATGGCTTACTGCTCAACACCCCTAGGAACCACCTTGTATTCGCCGGGTTGAATCTTGTTTAGTTCCGACAAAATGATTTCGGCATGTCCTCGAAGCTTTGGCCAACTCGTGGTTGGAAGCACCAGAATAGCGAGATTTCGGCCCGAGAGATTTTGTTGATACCGCAGATTTTGGTCCGTGGTGACGAGCACATCAAAGTTTCCTTCTGCGGCGGATAGCAGTTCCCCATTTTTCAAGTTTGACCAGCCAAGCTCATGTGCGCTGGCGATCTCGTGGCCAGTTAAAAAGAAACGCAAAGGCGCGGGCGTACCTTGGTCGAACAAAACCCTCATGCTGTCGCCAGGCTCTTTTCCGCCAAGGCAAGAACCGCCTCGACCTGATGACGGGTTACTCCGGGGAACCACTCGATGAAATCGTCCACGCGGGCACCGTCCTGGAGATTTTCTAAGAGCGCCTTCACTGGGACGCGAGTTCCCTTGAAGACCCACGCTCCGCTCACCACATCCGGATGGCGTTCGACCTCCGTGCATTGGTTCCAATCGAGCATGGAGTTATTTAACTACAGAATTGAATCGATAACAATCTCTCAACTTTGCCTGGGAAAAGCCTCTTCCAGAATCGTGCAGGCGCGGGCGACGCCATCCTCGGTGCGGATGAGGAGGCCGAGACGTTGGGCGCGGGCGGGGGCATCGCCGGCGAGCAAGCGCTGTAAGGCGTGCGCGATATGCGCGGCGTCGTGCTGATGGGGCAGGAGGACTTCGGCGACGCCCAGTTCTTCGAGGCGGCGGGCGTTGTTGGGTTGATCGAAGGCGAAAGGGCAGGCCACCGACGGCAGGCCCGCGCGGAGCGTGTGCGAGAGCGTGCCGATGCCGCATTGATGCGCGACGGCAAGGACGCGAGGCATGAGGAGTCCGTAGGGAGCGTAGGGCGCGGCGAGGATGGTGTCGGGGAGGTTGGCGGGGCGATTTTTTTCGGGGCCGATCAGCAGGATGCCGCGCAGGCCGAGGGTTTGCAGAGCCTCGACGGCACTTTGAAAAAAGGCGCCGGGTCGTTGGACCGCAACGGAGCCGAGGGTGAAGAGGACAGGTTTCTCGCCACGACGGAGAAACGCTTCGATTTCCGGGGACAGGGTCGCGCCGGGCGGATCGAAGTAGCAAAACCCGGCGACTTTTTTTTCGGCGCTCCAATCGGGAGGGCGCGGGGCGAAGTGTTCGCTATAAAGCTGAAGATTGAGCGTGGGCGAATGGGCCTCGAAAATCGCATCGCGCACGGGGGAGAGGCCATGTTTCGCGCGGAGCCGATTCACGACGGGATCGACCATGACACGCGAAATCATTTTTCCCGCCGACCAGATGAATTGGTTCGCGCACCGGCCTAAAAATCCGCGACCGGCGCGGCCAAAGTTGGCGCCAGGCAACGAGTGGGCCGAGGGGACGACGCCGGGGGCGAGGCTGACGGTCGCCCAGGGCAGGCGGGTCAATTCCGCGACGACCGGCGCGGGAAAGGTGAAGTGATGGGCGACGATGACGTCGTGGGCGGGGGCTTCCGCGAGGAGAGCCTGCAGGGTGTGATCGAAGCCGGGCGCGATGGCGCGGTTGACGAGGGTGTGGAGCGAAACGAGGCCGCCCCATTTCATCGAGAGGACATCGGGATGATCGCGGATGAAATCCTCGCGCGAGGGTTCGCCGGTCGAGACAAAACGGATTTCCGCCGCCGCCGTGTCCGCCGCCCAATCGGGATGGCCGACGAGGGTCACCTCATGCCCGCGCGCTTTCAATCCGCGACCGAGCGCGAGAAAGGGATGGAGATCGCCGTGCGATCCCCAGGAGGTGAGAAGCCAGCGCATGGGGGAAGGTAGAAGGAAGAAGTTAGAAGGAAGAAGGAAAAAGTTTCTGACTTCTCACTTCTGCCTTCACGCTTCTTACTTCAGCGCGGGTTGTTGCTGGGTGATGCAGTGGAACGCGCCGAGGCCCCAGATCAGGTCGAGCGCGGGCCAGAGGACGACGCGGCGGGTGGTAAAAAGCTGCTGTAAAATGTCGCGCGCACGGGCGTCGTTGGGATGGTTGAAGCCGGGCAGGATGACGACTTCGTTCGCGATGTAGAAGTTCGCGTAGCTGGCGGGGAGGCGCTGGCCGTCCTTTTCGATATAACCGGGCGTGGGCAGATCGACGATGCGCCACGGTTTTCCCTGCGGATCGCGCAGGGCGGCGAGGCGTCGACTGTTCTCGCGCAGGAGGGTGTAGTTTTCGTCGGCGGGGTCTTCCTCGACAATGGTGACCATCGTGTTCGCGTCGACGAAACGGGTCAGGTCGTCGATGTGGCCGTCGGTGTCGTCGCCGACAATGCCTTCGCCGAGCCAGAGGATTTGTTCCACACCAAGGTAATCGCGCAGGTAGTTTTCGATTTCCTTTTGGGTGAGGTTCGGGTTGCGATTCTTATTGAGCAGGCACGCCTCGGTGGTGAGCAGCGTGCCTTCGCCGTTTACTTCGATGGAGCCGCCCTCGAGGATCATGGGCGGGGAGAAAAGGCGCATTCCGAAAAGCTGGGCGACATGCTGGGGTACATCGTCGTCGAGATCGCAGGGCGGATATTTGCCGCCCCAGGCGTTGTAACGCCAATCGACAATGGCCAGCTCGCTTTCGTTGCGGATGAAGATGGGGCCGTGATCGCGGCACCACAGCTCGTAGGCGGGGAAGGGGTGGAGATGGATGCGCGTGTCGACCGGGGCTTCGGCTTTTTTGAGCGCGGCGCGGATGTCTTTTTCGTGGTCGGGGGAGAAGACGTTGATGTGGACCTGTTCGCCTTCGGCGAGGAGTTTGGCGAGATGGGCCCAAAGCGCGGGGATGGTCTCGAACGCGTCGGGAAAGCTGATGCCCTCGGGGCGCGGCCAGGTGAGCCAGGTGGCGTCGTGGCGCGCCCATTCGGCGGGCATGCGGAAGCCGAATTCGCGAGGGATCAGCACGTTTTTTTGGAAGGGGGGAAGCATGACCAAATTACGAAATTATGAGGAAGGCAGGGGAATTTTCGACGGAATTAACGGAATTGAGGGGCACGGAATTAACGGAATTTTTTTGGAAGGGGGGAAGCATGACCAAATTTCGAAATTTCCCTCGTTCCCAGACTCTGTCTGGGAACGGGCTTGCTGAGGCGATTCTATCGCCGATCTTTGGGCCTGCAAGACAGGTGCGCGAGATGGAATCTCGCGGGGATCACGAGAGACGTTCCCAGAGGGACTCTGGGAACGATGGGAATGTGACGTGCTCATGAGTGCCTTCGCTGAAAATAGTTAGAGGTCCTTCGACTTCGCTGCGCTTCGCTCAGGATGGCGGATTTTTTATAGAGTCGCTTACGCGACGGGGAATTAATCGACGAGCCGCCGGGTGAGGTCGCCGTAGGCGTCGATGCGCCGGTCGCGGAGGAAAGGCCAGTGGGTGCGCGTGACATCGACGGTGGCGAGGTCGATTTCGTGGACGAGGATTTGCTCCTCCTCGATGCCCGCCTTGGCGATGATCTGGCCCGAGGTATTGGCGATGAAGCTCTGGCCCCAGAACTTGATGCCGTCGCCGCCGATGGGCGTTTCGTGGCCGACGCGATTGGTGACGGCGACGTAGCAGCCGTTGGCAACGGCGTGTGCGCGCTGGATGGTTTCCCACGAGGAGTGGTGCGCCTCGCCATATTTTTCGCGCTCGCTCGGATGCCAGCCGATGGCGGTCGGATAGAAGAGAATCTGCGCGCCGGACATGGCGGTGAGCCGGGCGGCTTCGGGGAACCATTGGTCCCAGCAGATAAGGACGCCGATTTTGCCGAAGCGCGTGTTCCAGGCGCGGAAGCCGAGATCGCCGGGCGTGAAATAAAATTTCTCGTAGAAGAGCGGGTCGTCGGGGATGTGCATCTTGCGGTACTTGCCGAGGTAAGTGCCGTCGGCGTCGATGACCGCCGCCGTGTTGTGGTAGATACCCGCGGTACGTTTTTCAAAGAGCGAGGCGACGATGACGACGCCGCGCGCCTTGGCCAGTTCGCAGAAGGCCTGCGTGCTGGGGCCATGGGGGATTTCCTCGGCGAGGGAAAAATTCGCGTGATCCTCGCTCTGGCAAAAGTAGGGGGAACGAAACAGTTCCTGCGTGGAGATGATCTGCGCGCCCTGGTCGGCCGCGGCATGGGCGAGCTGGAGGGTGCGCTTCAGGTTGGAAACGGGATCGGCATCGGCCCAGGTTTGGAGAAGACCCAGTTTGATTTTTTGCGAGGCGGCCATGAGAAGATTATTTTAGATTTAATTTTGGGAATGGCAACGGCGGTGACGAAAAAATTGCGTGGAAACATGGAAGGCAGTTTCGCGCGGAGGACGGAAGAGGTGGGAGGCAGAGGGCTGAAGTTATGAATGAAGAAGGGAAGCTTGGCGGATAAGTGCGTTGCCAAGTGAATTTGAGGACGAGGAGGAAGGCTGATGGGATTGGCGCGAAATAAATTTCGCGGGAGCAAGATGACGTTCCCAAAATCTGGAACCTGTCCCGATAAAGTGGACAGGGATTGGGATAGGTGAAGACTAAGATCAACCTATGCACGAAGAAGTAAAAGCAAAAAGAACGAGGCGTCGCTACGACGAGGCCTTTCG
>Ga0302319_10007572_pt1 | contig 21356 bp, 18 predicted proteins | sample Bog_T0_2_FD_203319 | JGI IMG/M metagenome (GOLD analysis project Ga0302319, IMG submission 203319) | Peat permafrost microbial communities from Stordalen Mire near Abisko, Sweden - Bog_T0_2 | ecosystem: Environmental > Terrestrial > Soil > Wetlands > Peat | place: Sweden: Abisko, Stordalen Mire... | reverse complement strand
TTTTTGAAACCGACGATGGCCGGACACTCGCTGGAGCTGCCGCTTCATTTTTGGATTTTGTTGTGGTCATAGCTTTTTTTTGAAACCGCTGTCCGTCACCCTGCCGTTTGCTGCTCGCTTCACAGATGGGGAGACAACGAGCCCCGCGCGCCAGCGCCCTCGAACTCCAGCGAAGGCTAAAACCGTGACAGCGGGGAAAGGGCAAAGGGGATCCGCTGGCGCGGTTTTAGCTCTCGCTCCCAAATCTCGGCTCGGTGGCGGACCAGTGAGCAGCAAACGGTGGGGTGATGGACTGCGGGCGAGAAAGAAGGCGAAGACGCACAACCTGACTTTCCGCCCCTGGCGGGGCCGTGGTCTTGAAGTCTGGAGATTGCGGAAACATTTCCGCAGTCGCCGCCGACATCTGCTGTAATCCCTTGTCCCGTGTCTATCGTTACTTCCGTCTGGGAAATTGACCACCGGGAGATGCATTGCAGTCACGCGCAGCCGGAGTGCAATTTTCATCGCAGAAGCAACTGCAACGGAATTTGCAACGCCTTGGCAAATCCAGCCAGTTGCCAATCCGTGACCGATCGGCGTTGCGTTTCGACATTGGCAATCATATTGCGTGTGATGTGGATGCCCAGCTTGCGAAGCATGCTGGCCAGTTTGGCTTGCGTCCAGCGCCGCTGGGCGCGAAACCGCCGGATTTTCTGGCCAGCGATATTTTTGGCCTTTGAAGTTTTGCCCTGATTTGCAGGCGACGACCGGGCCCTGGGAAGAGATCGGGGACGATGATTCAACTTTCCATTGGGAATGGCTTCGTCATTGATGGGTGGCAGGAGATCGGTGATCGCCACGCCGAGGACATGCGCAATAATCGGAATATAACGGGCAGGCACATCTGCATTGCCGCATTCATAATGCGCCAGCATGTCACGCGTTATGGGGGTGCCATAACGCTGGCATCCTTTTGCTAAAAAATCCTGAGTCTGACGACAACGGCAACGCTGTTTGCGAAGATTTTGACCTACTTGGGATTGCATGGGATTCAATAATCGGTGGTTTAGACAAGTTTTCTCCACCACGGAAACCATTTGGCTACGGTTCCGTCGGGTTCCAGCGGTGGGAGCGTGACGCGGCGGAAGCCCTGTTCGCAATGGACCAAAACGCATTCATGATCGCGTAACAAGCGCAGTTTGTGGGGCTTGATTTTGTGTTCCTCGGTTTCGGAATAACTGACGTTACTTTTTCCGGCACTGTGCCCCCACGAACGTTTGACCACCCGATTCTTGCCCAGGAAGTCCGCCGCTTGAACGGCGTCCGCCTCATCGGCCGCACGGAAAATCAGGCGGTTTCGAAGATTTAAGGTCAGTACCTTGGACTTGTCGTTGCCCAGCGGCGGAATAAATGACGTGGTTGACTGCGAAGCGGCAATAATGGTTGCCCCCGCTTCGCGGATCACGTCCACGACATTGTAATCGCTGGTGCCATCTTCGCTGGCAGTCATAAAACGTTGCGCTTCGTCCGCCCACAGGACAATGAGGTTGTCATGGGCTCGCGCGGCTATGGTCTTGTCGAACCGTCGCAAGGCATGATTGTAGAACAGCAATTTCAAAAAGGTATTCACATAGCGGCGTTCCGTTTGGAATTTCTGAGGCATCGTGACGCAGATGATTTTCCCGGTGTCCACATCCGCGATGTCAAAGGTGTTGTCGGGGGTGCAAAAAACCTCGGCGACTTCGGGCGTGAGGAAGTATTGCAGATAATTACCGATGGTTTCGCGCACGCCGCCAAGCTGTTCATCCGGTTGCGTGAGAAAGCGGTTGTTAAAATGCTCAATCACCGCAAGCCGGCGCGGGGTGGACAATAATTCGCCGAGCGAGGCAATGTCTCCCGTCAACCGGCCTTTGTCGGACAGCAATTCAAAGACTCCCGTCAAAGTAACCGGCTGGCGCAGTTCAAACAGCAGTTCGAGCGCGTGTGCAATATGCGTTTGCGCCTGGCTTTTGAAAAATCCTTTGTCTCCCCCCTGGCCAAGACTGGTCGCAGTGTCCACAATCAGTTTGGCGTAGGTCGTAAAGGGGATCGTTCGATCCCCGGTGAGATTGTAACGATGCTCCGGAGTCCAGTCCGCGCTGCCATCTTCCGGCCGAATCTGAACATGGATCAAATCATAGCTCCGGCCATAATGGGCCGCCATTCCCTGAAGCGTTTCCCAATAAACCCCTTTCTCGTCAATGCATAGCCCCCCCCACATGGGTTCATTGCGGAAAACCTGATGTGCGAGTTGGTTTATGCCGGAACTGGTCTTGCCCGACCCGGTGTCGCCGGTAATGAGCCAACCGCGACAAAACTGGCTGCGTTTCCAGCGCAAACCTTTTAACCTCGCGACATAGCGGGGCCGGGTGTCACGCGAAGTCAGGACAAACATGGCCAGCAAAATGGCAAATCCCCCAAGGGCATATCCCCATGGCGCGAGCCAACGAATGGCCATTGCCGCAAGAAGCAGACAAGTTGAAAACAACGTCAGGTTAAACAGGCTCATAAAATGAATTTCCCGATTAAAATGCCAGTGATGACTGAAAACAGAGCGGTTAGCAGAAGACCACCCAGCGTCGGTGAAATAAAGCGGTTGGAGGCTGGATGCTTTTGAAGTTCTTCGATTAAAGCAATGGTGTGACGCTGAACAGCATCGGCCGCCTGCTGGAGCTGTAGCAGGGAATCGCGGAAATCAGAAAATGAGGGCAATGCGTTCTGCCGCAGGGCGTCCCAGTGTTCTTGATGGATACGGAACAGCTCCAGACATAACAGCAACGGCTCATCCTCGCGCAATTGATGCTTTTTCCGCCAATCCTCAATGGCTTTGCTAAAGTCGGCGGACATTTTATCATTGGGGTCAGCCATGGGCAGGGATAGTTGCGGGTTTCGGTGGGAGCAGCAAATCTGCGGCCGACTCGATTTCGGCATAAAGCCGGCGTTGCCAGGCGACGAATCGTTGCCGGTCCAGCAGATAAATGCTGCCATGTTTGGTGGCGGCGGTAACCGTGAGGTTTTCACGGTTCAACGCCTCCACCAGCCAATCCTCCATGCGGGGCATGGTAATTTCCTTGCCTCCGAGTTTTTTGAGAAGATCAACCCGCACGGCGCTTTGGTCGTAAAGGGCAAAGGAGTCACTGTGGACCTGATTGCGGATGATGACATATTGGGCCTTGCCGCCCAATTCCTCGACCACACGCTGAATTTGGTCAAGGCTGTCCGCCTCGTGGTTGACCGGCATGAGCAGCGTTAGCCGGGTTTCAAGTTGTTGCAGGAGGTTGGCCAAATCAATCGTGTTGAAATAGCGTAGAAAAACGTCGGTGGATGCAGCCCGGCAATCCACCACCACGAGTCCGGCCTTTTCCAAGGCCCGGAACATATCATCCAGTGAACGCGGCTTGGCCAGGTCAATAAAAACCGCCTCGGGATGAAACCGTTTCAGGGTCGAATTTTCGTTGTCACTGTCGCAGGCGGCAAAGCCAAGCGATTTGTCTTTCAGGTATTGGACAAGGTTGACGGCGAAAAAGCTCTTTCCGACTCCACCCTTGCCGTTGAGAACGAGATTAAGCTGGCGTTTCATGGATCGTTGGGATTGGCAAATTTAATTTTGGCTATGCGCGGGCCGCCCGACGCGGTGGGTTTGGTGGTGTCCGGCGGCGGACAAGTCAGCAAGTCATCCAGCAGGGCAACTTGTGCCTCCTCGCTGATCCCGCTGACCATGGCAGAAAGTGGTGCCTGGTGGTTTGCAACCGGCACAGCTTGTGGTGCGGCAGTTCCGCTTTTACGAATGGCTGCACGGGATTTGGCGCGTTCTGCGCGAATGGGTCGTTTCCCCAACGCACTCCAACAGAAGCGCATCACGCAGGTGTCCGAAGCATCAATGCCGCAGCGCAGCAGCAGTTCGCTAATCGTACGGTACGAAGCGCCCTTTGCGCGCATGGCCGCAATTTCATCGCGCACAGGCTCCAACCGCGACGCATGCGACGTCGCGTTGCCAGTAAATTCAAGCGCAGCGGCGCGGAATCGCGCCACGGCATCAGCGGCTATCGCATTTTCGTTCATGGCCGGATAGCGGTGTTTGCTGTTTCCGCGTTGCGACCCGAGCAGCGTTGTGTTGAATGGTGAGTAGCCATGACCGTCTGATCATTGATTGCGGTTCGTGCAGCGAGCAGCGCAGCGGGAAACGCAACAGTACACGCAGCGCCCGTTGGCGGTTTTTGCGCACCGTCGCGCCGCTGCGCGCGCAGTGGTGCGCAGCACGAAACCCCTTCGTCATCGAAGGAGTAGGGCGTGCCCTTTAAAAAAGCTACACCACCCAGACTTTGATTTCGTGTCGCAGCGATTGCTGCCAGCCTGTGAGAGATGAGGAGATTGTCCATGCGTTCTCCGTATTCGATGCGTTCTGAATTGATGTTCCCGGTGGAGCATTTGCACGCCGGAATTCTGGAAATTTCCGTGATGCTGTGCGGGGCTTCGACAGAGAAATAGACGTTGTCGGCTTCCGACAATTCGGCCGAGTAAATTGTTTCGCCGGGGGGAAGAGCTTTCAAGCCAAACACAGGACCCAGTTGAATGTCGGTAGGTTGCGTCCGCCCATTGCGATGTGCCCGGGGTTCTCCAAAGCCCAAACGTATGGCTTGTTCATCGGCAGCGATTTTGGTGCGGGTCCTGACAACTGACCTCAACGTTTCGCCTTGCTCACAGGCGCGCTCGTGGTCAATATCCCACCGCCGGTTTCGCGGTTTAAGCATCAGAATCGGTGTCCTGTTCATGCCCGCTAGTGAACACCATGCTGCGTCGGAGATTGTGCCTAATATGCACAATCTGCGGCCAATGATGCGATACCTTGGCTGCGTGATTACTGCCAAGGCCCAACACAGCCTGGCCAATGCGAAATCCTATTTCCAGGAGCATCTCGCAGTTGGTGATTATTACCGTGAAGGCCAGAAGGTTTCTGGTGAATGGTTCGGAGAGGCGGCAAAAGCCTTGGGCTTGCAAGGCGCGGTGGCTGAGGCGGAGTTCTATGCTCTTTGTGAAAATGAGCATCCACAAACGGGCGGTTGTCTCACGCAACGGAAAAATACCGTCCGCTTGGAAAGCGGCGAAACCAAGATCAACCGGCGTGTTTTCTACGACTTCACATTCTCGCCGCCCAAATCGGTTTCCGTCGCGACCTTGGTGGCCGGGGACGAACGAATTCTTGAGGCACACGAACAGGCGGTTCGTGCGGCGCTGGTCGAGTTAGAAACGTTTGCCGCCTGTCGGGTTCGGAAAAACAAGGCCCGGGATTGCCGGATCACGAAAAACATAGTGGCGGCGCTGTTCAGTCACGACGCCTCCCGCGCGCTCGACCCGCATCTACACACGCATTGTGTGGTCTTCAACGCCACCCACGATCCGGCGGAGACCTGCTGGAAGGCGCTGGAAAACCAGGAAATGTTCAAGGCGCGAAAATATGCGGAGGCGATTTATTATCACGAACTGGCGAAACAATTGAAACAGTTCGGCTACCGGATTCGCAATCGCGCCCAGGGGGATTTTGAGATTGAGGGCGTTTCGGAGGAAATCTGCGCCCGATTTTCGAAACGGCACGAACAAATCAACGAGGCTCACGCCGCGTTGCTCCGGGAAAACCCTGAGCTGGCAAATGCGAACCAAAAAGACGTGCGGGAATGGCTTGCTGCCGCTGAACGGTCGCGGAAGGTCAAGGATATGGATCGCACCCAGTTGAAACGGCTGTGGCTGTCGCAACTGAATGAGCAGGAAACCGCCAGCCTGAAAACGCTGGCTCATCCGAATGCCCCGTCGGTTGGTCGTTCTGAATCCGATACGAGTGTTGACGCCGTGCGATGGGCGGAAGAACATTTGTTTGAACGGCAATCCGTTGTGCCGGAGCATGAAATTTGGCGGCAGGCTTTGCTTTGGGCCCGCGGACAGAATGTCAGCGTCAAGGCCTTGCGGCAGACGACGAGCAAACGCAACTACGTCCGGGATGAAAGCCAGGTCACAAATGTCACCACGCGCGAAGTCCTGGGGCGCGAATGGTCCATTGTTCGCGCCGGGGCGGAAGGGGTCAGCACGTTTGGCCCGTTCATTCATACGCCTCCTTGCCTGCCGGAAACCTTTGCCAAAGAACAAGGCCAGGCGTTAAAACAATTGCTGGGTTCCCGAGACTTTATCACTCTGTTTCGCGGCGGGGCCGGCACCGGAAAAAGTTTCGTGCTCAAGGCGCTGGCCGAAAATCTTGGCGAGGCCGGGCATTCCGTGGTAACGCTCGCACCCCAGCGGCAGCAGGTGCAAGATTTGGCCACGAACGGGTTCCCTTCGGCAACAACGCTGGCGGATTTTCTGACCCGCAAAACCATGGAGGAAGGGGCGGTCATCCTGCTGGATGAAGCCGGGCAGGTCAGCGGCAGGCAGATGGCCGAACTCATCCGACTCGTCCAGTCTGGCAATGGCCGGCTGATTCTCTCCGGGGACACGCGCCAGCATGGCCCGGTCGAGGCTTCTGATGCGATGCTCGCCCTGGAATGCTATGCAAATTTGAAGCCGGCCGAGCTTAAAAAGATTCGCCGACAAAACCCCATTTTGGGGCGCGCCAATGAGGAAAAGCGGGACATCCGCCGCTATCGCCGCGCGGTGGCGGATGCCGCCGCCGGAAAACTGGCGGATTCCTTCGCCGGACTGGAACAGCTTGGCGCGATTGTGACCTGTCCGCTGGGAGATCAGGCAGAATGTCTCGCGGATGAATATTTACGCCTTGCTGAAGCAAACCATTCGCTGGTGGCCGTGGCGCAAACCTGGAGTGAAGTCCATAAAGTCAACGAACGGGTGCGCGCCAGACTGCGTGAAAAGAAGCTGCTCGGGGAAACTGAAACCGAAGTCGAGGCTTTGGAACGAGTTGATCTGACCAACGCGCAGAAAGGTGATGCGCGTTGTTATCCCGCCCAGGCTCACATAACGTTCAACCAACCTGTTGGCAGCATTCCGCGTGGTGCAAAAGGCACGTTCGTCAACATGGTCAAGCGCGGCGTGGTCGTCGAAGTTGCCGGTTCCTGGCATCTCGTCTTACGCAAGCACTTGGATCGAATCACGGTTTGTCAGCCGCGAAAAATCGCCCTCGCGCGTGGCGACAAGTTGCAACTGAAAGCCAACGGATACCTGGCTTCCGGCGCGACCGTGATGAACGGTGAAATTGTCACGGTTAAAAATGCCCACTCAGACGGGCGTGTCGTGCTTCAGGACGGGCGGACACTGGACCCCAGCTATCGGGAATTCGTTCCTGGGTATGCCGTCACTTCCTACGGTTCGCAAGGCAAGACGATGGATTACGTTTTGTTTTCCGATTCCGCCGTTCGTGCCGCCACCAATAGCCGCCAGTGGTATGTAACCATTTCACGCGGTCGCCGGGGCATCCGTATTTTTACCCCTGACAAAACCGCACTCCGGGAAAACGTGGTCCGCTCGGAGGATTCCAAGCTGGCGCTGGATTTACTTGGCCAGGAACGCATCCAGATGCTTCAATCGCGGCGACAAGCCCGTCTTTGGCGGCATTGGACGCAAAGCTTGAGCGCGCGCGCCCGAAATATTCATGCGCGGGTTAAATCCCTTAATTTGATGCAACCAAGGAGAATTGAAAGGTATGGAAACAAAATTAATTGAGTGCTTCGGCATTGATCCCCGGGCGCGAGGCTTGCGCGTTCAGCTTTCCGCGCAGGAATCGAAGGTATTTGCCCATGAACATTTTATGCACTCGGAGTGGAAAGCGGGCGCCGAACAGGACACGTTGAAGATTTATTTCATAAACCACGAAGTAACGCTGGTTGGCTACGATTTGCGTCGGATCGAAGCCGCCGTGCATACGCGGGAAATTGCCTGGGTGATGGCGGCGCCTGGGCGGTATCGTGCTGGAGAAAAAGGGTTCATAACCAACCTTTCCGTCAGGTGTTTGGACGACGAAGATGCTCCCGCCAAGACAAAGCCTGCGGACTGATTTCAGAGGTGGTTTATGAATCAAGAAAAAAAAGATTTTCTGGCGCTGCGCGTTCCACCGGCACGGCTCACGATCTCCGAAACATCGTGGCTGCTCGGTTTCGCCGAGCAGGACATTACCGTGCTGGTATCTGCCGGCCTGCTAAAACCCCTCGGTCATCCACCCCAGTCCGGCTCAAAATACTTTGCCACGGCTGAACTTCAAGCCTTGCGCGGTGACACGCGCTGGCTGGCGAAGGCATCAGATGCCATCGTGAATTTTTGGAAAAAGAAAAATTCTAGTCGGGAGGCAAGCCAGTCAGCGTTGCCGCCAACTTGAGTACTCAGCATCGGCAGCGCCTCCGAATGCGCCAAAAAGACGCAAGTCGACGAGCCGCGATGATGAGAACTATAGATCACCCGACGGCGCTCCCGAAATCATCACGAAGGTCGCCCCCCTCGCCATTCACCGGAATAACTGTCCCGCCACTAATCCAGCACTATGCGGGTTCCCAGCCTGCCTGATTTTTCCAAGAGGATGGTGTAGTCAATTTTGCCATCGAAAGCATCGTCATGGGAAACCAGCAGCAGTTGGTCAAGCCCTGCAGCGGCTTGGGCTTGAAGGATGGCATCCGCGAGTTTGTGGCGACTGTCGGCATCCACACCATAGGTGGGCTCGTCGAAAATGCACAACTGTAACCCGCTGAATTCGTCGATCATGGCCAACGTCATGGCCAGCGCCAGTTTGGTTTGTTCACCCCCTGACAGCATGGCAAATCGCCGATCTCCCGGGGTAACTCGCAGGCCGTAACGTTCCGCGTCCCAAGCCAGTTCGATGGGCTCCGAATTCATCTGATTGAAAATGCTTTGCGCTCTCGCGGCGATTCGGTTGCACAGATGCTGGGCGACGGCTGGAGCCGTGTCGCGCAATGTTTTACGGGCCAGTTCCGTGATGGCCTTCGCCGCTTCGCACCGGCCGATTTCAGCCGAGACTCGCTCACGTTCCAGACAAGCACTCCCCCATTCTTTGAACCGCTTTTCCTCTTTCTCCAGGTTTTTCTGCTCGGCCTCCAGGCTGGTCTGCAACGTCGTAAAGCGATCACGCTTGGTTTGATGGTCTGCAATCGCAACTTTCAGCTGCTCTGGGTCAAAATCCTGCTCTGCTTTATGAACTGCGGCCGCCGCCGCCAAAAGTGCTTGTTGGGCGGCAGACTCGTCCGCCATGAGTTGCGTCAGCCGGGCTTGCCGCGCCGCCAATTCGCCGGCAATGCTTCTGGCACCAAGGTAGCGTTCATGGCCAGGACGATTGGCATCGCGTTTCAGTTGCTCGCATTTGAGATCGTTGTCCAGGTTAATAAAGGGCTTCAACTCGTCGTCCAACTCGACGACTTTAGCGGTTAATCCGGTCACCACCCCATCAGTTTGCCTGGCTCCAGATTCCTTGGCGGTGGCCTTTTGGGTCAACTTCTGAATCTCCACCTTGAGCCGGGAGTGTTCTTCGGCGTATTGAACAAGGCTGGTTTCTTGCACCTTGCGCGTCCTCGCCTCCTCATTAAAGGCCTTGAAGCGACCCTTGATGATGGCGTTGGTCTTCTCCCACCAAGTTTTGGCGTCGTTGACGAAACTGGCCAGTTGTTGCTGGAGGTCAACGACCTTGACCGGGGCGATTTTCTCCAAGGTATTTATATTTGCAACCGGCATGGAGGATAGTTGTGGTTCCCAAGCGAGCAGCCATGCATGGGACGACACGGCTTGGGCTGAGTTCAGGTTCTTTAAACCATCCAGGTAACCACCAAGGGCTTCGGTTAATTCTGTTTCCATTCCGGAAATTTTCCCGTGGGCCGTTCTGAGTTCTTTGAGCATGCGTTCGGCTGCTTCATAGGCCAGCTTGCCCTGCTTGACTGCCTGCATGAGACCCGGAATGGCTGAGGTTTGTTGGTCCAAGTCTGCCTGCACTTTGGATGGGTCAAACTGCTGGCACTTTTCTTTTAGGAACGGGCAAACACCACCAGCAATCTCTTTGAGCTGCGCTTTGAGCGTCACATGCTGCTGTTCGGCTTTTGTCAGTTTGGCCTCAGCGTCCTTCAGAACTTCGGCGGCAGATGCTGCCGTTGTCTCTGCCGTCAGCAATTTGGCCCCGTCCCATCCGGAAATCTCCCGGAATAGGCGTGCCACCGTGGCCGCGCCGCGATTCTGTGACTTGATCAACGCATCCAGCCCGTCGATCCACTTGTTAATAGTATCACGGTGGTCCTCCGCCTCCTCTACCTGTCTGGCGGCTATGGTAAAACTGTCCAATGACGTTTCAAGGGCGTCTTTTAGCGGGGTAATTTTGCCAGCAATGATGCCACACTCCTTTTCCTTCCCTGCAACTTGGAGGGCGAACTCTTTGGCCTGTTCGCGCGCGGCGACCGACTTGCCCTGATGATCAACCCGCGCCTTTTCAGCCTGGTCACGTTCCCGCTTGATGGCATCCCGCTTCTCTCGCGAGAGTTCCAGTTGAGCAAGTGCCTGAATGGCCTCGGTATGTGCTTTGTTTGCGGTTTCGTTATCCGCCAAGACCTGGACTGCGTCTTTGGCTTCGCTGAGTTGCTTCTCGCCAACTTCCCACAATGTTTTGGCGTGAGCAGCCGTTTGATTTGCTGAATTCAGAACGTTTCGAGAGGATTCGACCGCCTTGCCCAATATTTCCAAATGCTCTTTTAAGCTCAGTGCCGCATCTCGTTCCGTGGCGGACTCCGTAAGCGCGGTTGTGGTGGCGGCCACTCGTTGCTGCGCCCCGACAAGCATTTCGGGACTGTTCGCGCGTTCGTTGATTCGTTCGTTGATGGCAGCAAGCTTCGTCAGATGCTCGCGACGCTGGGATTCAAACGTCTCGACTGTGCCTTTGAGCCGATCAAAACAATCGCGAAAAACTTCCACGTCCAACAGCGGCTCAAAATATCGTCTGGCTTCGCCCGGTTTGGAGTCAAAGGGCCAAGTCAATCGGCCCTGCTTGACCCCGACCAGTTTGCAGAAAACTTCGGTCAGGTGTCCCGGGTCTGGAAACCTCAATAATCGGCAAAGGAAGGCGGCCACTTCCTGGTCGCCTTCGGCGCAAATGCTTTGGTCGCTAAGCTGAATCACCTTGGAGCGCCGCTTGGTCTGCTTTCCAACGGCGCGTTCAATGCGGTACGAGTCACCCTCACAACTGAAAGTCACATCAATCTCACCCTCCTTGGCCCCGTAGCTGAGAAAATAGGTTTCGATTTGGAAATACTCCTCGGACTGAGGCGGGGTCAGGAACAGGGCATAGCCGATGCACTCGATCAGGGTCGTCTTGCCATGACCGTTCCGACCCGCCACACGATTGGCTCCCGGCTCGAAGGCGATGGTAACGCCAGCATCATTCGCCCCATTGCCATAGCACTTGATGTTTTTCAGGCGAATGGACTGGATGATCACAGGACCTCCTTGGCTATTGGGGATTCCCCGAAAATGGGCGGCGGCACAACCGGCGTGGTCATAGCGCTGGCCACGCGAACCTTTTCGATAAGCGGCGATACCCCGATCCGCCCAGCAATCGTCTCGCCCGTTTGCCCGGCCCGCACCAGTTCCTTCATTTCATAGAACAAGTCGGCGAAGGCCACGCGTTCGTCCAGCAATCCCCAGAGCGGATCCTCATCCACCAGTTGCAAGATTGCCCGACGCTCCAGTTCATCCCGTGGCAGCAAATCAGCGCCAGCCAATCCTCCCGCTACGGCATTGCCAATATTCAGGCGGGTTGTGTCCAGTGATACCGCAAATACCCCGGCTTGTTCGGCGATTTCCAGCGCTGCCTTGGTCAAATCCAGTGCAATCCGGTTGAGATTCAAACTGCCCGCGAGCATAAGCTCGATCACGGCAGATTGGTCGGGATTTCCTGCCTTGATGGCCTCGACTGCCGATGCATGGAAGGCCTCGGCACCGTTCTTGGTCTTGCTGCCAAAGGGAGTGCAATCCAGCTCAACCCGGGAACATGGCCGACGGGGATTCGAGCGAATTTCCAGAGAAACTGGCTGATCTGGGCGGTTGTGGGCGATCTCCAACACGGCGTAGCCCCGTCCGACCGGATGCCCATCCTTCCCAAGGGAATAAACCGCCTCCCGCAAGTCGCAATTCTCCGGCGAGCCGGGGTTGCAAGCCCAGCCACCATGGATCATGGGCTTGTGGATGTGCCCCAACGCGAGGTAGCACACCTTCTGTTTAATCATCTGAAGATCGTCCTTGGTGAATCCGCCGCCTTCGCCGACAAAATATTCGGGACCCGCATGCAAGAGCAGGACATTCGGCTGCCCCACCGGTAGCTGTTCGATGATCTGCCGAACCTTGTTTGGGGTTGCCGCGCCAAGATACCCGGCCCCCACAAACCGCACACCACCAATTTCCAACCACGCGCCAGTGCGCGATTTGGTATCCCATTCATTCAGCCGCACACCCTCTGCATGAAACCCGGGGCGAAGCAGCATTAGGAGGTCATCTTCCGCCAAAAATCTTACCCAGGTTGGAGCGTCGCTGTTTACGAACTGCTTGTCGTGGTTTCCCTCGATGGCAATCACGGGGATGCTCGCATCTTTAAGCAGCCTTAGAACATCTTGCGCCTGGCGCAAATGTGGAGGATCCACTTGGGGGCGGTCGAATAAATCGCCGGCGAGCAGGAAAACGCCGGCTTTTTCACGAATGGCTTCTTGCGCGATATAACGGAACGCCGCCACAATGTCATCGTCGGGTAACCGGCCGTCAAGCCGCCTCCGACCCAAGTGGATGTCAGCCGCATGGTATATTTTCATAAGGTTCCGATCTTTGCCAGGTGACAACAATCAAGGTTGTGGACGATAAAAAAATTTCATCGCGAATTTATTATCAGGTCACACGTAAGCTGATGATTTTTGAAAATAATCCCATAGCCGCCTTGCTTGTCCACAACATATGCGGGCTGCGGACACGGGATTGGTCCTCGTACAGGCTGACATCCAGCCGCTGACGGCAGATGGTCTCAATGCCACGCTGGAAACGGCGTGCTTGCAGGATTTGAACCGGGGCAAGCCGGTCGGGTCCGACTGGTGGATGTCCGCAAGGCCTCCATGCCTTTCGGTGGTCAGCTCCCCGGTGACCGTGGTCGTGGTTTGGGTCGCGGTCGTGGTCGCGGTCGGTCTCCAATGCCTTTCGGCGGTCCGTTCCCCGGTGACCGTCAACGGCGAAGGAAACTTTAGAAATCGCCGCGGCTGTCTCCAATGCCTTTCGGCGGTCCGTTCCCCGGTGACTTAAAATGGCCGGAATTAACCGCTTATCGCAATCAAGTCTCCAATGCCTTTCGGCGGTCCGTTCCCCGGTGACCGGAAAAACCCGTACCGTTTCTCATTTCCCGCGACTTGTCTCCAATGCCTTTCGGCGGTCCGTTCCCCGGTGACAGCAAGCGATGCTTAAAGCCGCACGCTGGGCAATCAAGTCTCCAATGCCTTTCGGCGGTCCGTTCCCCGGTGACGCTTGGCTCGCTGCTTGACTGTAATCTTCCGGCGTCTGGTCTCCAATGCCTTTCGGCGGTCCGTTCCCCGGTGACAACATTTTCCCGACTGATCGTGCATCATTCGATTTCGTCTCCAATGCCTTTCGGCGGTCCGTTCCCCGGTGACCACCCCCGTGGGAGGTGCCAAATGAGCCCAGCTTCAGTCTCCAATGCCTTTCGGCGGTCCGTTCCCCGGTGACTCCCAGGATACCAATGGAGTCATCCGCTATCTCGTTCGTCTCCAATGCCTTTCGGCGGTCCGTTCCCCGGTGACTTTCCTTTCGGTAGAGCGTGCCAAAATCGTCCGAATGGTCTCCAATGCCTTTCGGCGGTCCGTTCCCCGGTGACCTCCTTCCGACTGGTGGAAGGATGGTGAAATTTCGCCTGGTCTCCAATGCCTTTCGGCGGTCCGTTCCCCGGTGACCCTGCGCGGGGCCGATGAATTAAAAGTCTCGAAGGTGCGGTCTCCAATGCCTTTCGGCGGTCCGTTCCCCGGTGACCCTGAATGCGGCAGCTGCCACCAGTGGCCACGGGGGTCTCCAATGCCTTTCGGCGGTCCGTTCCCCGGTGACCGAAACGCCCAGCGCAAAGTCCTGATAAAATTCCGCACGTCTCCAATGCCTTTCGGCGGTCCGTTCCCCGGTGACATGGAATCTGATTACTTTTCCGGTGATGGGAGAATGAGCGTCTCCAATGCCTTTCGGCGGTCCGTTCCCCGGTGACCGAGGGTGAATGCACCTACTATGTTTTTGCGGATGGATCAGTCTCCAATGCCTTTCGGCGGTCCGTTCCCCGGTGACTGGTCCGCTCGATCAAATGGACACCAAGCTGCTGGTTTTTTGTCTCCAATGCCTTTCGGCGGTCCGTTCCCCGGTGACACCAAAATACTCAATCGCATCATCGAATCCGATCCAGCTGTCTCCAATGCCTTTCGGCGGTCCGTTCCCCGGTGACGTAGGCTGCCCCGGGGCGTCCTGCGGGGTGGCTACAGGTCTCCAATGCCTTTCGGCGGTCCGTTCCCCGGTGACCAAACAGGGAGTGCTGGAAGCTGGCCGGGAGGCCCGTCTCCAATGCCTTTCGGCGGTCCGTTCCCCGGTGACGGGCACAAACGAAACAGATACCGCTTATGATGACCACCGGTCTCCAATGCCTTTCGGCGGTCCGTTCCCCGGTGACCCCGGCTGTCGGATGGCATGGATTACCACCCCACCGGGTCTCCAATGCCTTTCGGCGGTCCGTTCCCCGGTGACATGCCGGGACGGCTTGGCTTACGCAAAGTCGCTCAAGTCTCCAATGCCTTTCGGCGGTCCGTTCCCCGGTGACACAAAAAAATTATGAAAATCACCTCCGCCACCAACGCCACGTCTCCAATGCCTTTCGGCGGTCCGTTCCCCGGTGACTCGCATTACTCGAGAACAAGCGCGCGCATTTCTTAAAGTCTCCAATGCCTTTCGGCGGTCCGTTCCCCGGTGACCAGCGGGAAGGAAAGAAAATATTATTATGCCGAAAATTGGTCTCCAATGCCTTTCGGCGGTCCGTTCCCCGGTGACCTGGGCTGCTGCATAAGAGCAAGCTGGAGGGAGGGGGTCTCCAATGCCTTTCGGCGGTCCGTTCCCCGGTGACCGCAGGCCGATAAGCCATGGGCCGCGCCAAAGGAAGCTTTGTCTCCAATGCCTTTCGGCGGTCCGTTCCCCGGTGACTGGGTGGAAGGGAACGCGCGGGTGGAAGGGAACGCGTGGTCTCCAATGCCTTTCGGCGGTCCGTTCCCCGGTGACAAGGCCGGGGCAAAATTCTTAAGTTTCGCTTAACTAAGTCTCCAATGCCTTTCGGCGGTCCGTTCCCCGGTGACAGCTCCGGTTTTGGGCCAAGGAAGTCATCGCCCCGGAATTGGTCTCCAATGCCTTTCGGCGGTCCGTTCCCCGGTGACCGAAAAGGCGGGCCCAGCTTCAGCGGCTGCCCCATCGGTCTCCAATGCCTTTCGGCGGTCCGTTCCCCGGTGACCAAAAACAAAAATATGAAAATCCACATTAGCGCAATCAGTCTCCAATGCCTTTCGGCGGTCCGTTCCCCGGTGACCGAGCAAATCGTTGGTGGGGATTATCTGATAAGTGTCCCTGTCTCCAATGCCTTTCGGCGGTCCGTTCCCCGGTGACAACTGGCCTTATTTTTGGTACACCGTTCGCCGCTGGCTGTCTCCAATGCCTTTCGGCGGTCCGTTCCCCGGTGACAAATTGCATGGAGCCGTGAAACCATGGTGCAAATCTAGTCTCCAATGCCTTTCGGCGGTCCGTTCCCCGGTGACTGACGACTCAGCAGGTTGTCCCCGGCTATCGCCGGACGTCTCCAATGCCTTTCGGCGGTCCGTTCCCCGGTGACACGCGCGGCAAAAACCAGAGCCGCTCGAGCAAATGGCAAGTCTCCAATGCCTTTCGGCGGTCCGTTCCCCGGTGACTGGGGACATTCCAACATCCTCAGCATCCTGATGCGGTCTCCAATGCCTTTCGGCGGTCCGTTCCCCGGTGACAACGAGATGAGCCGCGACGGTTACACAACGGCGGATTGTCTCCAATGCCTTTCGGCGGTCCGTTCCCCGGTGACGGCGGATTTGTTGGGGACATTCCAACATCCTCAGCATCCGTCTCCAATGCCTTTCGGCGGTCCGTTCCCCGGTGACCCATTTAATACCACGGCTGAAATCGCGGCAGTTAGTCTCCAATGCCTTTCGGCGGTCCGTTCCCCGGTGACTTCCTGAGACTGGTGAGAATGCTGGCATCTTCAATGAAGTTGTCTCCAATGCCTTTCGGCGGTCCGTTCCCCGGTGACGTAAAGTCGATCTTAACGGGTAATGTCACAGGAGTTTATGTCTCCAATGCCTTTCGGCGGTCCGTTCCCCGGTGACGTATTACCTTGTTAGCAGCCCGGATGATACACAATAGTCTCCAATGCCTTTCGGCGGTCCGTTCCCCGGTGACTGACAACAATTGTCCAATTAACAAATAACTTTCACAACACGTCTCCAATGCCTTTCGGCGGTCCGTTCCCCGGTGACCAATCGAAAATTGCATGGGGTAAGTATCTGACAACAAGTCTCCAATGCCTTTCGGCGGTCCGTTCCCCGGTGACCTGTGGTGCTGTGGAGCAAGCCTTGGCCAATGTCAAGCGTCTCCAATGCCTTTCGGCGGTCCGTTCCCCGGTGACTTAGATTAAAGATGACTCCCAATCAGGGGCATCTCACGTCTCCAATGCCTTTCGGCGGTCCGTTCCCCGGTGACCATCTACGCTCGGCCCGGATCAATCCGTTTGCGACGAGTCTCCAATGCCTTTCGGCGGTCCGTTCCCCGGTGACGGAAAAATATTAATCCTTGGGCCATTTAGCGCAAAAAACAGTCTCCAATGCCTTTCGGCGGTCCGTTCCCCGGTGACAAAACGAATATGAAAAACAGACTCAACAATCTGGCGGAGTCTCCAATGCCTTTCGGCGGTCCGTTCCCCGGTGACGGAAAAATATTAATCCTTGGGCCATTTAGCTCAAAAAACAAGTCTCCAATGCCTTTCGGCGGTCCGTTCCCCGGTGACCAGCGTCACAATCCTTGGGGGTGATAGCCCTCTTGCCATGTCTCCAATGCCTTTCGGCGGTCCGTTCCCCGGTGACCGTCTGCGTCGCTATCGACCAATGGATATCAGAAAATTGTCTCCAATGCCTTTCGGCGGTCCGTTCCCCGGTGACTCCATCCTCAAAACTCATTGGCTGACAGCATCTTCCGGGGTGTCCAGGTCGCGACCATGGGATTTTGCCACATAGGCATCCGATGGTTAGAACCACTGAACTCGTAAATGTTACGCAATTCGCTGGAATCAGGCAACTTCCGTTCCAGGTCGGCACCCCCACGTTTTTCATTGATATGGGCTCCCCACCTGATGCCATGGGCGTGGTCAGGATGCGCAGATATTTGAAATGGTTGGATCATACGAGGTAACACAGCACTTTCTCCGAGCACACCATGGTGCCCGCCGTCAAGGTTTCCTTGGCGCAACGCGCATCAATCTTATAGGCCACGACCCGGTCTTGATCCTCCTTGATCTCCGCCAGCAGGCGTAGCCAGAACTCGGTGAACTCAGCTTCTTCCAGGCGGCATTCAAACACACTGTATTGCACCCGCACGCCAAAGTCCTCGCAAATCCGGGCGACGCGGGCGAGGCGTTTGGGGTCGGAGATGTCGTAGCCGATCAGGGTTAACATTTCTTTTTCTCCCGGTGGTGCCTTTTCGTAGGGCACAATCGGAAAGGCTTCATACCACCATTCATTGGGTGTTATCACGTCCTCGCAGCGGTTAAGGATCAATTGATCAGGAATGGCTCGAACCCCTCGCGTTTTTCCAGGGCGGTCTTGAACATGACGGCCTGATCTTCCAATTGCTGGCGCAAGGTGGTGCGGTGGCCGGCGGATTCCGAGAGGAATTGCCGCTCCATGCGCCGTTCATATTGCAGGATGAATTTCTTGCGGCCTTCCTCGTTCAGATAAACGCCGCCATTTTTGGGCTCGAAATGCTTTTCGTTGAGGATCTGATGACTGAACAGGTCCAGCGCCAGCGCCTCCACCACGACTGGACGAAACGGTTCCATCAAATCCAGCGCCAGCGACCAGCGGCCATCCTCCGTGGCATGCAGCAGCCCCAGGGCCGGGTCCAATCCATGGGCATGAATGTAGGCGACCATTTCCGTATAGACCAGCGTTGCGCCGAAGGAGATGCAGGCGTTGACCGGATTCAGGGGCGGGCGCTTGGACCGGCGTTCAAAGGGGAAATTTCCGGGCAGGAAGGCCGCCCAGGCTTGAAAATAGCGGGCGGTGGAAGCGCCTTCGTACCCCCGCAGTTCATCCACATTGCCTGCCTGTTGGAGGGAGGCAAAGAGCGAATCCATCCAGATGAGCGCCGCCTTGACTTCGGGCAGCTCCGCCCGCGAGGCGGCGACCCGCTGGAGCACCCGGCGCTGGTTGTAGAGTTTGGCGGCGACGATCCGCCCCGCCATTTGCAGGACAAAAGACGGTTCGAGGGTTTGCCGGTATTGACACAACCGGGCCAGGCCATGGGCGTTCACCGCCGGTAGAAACCCGCCCAGAAAATCGCCATTCCAGCCCAGCACGTTGACGGGAATGGCGGCACGCAGCAAGGCCGCCAGGGCGTGAGATGTTACTTGGACTGATTCGGTGATGATCAACCGGTCCAAGTCGCGAATCGGGATTTCACGCAAAACCTCATCGCGCTGGGTTTCCACATTGCGGCCAAACACCTCCAGGCGTTCGCTCTTGAGGCTGACGCGGCAATCGTGCTGGTTGATGCAGGCGGTGGGCATGTGGATTGTGGGGCGGATCAACTCCGCGCAAAAAATTTCAGCCCGGCCACCAGAACCAACCCGCCGAGGAGGTATGGCAGGACCTGACTGATCAGCCAGAGAACGAACAACGCCCCACCGACGTAGCGGGCGACCTGAATGGCGGGAGCCATCCAATCGCAGCTTTGAGCCGGACGAGGCCGACGAACACGGACCCAATCACCAGGACCGGCGGTGATATTAATGATGTGACGGCGGTTTCTTCTTTGCATGCCTCCACAGTAGCGGAGGGAGCAGCGTATTGCGTCAATTCAGACGTCTGCGGACGTACGGTTATTCCAATGGGAGTCAGCGGACGATGCGCACGCGGATGCCAAAAGCTCCGCGATGCGGCAGGAGAAACGGCTCCCAATGACCAAGGCCGGCCTGCTTGAATTTGGCCCGTATGGAACTCAATTGCTTGCGCAAATCATCGTCACCGGGCTGCCGCCAATTTTCCGCCACCTCGCGCTGGCGACTGACTGGGCCAAAGCGTTTTCCCCAAGTCGTAAGCCAGGCGCTAAAATCAGTCAGGCAATCTTTCTGCTGGCCATAAGCCGGCAGGTTATCCCGGCAACGCTCGCTCAGAAATGCGAGCAAGGCATACTCTCGCACCCCCAACTCAACCCGGATACCTTCAACAATGATGGAAAGTTCGGTATCGTTCAGGGTGATCTCGGGCGGTCCGCTGATTTGCTGAATCCGCTCGGCGTAAGTTTGCACCAGGCTGCTGAATGATCCGGGATAGCGGCCCAGTTGTTTCGGAAACAATTCCCGGAGCCGGACAAAGGGCACGTCCGCCAGCCAGATGCGGGCGGCGTCGCTTTTATGAACGCCGCCGGTCCGGTGCTGGTGCAGGGTTTCGGGCTGGGCGGGGAAATAGAAACGCGGTTTGAGTCCGGGATCCTCAAAAGGTTCGCTGACGAGGACATGCGTGAGGCGGTCCTGCGGACGGCCCAGGAGGGACAGTGCGGCGTAGAGCAACGCCCCCATGGTCTTGCGCCCGCCCGCCAGCGAAGCCACGAGGGCTGTATCCGCATTGGCGGTGATCTTGCGGACTTCATCGAGAATGAAATCGGCGGCAATTTCGTTGTCCGCCGGGGTGCGGATGTCTTCCACTGGGAAAGCGCGTCCGAGCTTGGCGTCGCGGCTGGCAATCAGCCGGATTTCATCCAAAATCAGCAGCTCATCAAACGGGGGGCGGGAAATATCGAGGGCGTCTCCGGCCAAGGCAAACACCGCGTCACGCAAAGCCTGCCAAACGGTGCGATGGCCATAATCGGGCGACGGTTTGAATAATTCCTCCTCAATGCGGTCTTTGCCTGGAAGCGTCGTGATTACCACGATGCGTGCGGGAATGACGGGCGGGTTTTCGCGGGCCAAAGCCCAGACCGTTTCGGTCAAAATGGCGGGCGACATGCCGGTGACGGCGAGGAGCACGACCTCGGGGCGGCGTAACGGTGGACTGGTGTCCGCCGCCATCTTTGCCGGAGTCTTCGCGGCGCGAGGGTTCGTTTTGGCGGGGGCGGAAGGCGCTGGGGTGGCAGTATTACGCCCCGGCGCATGTGCGGAAGTTCTGGGTTGGACAGGTTTCATGGGCGGAAGTGCAACCTCAAACCAGCGAATTTGGCCGGCGGATCGTGGTCCAGCATGCCAGGGCGGCAGGCAAGTGCTGTTGAAGCAGATGGCGCAAGCTGGCTGCAACGGCTTGAACTTGCAACAACTCGACTGGTTCCTGACCGTGGCCGTACATGCTTTCATTGCGGCGCTTAAGACCAGCCTGAAGTTTTTGATCGGCAAAGTAGCTGGCCGCCATCGGGTCCTGACAAGCCAGTAAAACCTCCCATGCGCGTTGCGCAGTAAGCAGGATTATGCCATTGCGTGGTTGGCTCCGTTGGAAATCCTGCGCCAAATGGCAGCCGGCCGGGAGAATGGAGAGGAGATTCTCCAATTGATACGGAGGGCGCAACGAATGCGCCTCGGCAAGACGAACCTTGGCCGCTTGTTCAGCTCCGCGATAATATCGTGCCAAGGCTTCCTCACCATCGCCCCAACGGAGTAATTCGTCAGCTCCGGCCAACAAATCGCCCAAGGCGGACGCGCCGAAAGCATCAGTCCCACTAAGATTATTGAGATGTGCGCGCAGTTCCTCTGAAAACTTCGCGGCATGAGTCGCGGCTTTCGTGTAATTCATCCGCTGCCATTCATGCAAGCAGAGGGCGGTCTCCCGGCCGCGCAAAGCCTCGACTTGCGAGTAACCTTTGAGTACTCGTGAGGCGGCGTAGAATGCCCCGTGGTGAAAGAGTTCATCCGCTGTGCGCAGGTCGCGCTGGAACAGAAAACCACGTAAATCGAAAGCCTGCACTTTCTCGGTGCCTGTCTTGACCACGCCATCCACCCGTTCACCGCTGGTGAAACAAATTTGGTCCACCTCAGCATCAAGGGCGGCGAGCGTGGCCCCGGCACTCATCTG
>Ga0302319_10007571_pt1 | contig 21357 bp, 25 predicted proteins | sample Bog_T0_2_FD_203319 | JGI IMG/M metagenome (GOLD analysis project Ga0302319, IMG submission 203319) | Peat permafrost microbial communities from Stordalen Mire near Abisko, Sweden - Bog_T0_2 | ecosystem: Environmental > Terrestrial > Soil > Wetlands > Peat | place: Sweden: Abisko, Stordalen Mire... | reverse complement strand
AGGAGCACCGTCGCTTCGGCACCGAGCGCCTTCTCGAGCGACGCGACGCCATCCGGGTCGCTTCCGACCTCGAGCTCGTAGCCGAACAGGTCCGAGAGTCGTTCCCGCGCGCTCACGTTCGCCACGCGGACCGCCCCCTCTTCGACGCCTACGATCTTTACCTGGCACGTGATGTTGTCGTGCAACGGGCCGAATAGGGCCCCCCCATCGAGCGCGGTCGCCATGGCGCGGCACGATGGCTCGGCGCGCTCCGTTGGGCAAGAGCAAGCCTTGCCCGGCCGGTTCGGCGCGGCTACCGTCCCGACGCCGTGCCTTGGGTGGGAGCGCAACAATGGGTCGTCCGCGACAACTTCGGGGAGAGGTGGCGGCTGCGCGTTCTACGCCCGTTCGACGCGGTTCCTCCCCCGGCCGAGGATAGTTCGTACCGCTACCCCATCAGCCGGCTCGTCTACGGGGCGTTCGACCAGTTCGGCCCCCGCGGCGAGGGCGACGTCGAGAGGGGGCTCCTCGAAGCGTACGACGAGCTCACGGGAGCGTCGCTCTCGGCGCGCGTGCCGAATCTCGCCAGCGATCGCCAGCGGCTCCTTTTCCACTTCAACGAGCACCTGCAAGAGACGCTGCACCGGGGAGCCGCCGCCGGGCGGCTCGTCGTCGAGCACGTCGCGCCCATGCCGTGGCCCTTCCCCGACCTCCCGGACCAGCCCGCTCCATACGAGCCGCAGCCGGTCGTCCAAGAGGAGACGACCTTCGTCGGGGTTCGGCTCGTCGATCAGGGCAGCAACGGCGTCGCAAACGCTGCATGCGAGGTGTCCCTTCCGGACGGCAGCGTAGTCAAAGGTTCGACCGGCGCGGGCGGCATCCTTCGGCTCGAAGGCATCTCTGCGGCCGGCACGTGCCGCGTCGTTTTCGCCGACTTCGACGTCAAGGACTTCGCGAGGCCGACCCCGCTCATGGGCTCGCGCTCGTCGGACAACGACGCGGTGACCGCGGCGAACGGCGGCGATACGGTCTACAAGGTCGGCGCCTCGGACACGCTTGCGAGTATCGCGCGCCAATTTGGCTTCGCGAACTACGAGACGATCTGGAACGCGCCGGAGAACGCTGGCCTCCGCAAGCGCAGGGTGAATCCGCAAGCCCTCCTTGAGGGAGACGAGGTCATCATCCCGAAAAGGAACCCCGCCGCGTTCTCCATCGCCACGGGGACGGAGAGAACGCTCTACGTCTTCCTGGCGAAGGTCCATGTTCGCATCGGCCTCCTCACATCCGACGTGCAACGGCCGGCGGCCACGCATGCCGACGTCCTAGCGCTGGATGCGCCCGACGCCGTGGATGCGGACGACAACGGCGTCTTCGACGTCCCCATCGCGGCGAACGCCTCCGCGCTCACGCTGGACCTCGGCGGCGCGACGACGTCGTGCGAGATCGGTCTGCTGTCCCCCGTCGAGACCCGGACCGGAATCCGCCAGCGCTTGTGGAACCTGGGCTACGACGCAGGTGACGACGACGATGACCATGACACAGATGGTGATGACGCCAGCGACGAGCAGCTCGCCGAGGCGCTGGCTTGGGCCGTCGAGGAATTCGAGAAGGACAAGAAGATGGACCCGACCCCGAACATCGACACTTCGTTCCTCGACAAGCTCACCGAGGCCCACGGCTCGTAGAAGCGGAGATCGGCGATGAAAGGGCTATCAACGCTCCTCTCCGTCTCGGACGGAGGACTCTCCGCGGAGCATCCGAAGCGCTCCCTTCCGTTCGCGGTCGCTCCAGCCGCGGGTGATTCGAAAGCCTTCAACACGATCCGCCCGGGCTACCTGACCATCGCCTGTTGGCGTCTTGATGACGCCCGCTTCGGATTCGATTCCTCCTTCATCGAGGCCGAAGCGAGCGAGGAGTTCGCGACGCTCACCGCGCTCGTTCAGGCGCACCCGGACTCGCCGCTCTCGGTGTTCGGCCATGCCGACCTGACCGGGAGCGACGAGTACAATAAGACCCTCAGCGGCCGGCGCGCCGAGTCCGTCTACGCGGTTCTCACGCGTAGCGTCGATATGTGGGAGCGTTTCTTCCGCACCCCGCTTGGACACGACGTCTGGGGCACGAAGCACGTGCAGCAGATGCTGGTGGCCCTCGGCTTCTTCGACGGCCCTGCGAGCGACACCCTGACGCCTGTGGCCAGTGGCGCGGTCAAGTCGTACCAGGCCGCTCGCGGACTCGATGTCGATGGCGACGCGGGGCGCGAGACGCGCGCCATACTCATCCCCGAGTACATGGATGCGATCTGCAAGGGCAGCGATGGCCAGCCCTTCATCGTCGCGCGCGAGGGCTTCCTCGGTCGCGGCCTCGACCCGCACGGCAAGGCGGACTATCAGGGCTGCGGGGAGTTCAACCCCGTCATCTTCTTCTCCAAGGATGAGAAGGCCGCGTTCGACAAGCCCGAGAACAAGGCAGCTCGTGATAGCGCGAACTCAGCCAACCGGCGCATCCTCGTCTACCTCTTCTCTCCCCGCACTACCCTCAGCGACCCCGCGAACTTCCCTTGCCCGAGGACGAGCGAAGGGGGTGCCGGCTGCAAGGAGCGCTTCTGGTCGGACGCGAAGGTTCGGCGCACCTATGGGGACGAGCGGAGGCAGTTCGAGAAGGCTCGAAACACGTTCGCTTGCCGCTTCTACCACGGTCTCGCTATGCGGTCGGCATGCGAGACGCTCAGGGGATGCACACGGATTCAGGTCCAGCTCCTCGACCCCTTCGGTACGCCGATGCCATCGCAGGCATGCTCGGTTCAGATGGCGGGAGCCGAGCTACCGGGCACCACCGATCCTGGCGGCGTCTTGAGCGCGGTCGTGCCTGACGCGGATCTTTCCGTTTCATTGCCGGACGGTCGATCGGGCGTACTACACGTCACAGGCGCGGTCTACGCCCTCGCACGCCCACCCGGCGACCCGGAGGCGTCCTCCGACGACGTCGCCTCGCTCGGAACCCGTGCCACCGACGAGGAGGATCCGTGGGTCACCATCCGCCGCCATCTTGACGAGCTCCACGCCGCATACGTCGAGACTAGCCCCGCCGAGACCGATGGCGTACCGCCTGGCGGCACGCCCGTGTGATGAGCCATGCCGAAGACGAAAGACACGCCGCACAAGGTTCTCCAAGTCTACTGCGCCAATCCCTCGTGCCCGAATCACGTAACGCCGATCACGTGTGTCTCTGGCGATGCGCCCGTCGCGGGGGACATCTACTGTCCACGGGGGCACACCGAGCCCGTCGTCGCTGTTCCCGTCGATTCGGTCCCCCTCTCCGATGCAGACGACGTGCTGCACAAGGTTCTCGTCCTACCAGGCAAGCCGTACGGAGGCTTCGTCCTGCAGCTCGGAGACGACGATACCACCAGCACCTGGGAAGGCGGTACGACGACCCCGCTCGTCGCTAAACCCCCCAGCGATCCGTCGCACGAGGGTGCGCGCTACGTCGCGGAGCTTCAGCGCGACTTGATTCAACTCGGGTACCTCACGCAAGGGCGCTGGCTAGCACGAAAGGACGCGCCGCCCCACCTCCTCTTCGACTCAGGGAAGTTCTCGATCTCGGTGCTCTCCGCCATCCACTTGCTCAAGAGCGACTTGGCCGAGCCGCAGAGCGCAAACGGCTTCGGCGTGTCCATCGCCGAGTGGCTTGAGGGTGAGCCCGTGCTCAGCGGGGCTACAGCGTCTCCGAAGAGCCCGCCCTTCGATTCACCCTTTCCGATCTTCTACAAGCGCATTCCCAATCCTCGTTTCATCACGATCGAGACAAAGGAGTGGAACCACTTCATCACGGACGTCCCGAAGACCGCCCGGACGTGGCAGGCCATCAAGGCCAAGGGCAACGCGGAGGCGGTCGCGGCACTCTTTGAGACCATCGACGACGCGGTCAAGACGCTTCTGGCAGGTGCGGATGCCGTCCTCACCAAAGTCTCGCCGCTCACGATCACCTCCATCACGCGCCACGGAACGAACGATTGGGGGCTCGACTCCGATCGCGCCGAGCGCGCGAAGGAAGTCCTGGCGCAGATGCAGCGCCACCATAGCGATCTTGAGAAGATCGTCAAAAATCAGGCGGAGACGGGGCAAGGCGACATCGTTCAATTTCGTGTCCTCGTAGACGACATCCTGGCGACAATCGACGCGACGCCCGCGTACAGCGGTGCGCTCGGCCCGGAGCGGACCCAGGCGTTGCGTGCGGACGCTGCGGCGGTACACGCCAAGTTGGCGGCCCTTTCCGCGGCACTCAAAGACGATCACTCCGATCTGGCGCTCGCCCAATACCGAAACGACTTTCGGGATTTTGCGCGAGTGGACCAGGCCACCGCTTTTTGTATCAAGAAGATGATTGCCGAGCGCCAACTCAATGGGCGCCGCTGTTGGGTTGCACCAGAGGCGCACGAGATCCTGCTATCTACGTTTGAGGGGAAGACATATGGCCTGCACCCACTCCGGGCGGACAGAGCTTTCTGTGAGCGACTGATGCGGGACGCTGCACAACGCGCACTCCACGATTTCCCGGCCGACAAGATCGCCTACACCGTTCTCTACGCCATGCTCTTCAACGAAAGCGGCTGGACGGTCTATGGCTTCTCTTTCGAGGGTTTCCGCTACGTTACGATGGGAATCGATGCGAACAACGACGGTGCTGATGGGAAGACAGGGCCGCAGACCTTTGACGAATTTGGCGTCAAGGCGCCGGCGTTCGGATTCAATCGGGGGTGGAGCATTGGGCAAAACTCACCCGGCAACGAAAGCGGGTACGATCGATCATTCGGGTACGCGAAGCGTATCGCGGGAAATGCGTCCGAGGATCACACCGGGGAACAAGCAGCGTTCCAGTTTCGCGATGGCCTGCCGATCCCGATAGACGACGAGAAGGCGTGGCCAGCGTCGCTGGTCGTTCCACAGGCGGCACTCGCCTTCGCGATGCACCACATCAAGGACAAGTTCGTGAGCTCGAGAAAGAAGCTGCCGTGCTCCTATCCAAGCAAGGATGCGCCCTCCTTCGAGTGTCAGGCATGCCTCAGTCGATTTGGACTCAGCGACTTCACGACGACTGAGAAGCTGGAGAGCTCTCCTATTCTTGGCGACTTCGTGTACCAGCGGCGGTTGAACGACCAAATCCTTCAGCAGTACCTGAAGGACCATCCAGGCGCATCAGCCGCTAGTGTCGCGGCATCGAAAGACTTTGCTGACTACCGGAACCAGCGACTCGGAGCCGATGTGGCCGAAGACGACCGGGTGGCACGCGACGCCGCCGCCAAGGCTCTCGCCGACCGAAAGGCCAAGGGAGACGCGGACGTTCCTACGCTGGAGGAGTTTGTCAAAACTGACGTGTACCGAAACGAGTTCCTCCCCAAGGCGCACCAGCGGCGCGTCGATCAGTGGTTTATCGAGAACAACGACGACAAGAAGAAGCACAAGAGGCTGCGTATCTTCAAGTACGACATCACCTCGGCGCTTACCGTCGAGGCATATGCGCGAGTCATCAATCCGAAGGGATTCCAGGACCCCGAGGATCTGGTGGAGCTTCCGTGTTCATGGCTCGCCGCCAGAGCCTTCTACGCGGGGCGCACTCCGCTGGGGCTTACCCACGTCCCCGAGGTCGTGAAACTGGTGCAGGATCTCACGTGAGTGCGTGGGGTGTCGGCTACCGCGCTGGAGGGATGGCAAGAAGTACCTTGTAGAGATTCGTATCGATTTCTTGTCGGAGCTTATCCTCGAGCGCGCTATCGCAGTCGGCCTGTAGGGTCCCGAAGAGCGGCACGGTCTGCTTGAGGTTATCAAGGGTGGATGACGCGGCCGATTCGCGCGGCACGCTAATCCTGCTCTCTCCCATGAGGAAGCCACCGTCACCATCCGCGGGGTCTTTTTCGTATTCACCAATTGCTGTCTCGACGGCTCGAACCCAATTCTTCTCGGTACATTTGCCGCCGCGGGCGCTGTTCACCAAGCGATGTAGGCTGTCAGGATCGAGACCTCCGTAACCGTCTCCAGCGTGGTACGCTTGAGTTAGTCCAGGCGCATTCATCGAGAAGTCCGCGCCGTCCCACGCCTCAAGTGCGGGTGCGTCGATAACGAACGTGTCAAACAGCGCGGCGTCCGAGTCGCGCGTGCCGAAGTAGAACGCCGTCCGCGGGAATTCGAGGCGGCCGTCTCCGTCGTAGTCTTTCCCTTGGTCGGGACGTTCGGGCGACGTCGCGGCGCGCGTCCAACGTCCCTCGACGAGGTCGAAGACGAGAGAGACGCGCGGGCAGACCACGTTCATCACGTGGCGCGCCTCGCACAGCATGCCGGTGAGAACAACGCTCGGGGCGCCCGCCGGGTCGCGCAGGTGCCAGAGCTTCGAGCGATTCGGTGCCCCGGTGACCTTCACGATGAAACGGAGCGAAGGCATCGGTTGGCACACGGGAGAGGTTGCATCGCCGCCGGGCGTCTCGATCGGAACCACGAAGCTCGCGATCTCGGGCGGGTTTCGGTAGCGGGGGAGCGAGTCGCCCGGCAGCTTCGTAGGCGGAGTTGGGTGGGCTGTGGGCGTCACTTCATCCGCCGCGGGCGGGGGAGCCCGACAAATCATCCATGAGGTGCGTCCCAGGAGCGCGATTGCCGCCGGCGTCTCCACGATCGCAGCACCCGTGCCCGGCAGCGGGGTCACACGCGCGTCCTTTCCCCATCGGGAGCGCGCCTCGGCCAAAAGAGGAGCCAGCTCTGTGTCAGTCCACGTGGGCGCGGCGTCGCGTGCCTTCGCCGGCTCGTCGAGCGTGCCGGCGTCTATCGTGGGGGTTCGACCCCTCGGCGGAGGAGGCGGTGGCGGGGCGACGACCGTCGTGGTCTCGGTGTGCTCGGCGCGCGATCTCGTGCATCCGCCGCAGACGACTGCAATGGCCGCGGTACAGAGCAGTGCGACGCCGGTCTCGTGGATGGCGATGACCCGTGCCGTGATCAAAGTCATGCGCTGTCATCTACTTGGGTGCGGCGGCGGCGCCAAGCGGCGACCGTCGCATCCGCGCCGCCCGCGCAAGGCTCGGGGAACTTCTTACCCGGGCTTCCGGGGAAGCCGAAGGGTGCGCCGGATCGGCTCCGCGCGGGCGTGCCGCGATCTGCGGACGGGGCTCTACGGTCCCCCATGAACCGCGTTCGCGAGTCCTTCAAACCGAGGGTCCGCCGCGACCATCTTGACGAGGGTATCTCCCAGCGACTTTATCGTCACGCCGTCGAATACGTGCCCGCGCCGACCGCCGTCATTCGTGAGGAGGTCGAACGAAGCGTTCCTCGCCGCCATGAGGAGCTCGCTGGAGAACGCGGCGCAACCTCCGGTGGAGCACGAGATCGTTGCCATGCCGACCTGGCCCTTCTTCAGGCCGAAGATCACTCCGGAGGGGGAGAGAGGCGTGTGCCCGGCCTCCACCATGACGACTCGATCGAACTGCCCAGGATGCGTAGAAACCACCGACGATGCCAAGGTCGCCCCCTGCGAGAACCCACCGTAGAGCAGCGGGCCCGGGGCCACATAGGGGCCGTAGCGGGCTTGCAGCATATCGCGCGCCTCGAACGCGCGCGCCGCGATCATCTCCGCGGAGCTCCAAGCGTAGCCGGATCGGAGCGGCACGCCCTGCGGGCAAAGGACCCAGGCGAAACCTCCGACTGTTGCGCGCCACTCACTGCAAGCCCAATCCGCGTGATCCTCCGCGCCGTGCACGGCGATGACGATCGGGCGAGCTCGCGTGGCCCCCTGCGGTCTTGTGACGAAGACGACCGCGCCGCTCGGCATCGTCCAGCGCTCGATCCACTCACCCTCGAGCGGAGCGAGTTCGGTGCTGGCGTCAGTGATCGCGTCAACGGGGGAGCGCTCCGTCTCCGACACGTTCGCTGGGACACCCGCGTCGAGGCTCGGCAGATCGGTGGGACGCCGGCAGCCGACTCCCAAGACAGAGAGGGCAACGGTGATCAGGGCGCGTCTCATTTCGGCGGCGCTCAGCATACTCGCGTCGCGCTTTCGCGATGGTCGAGTTCCTCGTGAGGCGCGTATCAACCCGCCCGCGCGATACGGTAGGCTCGCGCGGCGATGACCCGGCTGCTCGACCTTCAGGATGACGGACGCGAGGCGTTTGCGCGGGCGTTCCCGACGATCGCCGCGAACCTCGGGCGCCCCCTTCGGAACCCCGCCGTCGAAGCCGTAGCCCACGGCCTGACCGTTCTGGCGGCTCGGGTCGAGCGCGTGCTCGATGCGACGGCGCCCCGTGCGGCCGTTCACTTCGCCGATCTGCTCTTCCCCGAGCTTCTCCGCCCGTTTCCCGCATCCACAATCGTCGAGGTGGTGCCGACGGGGACCGCCGCGCGCGAGCGGCGCTCCTTCCCCCCCGGGCTCGAGTTTGAGGGAGTCGCCGTCGAGGGCACGCGCGCCCGCTTCCGCGCCCACGCGCCCGTCCGGCTCGATCCCTGGCGGGTTGAGGACGCCCGCCTCGCCTGGTCCACCGAGCGCGGGCAGTCGCTCGAGATCGTGCTTGCCCCCCTCCAGGGACGAGAGAGCCTCGTGCTGCCGTCCCCTCTCCCCCTTCGGCTGCACATCGCCGGAGAGCCGCGAAGCGCGCTCACGCTCCTGTCGTCGATCGAGGAACGCGTCGCCGCGATCGAGCTCGTCTCGGGCGAGCACACTGTCGAGGTCCCCCGCTCGGCGCTCCGCCGCTGGGGCCTGCGCGCCTCCGAAGCGCTCCTTCCCGAAGAGCGGCTCGAGCATCCTGGCTACCGCCTCGTGCGCGAGCTTCTGATCCTCCCGACGAAGTTCGCGTTCCTCGAGATCGAGGGCGATCGCGCGCCCCCGACGCCCGCAGCCCCGCGGCACACCCTGCGCCTCCGGTTCGAGACGCCGCTGCCGGCCTCGGTCCAAGTGACGCGCGAGTCGTTCCGCACGAACTGCTTCCCCGTGTCGAACACCTTCGGCACGACGACGGACCCCTTGCGGGTCGCGCTCGAGCGCCCTTCGCACGTGCTGCGCCCCGCCGGCTACCCCCCCGCGCACGCCGAGGTCTACGGGGTGCGCCGTGTGACCACGCGCCAGCGCTCCGGCGAGCGCGCGGAGATCGCCGAGGGGGCCGCTTTCGACGGCACCCCGGGCGCGCTTCGAGGAGTCTTCTACACGCTCCATCGCGCGGCGCCCGATCCGGGGCGCGCGGCCGACCTGAGCCTCGAGCTCGAGGTCGCGGCCGACGCTCCCGAGCCGCCCGAGCTCGACGTCCTCACCCTCGACGTGTGGGCGACGAACAGAAGCCTCCCGAGCACGCTCGGCGTGGGCGACGTGCGGATCGCGACGCCGTGGTCGCCGCCCTCCTGCACCTTCCGGAACATCGTCGCCGTCACGCCGTACCGGCCGGCGCCGCTCGCGGACGACCTGCGCTGGAGGACGCTCGCCCTCCTCGGGCTCACGACACGTCCGATCGCGCGCGCCGACTCCCTGCGGACGCTCCTCCACGCGCTGAATCTCCATCGCACCGCCGACCGCCAGGCCGCGCGCGCGCACGCGCAGCGGCTCGAGGCGATTGCCGCGGTGACGATGCGGGCGGCGACGCACCCGATCGAGCGCGGCGTCGCGCGCGGCAGCGACGTGCTCCTCGAGCTGGCCGAGCGCGCGTTCGACAGTGAGGGCGAGGCAATCCTGTTCGCGCGTGTGCTCGCCCAGCTCTTCGCCCACGAGTGCTCGCTGAACTCCTTTGCGCGCACGACCGTGCGCTTCACAGGGAACGGTCGCACCGTCGCGTTCCCGCCCCTCAGCGAAGATCGGACGGTCGAGTGACGCTGCGCGACGACTACGCCTCCGAGCTTGACTATCTCTACGACCACGCGGGCGAGCTCGCGCGCAAGTACCCCGAGGACGCGCCCCTTCTCGGGCGGGACGCCTCCCCCGCCGTCTCGCGGCTGCTCGAGAGCGCGGCGTTCGTGTTCGCGCGGCTCCGGCAGCGACTCGACGACGACCTGCCGGAAGTCATCCACCCGGTGATCGAAAGCATCCTGCCTTCGCTACTTCGGCCGCTACCGTGCGCCACGATCCTGGAGCTCCGCCCGGCACCGAACATGGCGGCGCCGCTGGTCGTCCCCGCCGGAGCGCCGTTCGCGAGTCGCCCGATCGATGGCGGCCCGTGCATCTTCCGATCGACGTCGAGCGCGGATGTGCGCCCCTGGCGCCTCGAGAGAGTCGAGCTCCAAGGCGAGCGGCGCGAGCTGCGCCTCGGCCTCGTCCTCAACAAGGGAGCGAAGCTCGACGGCCTCGCTCGCGACAGCGCGCTGCGGCTCTTCTTCGCGGGGCCGACGCCGATGGCGCTCGACGCGCGGAGCGCGCTCCTGCGCGGTACGCGTGAGATCCTCGCGACCGACGGCGCTGGCCGCAGCGTTTCCCTGCTCCCGGGCACGCTCGCTGCCGTGGGGCCGACGCTCGAGGAGACGGAGCACGCCGAGGTCGTCGCGCTCCGCCAGTACTTCGCGCGTCCCGCGTTCTTCGCGTTCGTGGATGTCCCGCACATCGATCGGGCAGCGACGCTCGCTGCGGAGCGTGGCCGGCTCGACATCGTGCTTCGTCTCGCAGCCCCGGTCGCGCGCTCGATTCGGCTCGACCTCGACACCGTGCGCCTGCACTGCGTGCCGGCGCTCAACGTGCAGCGCCTCAACGATCCGCTGCCGCTCCCGGTGCGGGGGCGAAGGTGCCCCGTTGTGCTGCCGCGCCCTGGCGCCCAGGTCCACACCATCGGGAGGGTGCTGGTCGTCGGGCGTGATCACAAGATCCGCGAGACCGTGCCCTTCGCCGCGTTCACGCCCCCGATCGTTGACCCCGATGGCGCCCCGCAGACGTTCCACTCCATCGAGCGCCGCGCGTCGGTGCTCGGACACGACCCGGTCGTCTCGCTCACCTTCGAGGGACCGCACGCCGAGGGCGCGGAGAACGCTCGCGTCGAGGTCCACGTGACCGACGGCGAGCGCCCCGAGAAGCTCGGTGTGGGCGACGTGAGCGTGAGCACGCCGGGTTCTCCATCGCTCGTCTCCTTCACCAACGTCACCCCCGTCTTCCGGACGCTCCCGCCTTGCTTCGAGCGAGACCGCATGTGGGGCTGGCTCCAGCTCCTCAAGACGCCGCTGCAGGAGCTCACGGCGCGCGAGCCGCTCGCCGCGTGCCTCGCGCTCGCGAACGGTCCCGCGTGGGCCGCGTGGCCCGACTCCAAGCCGAACGCGGACAGCTTCGAGCCGCTCGCCGACGTGCGCCTGCTGCAGGGCGGCGCTGACCAAGACGTGGCAACGTCGATCGCGATCGACGTTCGGCCCGAGGCGTTCGTGGGGACGGGGGACCTCGATCTCTTCGGCCAGGTCGTGCAGGGCCTTCTGGCTTCGACGCTTCGCCCCTACGAGAGCGTCAGCGTCCAACTCTGCGACGACGACCGCGTGCCGCTCTTCGAGTACGCGCCGATCGCCGGGACGCGCGAGGGGCTCTGAGGATGGAGCCGACCGAGAAGGAAGCTCTCGGGCAGCGCGCGCGCGCGATCTCGTTCTTCGCCCTCGCCAAGCACTTGGTCCGGCGCCTCGCCGGCGGCGCGCGCATCGGCGAGCTCGGGCCCGCCCTGCAGGAGCGCATCCGGTTCCGACACGATCTGAGCCCCGTGTTCCACCCGAGCGACGTCGCGGGGTTGGAGCTCGACGAGCGCGAAGGGCGCCCTGTCGCGGAGATCACCACGACCTTCCTTGGCCTCGTCGGTGCCGCGTCGCCGCTCGCGAACTTCGCGACAGAGAATCTCCTGTGCGAGGAGATCGCCGACAGCGCGAGCCTCCGAGACTTCTACGATATCTTCCACCACCGCCTCGCATCGCTCCTCTACCGGGTTCACCTGCGCGCGGCACCCCTGTCGGAGGCGCGCCTCGACGGGCAGGAGAGGGTCTCGGCGCGCTCGCTCGCGTCGAGCGGACTCGCCTCGACGGCGCGCGCGAGCGCCGCGCTCACGCCGCGTGAGTGGCTCGGCGTGGCACGCGTTCTCGGGCGACGCCCACGAAGCCGGGCGGCTCTCGAGGCGGCGCTCCGTCTCGCGCTCCCGCACCTCTCGTTTCAGGTCACCGACTTCCTGCCGCGGGGCCGCGCCGCGGCCGACGGGCGGCGCCCGCGGATGACGAGGGACTGGATCGTGACGCGACCCGGACAAGGAGCTCGCCCCGGGCCGCGCCTGCACGCCGAGCGCGTGCGCCTCGTCGTGGGGCCGGTAGACGGCCCGGGCTTTCAGCGTCTTCTCCCCACGGGGCCGGACTTCGAACGGCTGCGGGCGGTCGTGCGCGCGACCTTCGGGGCGCGCGTGGACGCCGAGCTCGAGATCGAGATCGAGCCGGGCGGAGTGCCGCGCGCGCGCATGTCGAGACAGGGCGGCGCCCGGTTCGCGCGAGACAGCCTCGTCCTGCGCCCCGAGGCGCAGCGCTCCGTGCGCGCGCGGCTGCGGATCACGGACGACGCGGGGGCCGTGCGCGCGGTGTATCTGGTTTCTCGAACTTGAGCTTCACGGCCGTGTCCCAGAGAGGCGGATCGGACGAGGCCATCGTCCCCTTGTCGCTCAGGGCGAAGAGGCGCTCGCGCTCGAGGACGCGCAGCTCGGTGCCGCTTTCGTCGGTAATCCTCACGTTCTCGACGAGGTGGATGCCGTCGTCGCGGTATTCGGGGGCGGAGGTGAGCCGGTACTGAAGCGTGCCCTCGGCGCCGCGCTCGCCCTGGCCGGCATAGGCGATGCGCTCGGCGAGCACATCGACGACGCGACGGAGCTCGCCGCTGCGCGGGAGGAACACGCCCATGACGTTCTCACACGCCTCGCCGGGCTTGCGGCCCGTGCACCCGTCGTCCTCGGCGGTCACGAGGAGCTCGGGCCCCATGCGCTGGGTGCCGAGGCTGACCCGATCGGTGTGCCCTCGGTAGGGGCCGGCCGCGTACAGCTCCGCGAACCGCTCCGTTCCCCGCACGATGGCGAGCGGTCCTCCGACGGTGCCATCGCCGAAGACGAGCGCGCGCAGCCACACGACCTTGATCCGGTCGCCGCCGCTCCCGTACAGCAGATCCTCCTCCTTCTCCGCGAGCGGCCAACCGCCCCGCACGGGCTTGCCGTCCGCGAGCTCGGGAGCCTCGAGAAGGGACTCACCCGTGCACACGGGGGCGCTCTTGGGGAGCAGGCGCTTTTCGGGATCGAAGGAAGGGAAGATCAGGTTCGCGATCTCCGTATCACGCAGCCGCCGCATGGTTCCTGCGCTCTCCGCGCGTCGCGCGGGCAGGTGGAATACGCAGGCGGGAAGCGGGACCACGCGACGGCTCTGATCTTCGAGGCGGGAGCGCTCCTGGGGAGCTCCGCAGCCCGAGAACGCGAGCGGGAGGAGGGCGGCGGCGAGGGGGGCGAGGCGCATCGCGGTCCTCGCTTATAGCGCGAAGCGCGGGCACGAAAGAGGCTTCCCCGGCTTGAAGGGTCCTATCCCGCGGGGTAGGCTCCGCTCCCACGACGGGGGTGACTCGCGCGCTAGGCGCGCCCGGGCGCCGCCACAACGGAGGGTTGGACGATGGCGTACCGGACGTATATGGCGATCAAGGGCCGAGACCAGAAACAGTTCAAGGCCGAATCGCAGAAACAGAAGCGCGACGACAAGTGGATGGAGGTCGTCGACCACGAGTGGGAATCCCAGGCGGGCGCGGACTCCGATTCCGCGGCGCCGAAGGGGCACGTGAAAATGGGGCCGTACTTCGTCGTCAAGGAGAAGGGCGCCTCCACCCCGATGATCGTGCAGGCGCACGTGCGAAACGAGATCCTCGACGAGGTCATCTTCGAAGAGGTCGGTCGAACGGAAGACGGAAAGAAGGAGCAGGTGGTTCACCGCGTCACGCTGACCGATGCCATCATCGTTCGCCTGCGCCACTACACGGAGAATCCGGCGCACGACGCGCGCGAGCATGACCTGAACCATCTCGAGCGGATCGGCTTCCGCGCGCGCAAGGTGCAGTTCGAGAACGTCCTGGCGTCGACCTCGACGACCTGGGATTGGAACGAGCCTGGGAGCTGATGCCCCTGCGTGAGCTGCTCACGGGAAGCGCGAACGCGGGGGGCGGCAGCTCCGCCCTCCGCGCGAGCGTGCTCGAGCACCTGCGGGACATGTGCGGGACGCGGCGCGGGACCGTCGAAGGTCGCCCCGACTACGGCCTTCCCGACATCACCGAGCTGGTCCTGTCGTTCCCACGGGCGATCGCCGACATGCGCGACGCCATGCAGCACACCATCGAGACCTACGAGCCGCGCCTCGCGAACGTGCGCGTCGCGCACCTGCCCGGCAAGGCCCTCGACCTGACCCTTCGCTATGAGATCGCCGCGACGCTGGCCGATGACCCCGGTGGGCCCCCCGTGCGCTTCGAGACGCGCGTGGACGCCGCGCGGGGCGTGCGGGTCGAATAGCCTCCCGCCCCCGCGCGCGGCGCCTACGCGGCGATCCTCTCGAGCAGCCGAAGGGCGTGGGCGATCTGGTCGCCCGAGGCGTCGCGAGGAAGGTCGAGGTAGACGCGGCGCCCGTGGACGTCGGCGCGCACGGTCCAGACGTTCCCCTGCGCCGCCGCGAAGGACACGAGCGCGGCGACCGCGAAGACCGCGGCGCGCGCGCGGTGCTCCGGCGCGTCGGGAGCGCACTCGATCGAGACCTGGGGCTGCGGCTGTCCCCCGCCCCCGCGCCTGACCGAGACGCTCCGCGTGGTCGAATGGAGCGCCCGGACGAGGGCCGTGTTCAGGATGGCATCATGCATCGCGTTCTCTCCTCGGAATTGGCACCCGCCGTGGGCGCCCGCGCTCCGGGGTCATGCGGGTGATGTGCCTGCGAGGAATCCTGCGGACTCCCGCGGTGCGAGCGCCTCCCCTCGGGACGACGCTCATCGCTCGGAAGCCCTCTCGTCTCCTCCTTCGCGGCGCGCGCGGCGCTTTTGGGCGCGACGCGTGCGAGCTTTGGAAGCACCACTTGCGTAGGGGTGGTAGTCGCCCGAGCGTCCCGGAAACTTCCCGGTGCTACCCTTGGCGCCCATCGCGTTGATGTCCGCGACGTCGGGACTCTCGATCACGTTCGTTCCGTAGGGGCGCATCGTTCGATCTCCTTGTGTCCGAGTCAGGGAACCGTGTTGTGTCCTCCCCTCATGCGAACGTGGTGCCAGGGCGCGGTAAGGCCAGATTCATCGCGCGTTCTCGCGCGCCGATCTCGCGATTCCGGACACAGGAATCAGGGGTCTCGCGTTGTTCGAAGAATCCTTATGATTCCTCCATCAGGCTCCAGCAAAAACTGCTGGCTTCGCCGCGGGATGAATCATCCCGGTGCGCGCACGAGCTTCGGCGCTTCCATCCCGTAGTTGTCGAGAATCGCCTGCGCGATCGCCCGGGTCGGCGCGTCGATCCGAATCGTCGTCACGAGCCTCTTCTTCGCGCTCCGCCCGACGGAGTACCAGACGGCGCCTCGGAACGCGTAGGTGCTCAGGCGCGGAGCCGCAGGAGCCTCCGCGCGGCTCACAGCTTCTCCGCGATCCCGAACCGGACCATCTCGGCGACCAGCGACGCGCACCGCGCGTCTTCTCCCTCCCCCTCGATCTTGACGTCGTGCCCCATCACGGCGCCGTTCTGCGCGCACCAGTCCACGTAGGCGTCGAGCGAGAGATGGTCCGCGCGCTGCGCGGTGGCCTTCATCTGCTGGACGATCTGCTTCGCGGTCCCCTGGAAGATTCGTTCCTCACTCTTGATTCGTATGCGCACGGTCCTGCTCCTTTCGGTGTGCACGCCAGTCCCCCGAGACGATGACGTCGCGCGTGCGAACGGGCGCCATCGGTTGCACGTACGCTTGGGCGCTCGCGCCGTCGGCGAGGCGAATGGTCCTGCGCTCGTAAAGACGCGGCACCCCCTCGAACCAGTCGAGGCGGGCGAGGTGCTCGGCGGTGACCTCGTAGAGCTCCCCGCGGACTGACGTGGCCCCCTCCTGTAGGAGCGCCGGGAAGGCGCTCCGATCGACGAGCGTGAAGCGCGCAGCCGTGCGCGCCTCACGGACGAACCGAGCTCCGGTCATGTGCCGGTGATTCCTCTCGCCCCGCATCAGCGTCCCGTAGACCATCACCTGAACCTTCATTGCGATGACTCCTCTCTCCCAGCAAGCGTCTTCGTCCCCCGACCAATCTTCTCCGTGGCCTCGAAGGGGGAGCGCCACCCGGGCGCTCCCCCCCCCGCCTTTGTCAGGCCATCGCCTGCGCGACGGGCGCCGCGCTCGCGGGGCGGCCGTTCTTCCAGGACGACGAGCCGGCGAGGCGCTTCGTCAGGTGGTGCCGCGCCGTCGAGAATTCCTCCCCGATGAGGCCCAGGCCGAGGAGGATGACGCGCATGTCGTAGCGCCCGCTCGCCTCCGCGTAGGCGCGCTTCTTCCCGCTCGTGCTCTTCGCGCTCATCGCCTTCGCCGCGAGCGCGAGACAGAGCTGCACGTACGCCTTGACCTCGCCCGCGTGAAGGGTCCCGTTGAAGAGACGGAACTCGACGGTCTTGCGCACGAAGAAGCTGTTTACGTTCAGGGCGTGGTAGCGGCTCGAGTCGTATCGATCCGCGTGCGTGCGCTCGACGCCGTACCAAACGCGGTTCATGTCCGTGAGCGTCCGCGGGCGCTGCGTCTCAAGGCGGCGCATCATGTCCGGGTTGACGCGGCGGCAGTAGCGGTTCAGGCGCGCCTCGGAGACGCCGAGCGCCTTCTCGATGATCAGCTCGTGCTTGTTCATCATCTTGATCAGATTCGACAGGGCGCGCGCGTCCATCTGCTCCGCGCCGACGTGGATGTGGATTCCGCAGGAATCGTCGGCCCGCGCGCCCGCGCCGCGAAGCTCGCGGACGACGTTCTGCAGGGCCTCGAGATCCGCGTAGGTGAGGATCGGCGAGACGACCTCGCCGTTGACGGAGCCCGAGAGGCTGCCGTCGCCGACGGCCCGCCAGACGCGCCCGTCCGCCATCGTGACCGAGGCGCGGTGCGCGTCGCCGTAGACGACGCCGCCGACGACGCGCTGGATCGCGTTCGCCAGCGCCAGCTTGTTGAGTCCCACCGTCTCGATCTCGATACCAAAGTTGAGCGTCTTCATCGTCGTTTCCTCTCGCGCCTTGTGCGGAGGAACACATGCGGGTGGTGTGCCTGGAATTCTCGCTCACACCATTCGCGCGGTTACGACGCTTCCTATGATTCCTGTGTCAGGTCACATGGAGGAATCATCGAATTCTTCGAAGAACCGACTATGATTCCTCCATCAGCCCACGCACATTCGTGCTGGGGTCACGTGCCCGCTTCCACGCCAGGCACACTTCCCGCCTATCGCCCGCGCGATTCCTTCGCGAGCGCCCGCTGCGCGGCGCGGTCCTCCTCCCGGAGAAGCGCGCGACGGTGCGCCTTGTACTTGAGGTAGGAGCGCAGCGCCGCGGCGTCGCGGCCCGCGCGCGTCGCCACTTGGCAGGCAAGTCGGAAGTACGCGGCGGCCATCCGATGGTCGCCCGCCGCCGCGTACTCCTCCGCCCGGCGCCGCTCGGAGAGGCCCGTCCCCGCCGCGGGCATCGGTAGCTCGGGAATCGTCAGCACGCCGCTCACCGCGGGGTCTTCCCCCGCGGCGCGCGCCCGCCAAAGCCGAAGCTCCCCCTCATGTCGTCGGCGAAGATTTCGGCGCTACGAATCACCTCGGCGTCCTTGAGCGCCTGTAGGAACTCGAGGATCGCGTAATATTCGCCGAGGTAGCCGCGGAGCTTCGGTAGCTCGGTCTCCCGCGTCGCGGGAGCGGCGATCGGCCCGATCCGCCCGAATTTGGAGAAGAGCGGCAGATCCGAGAGCGTCTGATACCGAACGATCTCGGTCTCCACCTTCTTCGCCTCGCCGACGTAGTGCTCCAGCGCGGCGTCGATGATCCAGATGAAGTGCTTGTTCTCGAGCTTCGCCTTCGCCGCGCGCACGGCCTCGAGCCGTGCGGCCATCTCCGGGCTCGGTCGTCTCGTCGTCATGGTCTCTCCTTCCGGGCGCGAGGCCCCTTCTTCGCCGAGGCGCCGCTCGCGAGCGCGCGCACATATCCAACCGCCGCGTCGCGTAGCTCTCCCGCGGCGTCGTCCTCCCCCGCGCCATTGCACTCCTCCGCGTAGTGCCTCGCCGCGCCTCGCAGGACGCACTCGAAGAGCGCCACGCGGTCCGTGTAGGGGAGGCGCGCGAATCGCGCGTCGAGGCTCGTCATCGCCCCTCCTTCGCGTCTCTCTCGACCTGGGCGATGACATCGGCACGGGCCGCCTCGAGCGCGTCCGCGACGCGGTTGAGGGCAACGTGGACCCGTTGAAGCTGCAGGATCAAGTCGGGAAGCGTGTGATCGATGAAGCGTCGACCGCCCACAGTCCGGTAGAAATCGAGCATCAGCCCTGCGCCTCCTTCAGCGCGCGCCCGAAGAAGACGTAGCCGTTCCAGATTTTCCCGGTGATCACCTTGGCGATCGTCGAGAGGCTGCCGTACGTCTCGCCTCCGTACTGGAAGCCGTCGCCGAGGACCGTCACCTCGTGGACCGTTCCGCCGTGCTCGCGCGAGAGCACGGTGCCGGGGGCCGGGAGCCGCTCGTCGCGCTCCGCCGCCGCGGAGCCAAACGCGAGCTCGCGATAGCGCGCCTCGATGCGCTTGCGGAGCGAATCGCGACTGCGCGAGCCCGTGTCCTTGCCGAACGCGCGCTTGTAGGTCGCGCGCAGGGTCGTGACGTTCATGCGCCCCAGCTCCGCGAGCTTCCTGTCGAGATTCTTCGCCGTCACGTGGATCTCTTTCGTCATCGTTTCCTCCTTCGCGAGCACTCTCGCTCGCGCATCTTCTGGCGTTGCGACTGGCGTGCCTGCCTCCAGAAGGCCGAATCCCGCGCGTGCGTGCTTGTCACCCGGCGGCAGCGGACTGATTCAGGAATCACGGCCCATGAGCGAAAGCGCGCATTCGCACAAGGTTCCGCGCCAGTAGCGTTGTGATGGCGCCATCAGGGGGTCCCACAAAAGTGCTGGGTGGGAGCGTCGTTAGCGCGCGCGGCTCCAAGGACCCTCCGCCGCGTTGGTGCGGTGTCCCGATTCCTGGATACCTCGCGACCTCTCTGCGATGTCTTGTCCCGCAATCCGGGCGCGATACTCCCCCTCGGACCTCACGGAGCGTCGTGCGGGTGGCACGGCTCACGCACCTGCCCGATGTCGAACGACGATGAGGGAGGCCGAGATGGACGAGCTGATTGTGCGAGTGGCGAACGCGGTCGGGTGCGGCGCGGACGAGCGGGAGGTTCGCGCGATGCTCCTCGCCGAGACGAAGGACGAGGGGCTCGCGTTCCTCCTTCTGCAGGCCGGACGAATCCTGGCCGCCCCTCCGAGCGAGGAATCGTGAGCATGACGCCCGGGGGCGGAATCACGCCCCCCGGTGTCGAAACCACTTGATGAGTGCCCGGGTGCAATGGCTGTTGTGCGCGCTCACGAGGTGCGAATGGACAGGCCGAGAGTCATAGGAATCGAGACACCGTACATAGGAAGGAATCACCTGCTTCGCGGAGCGCTCGTGCGCGTCGAGAGCGTCATCCGTGGCTCGGTGCGCGACCGCGCGCGCAGCGCGCCCGAGGTGAAGGACGACGAGGAGCTGTGGCGCCGCCCGGTCGCGCCGGAGGACGAGGTCCGCATTCGCTGCCCCGACGGGCTGCCCAAGATCGTGCGCGCGCCGGAGCTCCAGTGCTTCGAGTACCTCGCGCCGGCTGCCGTCGAGCGCACGGACGTCGGCCTCGAGCGCGAGGTGCTTGCAACGGCGCGGATGGCCGCCAGCGCGCAGCGGCGACCGCTCGATGCCTTCGTGAATGACGCGGTCGCGCGGGAGCTACGCGCGCTGGGACTACTTCGAACGAGTGAGATGGCGGCACCTGCCGCCGAGAGAGGAGCAAGGGACCATGGCTAAGAAGTTCGATCGAGAGGCGATGCTGGAGCGTCCGCACGCTGAGGTGCGCGCGCGCTACCAGGCGATGTTCGGAGAGGCGCCGCGCTCGCCCAACAAGACCTGGATGGTCAAGCAGATCGAGGAGCGCCACAACGAGAATCAGGCCGCGGCCAAGGCGGCACGCGCGGGGGCGAAGGCGGCACCGGCCGCCGCGGAGACGGCAGACGAGAGCGAGGCGCCGCGCCGGACCGGGCGTCGTCGCGCCGCGAACGCCGAGCCCGAGCCGGAGCCCGAGGTGCCCGCGGCCGACGAGCCGGAGAGCGATGAGGATGCGGCGCCTCCGAGCGAGGAGACGAGTGACGAGGAGAGGACCGGGACGACCACCTCTGCTGCGAAGGCCGCTGCGGTTCACCTCGAGCGCGGACGCTTCGCGAACATGACTGTCGACGAGCTCCGCACGATGTACGAGCAGAAGGTCGGGCGCGCGACGTCCAGCACAAACAAGCAGTATCTCATCTGGAAAATCGCCCAGGCGGAGAAGGGCAGGATTCGCACGGGTCGCGTCGTGCATGGGCAGCGGCTGGAGGGAACGTTCGCGAAGAACGATCGCACGCTGCCGCTCACGATGACGGCGGACGCGATGCGCGCGCTCGATGAGGCGTGGCCGCGCCTCTCCTTCACGAGCCGCATGTCCTTCATGCGGGCGGCGATCGGCGAGGCGCTGGCGAGCCGCGGCCAGGAGGACGCCGCGGCTCACTTCCCGGACAAGGCGCTAGGTCAGGCGTAGGCGTAGCCGAGCGTCTGCACCGTCAGGACGGCCTGCACGGGAACGCCGAAGAGGGGCGCGGGCTCGAGGACTTCGCGAGGAGTCCTCGGCCCCTCCTGCGGGCAACGCGCCTGGAACTCGACCCACATCCGGTCGATGTTCGCGAGGTGGACCCAGAAGAGCGGGTCGCGCGTGGCGGCGGCCGTCGCGAAGGTCCCCCGGCGCCCGTGCGCGTCGGCGCCCGCGACGGCGGCGACGACCTCGGCGTGGACGGCGATCTCGAGCATCCGCTGAAACACGTCGAACCGCTTGATCGCGCGGACGGCGTCCATCAGCTCGCGGGGCGGCATCTCGTGGAAGCGGAACTGCCGGACGACGCGCCAGCGCTCGAGGAGCTCGGGCTGGTCGAGCGCCGCGGGGATCGCGGGGTCCACCTCCCACGACCAGTAGGGCACGGAGGCGCCGCGGCGCGTCTCCTGGAGCGCGCGCTCGAAGCGGTGGAGCAGGTGCCGGACCCAGGGCAGAAAGTGCGGGTGATGGCTGTGCCGGCCCCCGCAGCCGTCGAACAGCGTAGCGTGGGCGTCGGCGAAGTCGGTGAGGCGCGGGAAGGGGCCGCCGAGCGTGTGGAGT
>Ga0302319_10007570_pt1 | contig 21359 bp, 12 predicted proteins | sample Bog_T0_2_FD_203319 | JGI IMG/M metagenome (GOLD analysis project Ga0302319, IMG submission 203319) | Peat permafrost microbial communities from Stordalen Mire near Abisko, Sweden - Bog_T0_2 | ecosystem: Environmental > Terrestrial > Soil > Wetlands > Peat | place: Sweden: Abisko, Stordalen Mire... | reverse complement strand
TCACAGGTGGCCAACTACTTCCGAGTCGACGGCGGTCATGGAACTTCGATCCACGTTGAGGCGATCCAGTTTGGCGACCGCACCGGGGCTTTCAGTGCGTTCACGTTGGTGGAACAGCCGGGGATGAAGCCTGGACACGAACTGGGGGCGGCAAACGCCGTGGGCAGCGGGCTAGTCTTGTTCACAGCGGGTTCGTCGATTGTCCTGGTGAACTTTGGTGGGGAGCAAACTGCCGCCGACGTTACGTCCTTGCGGCCGCTGGCCGACGGCCTGCCGAAGATTACCGGCAACAAGGGTGTGGCGCCGCTGCTGCCGTCATTGGCTCCGGAGAAGGGGCTAGTGGCTGGGAGTGTGCGCTATGCGCTGGGGCCGGAGAGCTACCAGGCTGAGGGTGGCGTGCTGCCGGCGCAGTCGCTGGGCTGGGAGAAGAGTGCCGAAGCGGTGACCGCGCAGTACGACGACCGTCGCGGCAAGGAGACCCTGACGCTGCTGCTCTACCCTACTCCGATGCTGGCGGGGAGCTTTACCAGGGAGATCCAGGACGGTTTGGGGCGGATGGGGCCGGGGTTTGCCACGGCCCGGGTGCGCCGCGAGGGCGAGTTGGTGGCGTTGGCCTCGGGCAGTTTTTCGGCCGACGAGGCACAGCGGTTGGTGAACGGAGCGCACCTGCGCCAGGAGGTCAGCTTCGACAAGGACGTGCAGCCGGTCTTCCATACGGAGGTGCAGAAGACGGCCAGCCTGCTGGTCAGCATCGCCATCCTGAGCGGGGTTCTGATGGGCGCGGCGGTGCTGCTGGGGCTTTTCCTGGGGGTGGGCCGGGCGTGGATTCGGACGCTGCGTGGCAAGCCGGCAGCCGTGGAGGTGGAGTTTCTGAGCCTGCACCTGGCACCGCAGAACAAGCCTCCCCGGTTCTCGGAAGACGAGCCGACGGGCTAGAGGTGGCATTGTTGACCGGATTGGCTGCCGCTTTGACCGGGTTAACAGTTAGGCAGGGGCGGGGGCGGGAAGAAACCCGGCAAAACCCGGCGGAATCCTGCGATATTAGCGTAAGTTGTTGATTTTGTAGTGGTTGATAATTTGACCAAAACATTCTTGACAGCACCGGAGGTCGAACATACTCTTGCACCAGAGAGTTCCGATGGCTTTGCCTCCGTTGGAGCTGCCTCCCATAGAAAAAGGGTCGCCCTGTTGCCGGGCGGCCCTTTTTGCTTGTGGAAAAACAGGGCCTAAATACAAACGCGGAAGACGCAAAGGACGCGAAGGGTTTGCGGTGGGGTGATCAAGAGACCGTGGTGTGGGTGATGTGCTAGGTTTCAGAAATGATTCGGACAATGATGGTATTGGTAGTGTGTGGGTTGGCGCTGGGAGCGACGGCAAGGAACTTATGCGCGCAGGATACGCGGGTGGTGACCGAGCCGAAGATTCCGCCGGTGTGCGTGAAGCTAGAAGCGCGGCTGACGGCGACTCCCGATGCGAACGGTGGCAAGCTGCGCGACGAGGACGAGGGCAAGCTGGACACCGAGCGCATTCAAAAGGCGCTGGACGGCTGCGGCGCGGGGAAGGCGGTAGAGCTGGCGGAAGGATGGGGGCAAGAATATCCGCTGCAGCCTGTTCCTGCTAAGAAGGGGGCGATTGCCCGGTCAGCCAAGCCAATACCAACAAATGCGTTTCTGAGCGGGCCGCTGGATCTGCGCGAGGGTGTGACGCTGCTGATCGGCAAGGGAGTGACGCTCTATGCCTCGCGCGATCCCAAGGTCTTTGAGATGGCCAAGGGCAGCGACCCGGCGCGCTGCGGGACGTCGATGCCGCGGCCGGCGGCCTTCCCGCTGTTTGCTATGGGAGCGGCGCGGCCATCCGGTGGCTGCCGGTCGCTGATCAACATCAACGTGAAGAACTCCGGGGTGATGGGCGAGGGCGCTGTCGACGGCCGCGGCTATGCCAGGATTCTGGGCAAGGACTATAGCTGGTGGGAGATGGCCCGCAAGGCGCAGCCCAACGACGACCTGTACTACACGCCTCGGCTGATTGTGGCCAGCCATGCGGACGGGCTGGTGCTGTATGGCGTGCATCTGAACAACTCGCAAAACTTCCACGTGTCCGTGAGCCAGACCAACGGATTCACCGCGTGGGGAGTGCATCTGGATACGCCGGTGGACAAGGCCCTGGTTGGAACGGGGAACGACGCGCGCAATACGGACGGTATCGACCCCGGCACCAGCCAGAACATCACCATCGCGTATAGCTGGATCGACAATGGCGACGACAATATTGCCGTCAAGCAGGGGGTGAGCCACATGAGCGTGTTGCACGACCACTTCTACGATGGGCACGGTATGTCGATCGGCAGCGAGACGGTGCTGGGGCAGAGCTTCCTGGTGGTGGACGACCTGACGGAGGACCATACGACCAGCGGCATCCGCATCAAGAGCAACGTGAAGCGCGGCGGGCCGGTGCACGACCTGGTCTACAAGAATATGTGCATGCGGGACGTGCCGATCCCGATTGCGATCTCTCCGTATTACACCAACCAGACGGTCGAGCCGTTCGAGGACCCAAAGTACGAGGGCGACAAGATTCCCGACTACAAGGGTATCGTGCTGGAGAACATAACCTCCGAGACGCCGGGGGATGTGCTGATCGCCGGGCTGAATGACCAGCACCGGACCCAGGTGACGTTGGAGAATGTGGTGGTGAAGGGCATCCAGCCGAGCCAGGTACATCTGGACTTCGTGGACATTACGGCGAAGGGCGCGGGGGCGAACTTTCCGCTGGTAGGAAAGAGCGTGAAGGTGGCGAAGGTGGGTGCGGGCAGACCGGCGGCGGCAGATCCGTGTAAGGGGAAGTTTGTGGCGTACCAGTAAGCGGCGGGTTTCGTTGAGTTTCGAGTGGAGGGTGCGCTGCGATTTTGCGCGCGCCGCGTTTGCCGATAGAATAGTCAGGCAGGCCGACGTAGCTCAGTTGGTAGAGCAACTGATTCGTAATCAGTAGGTCAGCGGTTCAACTCCGCTCGTCGGCTCCACATTTTCAATAGCTTAGAGCTGTTCTTGGCTAAACTACACGCTCTCAGTGACCAAAACTGCGACCATTTTCTGTGGTCGCAGTTTTGGTTTTGGGTTGCGTTGGTTCATGATGTCGCCGACCTGACCCGTTTCGGGGTGCTGGTAACGCATCGCGGTTTTTGACGTCGACATTCAAAACATCGGGTAGGTCATAACCTCCTCAGTAGCTGCATATTGGCGCTTAGAACGAGAAGCGCGCGGTGATCTGTAGCTCTCGCGAGGTGTTGTATGAGGCCAGAGAGTTAGCTATGCCATCCGTGGTGCCCGGATTGGTATTCCCCTGGTGATTAAAGGCGTTGAAGGCATCGAAGTTCAAGCGCAGGTTCATGTCGTTCTTGATCGGGAAAACCTTGAACAGCGACAGGTCGGCAACCCAATTGAGAGGGCCGTTCAAGTATGTCCTCGAGGTATAGTTGGTCCCGATGGGGCCCGCGTCGTAGGCACTCGTAATTGGAGTGGTGGAGCCGGGAAGCGTCACGTTGACATCATTGGTGCTGAAGTAGGTTGTGTTGCTGGGGTTGTTGTTAATCGGCGTTTGGTAAGGCTGATAGGAACTCGGTAATCCCGTGACGCACGCAGGGGTGTTGGGACAGTTCGCTCCTATGACCAGGGGCGAAAGGTAGCCGTTGAACCATAGATAACCCTTGACGCAGGCACCGCTACGGCAGTCGGTAACGGGGACTTTGTGCTTAAGAACCTGGATCGGAGCTGTGGGACCCCAATTGCCAGAATAAGGATTGAAGACCTGTGAGACGACCGATCCGAGACCAGAGATCTGGAATCCGCCGACGATTTCGTCCAGCCAGCGCGGGCTGTTGCGCAGGAGCCACTTGCCACGGCCAACCGGAAGATCATAGATACCGTTGAATTTGATATCCAGCTTGGGAATATTGGCATCGAGCTGGTACAGCTGGAACCGGTCCATGGCATGGTAATCCTGCCAGAGCGGGGCGATGGAGGACGGCGCAGGCGGCGCAGGCGGCGCGATACCGGCGTAGGGAGTCGATGATGCCGGAAGCAAGGACATCTGACTGAGAGTGCCGAGCGCACCCGGGTAGTTCGCGTACGGATCCACGGAGACGTTGCTGCCGGCGCCGCCCACGACATCTCCGCCCACCTTCATGGATTTCCCATAGACATAGGAGATTTGGTAAGCGAGTCCATGATGATAGAGGCGTTGGTAGTTTACCTGCAGGGCGTTGTAGTTAGACCAGCCGTTCTTCGTCTCCCAGTTATTCGCGCCCCAAGTCGTTTGGTCGTAGGGTCCGGTAGCAGTAGTGGCATAAGTATTCTGTAGGGGAGTGCCGATGACGCTGGCCCCGCCCGTGGGAGGAAGTTGTCCGTGGGCCATCTCGTATTGATAGGTGGTCGGCGGATTGTTGTAGCTGTCCTGCAAATCCAAATTGAAGCTGTGACTGTAGAGGTAAGTGACACGCAGGGCCGAGCGACCGGGTAACGGCTGCTCGACGGTGACGTTGAACTCATTGACTTCTATAGGCTTGAAGTTCGGCGCTGAACTCCACAGAGTGCCGCCGGGAAGGATGGCATTGGTGACGTTGGTGTTGACGACATTTGCGCTGTTCAACCCTGTCACCGGGAACTGGACCGGATCGTTGTACCGCAGTAACTCATTGGGCAGACTGTCAATGGCCTGTGCAGCAGCTGAGTAACTTTGGGTGTACTGGGCCTTGAACGGATTATTCTGCACGAAATGGGTAGCATAATCCAACAGTGGCGAGGCGTTCATATACTGACCAAATCCGCCGCGAATGACGGTGCCCCTACGGAACGGGGTCCAGGCCAATCCCAAACGCGGCAGGAAGTTCAGATCGTTGTTGTACATCAGGGAGGAACCGGAGGGGAAGCCGGCATCCTGGGCAGTCTCGAACTTTACCCCGATATTCGCGTCGTTGGTAATGATCGCCTGCGTTGTATAGCCCTCGGCGATCAGCTGCGAGATCGGGGAGGACAGCACGATGGCATCATTCTTGAGGTCGAAGGAGTTAGCCACACCGCCTTTGGTCCACATAGCAGGGCGGGCCTCATAGCGCAGGCCGAGGTTGAGAGTCAGTTTCTTGCTGACGTGAAAGTCGTCCTGAATATAGGCATCGAGCTCGTTCAGATGTACGTGGGTATGCAGCGTCTGAAGGTTGACGACGTAGCTTCCTGCGCCGCCGAGGAACAGGCCGGCATCCGCATAGCCTGTGTTGGCCAATGCCGTATAGTTCGCTTTGGATGTTGGTTGATAGACTGCGGCCTCATTGGCACCATAGGTTATAGAGTCAGCTGTGCCGTTGGGCAGGACGGCCTCGCGAATATGGCTGAAGCGTCCTCCGAACAGAAGCTGGTGACGTCCGATGGTCTTGGTGAGGTTCTCATCCAGAATGGCGTTTATCTGATCGTTTGCCTGATTGTTGGTTTGGCTGCTGGTGAGGGGTTCGATGATGCCCTTGATGGCGGGGAACCCCGATTCACCGAAGTTGTTCGGGAGTCCCAGCATAGACTCATAGTCCCTGTTCAGATCCGCGCCGGGGATCTTGTTTGAGGAAAACCATTGCATGCTATAGATAGTCTCGGCGAAGAAGCTGGGCGAGAAGACATGCGTATAGTCGAGAGACGTCGAATAGTTATTGTTGAGGTTGTTGTTGAAGCCCAGCGCCGCGCCCGCGGGAAGTCCGTCCGCGGCCAGATTGTCAGGGCCGCCGGCGATGTTCACCGGACTGCCGGAATGGGAGAAACGAAGAAAGGTCCTGTTGTTCTCGTTGAACTCGTGATCGATGCGAGCAGTTTCCTGGATCGCGACCTGGTAGGTAGGGGAGTTGTAGCTAAGATTGTTCTGGATCAGCGGGTTGGTCACGCCGGCAATGTTTGGTTTGGGAATAATGTCATAGTAGACCTTGGCAAATGGCGACTCCTCGCTGAGCGGGATCTGATTGTTGGGGAAAGGAGTCCGGCAATAGGGGTTCGCAGCGCCGGTGGCCGCACATTTGGAGGAGTTGGAGGTCGTCGCGGGGTCGTAGAGCGTCTGCAGTACACCCGCCTTAGACACCAGAGTGCTGAAGTCGCCGTTGTTCATGCCTGCACCAGGTCCGGTCATGCCTGGTGTGCCATAGGTTGGAACCGCAGTCAGGCCGGGGGTCTGCTGGGCATCTGAGAAACGTTCGTAAGCAAAGAACCAGAAGGTCTTGTTGCGCCCATGATAGAGGTGCGGGAGGATCACGGGACCGCCGGCTGAGATGCCGAACTCATTGCGGATGAGCTGCGGAGCGACATAGTCAGCTACGGCCTGGCGCGGCTTGGCTACGCCGAACGCGTTGTTGCGGGCCGTCTCGAACATGGTTCCATGCAGGCTTCTGGTGCCGGAGCGGGTCGACATGATCACGGTAGCGGGAGTGGCGTATTGCGCGCCACCGTTGCTGGCCTGGACGTGTACCTCCTGGATCGAGTCGGGATCGATCATCTCTGTTTGCGGGTATAAAAGTCCGCCGGCATTGTTGCTGGTGAGATTTGCGCCATCAACGACATAGTCCAGTGATGCTGGATTCATACCGTTCATGTTGGTACCACCGTTCTCGAGGCCGGGCGTGGTGGCGTTCAAAAGTGTCGTGAGAACGCGGCCGTTCTCGGGCAATTGATTGATTCTCTGGTTCTCCAAAGTGGAACCGATCGACGCACTGTCATTGGTGGTGAGCTGTACCGTGTCTGCGTTCACGATCACATGCTGCGTCTCAGCGCCTACCTCGAGCTTGGGGTTGATGATGCCAGTCTGCGCAACCAGCAACTCGATGGAGGTTTCGTACTCCTTCATGCCCGGAGACTTCACAGTTACTCTGTAGGTGCCGGTGAATAATCCGGGCACTTGGAAGAAACCGGCATCGTTGCTCTTGGTGTCCAAGGCAACGTGGGTCCCTTCATTGACGACGTGAATGGCCGCGCCGGGCACGAGCGCGCCTGTGGGGTCGGTGACCGTTCCCTGAATGGAGCCTATACCGCTCTGTGCCGAGGCACATGGACACCACAGGGCAAAGAAAAGAGCAGGGATGCAGAGAGCGGTAGTGATTCCTTTACGAAATCCCAGTACTGAACAATCGAACAGGTTTCGCATTCGACTTGATCCTTTCGTGGAGTTGTGAATTGACATGGCAGCTGCGCACTCCTTCCGGCAAGAACTGCACCAAAGCTTTTCCCTGCCATCCGCTTATTTATTCCCGCTGCAAGTCGGACTTCGTCTCCGGAAAGGAAGACTCTCTCACGGCTCAACAGGCAAAGGCCTTTACTAAACGAGCAGCTTATGTAATCCTTTGCATTGCGTGGCAACTATTTCATCGGAGGCTGGAATTGTCAACCAAAATTTCGCGCCCTTCGTCTGACGACGAGCCCATGGCCAAGGCACTTGCTACAAAGGGGTACGACCCTGGTCCGTCTTCGCTGAAACGCCGGTCACGTCAACCGCGGCATCAAAGCGCGGATGCTGCTGAAGGTGTGGTGTACCTTGGCACGGTATCGCTCGGGAGCACGATGCACTCAGTAATACTCTGAGGTGGACATGGATCGCCGCAAATTTCTCGCCCTGATGTCAAGCTCTGCCGCTGCAGCCACGCAAGCCACGGCCGCGCCGTTGCGCTCTTTGCGGGCAACTGGAGAAGCCGCCATCGCACCGCGCACCTCTAAGCGCCCGCTGAATGTCGTATTGATGATCTGCGACGACCTCGGCTTTGGCGACCTCGGCAGCTACGGCTCGAAGCTGCCGACGCCGAACCTCGACCGCATGGCGCGTGAAGGCATGCGCTTCACGCGCTACAACGGAGGCCATCCTCTGTGTTCGGCATCCCGGGCGGCTTTGCTGACGGGCCGCTACGGCACGCGAATGGGTGTGGTCGGTGCCTTCGGTCCACAGGCCAAAGTCGGCTGCGCACTCGATGAAACGCTGCTGTCCCAGCTCTTCAAAGCCAAGGGTTATCGCACCGCCGCGATCGGCAAATGGCATCTCGGTGGTGAGTTGCCATATCTGCCTACCAGCCGCGGCTTTGACTCCTATTTCGGCCTCAACTGGAGCGTCGACATGTCGCCTAAGCCGTTGATGCGCGACACCACGGTGATCGAAGAAAACACTGACTGCTCCATGCTTATTCCGCGCTACACAAAAGAGGCCGTAAGCTTCATCGAAGCGGATAGCACCAAGCCGTTTTTTCTCTACTACGGCTTTCCCTATCCGCACGATCCGCCCAACGCGTCGCCGCGCTTTCTCAACAAGAGCGGCTTTGGAAAGCAGGGCGACGCGATCGCCGAAATCGATTGGTCCGTGGGCGAGATCATGAAGACGCTCAACGCCAAACGCCTCGCCGACGATACCCTCATTCTGTTCACCAGCGATCATGGCCCGTGGTTCCAGGGCAGCCCCGGCAACCTGCGCGGCCGCAAGGCCTCAACCTGGGAAGGTGGTTTCCGCGTGCCTCTGCTCGCCAAGCTGCCCGGCGCCGTTCCTGCCGGTGCCGTCTGCAACACACCGGCATCCCACCTCGACATTCTGCCAACGCTCAGCGCTCTCTGCAACCTATCGCTTCCGACCAAACCGCTCGACGGCGCGGACGCCTCTGCGCTTCTGCTCGGAACAGGCATGCGCGCCGAGGAACATATGCAAATTTACTTTAGCCCCATGAGCAAAGGCGGCTTGCAGCCGCACTGCATTCGCAAGGGAGACTGGAAGCTCCGTGTCGCACAGGCATATAACGGCGAGATCTACATCAACGTCAACGAGCCCGGCGCGGCGCACCAAACCGCAATGCTCGCCGTGCCGGAGCTCTACAACGTGGCTCTCGACCCTGCCGAAAGCTACTGCATCGCCAATCTCCATCCGGACATCGTCGCCGGACTCGGCCATGAACTCGACACCCAGCTTGCAACTTTTCCGCAGAATGTTCAGGATGCATACGCCCTGCTCAAGCAAGCTGTGGGAGGTCCAAATGCGCCGGTCGGCGGTCCACCGCGCATGCCTGAAAAGCCCCAATCGTAAGCCGATGCAGTCAGCATCGGCGGATGCATTTCGAGCCGGTACCGGGCCAGCTACTGAAGTGACGGTGAATCGCCAACCTCTGACGGCACCGGGCGTTCCTTCAACTTGAGCTTGGGATCGCGAGCGATCAAGCGCGCGTCTTTCAGGCTGGCCACTGCGCCGTCAGGCCAGAACAAACCGTTGATGGTGCCGTTCATGCGCTGTCCTTTCAAGTAGGCACGCTTAACCATAAGTGACCAGAAGAAGTTGCCAATGGGAAACGACTCGACTGTATGCGCGAGAGTGCTGTAATTCGGCCCTTTTTCCTCAGGAGTCATCTCCATCCCGGCCCTGAAACCAGTGCCACTCGGCCGCACACGTTGCCATTCGGTAAGCCATACCGGCAGGTGCACCTGTGCCCCATAGGCCATTGTTGTCTTGATTTTGTCCGCGAGTTCCTCCGGGCTATTTGGGAAGTTGTCGTGAAACTCGATTACATTCAGACCTAGCGGAACGAACTGCTGCGCCTGCTCCAGGCCGACGCTGCCGAATGTGAGTGGGACGGTGCCCTGCATATCGTGTGCCGTGCCGAACATCGACTTGGCGAAGGGCATCGTGTTCTTTCCCGGCTCGTTCATTACTTCAATGGCGAGCAGGCGCGGGTCATTTGCATAGCGCTTCATGAACCAGACGACAAACTTGCGGGGCTGCTCCCACTCGCTCTTGTGCTGGTCAGAGGCGATCAGCAGGCCTGGCGATTGAATATCGAGGCCCGTCAGTGGCCCTGTCGCGGCGATGTTTTCTGGTGTAGGCGGAACGCCGTCGTTTTCAAAGAGCGCGAACAGGATGCGAATGCCGTTGGCGTGCGCGACAGCCAGCATCTGATCGAAATCGCGCTGGAAGACGTCAGGATTCGACTGCCAGAACTCATAGCTGGCCCATACTCGCAGGGCGTTCAGGTGAAGCTCGCGCGCGTAGCCGAAGTCGCGTTTGGTTTCAGCCACGCTAAAGTTCTTCCACATCTGCGGCGCATTGTAAGCACCTGAAGACACGTAAATGGCACCGCGAATTTTGGCGGGGTCGTCCTGCCGAACTACAGCTCTCGCTTCCATACAGAAGCCAAGAACCAGGATCGTGATTGATAAATACCAACGTGCCGGCCGAAGGATCATTCGTTAAGCTTCTCCAAAATGAACACCATAATGCGTCTGCCTGGCAGCGGCTGGCTTCAACCCAGGGTTGCACGCGCAAGATTGCACATAACCCGGATATCCGACGAGATATTATGTAATCTATTACATCAATACTTCTAGAACCAGCACGTACTGTCGGAAGGTGGGGCGGGAGTGGTACATCTACTTTGCCGCCAATGGTGGATTGGCACACGCGTTCGCCTTGCGCTTAGGTTCCGGGGTAGGATGAAACCGATTTGAAGGCTGTCTCGTATGGGAAGGTGTCGCCTACCTGCTTTCCCCACGCCATCAGCGCGGTGTTGAACTTCTCTATCATCGGCTTACTGGCTGGGTCGGTAGCCAGGTTCTTTAGCTGGTAGGGGTCCTTCACGTTGTCATAGAGCACCCAAACGCCATCGAGTTGCACGGCGTAGGTGTGTGTCTTGGTGCGCAGTCCGCGATAGGTCGGCACATCGACTTCCTGGCGGCTCGGCGGCCCCTGATTGTTTAACAGAAAGACCATGTCGGCCTCCTTGAAGTGGCCGTGACCCAGCATGTGCGAGGAGAAGTCGCGCCCGACGCAGTGCTGCGGGATGGGTATGCCGGCAAGTCCGCAGAGTGTTGGATAGATGTCAATCGAAGCAAACAGCGTGTCAGAAGCCCGGGGCGACTTGTTTTCAGGATGCCGCACCATGAACGGTACGCGGCAGGATTCTTCATGAGGCATCTGCTTCGCCATGTGTCCGTGTGAGCCCATCATCTCCCCGTGGTCCGAGGTGTAAACGACGATGGTGTTCTCTGTCATGCCGTTGTCGTCGAGCGTCTTCATCAGCCGGGCAAACTGCTCGTCGATAGCGGTGATGCCGCCGTAGTAACCCTGCTCGGCCGTGTGCAGTGTCTCCATCGATTCCAATTGTGGGTAGGGCCGGGTCAGCTTGTCCGCCGGGGTAGAGAGCCGCACGTTGGGGCGCAGCTTCAACGTGGCCGCATCGTAACGGTTTCGTTCCGCCGGCGGCGGATCGAACGGAGGGTGCGGCGGGTTGTAGCTCACCACCAGGAACCACGGCTTCTGGGCGCCCTTCTGCCCATTCAGAAACTCGATCGCCTGATCTGTCATGCGAACCGGCTGGTAGCCTGGTATGATGTGCCGCTGGCCAGTCTCCTGGTCAAAGGTGATGCCGTCGTAGTGCTTGTTGGTCATCGCCCACGCGTGCCAGTCGTCAAATCCGAAGCGCAGCGGTCCCTTGGGTACAAACTGATCCTCGCCGTTGTAGAGGTGCCACTTGCCGATATAGCCGGTGTGATATCCGGCTTTCTGGAAGGCCTCACCCAATCCCACCATAGTCGGCTTTAGCGAATCCTCATTACCTTCCACGTGCGATTGCGCCGGGTAGAGCCCGCTCATAAGGATGGCGCGGTGCGGCACGCAAAGCGGGTAGTTGGAGACGCAGGTGTCCATCGAGAGATTCTTACGCCGGAAGCGATCGAGCGTTGGGGCTTCTGACTGGTTGAACGGTTCGCCCGGCAGTGACGCAGCGCGGTGTTGATCGCTGAAGAGGTAGAGCACATTCCATGGCTTGTGGGCAGTCGGCTCCGCGCTGGCGTTGCGTACTGCAGTGGCAGCTAGAGACGCGGCAGCGGTTTGCTTGAGGAACTCACGACGATTCATATTTAACTTCCGTTCCAGGGGTTTAGTTTTGAAGTGGGTTAGCAGAGGTTACCAATCTGGCACCGAGATAGATCTGTCCCACACATGACTTTCGAGGACTACTGAAGATTCGACGCGTGGGACTCATTTTTAGACCCACCGTTGAAGGCGAGGAAAAACTACAGTGCAACGTTCTTTTTTGGTGAGTCTTTTTGCTTTCCGTGAACGTGTAACGTGTATAGTTCTTTGATGTAAAGCAATACATTATGGAGCGTGCATGGCAATCCGGACATTACAAATCGACCGCAGAGAGTTTGTCAAGGGAGGAGCCATTGCGGGTCTGACGGCAGCCTATCCAGGTCTGTTTCGCGATGGGCCAAACGGGCAGAAAAAGCCGAACATCCTGCTGATCATGAGCGACGAGCACAACCAGCGCGTGAGCGGATGCTACGGCAACAGCATCGTCAAGACACCGAACATCGACAGTCTGGCCGCGCAAGGTGTTGTGTTTGAAAATCATTACTGCAACTCGCCGCTATGTGTTCCATCACGCTCATCGTTTACCGCAGGCAAGTATGCCTCGCGAGTGGATGTGTGGGGACTCACTTCGGAACTGCCAAGCAACGACATGCCATCCATCGCGCGCCGTATGACAGCGGCTGGATACGAGCCGTACCTGTGTGGCAAGATGCACTATCAAGAGACGCGGCGGTATGGCTTCATTCAGACAGGAGGCGACTTCAATAACTATCCTAAGAGTGGCCGCGGAAAGCGCGACACACCAGCCGACATCAAAGAACACAATCCCATATCAGGTCGCTTCAAGCAATTCAAGACCGGCGACCACGGCGGCAGTGTGCAACACGATCGCCGGGTCACCGCAGGCGCGGTCGACTTTCTCGCCAAGCGCGATTCCGAGGGTCCTTTCTTCCTGCTGGTTGGCTATTTGACGCCGCACTTTCCTTTGGTTGTGCCAGAGCCGTTCTACACGCCCTACAAAGACAAGGTGCCCATGCCGGATCTGCCGACGAAGGTAGTTCCTAACCTGCCGACCAATTACAAGCTGCAGCGCACCGGCTTCGAGGAGACCGACGTGCCTGAGCCCACAGTGAAGTTCGGCCGCGAACTCTACTACGGCTTGACTACGTGGATGGACAATGAGGTAGGCAAGGTGCTGGCAGCGCTGCGAGCTAATCCGAAGATCGCCGACGACACAGTGATCATCTACACCACAGATCATGGCGAGAACATGGCAGAGCACGGCCTGTGGTGGAAGAACTGCATGTACGATCATGCAGCGCGGGTGCCGCTAGTCATTACCTGGCCAAAGCGTTGGAAGGGTGGGCAGCGGCGTCAACTTGTATCAGGGCATCTTGACCTGGTAAAGACCGTGATCGACATCGCCGGCGGCGACACGCCGTCAGACTGGAACGGTCATTCCATGGTTCCATGGCTCGATGATGCAAATCACAAATGGAAGGACACGGCATGTTCGGAGTATTATGCGCAGTTCATTGCGCACGGGATCGTGATGTTCCGCACGGGCAAGTGGAAGTATGTCTACCATGGAAAACCGGCGGAAAACATGACCGTCGAGCGCGAGCTCTTCGACATGCAAGCGGACCCGCATGAATTTAATAACCTTGCCGACAATCCCAAGTATGCAAAGCAGATTGCAACGCTTCATCAGCGCATGGTGGAGGAGGTTGTAGGCGATCCAGACGTCACTGAGAAACGCGCTGTGCAGCAACTCGCCGCGGGCTATCCGGGCGCGCCGCCGGATGATGGCAAGGACCCTGGGGAATAAGTTGGGCGGCAACACAAAGTGAGCTTGATAAAGCCAGTACTTAACTCGTGTGCATATTTCTCCGAGCTACTGCGGATTTGTTCCGGACGGGTTTGCCTTTCTGTTGCCCCTCATCTGTGCATAAAGCTGCTTCTGCGTGTCGGTCAATAACGGCTCGATCTGTGCGTGGCTGTTCTGCCGGATGGAGGCGATCTTCTCCTTCTTTTGTGTGTCTGAGAGTGTTGTGTCACCCTGCACCTGGTCGATCTGTTTGTCCTGCTCTTCAATGATGGGACGCAACTTGGCTTGCTGGTCTGCAGTGAGGCTGAGTTGATTGGTCAAACGCTTGATCTCGCGCTGGGGACGAGGAGGCTTCATGGTCGTAGCGGGCGCAGGGGCGGAGGTTGTCTGGGACTGCGGAGCGGATGAGGGCGTCTGTGCAGCGCAAACGCCACAGGGGATTGCAAGGGTGAACACCGCACTGAGAGCCGGGATTGTCACGTTAGTAAGTTTCATAGAAGATTTTTCCTTAGATCGATTTTGAATAGACCTATGCCGCTGCTGTGGGAGATTGCTAAGTTCTTGCACTGAGACGCCCAGAGCGAAGGAAAGGTTTCGTCATGCTATTCGACAAATGGATTGAATGGCCAATATGGTGTGCCACTGCGCTGATTCTGAAGCCGTCATCCTTCGCCATCGGGACGTTCCAATCGCGAGAGTAAGCGCCACACAGCTCCGATTAGTAATTCGGAAGGGAAGTCCAAATTGAACTCGCGGCAGATTGCCAAAGGTCAGTAGCTGATCGACCAGTGCGAAGATCGGCAGAAGGTCGGTAAGACCATCATCAACGGGACACCTAAGATGATATATGGGTTGCGACTTGCCGAATGAGGTGGTTCTGATCGTGATAAGGTGGTTCCCCGTAGTGGGTTGATCTGCTGGAGAGGCCTATGGAAAGACGCAAATTCATGAGCATGGCGGCCGAAACGGCAATGGCTTTGGCCGTTCCATCTGCCGCTTTTATTGGTCAAACCGAACCGAAACGTCCAGCCGTCTATCCCGATCCAGCGGTGGAGGTCGTTGATCCCCGGTTTGCGAAATATCAGATTATCAACACTGGGGTTGAGCGGCTGTTCACGAGCGCCCGCTGGGCGGAGGGTCCGGTGTGGGTTGGAGATGGAGGATACCTGATCTTCAGCGACATTCCCAACAACCGTATGCTGCGATGGCTTCAAGAAACGGGAGAAGTTACTGTATTCCGCAGTCCCTCGAACTACAGCAATGGGAATTGCCGCGACCGCGAGGGGAGACTGATCACCTGCGAGCACGACACGCGCCGTGTGACGCGCACTGAGCATGGTGGCACCGTCTCTGTGCTGATGGATAGCTTTCAAGGCAAGAAGCTCAACGCCCCGAACGACGTGGTGGTTCATTCTGACGGGGCCATCTGGTTCAGCGACCCCGGCTATGGCATTATGTCTAATTACGAAGGGCACAAAGCTGCTTTCGAACTTCCCGCTAACGTCTACCGGCTCGACCCAAAGACGCGCATCGCGGCAGTTGTTGCCAGCGATCTCGATAAGCCCAACGGCTTGTGCTTCTCTCCCGACGAGAAGTTGCTTTACATCGTGGACAGCGGTACGCCGAAACATCCCAGCGACCCACGTCCGATTCGGGTTTATGACGTTGTGGATGGCGAAAGATTGAAGAAGGGGCGCATGTTTGTGAACATGTCGCCGGGTACCTCCGACGGCATCCGTTGTGACGTGGACGGCAATGTATGGTCCGCCGCGGGATGGGGTGGGGAAGGCTACAACGGTGTGCATGTCTTCGCTCCCGACGGCGCGCTGATTGGAAAAATTCATCTTCCCGAAACGTGCGCCAATCTTTGCTTCGGAGGCGCCAAGAGAAATCGGCTGTTCATGACCGCGAGCCAATCGCTGTATTCGCTTTATGTCGGGACGGAAGGCCTACCGATGGTCTAATTAGAGGCATCGGGGCAGCATCGATTGAGGGGTTGGATCGCGAATTGGGATCCCACTCATGCGGGTCAACCCTACTGAACTGAGAGGATCCATGGAAATCACGCTGCGAAGTTTCTGGACGCTGATGCACGGAATGGGATTCGGTGCGCTCTACCTGCTGGCCTGCTCCGGTGCGCTCATCGAGCTTTACCGGTTTGTGACATCGTTCGCGCAGGCAGGCGAAACGGCCCGCGACGAGAGGTTTCTAAAGATCTACCTCATTGCAATGGTTGTGCTGGCGTGGTCCGCAGTGCTGACCGGCGCATATGTGATCTACCCGTGGTATCGTGCAGCCTCGCCACCAGGCACCAAAGATTTGGCGCTTTTCCCGCAAAGGCTCTTGATGTCGAGTCCTTCCACCGCTGGATGGCATTCGTTGGGAATGGAATGGAAGGAGCACATCGCGTGGTTTGCTCCAATCTCGATAACAATGGTTGCCTTCGTCTTTCTTAAGTACGGCCGCGATCTCAAGAATCACAAGCAGCTTCGGACTGGCGTACTTGCGTTCGTTCTAGCTTCGTTCGTTTCGGCGGGGGTCGCCGGCTTCTTCGGCGCCATGCTCGACAAGTACGCGCCGGTGCAAGGCGGACAAACCATTACCGTGAGTAAAGGAGAACGAAAATGAACAATTCAGATATGCCCGTTCCCGTGATAGCGAATGGCTCCGGCGCAGCTGCCATGCTGGCAGCCGCGATTGGCAGCTTCGTACTGGCCGTAACTGCCTTTGCAGGAGATAAGTCTGTCTTGATCAAGAGCAGCCTCAACTTTTACAGACCGACTGGGCCGCTCTCCGGTGTGACAACCGTGGCTATTCTCGTTTGGTTGTTGACATGGGGACTCCTGGAGTGGCGGTGGGGTAAGCGGACCGTCGCTATAACGCGAATCAACGCCGTATCCCTGGCATTATTGGTCCTTAGCGTCCTGCTCACCTTTCCTCCAATCGTCGACCTCCTATAGGCATTCAAGGAACTAACGTAATAGGCGTGAAAGAGACATTGGGCAGTTGAACGCCTTTGTTGAGAGCAGGTACTCCACTCTCGGATAGCACCTACCAAAGGACAGTGAAGGCTATGAGATTCAGATCCAATCTTCGACGGCTTTTGCACCCAATCCTTGCCGTACTTATTGCATCGACCGCTCAGGCTCAGTCATTGCAAGGTCCAACCCTCATAAGAGCCCTTCAGCGCGGAGGTTATGTAATTGTGATGCGCCACGCCAGTTCGCCTTCGGAACCGCCTACTAAGGAGTTGGCGGACCCTGAGAACAAGCGAGACGAACGACAACTAGACGCGAACGGGCGAACTACAGCAACGGCAATGGGCAAGGCGTTGCATGACCTCAATATTCCCGTTGGTCAAGTGTTGTGTAGCCCGACATACCGGGCACTCGAAACTGCCCGGTATGCGCAACTTGGAACTCCACAGACGTTTCCCGAACTTGGTGATAATGGCAAGAGTATGCAAGGCAGTAGCCAAGTACAGGCGCATTGGCTCCAGAACAAGGTGACACAATTCCCATCCGGTACGAATACATTCATCGTTACCCACAATCCCAATATCATAGCGGCCTTCCCGCAGATTGGGAGCGCCCCGGCAGACGGTGAGGTGTTGATATTTGGACCGGATGGCAACGGTGGTGCAACCGTGGTAGCCCGCATCAAGATTGAGGAATGGCCTTTGCTGCGACCGTAGGACGATTGCTGATTCCCTATGCACCGACCGGCTGGTGCTCGAAATTGTTCGGTCCGGAGCTGGGAGCCGAGGCGGCATCGCGTCAGAGGTGTGGTGTGTGGTCTACATTGCCCGCGCTTGGTTCGATGCTTCTTCGCATGCACTGCCCCAAGTTCCAGATGAAGGACGAACAGCCCAAGGGCCAGAGGCGGCTCCCTCCGGGAACATGAGGGTCGCTTTGGCTATTAAAACGTGAGCGTTGCTCCGATCTGCAATTCGCGGTTGTCATGGGACGTTGCCGTGACCTTGCCAAAGCTGGCCCCGGAAGTGACGCCGGCATTCGGATTGGCGAACTGCGAATGATTGAAGGCGTTGAAGGCCTCGCCGCGCAACGTGAACACATATCGATCAAAGAAATGAATGCCCTTATGGATGCCGATGTCCCAATTATTCAATCCGGGGCCGTTGATGTTGTCAAACCCCGCGTTACCGAAGTACGCGATGACGCCGGAAGGGAAGGGTTGATTGACGGGATCGGTGTAAGGATCTTTGAAGCAGACGGGCGAATTGGTGTTAGCGGACTGAATCCAGTAAAAGCCGTTGGTCCGAAGGTTCTTGTTCTGCAGACCGCTGCGTCCATTGCAGTACTGGTCAGCGTGGATGTTTGCCGGGGACCAGACCGTATGGTTCGGCGCAGTGACAGTGAAGGGGGTGCCGCCCTGCATCGTGCCGATTGCGTCGATGCTCCATCCGCCCACAAGCTCGTTGACCACTTGACTCACATTTCGCAGCCATGGCTTTCCGTGTCCGAAGGGGAGCTCGGCTACCGCGCTGATCACCAACGACAAAGGAACGTCGGAGGTGGTCAGGCCGTAGTCACAACGGATGCAACTCCGGTCTTGATTGAGAGTGCCGTTGCTTCCTTGCTGCGCGGCTGCGAGCGCCTTGGAGTAGTTGAAGTTGGTGATGAGGCTCAGCCCATCTGCGAACTGGCGCTGGAACTTTACGAGCAGCGAATTGTAGTTGCCGTAGCCGATGCTGGACGCCTCCTGAATGTAAGGGTATTTGGGGTAGTACGGGTTGTTTGCGTTGCTGCAGACCAACGAGTTGGCTTGCGAGCAGTCGATTGGATCGAAGTTCAGAGCGAGGTGATGCGACTCGTTGCCGATATAGGCGACGTCAAGAAGGTACTTCGAACCGAAGTTGTGTTGAACGTCCAAGTCCCACTGCGAGATGTACGGCGTCCGATTGGTGTATCCAAGATACTGGATCGCTCCGGTGACGTTCGCGGCCTGAGCAGAAGTGATCTGCCCGACCGTAACAGCGGGTATAGCGTTCACACCCATAACGTAGGTTGGGTTCGGCTGCAAATTCGAAACAGAGTTGTTGACCGTGATGTACTCGCTGACCACCGAGTACTGCGCGTTTACGTCCATCTGCGTTGTGTAGTAGAGGCCCCAGCCGGCACGGATAACTGTGTTCTTAAGACTTTTTGGAGACAAGACAACGCCGATACGGGGCGCGAAATTCGTCATCGTCATCGGGTAGACTTCGGGATTGGTCTGGCCAAGGGCGGCAAAGGTCTCCATGCCGGTGGTGAAGTTGAAGCTGTGGATGAGGTTCTTGTCCGTTCCCACGGGATTTGGCGTGGTGCTGCCGAACCATGCGAGAGCAAAATTGGCGGTTACGGTAGGCGATACCTTCCAGGTGTCCTCGACATAGGGAGAAGCGGTCGTCCAGCGGAAGTGCGTCTTGGGCATGCCAATTGACTGTGCTGAAGACAAGTCGCCGAGCAGGAAGTCAGCAAAAGCGTTCCCGGTATTGGCTACTGTGGAGTACGATCCGCCTGCGCCGGGAAGAAGCTGCGCGGTGTATGTGTCATTGAACGTAAACACGCCACGCGCATTCGCGTTCGCACTGGACTGGACATTCCGGTTGTAGAGGATAAGCGCGCCGGCCTTGATCTGGTGCTTACCGTGCAGCCAGTCGAAGCTGTCGTGAATCTGATAGATATTGTCGATGTCGCCGAGCAAACCCGTGGAGGCACCGAATCCGGCATAGCCGCCGGCGATGGAGATGCCGGGTACCCCGTTCGGGTCTTCAGTACCGGTGATGTTGAGCTTCTGCTGGATACCTGGGACAGTGGCACCTTCGTCGTAGACGGCGTCACGAACGACTCCGGCGCGAAACTCGTTTACCTTGGAGGAGCTTAGCGTCCAGTTCCATCCGACGGCGACGTACTCTGTGTCCAGCGGATAGTACGCGCCCTGGCCTGGAAAGAGTCCAGGATTTGTGTAAGGCGAGCTGAGCCAGGTTCCCTGCGCGAAGACCTGGTGCTTCGGTCCAACATTGTAGTCAATGCGACCGGTGAACTGATCGGAATTTAGCATAGTCTTCGGGGCGCCATAGACATACCCACCGGTTGTCGACGTCGCCGGTCCGGGAGTGTAGTAGGCAAGAAGGCCTTGAATGGACGAAGAGATGCGAGTCGGAGTGATCTTATTTCCGGGGAACTGTGTGCGCGTTCCCGTTGCCGCATTGAATGTGGCAGGATCGTAGATGGGCGTTGACAGTGCCGAGAAGTCGCCGCCAAACATGGCAGCGGTGGGTGTGAATGCCTGTGTCACGGCAGACTGGATCTGACGGTAGCCCTCGTAATTCGAGAAGAAGAAGAGCTTGTCGTGCAGCACCGGTCCCCCGAAGTCGAAGCCGAACTGATTCTGGTTGTAAGGTCCGGGCAGTGTGGGGACGCCGGCATTGATTGCGAAATAATTGCGGGCCTGCAGGTAGTTGTTGCGGTTGTACTCGTAGAGTTCGCCGTAATACTTATTCGTTCCGCTCTTGGTGACCACGTCGACGACTGCCGGATTCGGTCCGAGATCCGGCATGAAGAATCCATAGTGCACTTCAAACTGGTCGATGGCTTCTGTAGAGATATTCAGCGAGGAGTTCGCCGCGCGTGAGCCCACGGTCTCAAGTCCATTGACCAGATACATGGTGTAATCGGGTTCGTTGCCGGCGACATTGATGGAAAGACCAGGATGTCCGGTTTGCGCGATGGAGTTGTTGGCGGCGCCTGCGTTGTTGAATGCCGCTCCGGAGAGGATGCCGAGTTGAAGGAAATTGCGATTGTTCAGGGGGAGATTTTCAACGCTCTGCGGACCGATGACGGTACCCATATCGTTCGAGCTGGGATCGATAAGGTTTGCCAGGCCACTTGCCTCGACGACAACTTCCTGGGTGGTTGCGGCTCCCAAGGTTGCGTTTTCGGTGGCCTTCTGGCCGACGAGAAGGTTGAAGCTGGCCACCTTGTAGTGCGCGAAGCTTTCTTTGCTAACCTCGATGGAATAGAGGCCGGGAGCCAGCGCCGGGAAAGAATAAGCTCCCGCTGCATCCGTCCTGGCATTCAGGACAACGCCGGTCGAGGCATTCGTCAGGGTGATGGTCGCAGCTGGGATTACCGCGCCGGTGGTATCTGTTACGGTACCCTCAAGGGCGCTTCCGCTCTGCGCGAACGTGGCAGCCGGGTAGGCAAGCAGTAGAGTTACGCATAGGACCCGGTAAAACCTGCTGATGCGTTGCATATGGCCTCCGAATTGGTGTTGCAGACTGCACGGCTTGACTGGAAGCGTCGGGGACGTGCCAAGAGACGTCAATCCACGCATAAAATGCAATGCTTTACAAAATCGACCGCAGCATACCTGCGCTAGAGGTGGGAAGTCAAGGACGTATCCATGCGACTGATGTTGCCCTAGTATGGAATGCAAGCGAGCAATGCCAATCGTTCAGAGCGGCGGGCACGCCCGCCACTATCCGCAGCCGGCCAAGAGAGAGAGGCATGTCGTCGGGAGACTTCTAGGCGAAGTGATTTGCATGAAACATAAGTCTCGAATTGTAATCGATTACTGTAAATGTGAAGAGATGAAGTCGTGCAATGGATGAGAGTATTGCGGAGCTTCCTGTAAAGTGCATGGAACTCCGGCAGCTTACGAGGTGGACCTAATGAAC
>Ga0302319_10007569_pt1 | contig 21360 bp, 17 predicted proteins | sample Bog_T0_2_FD_203319 | JGI IMG/M metagenome (GOLD analysis project Ga0302319, IMG submission 203319) | Peat permafrost microbial communities from Stordalen Mire near Abisko, Sweden - Bog_T0_2 | ecosystem: Environmental > Terrestrial > Soil > Wetlands > Peat | place: Sweden: Abisko, Stordalen Mire... | reverse complement strand
CGATGTCGCTGAACAAGATGGCCGCGTCCACGTCGTAACGCCGCATCGGCTGCAGGGTGATCTCGATGATCAAGTCGGCCTTGGTGCACGACTCCAGCATGGGAACGCCCGCGCGGACCTGCTGGTACTCGGGTAGCGACCGGCCGGCCTGACGCATGTACCAGACTGGGGTGTAGGGCACCGGCTCCCGGCGGCAGGCACGCAGGAACGGCGAGTCCTTCGCTAGCGACGTCACAGCAGCGATCGTCTCACGACCGGATTGCTGACACGCCGCCGAACCTCCCCCGGATTGTCGTACACACGTGCCAATATCGTCCTCAGCCCCGAGAAGTGCCAGCGAAGGAGGTCACCGGCGATGCGCCAGCTGCCTTGGTACTGTCCCGGATGCGCTGGGGAGCAACTGTTCGAGCAGTTCCACGGCGGCGGCCACTGCCCCGACTCGCCGGACGGGCACTGCCCCGAATGGGCCTGCTGCGCGTGCGGGACGGCCCTGATCGTGGGCTTCGTCCCGCAGGAGGGGCCGTACCGGGGGGACGCACCGCGCCGCCCCGGCCGTGCGGCATGAGTTCGGGCGAAACCATCACGAGGCCCGTAAGTGGCGTTATTCGCGTCACAAGTTGCGTGAGGAAGCAGCGGCCGCGGCATACGCTCTGTACATGAGATCGGCCGACCGGCCTGCACCCAGGCAGCCGGTACCACGTGACACGTCGCAGCGCGGCGACGAGGAGGCGGCTGCGGTGTTCAGTGCCGCGATGGCCGGATTTCAGGAGGGGCTGGAGCGGCAGAGCGCTCTGCGGGCCGAGTTCACATTCGAGGATATGCCTCCGCCCAAGCGGCTCGCCCCCCACGCTACCGCGACCGCGGCCACCGTCTCCCGCGAGGGCGCCGATGTAGCCTGGGGCCGCCTGGTCCTGCTGTACGACCCGGCGGGGCCCGAAGGCTGGCACGGCTGCTACCGGCTGATCAGCTATCTGCGGGCGGAGATCGACCCGGAGATCGCGGCCGACCCGATGCTCGGCCAGGTCGGCTGGAGCTGGCTGATCGAGGCCCTGGACGCGTGCACGCCCGGTTACGCCGCCCCAAGCGGAACGGTGACCCGGGTGACAACGGAGGGCTTCGGCGGCAAGGCGGACGAAGAACCGGTGCACGGCTACGAGCAGCGGGCCTCCTGGTCCCCGGCGCCCGCGGGCATGGACATGGCGGGGCCGGGCGTTCGCGCCGCCCCCGACGATCCGGAAACGCTGGACATCGCCGCGCACGTGACCGCCTGGTGCGATTCACTGGCCGCCGCGGCTGGGCTGCCGCCGCTGGCGATCGGCACGCTGCCGCGGCCCCTCCGGACGGCGGAGCAGAGCCGGCGGCGCCGGTGACCGCAGAGAGCCAGCCCGCCCGGGACGTGGCGCAGGTCGTGCCCCTGCTCGAGCCGCGGGATGGCTTGCCACCGGTTGTGGAGACCGCCGAAGAGCTCGCCCGGGTGAGCCGCGCGATGGCCGAAGGGACCGGCCCGGTCGCGGTCGACGCCGAGCGCGCGTCCGGCTACCGGTACGGCCACCGTGCCTACCTGGTGCAGTTCCGCCGGGAAGGCGCCGGCACCGCGCTCATCGACCCGATCACCTGCCCCGACCTGTCCGGCCTGGACGCGGCGCTGGCCGGGACCGAGGCGGTGCTGCACGCGGCGTCGCAGGACCTGCCGTGCCTGTCCGAGCTGAACTACCGCCCGCGCATCCTGTTCGACACCGAGCTGGCCGGGCGCCTGCTCGGGTTCCCGCGGGTAGCGCTGGGCACGCTGGTGGAGACGGTGCTCGGGCTGCACCTGGAGAAGGGGCACTCGGCGGCCGACTGGTCGACCCGGCCGCTCCCCGCGGACTGGCTACGGTACGCCGCGCTGGACGTCGAGGTCCTCACCGAGTTGCGGGACGCCCTGGCCGACATGCTGGTCGAGCAGGGCAAGATGGACTGGGCCCGGCAGGAGTTCGCGGCGGTGCTGTCCGCCGCCCCACCGGCCCCGCGCCCTGATCCGTGGCGCCGCACCTCCGGCATCCACCGGGTGCGGAGCCGGCGCAGCCTCGCGGTCGTCCGTGAGCTATGGGAGCAGCGCGACAAGATCGCGCAGGATATGAACCTGTCCCCCGGCCGGGTGCTGCCGGACGCGGCGATCGTGGAGGCAGCCCGGGCACTGCCCACGAGCAACACCACGCTGACCCGGATACCGGGGTTCACCAGCCGGGTCGCGCGCAGGCATCTGGCGGAGTGGCTCGGTGCGATCCGCCGGGCGCGGGCCCTGCCGGAAAGCGCCCTGCCGGACACGGGCGGGGCCACGGCCGCAAGTGGGCCGCCGCCGACGCACCGGTGGGCCGAGCGGGACCCCGCCGCCGCGGCGCGGCTCGTGGCCATCCGCGCCACCGTGGCCGACCTGGCCGCGGCGCACACCATGCCTGGGGAGAACCTGCTCCCGCCGGACGCGGTACGCCGGATCAGCTGGGAGCCACCGGACCCGCCCGACCCGCTCGCGGTCGAGGCGGCGCTGGCCCGGTACGGCGCCCGTCCCTGGCAGCGTGAGCTGACCGCCGGGCCCATCGCGGCCGCGATCGAGGACCCGGTGGCGCACAGCCCCGATGTGCACGGGCCCGGCGGGGACAGCCCCGCCATCATCCAGCAGGCCGATACCGAGGCTGAGACCGAAGCATGACCTCACCCGCGCTGCCGGGGCTCTTCGGCGCACTGGAGCCGGTGCTCAACCACTACGGATACCTGGCCGTGGCGGGGCTGGTCCTGGTGGAGGACTTCGGTATCCCCGTGCCGGGCGAGACCATCTTGATCGCAGCCTCGCTGTATGCGGGCGCGGGCCGGCTGAACGTCGTGGCGGTCGGCGTGATCGCCACGCTCGCCGCGATCACCGGCGACAACATCGGCTTCGCCATCGGGCACTTCGGCGGCCGGGCGCTCGCCCTGCGCTACGGCAAGTACGTGTTCCTGACCGCCGAGCGGCTGGACAAGGCCGAGTACTTCTTTGACCGCCATGGCGGCAAGATCATTGTGGCGGCGCGCTTCATCGAGGGGCTGCGGCAGGCCAACGGCATCGTGGCCGGCATCACCGGCATGCACTGGAAAAAGTTCGTCGTGTTCAACACGCTCGGCGCCGCGTTGTGGGTCGGCGTCTGGGTCACCCTCGGTTACCTGGCCGGGAACCACATCATCACCATCTACGACCAGGTCACCCGTTACTCGCTGTACCTGCTGATCGCGCTGGTGGTGCTCATCGCCGCGCTGATCGCGCGGTGGCTGCTGCGGCGGCGGGCCCGGGGCCGGACCAGGGCAGCGTCAGCGGCCCAGGCGTCACCTGAGCCGTCAGCGCCCACTGGGACTGCGGCTGCCAGCGGAGTCTCGGCGTCTCAGAAGACTGAAAAAACCGCTGAGATTTCAGCTTCCAGCGGCACTGGGGCGGACGGGACCACCGAGGCCGGAGAGGCAGCCGCTGAGGCCGGAGAGGCCGGAGAGGCCGGAGAGGCAGCCGCTGAGGCCGGAGAGGCCAAGGAGGCCCGTGATACTGCTGAGCCGGCTCAGTCCCAAGATGGCCTGGCCCAGGACCGCCCCACCCAAGATGGCCTGGCCCAGGACCGCCCCACCCAAGATGGCCTGGCCCAGGACCGCCCTACCCAAGATGGCCTTACTCAGGACCGCGAGGCCTGCAACGGTGAGCTAGCGGACCGGACGGCACCACCGGCGGCAGGCGACCGCGGAACGCCAGGTCAATCGCGGCGCGGCAGCTCGTAGCGCTCCAGCCCGGCGAGCGTGCTCTCCCCGGCCTGAAGCACCCAGAAACCGGCCTTGGGCAGGGAGGGGTCGCTGGGCGGCTTGGCCCCGAGATATTCACACGCCCCGCCGAGCAGTTGCGGGATGTTCTCCCGGTGCGCGCAGACAAGTGTCGGCACGCCATCGGCGAGGAGCTGCGCCACGTCGGTGACCGGATTGTCAGGGCTCGTTCGTGCTGAATAAGCCTGGGACAGGTCAGGCACTGTGAGCGCGCGGTCCACCTCAATCGGCGCCCCGATGTGCGCGGCGTAGGGCGCCACCGTTTCGGTGCAGCGGACCGCAGGCGAGCTGACGATGCGGACGGGATCGAAGCAGGCGAGCAGCGGGACGAGGGCCAGCGCCTCGGCCTGGCCCTTGCGGTCGAGCGGGCGGAGCAGGTCGTCGCCGTCCCAGTCGCGCTTATCGCCCGCGGACGCATGCCGCATGATGACCAGCGCGGCCGTCCGGTAGGGCCACTTCGCAAAATCGTCGACCACCATGGCGTCGTCGGCGTAGGAGAGCCGTTCGTAGGCGCGCGGGAGGCTGAGCCACTCGATCCCGTCGACCTCATCGTTCGGGGTGAACGACGAGGCAAGGCCACGGCCATTCATCGGGTGCGCGGCCGCCCAGTAGTGCACCCACTTGGGCCGCCCGCTGGCCAGGTACTGCACGGTCTGCAGGCGCCGGCCAAGGACCGGGCGCAGGCCGGTCTCCTCGACCGTCTCGCGCACGGCGGTCTGCGGCAGCAGCTCGCCCGGATCGCGCTTGCCCTTGGCCAGCGACCAGTCATCGCGCCGTGGGCGGTGGATGAGGAGCACCTCCAGGCCGTCCGGGCCGCGCCGCCAGACGATCGCGCCTGCGGCCTCGATCACGTCCGGCCCGAGCCAGCCACCGGAGGGTGTTCCCGGCCGGGGTGAGGGAGCCGACGGCTCAGCCATCGGCGGCTCGCAGGCGACGGTCCCCGATCAGCATGGCCTGGATGTCACGCAGCCGCTCACCGTGGGGCCCGCGGTCCCGCCGGGTCCAGGTTCCGTCGGCGTCCAGCCACCACGAGGCCGTCTCGTCGGACATGCCCAGCTCCAGCAGTCGCCGCAGTTCCTGGGCATGCCCGCGATCGGTGACCCGGACGATCGTTTCCACCCGGCGGTCCAGGTTCCGGTGCATCATGTCGGGGCTGCCGAGCCACACCTCGCCGCGCGCGTCGGGGTCGGCTTCGCCGTCCTCCCCGGTACCGAAGGCGTAGACCCGCGAGTGTTCCAGGAAGCGGCCCAGGATGCTGCGCACGCGGACGGTTTCCGACAGCCCCGGCACGCCCGGGCGCAGCGTGCAGATTCCGCGGACCCACAGGTCGATCGGCACTCCGGCCTGCGACGCCCGGTACAGCGCGTCGACGACCACCTCGTCGATGAGCGCGTTGCACTTGAACTGGATCCGGGCTGACTTTCCGGCCCGCTGGCGATCCGTCTGGTGCGCGATCCGTCCGACCAGTCCCGCGCGCAGTGATTCCGGCGCGACGAGGAGCTGCTGGTAGGAGTCCTGGCGGCTGTACCCGGTGAGGTGGTTGAAGAGGTCAGTGACATCCTCGCCCACGGTCGGATCGGCAGTCAGCAGGCCAACGTCCTCATACAGCCGGGCCGTCGCCGGGTTGTAGTTGCCGGTGCCGATATGGCAGTAGCGCAGCAGCGTTCCATCGGCCTCTTCCCGGACGATGAGCAGGACCTTGCAGTGGGTCTTCAGGCCGACGAAGCCGTAGACGACATGGCAGCCCGCTTCCTCCAGCTTCCTGGCCCAGGCGATGTTGGCCCGCTCGTCGCCGCGGGCCTTGATCTCGACCACCACGACCACCTGCTTGCCGAGTTCGGCCGCGTCGATCAGCGCGTCCACGATCGGCGAGTCGCCGCTGGTGCGGTACAGCGTCTGCTTGATGGCCAGCACGTTGGGATCGGCCGCCGCCGCCTCGATGAGCCGCTCGACGCTGGTGGTGAACGACTCGTACGGGTGGTGGACCAGGACGTCGTGCTCACGGAGGGCGGCGAAGATGTCCGTGTCTTTAGGGATCGCGGGCGATGAGGGCACGAACGGCGGGTACCGGAGCTCCCCGACGTCGAGGTCCGCGATCGCGTTCAGGCCGGACAGGTCCAGCGGCCCGGGCACCCGGTACACCGCACGCCGGTCCACGCCGAGCTCGGTGACCAGCCGGTCCAGCACGTCACTGGACATCGAGTCCTCCACCTCGAGCCGGACCGCGGGGTCGAAGCGCCGCCGGAGCAGCTCCCGCTCCAGGGCCTGCAGCAGATCCTCCGTGACATCCTCGTCCACCTCCAGGTCCCGGACCCGGGTGACCCGGAAGACATGCTGCTCCACGATGTCCAGGCCCGCGAACAGCTGATGCAGGTGCGCAGCGATGACGTCCTCGATGGGCACGAACCGCTGCGGGGAGACGGCGAGAAACCGGGGCAGCAGCGGGGGAACCTTGACCCGGGCGAACATCGTTGCTCCGGTCCGCGGGTCGGCGACCATGACGGCCAGGTTGAGAGACAGGCCGGAGATGAAGGGAAACGGATGCGCCGGGTCCACGACCAGCGGCGTCAGCACCGGGTAGATGCGCTCGCGGAACAGTTCCCGCAAGTTGGCCCGCTCGTCCGAGGACAGCTCCTTCCAGCGGAGCAGCTCGATGCCGTTGGCGCTGAGAGCGGGCAGAATCCGGTCGGTGAAGCAGGCCGCATGCCGCGCGGTCAGCCGGCCCGCCAGCTCGAGGGTCCCGGTGAGCACCTGGCCCGGAAGCTGGACGCTGACCCCCTCGACCGGGAGGCCCGCGGCCATCCGCCGCATCAGGCCGGCCACCCGGACCATGAAGAATTCGTCCAGGTTGCTGGCGAATATGGCCAGGAACCGGACACGCTCGAGCAGCGGGACGCTCTCGTCCTCGGCCAGCTCCAGCACCCGCTGGTTGAACCGGAGCCAGCTTTCCTCCCGGTCCAGGTAACGCTTCGCGGGAAGCGGGGGAAGATCCTCGGGGCTGGGCCCCGCGGCGTCGTCCTGGCCGTTGTGGCTGTCTTTGGCCTTTTGGCTGCTGTGGTTATCGGGCCGGGTGTGATCGGCAGAGGCAGCGTGGCCGTTGTGCCGGCTGCCGCTTTTCCGGGTCTTGCGATACTCAGGTACCGGCGCGATGCCTTCCGGCGCCTCGCGGCTCGCGGTCACCGGCGGCATCTCATCACGCACCTCACCGTGCGCAGCCGCTTCCCTGGTTTCCCCCTCCGGGCCGGTGTCAAGGCCTCCGAGGAGGCCACGCTCGCCGTCGCTCATGCTCCCATTGTCACAGGCATGCGATCTACCGAGAACCCCCGCGGCAAGCAACGCTAAGTAGCGAACCTCCGGTCACAAGCCGTCATCAGCCGCAAACGGTGACATGGCGGTCCCGGTCGCTTGGCCAGTGATCAGGCCGGCCAGCGCCAGCACATACGGCATCGCACCTGTCGACTACAAAGAGCAGCAGTCAATCTCGCTTGGTAACCCGCAGCGCAGCGCCGTCGCGGGGAACGTCAATTGCCTATCATGCTGGTGTGCTTTCAGGTGAACACGGCTCAGATGACATTCCAGAGGCGCCAGATACCCACCCTGATTCGCCGCGGCCCGGCGCCTTTATCCTTCCGCGCCCCCGCGCCGGAGTAGTGGCGGTAGACGCGCCCGGCCAGGGAGCAGGGTACTGGTCGGGCGGCCCCTCCGCAGTGCTCGCGGACGGGGAGATCTTCCTCGCCTACCGGCTGCGGCGGCCACTGGGCCACGGCCGAGGGTACGCCGTAGCGGTCGCGCGCTCCACCGACGGAGAGCACTTTGACCCGGTGACCATGATCTACAAGGAAGAAATGGCCACCGACTCCCTGGAGCGCCCCTATCTGGTCCGGACCCCGGACGGTTCCTGGCGGCTGTACCTGAGCTGTGCGACGCCGGGCACGAAGCACTGGCGGGTCGAGGTGGTCGAGGCGGCCCACCCTTCCGAGTTCGATTCGCGGCGCAGTCACGTCGTGCTGCCAGGTGACTCGAAGACGGGCGTCAAGGACCCGGTGATCGTCCGGCGCGGCGACGAGTGGCACATGTGGGCCACCTGCCATCCGCTGGACGACCCCGCGGAGGCCGACCAGATGGTCACCGAATACGCCTGCAGCACGGACGGCATCACCTGGACATGGGACGGGGTCGCGCTCGGCGGGCGGCCGGGCCACTGGGACTCGCGGGGCGCGCGGGTCACATCGGTCTGTTTCGACGGGGGCACGATCGTGGCCTACTACGACGGCCGGGCCACGGCGGCGGAAAACTACGAGGAGCGGACTGGTGTCGCTATCGGCACCGAGCCTACGGTGCTGGCCGCCGTGGGCACCGAGCCACTCGCGTGGTCGCCGTATCACGGCGGAGGACTTCGGTACCTGGACCTGCTGTCACTACCGGATGGCCGCAAGCGCCTTTACTACGAGATGACGCGGCCCGACGGCGCCCACGACCTGCGCACCGAGCTACAGTAGTCCGGTTCGCCCGCCCGTGCGGGCTGGTCATCTTTCCCCCGCCGGGCGCTTGTCCCGGCCGCCGGTCACGGGCCCGGCGACGCCGCCTCCCTGGGCTCCTGTGCGCCATCGCCGGGGCCCCCGGAAGCCTGGTCTCCGCCCGGCTCGACGGGCCGGCCGTTCTTGGCCTGCGACTGTCCCTCCGGCCGGGCCCCGACCATCCCACCGGAACGGTCACGCGGCGTCCGCCAGTCACTGAAGTCCGCGCCGAGGACCCGTTCGAGAAGTTCCAGGTCGGCCTCGAACCGCGGGATGAGTTCCTGGCGCTGCTGCCAGCTGAGCGGCTGCCGTTCACGGTTGTCGCGCTGCAGGAACTGTTCCATCCTGGCCGTCAGGCCGGCCGCCGCCGAACCCGGAAGGAACCGGCCCACGGCCGAGCCCGCTCGCAGGGTCTGGGCGACCGCCCGGTGCGCGAGCGTCGCCTCGGGATGCGCGGTGACGTTCTGCCGCGGGATCTCGGTGACAAGCCCCTTTTCCACGCCCAGGAAATCGAAGATGCCGTCGAGGGTGGCTGCGGGCTCATCCACCAGCTGGCGGTACCGGATAACGAGGACCTGCTCACGGGGGAACATCGCGAAGATGTGCTCGAGCTGCTCGCCGTACCGCCCGAGGCCGATGTAGTGCCAGAACGAGGCCCAGCCCGCGGCGATGCGGCGCTCCTCCTCCCCGCACGCCTGGACGAAGTCGCCGATTGGCTCAAGCCCGGCCGACCAGAGATGCGTCCAGTTCGAATGGGCGCGCTCGACCGGATCCCGGATGATCGCGATGAGCTTGGCGTCCGGGATCAGATCCCGGATTCGGCGCATGGCATCGAGGTCGTACAGGTACAGCGGGGTCGACTCGCCGCGCAGCGTTCCGTCCGGAGCGGCATCGAAGAGCGCCTCGTAGTCCTGCCGCTTCCACACGTGCTCACGGTAGGTCAGCGCGTCACCGGGGCCGCCCCGGGTGGGTGGCGGCCCGTCACTGAGGAAGAACTTTGGCTCCTTGATCTGCGACATGTAGAGCGCCGGATGACTGGCGAGGGCTGCGTGCAGCGCCGTGGTACCCGCCTTCGGCGCACCGATCACCAGGAAGTTTGGCAGTGCCACGGGGCCTCCTCGGCGGGCAAGACTCCATCAGGACACGGGTTCCGGATTATGTCGGCTGTATAACTAGATTATTGGCGAGAACCTATCATCCGGTCCTGGTGCTGGACAGCTTCGCGTCCCGTCTTTGTGCTGGTGAGCTCCCGCCGCCGCCCGGTTGAACCGGCTACGTTCGGGCTGGTCTCCTACCCTGCTGGATCAGCGTGAACCTCTCGGTGTGAGCGTTACCGTCTTTCGTTATGACGAAGCCGGAGCCCGGTTATCTGACCGCCACGCGAGCCGCCTACGGATATCGGCTACGGGACTGGCCGCGTGACGGCTCATCTGCGTTCGCTTGGACTGCGGGCGTTTGATATCGACCTTTCACCGGTCATGCTGGCCGCGGGATGCGCGCCGGTGGGGTCGTCCTGGCCAACGATCCCTCGATTGAGACGACCGCTCATGCGAATAGAGTGCAGTGCCCGCGCGCATATCTATGCGCCGCCTCGCATACTCACTCACGGTTCAGCCAACGCGGGCCGTCCTTCGCGGTGATTGCCGCCTGTCATACCGCTGGAGGAAGCCATATCGCTCAGAGAACGCTGACTATGCGCTTCTCGTCGATGGCAAGTCCGCCGCTGCCCGGTGGCACAGAATGGCCAGTTATGGGCTCTGCCGCGATCGGAGGTTGCTTTATGGCCTAGCCCTAGTTGTAGATGTACACGCAAGTGAAAGATTATTGTGCCTGGCGCGCCGCGGGCGATGCGCTGTGGACTCAGGATGCACTGCTCGCCCTGGTGCCGCCGCTGCCGTGATCTTGCCTGATCGCGCAGGCGGTGGGTATAGAGGGCGGCCGCGGGGAAGATCCCGCGGCCGCCTCTTGGTAGCGTTGCCTATCCATTACGGAGAGCCGAATGGGAGGAAGCGCCCGTTGATGATTACTGCCGTCGCGCTAGCACATTCGGGCGGTTGTCCACGCTGCCCAGTTGCGGCCATTGTCTGACATGCGGACGGCGGCCGCGGCGTTCGCGGCCGGGTTGAGCATGCGGGGCCCGCCGTTGTGGATCTGCCACAGGCCCCAGTCGTTGGTGGGGCTGATGGCATTGGGGTTGCCGCCTGATTCATGCTCGGCGATGCAGGCCGCGTGGGAGGCGGTCCTGCCGTTGCCGCCTACGGCCATCCAGAGGTGTTCGAGCGCGCCGAAGCTGTAGTCGGCGGTGAGCGGCCTGGTGTAGGCGTCCAGGACGGCGCTTTGGTGTGGCTCGGCCGCGGCGGCTGGCCCGGTTGCGCTGGCCGCCGTGGCGGCGCTGGTTGCTGCGCCCGAGGCGATGGCGGCCATGGCGACCGCGCAGCCTGCTGCCGCGACGGTGAGTGTGGAGAACTTGCGGTTGGGTGTCTTCTTGGTAGCCAAGATGACCTTTCGGTTGTGCACTTGGCGTGCTCGGCGTCCACCCATGGGCGTATGCCCGCCGCCGCGAGAGCGGCGGCTGAGCATCGGCGTGCGCACGTGTCGCAGGGTCAGGGCGACGGGCCACTTTGGCAACTTTGGCAACTTTGGCAACTTTGCGCACGCTGGGTGCTTGAAGCCACCATGCAGCATTCAGCCCGGAAGCGGAAGGTGCCCGAATCCGGAATAAAACGCTGTGACCTACAACTCCTATTTGCCCGATTTGGGCTTCAAGTTTCAAATGGCGGGGGGAAGGGATGAGCTGGTCCCAGGTGATTCGGCTGTGCAGGAGCTGGCGACGCGCTTGGGACCATGTCCTCGGGTCTACCTGCGCCCCACACACAGAGCAAGCTGCCCGGCATTCTTCCCCAGACACCGGGCTCCTTGTTCAAGCGCGGCGAGACCAGCCCACGCCACCTCAGCCCCTGTCCGGCCGCCGCTACAGAGATACCGGCCGGCAGGCGGGAATAGAGCCCGCGCCGCGTGTTACCCGAGATCCTTTTCCAAAAGGAGCCTATATCTTCCGGTACTGGAGCTTTGGGCAGGTTTTGTGTAACAGGCTGATTTATGCACCACAGCCTTCAGTTGAGAACGCCCGGATCTGCCGCGCGTGGCGCGTTCCGCGCGTTTTCGCGGCGGCCGGATGCAGGCGCAGTGTCTGGGCAAAAAACGGGCTCGCGTGAAAGCCGCCACGGGGCCGGCTCCGCGAACTCCGGCCTGAGCACACACGCGCACACGGACCGCGAGAGCCCCTCCCCAGCGAACACGCTCATCTGCCGCGATGACGCTCGTTCCCGGAGGCGCGATCGTGCCGAATGCGTGCGTTGCGGATGCGCATAGCGGGTGTCAGCGGCGGAGGATGTCGCGAAGGTGCTGCACGGGCCATCGCCGGTCGAACAGTGTCGGGTCGTCCCGGTCCTCGGCGCGAAGGTGCTCGATCAAGGTCACATAGTCATTGAGGTCGAGCGTCCTGATCAGGGTGAGCAGGTCGGCCGCCTCGCCAGTGGCGGGGGCGATCGGTGCGACGAGCCGGTCGTAGAGCTCAACGACCTGGTGAATCACCGTCAGGTGGCGCGGCCCGGGCTCGACGGAGGGGAAGTTCGTCGCGGCGTAGTCCTCGGTGAAGACGATCGGCTCGACTGCCAGGGCCTGTGGTCCGTAGTGCTGGGCGAGGTGGATGAGCAACTCGACGTCGAAGGTCTCGTTGAAGGACGTCATCTGCCGGATGGCCGGACTGAGCGCGGCCCCGTCGAAGGCCTTGAAGCCGGCCTGGGTGTCGAGCACGTGGGCCAGGGGCGGGATGAGCAGGGCCCGGACGAAATGGCGGAACAGGACGATGATCTTGTCCGGCTTGTCGCCGGTGCTGTGCGGCTCGGTGACCGGCCCGTCGGCCCGGACCAGCACCGCCCCGTCGATCCCGTAACGCTGGCCAAGCGCGCCGACCACCTTGTCACCGGCCACCACCGGCGCCGCCAGCGAGCCCAGCTGGGCCAGGTTCGCGGACAGATCCGCGTCGGTGTAGCAGACCACATGCCGGCCGGCGCCGTTCGCCTGCCTCGGATCGGTCCCGGCCGCGGCGGCCAGCCCGGCCAGTATCGATCCACCCTTGCGGGACTGCTCGGTCGAGGCCAGCCGGTCGAATGCGGGGCTGATCGAGATGTCACCCCCGATCACCTCAGCCAGCCTGAGCACCGTCACGCTGCGATGACCTTTCCTCGGGTAGCCCTCGGCCCCCGCGATGTCCGTCATGAGGTCGGCACTCGAGGGCCGGTCCGGGCATCCGTCGTCGCAGGCGATGATGCTCCACGTGACGCCGGGCAGGCCGCCGGTCAGCCAATCGAGCTGGCGGACCTTGGTCCGTACGAAGTCCTCCCCGTGCGGGTGCGCTGCACGGGGAACCATGCGGCCCGTCTCGCCGTACATGGCCCACACCACGGTCAGGTGGATCGGCCCGATGAGCTCGCCCAGCCGCCGCCGCGAGCGAGCCGCAGCAATCGCTTCGGCCGCCACCGCCGGACCGCGGCTGCCCGCGACACGCCCCGCCGCCGCGCGGCCCTCGACCAGGGCGGAGGCCACATCGAGCACTGCCTGGTTCTGATCAGAGTCCGTGAGGTCGCGCACGGGCACCAGCGCCTTGTCCATAACCCAAGGATGCCAGGGCCCCGGCTCCCAAGCCCCCGGACCGAACACACGCGGCGGATCCCGTCCCGGTCGCCGTCATCACGAGGAACGACGTGGTGCTCAACGAGCAGGCGACGACAACGTTACGCAGTCAACGCTCGACTACGCCGCTGATCGCACAGGGCGGAGGGCACAGATTGCACATCAGTGCCTGCTCAACCTGGCGGCGGCAGGCTCCTGCTGGCGGCGGTCGCCGCGGGTGTTTCCGGTGATCTCGATGCGATCGTGGCAGAGCCGCTGAGCGCGATCGGCTGGATCAGAAGCGACGGCACGCAGCTCACCGGCGGCCGACGCGGCCTGGGACACCAGGACGGTGCTGTGGCGGCTGGGCGGCTTCAGCGCCGACGGGGACGGTTTCGGGCCAGGAGAGCCAGCTTCGGAGGGAACGCTCTTCGCCCGCGCCGCCCTGTGCGCCTGGCCGGCTTGAGGGCGCCTGTGAAGCTGACCGTCGCCAGGCAGTGCTGCGATGTCTGGCCGTCATGGGCCGGTCAGCATGGATCAGGTGGCGTAGGTTGTGGGGACCGGTGGTGTATCGCCGTCTGGCTGGGGTGGTCCATACGAAGATGCCGGGTTCGGGTTGCTCGAGTGTCCAGCCGTGAGCTTGCTTGCATCGGTGGTGCCGTCTGCAGAGCGGGCCGAGATTGCACTCACACGACCGGCCGCCCGCCTCGTAGGGAATGGTGTGATCCTGATCGCATTGCGCTGCCGGGCGCCGGCAACCGGGCGCGGTGCAGCTGGGCGTCCGGGCTTCGATCAGATGCCGCAGCAGCCGGCTTGGCTTGTAGCCCGGCTCCTCGTTGCGGTGCTCACATGTGCCCACGGCCAGCGGGGTGATCCGGATCCGGAGTCGCTGGAGGAACGCTCTGGCCAGCGGGTTCAGCGGATCAAGCTGCTCAGCCGGGATTGCCCGCCCGTTTGCCGGCCGATCCGGGTCTGGCCGATTGCTGCCCGGGCCGTCTCGCGCCGGTCCCTCCCTTGCCGGATCATGCGGCCGCGAGCTGTCCGGGGCGGGCTGATGTGGTCCCGGGCCGTCGGGCGCTGGGTCATTCCTTGCTGGCCCATCCTGGTCTGGGCGGTCCGGCCCAGCGGGCGGGTGGCCGGGCTCATTGGGCGGGTGGCCGGGCTCATTGGGCGGGTGGCCGGGCCCATTGGGCGGCTGCTCTGGTGCGGAACGCCTGCCGCGGGCGCATCCGTGCCCGACGGCCTGGCCGTGCTGGCCTATTACCGTTACGCACCACCGGGTCGCCGGGTGCGTTCCGGCCGCCCGGGCCAGCTCCGCGTCGACCGGCCCGAATGCCGCCACCTCACCTGGTGTGTCTGATGTTCCGAGCAATGCCGACAAAGGCACCGTCACGTTGATCCGCGCGGCCAGGCCGCCTGGCGGCCCGCCGGGTGGCCATGGTCTCGTGGCCGGGCCGTCAGCACCTGTGCCACGGCCGCCGGGGCCAGCGCACGGGCCGCTGCCGCCCCTGGCCGGCCCGCCGGCGCCTCCATCCCGGCGCCCAGGTCCTGGGCCCGCACCAGCGGGGCGCACATCCGGGTGGCCTGGTCCTGGGCCCGTACCAGCGGGGCGCACATCCGGGTGGCCTGGTCCTGGGCCCGTACCAGCGGGGCTTATGTCCGGGTGCCCGGGGCCTGTGCCCGTACCAGCGGGGCTTCGGTCCGGGTGGCCGGGGCCTGGGTCCGAGCTGGCGGGACGTACGTCCGGGTGGCCGGGGCCTGGGTCCGAGCTGGCGGGGCTTCGGTCCGGGTGGCCGGGGCCTGGGTCCGAGCTGGCGGGACGTACGTCCGGGTGGCCGGGGCCTGGGTTCGCGCTGGCGGGGTTTTGGCCCGGGTGGCCGGGTCCTTTGGTGCTTTCGGCGGGGCCGGCTGCGCCGGGATCGCTGGTGCCGGGCTGGGGCAGGCCGCTTCGGCCCAGCAGGAAGCCGAGGTAGGCGCGGGCCCGCAGCTCATCCATCGTCCCGGCCAGCCCCGCGGTCTTCAGCTCCCGTGCCCGGGCCGAGATGCGCTGGTCAGCGGCCAGGGCTTCCGCCGATGGCAGGTCACGGCCACACAGCGCCGCGGTCCCCGCGTCCTCCCGACCCGGGCTCCGACCTGGGCTCTGGTGCGGGTCCCGACCCGGGCTCCGGTCCGGGGCCCGATCCGTGGGCCACGCTGCTATGGGCCAACGGGCGGGTCGATCTCCCTGGCAGGCCGCGCCAGATGAGCTGGCGCTGGCACTGCGCACCCCTGGCCGAGTGGAACGGCCAGCCTCCTGCCACCGCTGCGCCCGCGCTGTGAGCCATGGGCGGCCGCGTCCGCAAGCCGGCTCCGTCGCGTACCCCCGGCCAGGCCCGCCGCCGAAACGCGCGATTACGCCCAGTCTCGTTTGTTTAGTTAGTGCGACGGAACCGGTGCGGCCGAAGCACTCGGGAGCAGGCCGGCCAGGACGCACTGCGGCCGCGCGTGCTGCGCGAGTATGGACGACCCCGTGACGCTCGAAGAGTGACAGAAGTTACGCGCGTCGGCCCCGCAGTAGTGCAGCACGCCGCCGCCGGTGGAGCTGGGCACGGTCACGTTGACGCAGCCGTTCGCGGATGTGGAGTAGGAATTCCGCACCAGCGATCCCCATAGGCCCAGGCCAACGAAGATCAGGAGCACGGCCCCGATGATGATCGCCATGGTGCGCTTTTGCCTGCGGGTCAGCCCCCGCTCGAGGTGATTGGTTCGGACGGGCATGATCGCCACAGTGTAGAGCCAGCGACTATGCCTCGCGCCCCCGGTCGGGACCCCCGCTTCAGCGTTCGTGCTCGCGTGGGTCGGCTGAGCGTTCGTGCTCGCGTGGGTCGGCTCAGCGTTCGTGCTCGCGTGGGTCGGCTCAGCGTTCGTGCTCGCGTGGGTCGGCTCAGCGTTCGTGCTCGCGTGGGTCGGCTCAGCGTTCCTGCTCGCGTGCGTCAGCTCAGCGTTCCTGCTCGCGTGGGTCAGCTCAGCGTTCCTGCTCCGTGGGCCGGACCAGGACCTCGTTCACCGCTACCCGGCGCGGCCGGGTCACGATGAAGCTGATGGTCTCCGCGATGTCCGAGGCCTCCATGCGCTCCTGATGGGCGAACTGCTCGATCAGCCCGGCCAGGATCTGCGGCCGGTTATGCTCGGCCAGTTCGGTGTCCACCGCGCCCGGCTCGACGACCGAAACCCGCAGATAACGGGTGGTCACCTCCTGCCGGAGGGCCTCACTGAAGGCGCCCACCGCGTGCTTGGTCGCGTTGTACGCCGCGCTCCCACTGCGCACGGTGCGGCCCGCCACGGAGCTGATGTTGACCAGGTCGGCTACCCGCCGCGGGCTCGTGGACACCGCATCGAGTAGATGCGGAAGTGCCGCATGGGTGCAGTACAGTAGGCCGAGCATGTTGATGTTGATCATCCGCTGCCACTCGGTCAGCGGCGCGTCCTCGACCGGCCCGAGCAGCATGACGCCCGCGTTGTTAACCAGCGTGTCCAGGCGGCCTAGTTCGGCGGCGGTCCGCTCGACGACCTCGCGCACCTGTGGCTCGTCGGTGATGTCGGCGGGCAGCACCAGGGCCCGGCCGCCTTGCCCGCGGATCTTGGTGGCCAGTTCCTCGAGGCGCTCGGATCGGCGGGCGACCAGCGCCACCGAAGCGCCCAGCCCTGACAGTTCCAACGCGGTCGCGGCGCCGATGCCGCTCGACGCCCCGGTCACCAGGGCGACGGTCCCGTCCAGCCGTCCTGTCATCGAACCCTCCCCGAGTCGGCTGCCCGTCATGACCATGGCAGCATACGGGGCATGACCGTGCTGCCGCTGACCCCCGACGAGCTGCTCACCACGACCCGCTCCGTACGCAAGCGCCTCGACCTCACCCGCCCAGTCCCGATCGAGCTGGTCACCGAGTGCCTGCAGATCGCGACCCAGTCACCGACTGGCAGCAACCTGCAGGGCTGGCACTGGCTAGTCATCACCGACCCGGAGATCAAGGCGGGCATCGGCGACCTGTACCGCCGTTCAACCGAGAAGTACCTGGCCGCCAAGGAACGGGCCGCGCGGGTGCCCGGCGCCCCGGCCCTGGATCACGAAGAGGCCAAGACCATGCTCCGCATCCGGGATAGCTCGGCCTACCTGGGCCAGCACATGGGCGAGGTCCCGGTCCAGGTCATCGCCTGCATCGAGGTGGACTCGCCGTGGCCGGCGGGCGCGAACCAGGCCGGGGTGTGGGGATCGCTGCTGCCGGGCGCGTGGAGCTACATGCTGGCGGCCCGCGCGCGGCAATTGGGCACGGCTTGGACGACGCTGCACCTGGCCTACGAGAAAGAAGCCGCCGAGATCCTCGGGCTGCCCGACAGCATCCGGCAGGGCGTGCTCATCCCGACCGCCTACTACACCGGCGAGACGTTCCGGCCGGCTCCGCGACGGCCCGTGCAGGAGGTCATGCACATCGACCGCTGGTGACGCTGGTGCTGCTGGTGCTGCTGGTGCTGGCTAGCATGATCCGCCGCTACGTCGTCTGGCACAACATCCACGCCTACGCCGGGTGGTCAATCGGGCAAACATTGCCTGACCCCAACGCGGCATTAGATGAAGGGACCTTGCGGCTCCCCCTCGGGATCATTCACGTATCAGCTCGCCTGGCGCGTCGGCGCATCAACCAGTCCGGGCGCCGGGCGGTGACCGGCGCGAAGAGGGCTGGACGGCTGCGCGGGCAGGCGTCGCGGCCTTTCTCGGCTGGGTCCGGTTACTCCCGGGCTTCCTGACTCGCCGGACTAGGCCAAGCCTCACCGGACAACCTAGGGCTCGGCCTTCTTCGCCCGGAACTTCTCCTCCCGCAGCCGCATCACCCGCAGCACCATTTCCATGGCGAAACGCGCGTTCGGATCGCCGAACTGGTCGCCCAGGGTGCGTTCCAGCTGCCGGATGCGGTAACGCACCGTCTGCGGGTGCACCTGCAGACGGTCGGCGATCTCGGCGGCCGTGCCGCGCGTCTCCAGCCAGGCGCCGAACGTCTCGGTCAGCCGTTCCTGCTGCCGCGCGGGAAGTGCCTCCAGCGCGGCGAAGTGCCGCCGGCTTACCTGGTCAGCCAGCGCGGCGTCCGACAGCAGCCAGAGCGTGACCAGGTGGTCCTCGCAGAACACCAACGGCCCGGCGTCGATCGTCCCGTTTTCGGCCAGAGCGAGCGCCTGCCGGGCCCAGCGCAGCGAATCGGCCGCATCGGCGAGCGGGACGGCCAGCCCGATGGCGGCGCGGCGCCTGCCCAGCTGGGCCTCCAACGCGGCCCAGCGATGGGCTCCGGCATCGCCCGGCACGAGCAGGTGCGGCTGCGGTTCGTCCAGGCTGGCGAGGACCTCCTTGTTGTCGCTCATCTGCTCACTAAGCGTGAGCGCGGACGGCGCCGTGTCCCGGGCCCCAGACCTGGTGCCGGCCCGGGTGCCCGGCTGGTCCTCAGACTGCGTGTCGGACCAACCGTCCGGCCGCGTGTCCGACCGGGCGTCGGATCGGGTGTCGGGCCGCGTGTCGGATCGGCTGTCGGGCCGGGTGTCAGATCGCGCGTCGGGCTGCGTGCCGGATCGGGTGTCGGATCGCGCGTCAGACCTGGTGTCGGGCCGCGTGCCGGATCGCGCGTCGGATCGCGCGTCAGACCTGGTGTCGGGCCGCGCGTCGGATCGCGCGTCAGACCGTGCGTCATACCGCGTGACGGGCTGCGCGTCGGATCGCGCGTCAGACCGGGCGCCGGATCGGACATCAGACCGCGTGTCGGGCTGCGCGTCGGATCGGGCTTCGGATCGGGCTTCGGATCGGGCGTCAGAACGCGTGTCGGACCGAACGTCGGACCGGGCACCGGGGCGGGCGCGGGCGATAGCAACGGCGATGACCCGGTCCGGCAACGGCCAGCAGGCGACCTCGGCCAGATCGGCCAGGGCGCGCAGCGGCACCGGGTCGTCGCGATCCAGGATGAGCTGCAGCAGCCGGCGCCGGGCGGCCTGCTGTGTCTCGGCGGTGCGCGCCCGCACCTCGCGATAGCCCGCGTAGGACACGGTGGCCAGGTCGTTCATGTAGCGGAACACCGCGTCCGCGAGCGCGGACATGACGGTGGAGGAGAGCTGGGCGCGATGGCCCACCTCCATGACACGTTGCCAGGCGGCCTGCGCGCCGATCCGGTAGGCGGCCTGCAGCGAGTCCAGGCTGCGGCCCTCTTCCGCCTCGTGTTTCCCGAGCATGAGCGCGACCTCGTCCCGGCCGGAGGGCGGGGCGGCGGGGTCGGCGACGAGGTCCACGAAGGAGGTCAAGGTCTGCTCTACGCCCGTCCGCATGATCTGGCCGTGTGGCCCGTCAATGGGACGGGCGAACTCCGGGATCTTCTCGCGGAGCTGACCGATGATCTCGTCGGCCAGGCTGCCCAACTCGGGACGGAGGATGTCGGCTAGCGCGGCGGACAGCACGGGGGATTCCTCGTCCCCGCCCTGGTCAGGGGTCCTCGTCATCGTCGATGGCTCCGTCCCCGCCGCGTTGCGGCCGCCCGGGTGACCTGGCACATATCCGCCGTTAGACCCGGCAGACGGGCATCGCAGCCAGGAGATCGTACATTCTGGTAACGGGCCGGCTGGTAACGGGCCGGACATGTTGGCGTTACTTTATGGATAAGGAAGATTCCGATGAGTAGCCAATCGGAGTCTTCGGGTCACCGTGGCCAGGCCGCCAGGCACTCACTCGGTGATAAGAACAAGCTTTGAGCTGTGGCCGCGGTGCTAAGAAAAAATTAAGCTAGGTTTGTTTCTAGATTTCCGCATGTTTCGCTTGCGAGCGGTGTTACGCGAGAGTAGCCTACGGGTCCTGCCTATGAATGAGAACGACAAGTAAATCTTGCTTAGCATTGCGGCTCTGAGCGGGGCTTCTTAAGATAGAATCAACCGAGACAACGATTTACAGTGCCTACATAGGCGTTTAGACGAGCAGCGCGGCGGCTTTCGGGGTCGTGGCTCGCTGGTAAGTCTGGCAGTCAGACTGCTGGGCTAAGCTGGCGGAAGGGCCCGACGGATGAGACCGGAAGGTGCCTGTGCAGTCGGTAGCGTCACGACCGGCTGCGGACCGTCTGGCTTCCCCCCCCAGCCGGACGGTCCGCAGCCTGTCGCGGCAAGCATCTGCCGGGTATGCGCAGGCGCCTCCGGCTGAGCCTGCGCTTCGTGCCCGTGTCAATCCGGGCCGTTGTCCTACGCCCTCGTGTCCTACGCCCTCGCCATGGTGGTCATCCGGCCTGTCTGCGTCGGGAGCTCGCTGAGGGGTCTTTCGTATACGCCGCGTATGCCTTTTGCCTTGACCTCGGTTCTGGCCCGCACGCCGATCCCGGATTAGCTGGCACCTCGTAAGCAGAAATGAGTTCGTTGATCACCTTCCGTAAACTGTTGTTATTAGCGAACCTTGCCGGGACGGCTATCTGCCCGGGGCCCGTTCCTGGCCAGCCCGCATATTGCTCTGTGAGAAAACATGAACGGACGGTGGTTTGCCGCATTGGGCCCATCGGGCTGCTATAAGCGATTGGCGCAGTCACTCATTATTGTCGCTTCAACTAATAGCGCCGTCGGCCCCGTTCGCCCGGGACGGGGATGGTGTCCATCCAGCGGGATGAATGCCGCCTGGGCCTGCGCGTGGCATACGCCGGGGCCGCCCGGCCTCAAGCGGCGCTGACTCCTGGCTGGCCCGGTGGGCAGTCCCCGGCCGGCCCAACGGGTAGCTCCCTACGGGGCGACTGCGGTCGGGCTGACTCGCGGCTGGCCGGGCGGGCAGTCCCCGGCCGGCCCAACGGGTAGCTCCCGCCGGGCCGGGCAGGTTCCCCGCTGTGATGTGATGAGGAGCAGCCAACGCGGGAGGATCACGTGCCGCCGGACTCGATGGCCAGCACGGACGCCGGACGGCGGCACGCCGCCGCCGCGGACGACATGTTCGGCGCCGACCTTTTCCGGCTGCTCGGCGCCGCCGGCCAGAACACGGTGTTCTCGCCCGCCAGCGTCGCCGCGGCGCTCCAGATGGCGCTGTGCGGCGCACGCGGCGCCACCGCGGCGCAGCTGGCAGCGGCCCTGCACCTCGACGGCCCGGCCCAGGCCGCGGACGGCCTGCTCCTGCTGTCGGACCTTCTGTCCTCGGCCGGGACTCGCGGGCCAGGCGGCCCAGGCGGCCCAGGCGGGCCAGGCGGCCCAGGCGGGCCAGGCGGCGGGATGACCATGCGCGCCCCGAACACCCTGTGGGTGCAGGCAGGTCTGCCCCTGTCGCCCGGCTTCACCGGCCAGCTCGTGGACATCGCGGGGGTCACGGTCCGCCCGGCGGACTTCCCGAGCG
>Ga0302319_10007568_pt1 | contig 21360 bp, 21 predicted proteins | sample Bog_T0_2_FD_203319 | JGI IMG/M metagenome (GOLD analysis project Ga0302319, IMG submission 203319) | Peat permafrost microbial communities from Stordalen Mire near Abisko, Sweden - Bog_T0_2 | ecosystem: Environmental > Terrestrial > Soil > Wetlands > Peat | place: Sweden: Abisko, Stordalen Mire... | reverse complement strand
GCATCGCCTGCAGCCGCATCGGCCGCCGCCGCAGACGACCTCGGACTGGGTCTCGTGTTGCTGCTGGCGGCGCTCGGCGGCCTCGTGCTGAATCTCATGCCCTGCGTGTTTCCGGTGCTCTCGATCAAGGCCATCTCCCTCGCGGCGCATGCGGAGCACCATCCCGCGGCGGTACGCGCCAAGGGCCTCGTGTTCGCCGCGGGTGTCGTGAGTTCGATGCTTGCGCTCGCGGCCGTGCTGTTGGTGCTGCGCGCAGGCGGCGAGCAGATCGGTTGGGGCTTCCAGCTCCAGTCGCCGTTGTTCGTGACCCTCATGGCGTACCTGTTGTTCGCCGTGGGCTTGAACCTGTCGGGCGTGTTCGAGATCGGCGGCAGCCTGGCCGGAATCGGCGAAGGGCTTACCCAGGGCGACAGCTATCACGCGTCTTTTTTCACGGGCGTGCTCACGACCTTGGTCGCGACGCCCTGCACGGCACCGTTCATGGCGGCGGCCGTGGGTTGGGCACTGACCCAATCGCCGCTCGTCGCGCTCGCAATCTTCACCGCCTTGGGGGCAGGATTGGCGCTGCCCTACGTGGTGCTGTCGTTCGCGCCCTGGCTGCGGCGCGCGCTGCCCCGCCCGGGGCCGTGGATGGACGTACTCAAGCAGGTGTTCGCTTTTCCAATGTATGCCTCGGCTGCATGGCTGCTCTGGGTCCTTGCGCAACAGTCCGCCGAACTCGGGCTCGCCGGCGCTCTGGCCGGCGCCGTGATGATCGGCCTCGCGGCGTGGGCCTATGAGAAATCCAAGACTGCGCGGCTCGCGGGGCGCCGCGTGCTCGGCGCCGCGGCCGTACTGGCCCTGATTGCAGCGCTCGCCCTGCCCCTGGAAGCAGCGCGCGCGCCCGCTGCCGCTCCGGGCGGGAGCGGCGCGAGTACGGCGGCCGGTACCAAAACCCACGGTGCGGAGGACTGGCAACCCTACGATGCTGCCCGCGTGGCGGAACTGAGCGCCGCGGGTCGGCCCGTGCTCGTGAACTTCACGGCGAGTTGGTGCCTCACCTGCCTCGTCAACGAACGCAACGCCTTCGCCGATGCGGATGTCCGCGCCGTATTCCGCGACAAGGGTGTGACCCTCATGAAGGGCGATTGGACCAACCGAGATCCAGAGATCACCAAGGCGCTTGCGGCGTTCGGGCGCGCAGGCGTCCCCCTCTACGTCGTCTACAATGCGACTCCGGGCGCGAGCAGCCCAGTGCTGCTGCCTCAACTACTATCGGCCGGGGTGGTGCGTGAGGCGTTTGCCGGATTGCCGTTGCGAGAGTTGAAATAGCGCTCGAATAGCGCATGCTGGCGCCATGCCGACGGAGAGTTCGACGATCGTTCCGGTGATCGACTTTCGCCGCCAAAGCATGGTGCTGGAGTGGCACACGCTGGGCGGCACCTGGACTGCGTACGACAATCCGCCGGCGCTCGTCAACGGGGTCGCCCTGATCCGGCCCTCGCTGCCGAACGTGTGCGTGTTCGCGCAGGCCGGCAGCCTGCGATTGCAGATCGGCGCACATCAGTACTTGCTCGCGGAAAATGCTCCGCGCATCCGCTGCACCCGTGGCTTCGCGAGCTTCGGATTTCGACGCCGTTTCACGGTCGAATCGGCGTCCGGCGAGGTCTTGTACACGTATGCCTACTGGCCCGGCCGCGGCCACGATTTTTTCCGGTGGCTCGCCGGGAAGGCGGCGGATCGGGATTGGCGGATCACCCGCGGCCAGAGCTGGAGCGAAGGCCTTGCGTCCGCAGCATTGCGGGCGGAGTGACGCGACTCAGGGCTCCTCGGTAGGTGGCAACAACTGGTGCTGGATCAACATGCGGACGCCGCTCGCCCAACCGTCCGGACCCCCTGCGAAATTGGCCGCCGGTCGGTCGAGAATTTTTCCGGTTTGCGCGTCGCGGATCTGGATCACGACGTAATAGTCGGTCTGCGTGATTCTCCTCACCACGCCGACCAGGGCTTGGTCGGCTCCCGCCTGCAAGGCGACGGCGGCTTCACAGCCATCGCAGCTGCGCATCGACTTGGCCCGCACCGGCTCTGCGTTGGATGTCGTCACGTCGATGAGCAAGTAGCGGCCCGATGCGGCCAGAATGCGGCGCGCTTCGGAGCTCACCCTCTCCATCGCGCCCTCGTTGCTCGTAGTCTGTCCCAGAAGTGCCGCCGCCGGCGTGGCGTCATCGAGTTCGAAATCGAAAACGGCGAGTTTGATCGGTTGTGGTCTCGGCGGCGGCGGGTCCACCGGCGCCCCCGGCGGCCGGACGCATTCGGCAAAACCGCTGATGGGATTGACGATGGCCACCTTGCACGCCGCTGTGGCGGCCGGGACCTTGTCGTCGGGAGTGTCACTCGGGTGGCCGACGGCGACTCGTCCGAGCAGCATTGCACCCACCAGCACCGAGCGCGCAACTTTGCTGACTGTCTCGTTGTACACGACGAGCCCTCCCCTGCGAGCCTCTGCATGAACGATTTGCGCAGACCGGCAGCCTGACAGCACGCAAGCTTACGCTCGATCATGACTCAGGTGCGCGCGGCTTGCCTCGCAGTCGGCATCAATCCCGCAATCTCGTCCGGGGTGAGATCGCGCCATTCGCCGACCGGCAGGTCCCCGAGTGTCACGTTCATGATCCGCACGCGTTGGAGCCTGCGCGCCTTGTAGCCGAGCGCCGAACACATGCGGCGAATCTGCCGGTTGAGGCCCTGGGTCAGGATGATGCGAAACTTGGCGGCGTCGATGCGGGTCACCTGCGCGGGCTTCGTCATGATTCCCATGATGCGTACGCCGCCGGCCAGCATGGCGAGCGAGAGGTCCGTGATCGGGCGGTCGACCGTGACCAGGTATTCCTTTTCGTGGTCGTTCTCGGAACGCAGGATCTCGTTCACGATGTCACCGTCGTTCGTCAGCAGAATCAGGCCTTCCGAATCCTTGTCGAGGCGACCGATCGGAAAAATGCGTTCCGGGTGGCCGATCAGATCGATGATGTTCCCGTCGATGTGCGCTTCGCTCGTGCACGTGATGCCGACGGGCTTGTTGAGGGCGAGATAGATCGGCGGCTTCTTCGCACCGATGAGCCGGCCGTCGACCCTGATTTCGTCGTTGCTGCCGACCTGGGTCCCGAGTGCGGCGGGCAGGCCGTTGCAGGTCACACGCCCGGCCTCGATCCACTGATCGGCCTGGCGCCGCGAACACATGCCGGTTTCGCTGATGAACTTATTGAGTCTCATGCGACGCCGAGCCGCCTCGATCACGAAGGCGCGTTGAGGAAGGCGGCGAAGCGTGTGGCGAGCGTCTGCGGCGCGGCCTCGAACAGATCTTCGGCGAACTCGGACGCATGGACGAACACCGCGTTTCCGGCGCCGTCGATGCTGGCGGCGCGATCACTATCACGGTCGCCCTGGCCCGCGCCGATCTGGATGACGAGACTGGGTTGGGTCAGATCGGACAGCGGCAGGCGGTCGCCGCCGCCGACGAGAATCAGCCGACGCACGAGGGCGGGGTCGGTGCGCGCGAGTTCGGTCGCGATGGGCCGGCCGGCCTGAAAGGCGAGCAAGTCGATTTGCTTGATGCGCAGGTCGCGCGCAAGATCGGCGATCGCTGCGGCAAGCGATCGGGCGCTGGCATCCGGCGCCGGATCCGATTCGCCGTTGCCCGGAAGGTCTGGCGCATAGACCGATCGATCGGCTGCGATCAAGGGCAGAAAGCGACTGAACAGGCGGGAGGATCCCGGCAGGCCGTGGAGGCAGAAGAGAGTCGCCTCCTCGTCGAAGCCGCCCGTCGTGGGGAATGCCGTGCGCACGTGGAGTTGGCCATGGCGAAAATCGAAATAAGCCCGTCGCGTCCTGACGGCGTCAGCCGCTGCGATCGGTGTTGCCTGAGTGGGCATGGTGTCTCCCAATGTTGTTTTTCAGCAACAAACTATTTTGCACTTCTTTGCAATTTAACTGGCATAACGATTCTGGCGACGCTAGAGTGTTGTTCAGACGCAATAGGGTTTTTCGGGAAGTAGAGCAGACCAATCCGCTAAAGCGCAGTTCACAGCGCGGCAACATAAGGCATGGGGAATTGAAGCCGGGCAAAGCCCGGCTTTTTGTTGTTCGGTGCGCTGCAAACGCTCATTGCGGAACCCGATCCCAGACGCGCGACATCGAGAATCCGTTCATGCGCCCCGACTTGATCAACACGAGTTGGACGAGTCGCGCGCCGTCCGTCGACAAATCGAAATGCTCCTCGAATTTCGGCCGCTCGTCGTCGGGCTCGACCTCGACGACGAGGCTCGAACCCGACCAGCCGCAGACTTCCCGTCCGCCGTCGCGATTGTGCTTGACCTTGGACGGGACCGTGGGCTGGAAGACCCGGTTGTCGCCATCGGACGTAAACGCCGCGACACCTGCCAATTGCTTGATCCTCAAATCCTTGCCGGGCCAATGGAGGATTTCTCCGACGGCGGTCAGCTGCGTGGTCGCGCCCGATAGGTCGCCGCCAAAACCACCGCCCGCACCGCCCCCGCTCGCGCCGCCCGAGCCACCCCTACGCCCGCCGCGACCGCCTCCGCCGGAACCGGCGCCCGTGACGCCCGGTCCCACGGCAATCGCCGCGGACAATCGTTGCGGATCGTCGCTATCGGCCATGTTGAGCTGCCAATGCCCGCTCAAATCGACGCCCGCGGGCGGCGAAGTCGCAAGCCGCGCGGCGGCACAGGCGGCCAGCAAGACGGTGACCAGCAGGATCGCAGCGCGCATCGACACTCCCTACACTCAACAGCTGGGCGTCAGTTTATATGGGACCGAGCGGCGAGAGTACGGGTCCGCTCGGGCCCGGCGCCCCACAGACGCCCCGGCCGGGTCCGCGTGAGCCAGGATTTTCGCCTGCGCGGCGAATGAGGCGGACGCGTCGGCCGGCACCGCATGCCAATGCGCCGCCGCGGCATGCTGCCGAGCCATTCACGCTTTGCGTTCGGCGGCACGCGCGGCGGGCAACCCGATTACAATACGCGTCCCGCGAAGCCAAGGTGCAAGGTGCATGTATCGGTACGATTCTATCGACAAGACACTCGTCGACGAGCGCGTCGCCCAGTTTCGCGATCAGACGCAGCGGTTTCTCACGGGCCAGTTGTCCGAAGAGGAGTTCCGGCACCTGCGGCTGCGCAACGGCCTCTACATTCAGCGCCACGCACCGATGCTGCGCGTCGCGATCCCTTACGGACTGCTGTCCTCGGGTCAGCTGCGCATGCTCGGCGGCATCGCGCGTCGCTACGACCGCGGCTACGGCCACCTGACGACACGACAAAACATCCAGTTCAACTGGCCGAAGCTCGAGGACGTGCCGGACATCCTCGCAGACTTGGCGACGGTCGAAATGCATGCGATTCAGACCAGCGGCAACTGCATCCGCAATACGACCTCGGACCATCTGGCGGGCGTCACTCCGGAGGAACTCGAGGATCCGCGACCTTGGTGCGAAATCATCCGGCAATGGTCGACGTTCCATCCGGAGTTCACCTACTTGCCGCGCAAGTTCAAGATCGCCGTGACGGGGGCGCCGCAGGATCGCGCTGCCTCGATGGTACACGACGTCGGCGTGCACATCGTGCGGGGCGCGAGCGGCGAACTCGGATTCGAGATCATCGCCGGCGGCGGCCTCGGCCGTACGCCCATCATCGGCCAGGTCGTCCGGGAGTTCCTGCCGCGTGATCACCTGCTGTCCTATCTCGAGGCGATTCTGCGCGTCTACAATCTCGAGGGCCGGCGCGACAATCTGACCAAGGCGCGCATCAAGATCCTGGTCAGGAGTTTGGGCATCGAAGAGTTCCGCCGCCGCGTCGAGGCCGAGTGGGCGCAGATCAAAGAGAGCTCCCTGCGCCTGGGCGAGGCCGAGATCGCTCGTGTATCGGGTTTTTTCGCACCGCCCGCCTACCGCGTACTCGGGGACGAGGATCCGGAGGTCGGCCGCGAGACCGCGTTCCGCGCCTGGTACCGGCACAACACGCATGCCCACAAGATCTCCGGTTATCGCGCGGTGTTCGTTTCGCTCAAGAAACCGGATGTCGCGCCCGGCGACGTGACCGATGCCCAGATGGAACTCATCGCCGATCTGGCGGACCGCTTCGCCTTCGGCGAGATCCGTGTGACCCATACGCAGAATTTCGTGTTCGCCGACGTCGAGCAGGCGGCCTGCTACGAACTGTGGCGCGCGCTCGCAGCGGCGGGCCTCGCGACGCCGAACATCGGCACGCTCACCGACATGATCTGCTGCCCCGGACTCGACTTCTGCAGCCTGGCGAATGCCGGCTCGATCGACGTCGCCAAGCGCATCAACGAGCGCTTCGACGACTACGACTACCTCTACGATCTCGGCGAACTCGACGTCAAAATGTCGGGCTGCATGAATGCTTGCGGCCATCATCACGTCGGTCACATCGGCATACTCGGCGTCGACAAGGGCGGCGAGGAGTGGTACCAGATCACGATCGGCGGTGCGGCGGGCAAGGACGCCGCCTTGGGTTCGGTGATCGGTCCTTCCGTCGCGAAGGCCGAGGTCGCCGAGACCATCGCGCGCTTGCTCGCCGTCTACGTAGAACGCCGCGAGCCGGAGGAGCGCTTCGTGGATACCGTTCACCGCATCGGCGTCAAGCCGTTCAAGGAGAGAGTCTATGCTGCGCCGGCTGCTGCTTGATCGTGCGATCGTCGTCGACGAGTGGCGCTATCTCGAGGAGGGTGCCGATGCCGCGGCGCTCGGGGATGCCGCGGCGCTCGGGGGTCCCCCGGCGCTCGAGGATGCCGGACTCGCGCCGGGCACGGCCGGGGGTCGCTGGATCCTCCCTTACGAGCGCTGGCTCGCGGCGCGCGCGGCATGGCGCCTGCCGCCTCGCGCCACCGGCGTGCTGCTCGAGCCCACCCACGCGATCGAGAGGATCGGACCCGCTCTGGCCAATTTTTCGCTGATCGCCGTGCGCTTTCCCAGCCCGAGCGATGGACGTGGCTACACACAGGGGCGGCTCCTGCGCGAACGCTGGGGATTCACGGGTGAGTTGCGAGCCGTCGACTACGTGCGCCACGATCAGTTGTTCTTTCTCGCGCGCTGCGGCTTCAATGCGTTCGAATTGCCGGAACACGAGTTCCCCGGCGCGCTCGCGGCGCTCGGCACGTTCACGGCGGAGTATCAGGCATCGAACGACGCGGGTCTCGCGATGCCGCTTCGGCACCGGTAAAAGGGGCGGCCCGGAGTACGGGCCGCCCGAAGGCTTCAGGCGAGTGTCGCCCTGCGCATGCTAGGGTTTCAAGACCTTCAGGCTTTCTGCGAAATTCGCGATATCGAGCGTGCCGATGCCCACGCCCTGGTTGTAGCCCTTGCGGCCGTAATAGAAGTCGTTGTTGCCGTCGAGAATCGCGTTGAACGGAGCCGTCTTGCCCGAATAAGGCGCCTTACCCTTGAGCAGGTCGTAGAGCAAGGGATTCAAGAAGCCGATGCGGCCGTGCACGTACGGTCCCAACAGGGCGACGACGCCGTTCAACTGCGGACCGACGAAGCTCGTGCCGCCATAGAACGTGTCGATCCCGAAGCCACCGCTGTCCGACGTGTAGTAGATCTCGTAACCGGTGTCGGGGTCGGCGTTCGCGGAAATGTCCGGAACGTTGCGGCCGACGTAGTAGGCCGGAATTGCGAAGACCGTCTGAAACGGAAGCACGTCTTCGTCGATCAGCGCTTGATCGGGCTCGGTTCTCTTCAGTCCCGGCACGCCCTTTTGATACGAGGGCACGGGGAATTCGAAGCTGACGCCGCCGCCGCCGCCGACCGGGAAAATGCCGCAGCCGATCGGCGTGTAGCCGAGGTCGTTGCAGAGGGTCTGCAGGTAATCCCAGGACCAGATGCGCTCGTTCGGAATCGTGAGGGTGTATCCGCCGTTGAAGAACTGTTCTCCGGGAAGGGTGGTGCCTCCGGCGGACGTGATATACGGATCGCTGCCGGGATAATCGACGCTGAGCGCCGTCGTATAGTCGGGCGGCAGATAGGGAACGCCGTTCGAGTCCGCACCCCGGTTCACGTCGTAGGCACCGGCATCGCCGGCCGCGGCGAACAGACTCTGGCCCTGGATCGCCGCCTGCAGGAACACGGCGTCGAACGCTTTCAGGGAACTCACCGTCGTATGCGTGTACGGGTCGGTGACCGGGCCGTTGTCGAGGTCGTCAAACCACTCCCAGGATCCCCAACTCGTGGAGATCGACTGTGCCACGTTGCTCTCGACGGCCGACACGAAGGCGTCCAGGAAAGCTTGATCCGTGTTCGGCGCCTGGTACACGATGACCTTGGCCGCCGGGGCGATGCCCCCCGACTGTTCGACATCGAGCGACGTTTCGATGGATCCCGAGACGTCGCTGGGAGCGCCCGGTCCGCCATCGATGTCCACGATGCGGATGCGGTTGGTCGCCACCTTGAGGCCGACCGCGGACCAGTAGGCATAGGCATCGCTGGGAGTGAACGCTGCGAGCGTCACGATCGCGAGCGTGCGGCCGGCGCCGTTCAAGCCTTTCGCAATCAGCGGATCCGCGTTGTAATACTGCGTGAAGTCCGCGACCGTCAGGGCGCCCGGGGCGTTCACGAGCGTGCCCTTGCCGGTGGCGGGTTTGACGGACTTCGTCCTGATCTCGACCGGCGCCGGTTTGTGCAAATAGTGCGGCACGAATTTCGGCCGCGTCGAGAGTCCGACGACGTTGTCGACGGCGGCGGTGAGTTCCGCCGGTATGGAGGCGGCACTCGTCGGCGCGTGATAGCGGAACGCCGGTATGCTCCCGTGAGCCGGAACCTCGTAGACATGCAGATTGACCCGAAACGCGCGCTCGAGGCTCGGGATGGAGCCGCTGACGTGCAGGGTCGTTGCGCCCGTACGTTCGGCCGCGAGCCCATACGCCTTCAACGTCGCGATGACTTCAGCGACTGCCGCATCGGACTGCGCAAAGCGCGCCTGGTACTGCTCGGGAGTCAGAAATTGATGAAAATTTGCGCTCGTCGCGTCGTAAAGGGACTCGAGAAAGGCTTCGGCACCGGCCCGATCCTTGAGTTTCAAGGACAGCGTCAGCGCCGCCGAAGACTCCACGGTGGCCGCGGCACCCAAGTCTGCGGCGGCCGGTGTGTCCTTTGTCGGAAACGGTGCGGCGACGGCCGATGACCCGGAGGTCGCCGAGGCCGCGAGGGCGGCTCCAACCGAAACGAGTCCGATCAGGCGCCGCCGGAGCGCCTGTGATCGAGATTGGGGGTGCATAGAGGGTCCTTAGAGTTCTGGTGAGCGAGAGTTCTGGGGAGCGAGACGGCGCGCCGTCGGTGCAGGGCGGCCACAGGGGAGACATGAATGGGTGAAATGGTGAAACCCGACTCAATCTAAAGCGCGGCGCACGGCCGCGTCAAGGCATCGCAACGACGCATCAGCAACCGGCGGGCGCTCTGTGGTCGCGCTCCGGAAAATGGCACCCCTGCCGCCGCGTGCACACGTGAGCCTCACTCGAAGTGCTTGGAGTCCTCGAGGATCTTCTCCAACGCGGGTCCGAAGAACGCCTGCGGTTCCGACGGTGTCATGCCCTCGCTGCGCTCCCGCTCCGCAATTGCGGCTTTGGCCTTCGCGAAGGCGTCGCGCAAGGTCTTGGCCTTCGGCAGCGCGTCGCGATAGAAGGCCTCGCCAAAATAGGTAAGATCCCGGTCGTTGGAGCAACCGAAGGAAGTGCGATCGGCGGCGGCGGCCGTGATCACGATGGTCTCGGGACCGCGCAGCGGCTCGACGAAGGCGCCGGAGTAGCAGGCGGATACGATGACGACGCGCCACTTGATGCCGGACTCGCGCAAGCTGGCGGCGAGGTCTTCGGGAGTCAACTCGTCGAGCGGCAAATCCGCGTCTTCGACCGCGATGCTGCCGTCTTCGGCGCCGTGCGAGGAGATCGCGAGGAACAACACGTCGCGGTCGAGACGCATGCGCGCGGCGATGCCGCGCAGCGCATAGCGCAAGCCCGACACGCTGGCGAGCGGCGCCGCGTCGAAGTTCCGCTCATCGTTGACGAGCTCGAGTCGACGCTCGCCCGCGCCAAAGCGCGCGCCGATGACGCGACCGGCCAAACCGATTTCGCCGGCGAATTCCGGCTCCGCACCGACGCCCGCGAACCCCAGGAAAAAGGCGGCGGGCTGCGTGCCGGTACCGGGGCGCAGGCCGGCGAGCGCCGCGTCGATGCGCGCCGGCTGCTCGAACAGCAGCGCTTCGCCGTCGACGTGCGGCGTCTCGGCCGCGCCGGATACTGGGGCAGCGGATGCGTCGGGCGCGGTCGACCCAGCGTCGGCGCTGGTCCACACGTCGGGAATCGCATCGAGCGCATCGCTCGCCCACACGAAGCCGCCGACGAAGACGCAGGCGAGCGCCGCCGCGCCGACCTGGGACCGTCCGACGAGGGCGCGCAAACCGCGCCCGGTATACGAAGCGGCGTAGAGTGCGAGCATGGCGCGGTCCGCCCAGATCCAGCGGTCAGCCAGCGTCGCCGCGGCAAGGCTCGCGAGCAGCAGCAAGGGCGGCACGAGTCCGAGAACGAGCGCGCTCACGGCCGTGAACGCGGGCACGGGCCGGGTCAGGCTGCGCAGCAGCGCCGCAAGGGCGAGCACGGCCAGCCCGTACCAGGCGAGCAGCACGACACCCTCGAGCTGGAACTCGGGATGGGGCTGTATCTGCCAGTGATCGATCCCGACCCAGAGGGCGACGCTCGCCGCCGCGAGCGTCCAGCTCACGCGTGGCGAGGGCTCGGGACGAAGGCGCGCGACCGCGCGTAGACTCCACAGACGCGGCAGAGCCGAAAACCACTCCGAGACTGGTTCCGCAGGGGCCGGCGCGGCGGGTTCGGCAAACGGCGGCGCCGGTTCGATCTCGGTCATGGCTGCGCGCGATCATAACAGTTCGAGGAAATGCATGATCACTCACACCGGCGGCTGCCACTGCGGCCGCGTTCGCTTTGAAGTACTCGCGCCGCCGCGGCTCGAGGTGCTCGAATGCAATTGTTCGATTAGCGAGTACCCGGAAGGGCACGGCAACTTCGACTCCTGAAGCGCGAGGCCGCAGGAAGCGGGGCGCATCGAGGTGTGTTGCCGCGGTGGCGGCGAGGGCGCCGTCACGTCGTCGGCAGCGGATAGATCTGCCAGCGCCGCAGTCGCAGGTTGACCGTTTCGCCGACGACGAAGCCCAGCGTTGCATGGCGCTCGAGGCTCAGTTCGGCCTCGAGCGGATCCGTCGGCGCCCGGCCCTCGGCGGCGAGTTCGAGACGCACGATCGGGCCGATCACCCGCACGGCGAGCACCTTCGCGGGCCAGCCGCCCGCTTCCCGGCTCACGTCGATCTCATGCGGCCGGATCAGCGCGACTTGCTGACCCTGAGCGTCGGCGAGTGGCACGTCGATCTCGAACGGTCCGAGGCAGACCCGCTCGCCGCGCAGCGTCACGGCCAGTTCATTGACCTGGCCCAAGAAGCGATAAACGAAATCAGAGGTCGGCGTTTCGTAGACCTCGCCCGGCGCGCCGGATTGCTCGATGCGGCCGCGATTCAAGACCACGATCGAATCGGCGAGCTCGATCGCCTCCTGCTGATCGTGGGTTACGAAGACGCTCGTGAAATTCAGCTCCTCGTGCAGGCGCCGCAACCAGCGTCGCAACTCGTGCCGGACCTGGGCATCGAGCGCGCCGAACGGCTCGTCGAGCAGCAGCAGTTCGGGATCGACCGCGAGCGCGCGGGCGAGCGCGACGCGTTGGCGCTGGCCGCCGGACAGCTGAGCCGGAAAGCGTGCGCCGGCCCAGCCAAGTTGCACGAGTTCGAGCAGCGCGTCGACTTTCCGCGCAATCGCCGCGGCGGTCGGCCGCTCACGGCGCGGTTTGACCTTGAGTCCGAAGGCGACGTTCTCGAAAACGGTCATATGCCGGAACAAGGCGTAATGCTGAAAGACGAATCCCACTTTGCGGTCACGGATCGGCCAGCGCGTGGCGTCGCGTCCGTCGAGCAGGACCTCACCGCGATCCGGCGTTTCGAGACCGGCGATGATGCGGAGCACCGTGGTCTTGCCGCAACCCGAGGGACCCACGAGGGCGAGCATCGCGCCGGTCGGCACGGTCAAGTCGATGTTCTCGACGGCGGCATAGGCGCCGTAGCGTTTGGACACGCCCCGCAAGACGATGCTCATGCTTGGCCCCGGCGGGTGCGATCGGGCGCTCGCAGCGCGTGGCGGCCGAGTTGAGGTTCGCGCCACTCGAGCATGCTCTTGGCGGCGAGCGTTGCGAGCGCCAGGAGCGCGAGCAGCGATGCGACCGCGAAGGCCGCGGCGATATTGTATTCGTTGTAGAGGATCTCGACGTGCAGGGGCATCGTGTTGGTCAGGCCGCGAATGTGCCCCGACACCACGGACACGGCGCCGAATTCGCCCATCGCGCGGGCGTTGCACAGCAGCACTCCGTACAGCAGCCCCCAGCGGATATCGGGAAGAGTGATGCGCCAGAACGTTTGCCACCCGCTCGCGCCGAGCGACAGCGCCGTCTCCTCGGCATCCTTGCCCTGCGCCTGCATGACCGGAACGAGCTCGCGCGCGACGAAGGGAAAGGTCACGAAAATCGTCGCGAGCACGATGCCGGGAACCGCGAACACGATGCGGATCGCGTGGGCTTGGAGGAACGCGCCGAACCAGCCGGAACTGCCGAACAGGAGGATGAAGATGAGGCCCGCAATCACGGGCGATACCGCAAACGGCAGATCGATGAGGGTCAGGAGAGCGCTCTTGCCGCGGAACTCGAACTTGGCGATGGTCCAGGCGGCGGCCACGCCGAACACCACGTTGAGCGGAACGGCAATCGCGACGACGGTGAGCGTGAGACGTACGGCCGACAGCGCCAGGGGATCGGTGATCGCAGCGGCATAGGCGGCGACGCCCTTCGAGAGCGCGGCGGAGAAGACCACGAGCAGCGGCATCACCAGAAACACGCCGAGGAACAGGAGTGCGGCTGCGATCAACAGCCGCCTTCCTGCTGACCCGTGCTTGGGCCGCGCGGCCTCACGCCCGGTCACCGCGCCCCCCTCACCGCGTCCCCGGTCGCGAGAGAGCCCGATTCTGCAGCGCGTTGATCGCCAGCATCAAGGCGAAAGAGATCACGAGCATGACGACGGCGATCGCGGTCGCGCCCGCGTAGTCGTACTGCTCGAGCTTCGTGACGATCAGCAGCGGGGCGATTTCCGACTTCATCGGCCGGTTACCCGCGATGAAGATCACCGAGCCGTACTCGCCGACGCCGCGCGCGAATGCCAGTGCAAATCCCGTGAGCAACGCCGGCCAGAGCGCCGGTAGTACCACGCGCGCGAAGCCTTGCCAGGCCGACGCACCCAAGGTCGCGGCGGCCTCTTCGACTTCCGGGTCGAGTTCCTCGAGCACGGGCTGCAGCGTGCGCACGACGAACGGCAGGCCGATGAAGAGCAGCGCGATGACGATGCCGAGCGGCGTATAAGCGACCTTGATGTGCAGCGGCAGGAGCCAGCGTCCGAACCAGCCCTTCGGCGCATAGAGCGTGGAGAGCGCGATGCCGGCGACGGCCGTCGGCAGCGCGAACGGCAGATCCACGACGGCGTCGATGAGCCGCTTGAACGGGAATTCGTAGCGCGCCAGCACCCAGGCGACGAGCAGGCCGAAAGGCAGATTGATCGCCGCCGCGATCAGGGCGGCGCCGAAGGACAGGCCGAGCGCCGCCTCGACGCGCGGGGTCGTCACGACCGTCCAGAAATGCCCCGCGCCGAGGTCGAAGCTGCGAATGAAGGTCGCCGACAGCGGAATCAGCACGATCAGCGAGAGGTACAGCATCGTGTAGCCGAGCCCCAGCCCGAAGCCGGGAATGACCCGCCGCGCCCGGACTCGATGCTCTTGCGGGCCCGCGGCCGGCGTCGTCATGGTGATCCTCCAGACGACGGGCGTCCGATTTACTGGCCGTAGATTCTATCGAATGTACCGTGGTCCGCGAAATGCGTCGCCTGAGCCCGCGCCCACCCGCCGAAGACGGCATCGATGGTCACGAGCGGAATGACTGGGAATTGCTTCGCGTACCTCGCGGCGACGGCCGGATCGCGCGGTCGGTAAAAGTGCTTCGCGGCGATGTCCTGGGCCTCTGGAGAGTACAGGTACTTGAGATACTCCTCGGCGACGGCACGCGTGCCACGCTCGTCGACGATCTTGTCGACGATGCTCACGGGCGGCTCGGCGAGAATGCTCAAGGAGGGTGCCACGATTTCGAATTTGTCGGGACCCAGATCCTTCAACGCCAGAAACGCCTCGTTCTCCCAGGCAAGCAGCACGTCGCCGGTTTCCTTCTCGACGAAGGTGATGGTCGCGCCGCGCGAGCCCGAGTCGAGCACGGGTACGTGCTCGTAGAGCTTCTTCACATAGGATTCCGCGCTCGCCTCGTTGCCGCCCGGCTGTTTGAGCGCCCAGGCCCAGGCCGCGAGATAATTCCAGCGGGCTCCGCCCGAAGTCTTGGGGTTGGCCGTGATGACCTCGACGCCCGGGCGAATCAGGTCGCCCCAATCCTTCACGTGCTTGGGATTGCCTTTGCGCACGAGGAACACCACCGTCGAAGTGTAGGGGGAGCTGTTGTCGGGCAATCGCTTTTGCCAATCGGCCGGGACGAGCGCCGCCTTCGTATGGAGGGCATCGATGTCGTAGGCGAGCGCGAGCGTCACCACGTCGGCGCGCAGCCCGTCGATGACGGCGCGCGCCTGCGCCCCGGAACCGCCGTGGCTCTGGTTGATCGTGACCGTATCGCCCGACTTCGACTTCCAATGCAGCGCAAACGCTTTGTTGTAGTCCTCGTACAACTCCCGCGTCGGATCGTAGGACACATTGAGAAGCGTCACGGCCGCGGCGTGCGCGAGAGGTCCCGCAACGCTCCCGCAGAGGATGACGCCCGCGATGAGGAGCGCCCGTCGGGACGCGCGCAGGGGCGCCCGCAGGGGCGCGATGGATAGCTGGATCATGAGTTGCCTCGGTTCGAAATTCAGGCGAGCCGCAGGCTCGCTGCGATCAAGAGCAGGATCAAGACGATCGCGAAGATCGCATAACTGCGGCCGTCGCGCTCGCCGGCGGCCGCGCCGCGCACCCCATCGCCTTCAGACCGGGCCATTCCAATCCTCGCCTCACCGCAGCGAATGCGGCGCCGAGAGGCTAGCCTCTCCGGGGGCCGGGCGCGAACTAACTTCCCGTTCTGTGCATATGCGATCGGGATATATGCGCCAGCCCCGGGTCGCATCGGCGCATCGCGCCATGGCCGCCACGGGGCCGTCTGGTCAGGCGATGTCGCGCGCCGGGATGAGCAGGTCCGCAAGGATCTTGTCGACCTCTTCCTGGGTTTCCAACTTCTCGGTCTCCCGGACGAGTTTGCGCGGTAGATGCGGCGCGAGCAGTTCGATGAACTCGTACATATAGGCCCGCAGCAGCGCGCTGCGGCGGAAACCGATCCAGGTCGTGTGGCCTTCGAACAGGTGGGCGGCGTCGAGCACGACGAGGTCGGCATCACTCGCGGGGTCGATTGCGACACTCGCGAGTATCCCGACGCCGAGTCCGATGCGCACATAGGTCTTGATCACATCCGCGTCGCGCGCGGTCAAAGCGACGTCGAGCGAGAGTCCCGCGGTTTCGAACAGGGCCGGCAGCGAGGATCGCCCGGAAAAACTGAACACGTAGGTCACGATCGGGTGTTCGGCGAGCTTCTTGAGCGTGAGCTTGCCGCCCGCCGCGAGCGGATGGCCGCGCGGCACGACGACCGCACGATGCCAGCGATACACGGGCAGGCGCACGAGGTGGGGGAAAAGTTCCTCGGAGCCCGTCGCGATCGCGAAATCGACCCGATCCCGCGCCACGAGTTCGGCGATCTGCTCGGACGTGCCCTGATGCAAATGCAGCCGGACTTTCGGATACTTGAGCCGAAACGCGCGAATCACCTGGGGCAGCACGTAGCGGGCCTGGGTGTGCGTGGTCGCGATCGACAGCGTGCCACCGTCCGCCTTGCGCAGCTCCGCCGACGTACGGCGGATGTTCTGCATCTCGCGCAGGATGCTGGTCGCGCGCGCGATGATCTCCTCGCCCGCGGCCGTCGTGCGCGTGAGCGCCCGGCCTTCGCGTTCGAACAGCTGAAAGCCGAGCTCCTCCTCGAGCAGCTTCAGCTGCCGGCTGACGCCGGGCTGGGAGGTGTGCAATTGCCGCGCGGCCGCGGTGATGTTCAGCCCATTTTCGTGGACCGCGACGAGATAGCGCAGTTGTTGAAACTTCATCCCGGGACGCTCGATTCGAAGGTTTTCAGTTTGCCAAGCACCGACCGCCTAGTATCCACCGTGCCTGCGGGCCGAGGCTATTACCTTTTGGCATGTTCTCATACACTATCGTTCGCCCGCGTACCCCCGCGATAGCCTTATAGTTTGGAGTCTCGTGTCCGTTCTTCCCCAAGTTCCCGATCTTCCCCATGCGCTTGCGAGTCTGGCCGACCGCAGCACCCAGCTGCTGCGTAGCGCCGTCGCACAGTACGAGAATGTCTGCTACGCCAACAGTTTAGGCCTGGAATCGATGGTCCTGACGGACTTGATCTGGGGCGCCGTCCCCGAGATCGAGATCTTTACCGTCGACACGGGGCGGCTGTTTCCCGAAACCTACGAGCTCATCGATCGCGTACAGCAGCACTATGGCCGCGTGATGCGCGTCTTCTACCCGCAGTCGGCGCCCCTCGAGCAGTGGGTTGGGGAACACGGCATCAATGGCTTTCGCGACGGCTTGGACCAGCGGCGCGCCTGCTGCGGGATCCGCAAAGTGGAACCGTTCCGCCGGGCGATCGCCCGATATGCAGCCTGGGTCACCGGGATCCGGCGCGACCAATCGGCGAGCCGCGCGCTCGCCGCGCCCGTGGAGTGGGACGGCGAGTATGGTCTGCATAAAGTGAGCCCGCTGCTCGATTGGACCGAGGCCGACATCCGCGACTACCTGCGCGTGCGGCGCTTGCCCTATAACCCTTTGCACGACGCGGGGTATCCCAGCATCGGCTGCGCGCCATGCACGCGCGCCATCGAGCGCGGCGAGGATGAGCGCGCCGGGCGCTGGTGGTGGGAACGTGCGGATTCACGCGAATGCGGGCTGCATCCGCGCCGCAAGATCGCCGCTGTGAGTGCGGCGCCGCGGCTCAAGAACTGAGGTCGGCGCACTCCCTTGGAATATTTCCCGGTATTTTTCGATCTCTCCGGACTACGCGTGCTCGTCGTCGGCGGGGGTGAGGTCGCGCTGCGTAAGATCACGCTGCTGGAGCGCACGGGCGCCCAGATCACGGTCGTGGCACCGGAGGTCGCGGCCGAGGTCTTGGAGCGTGCCGCCGCAGGCAAGCTGCGTCTGATCCGGCGCGAGTTCGTACCCGAAGATTTGCCCGGCGTGCGGCTGGCGATCGTCGCGACGTCGCGGCGTGCCGTGAACCGCTGGATCGCGACCTTGTGCGAGGCGCAGGCGATCCCCGTCAATGTCGTCGACGACAAGCGGGCTTCGCGCTTCATCGTGCCGGCGATCATCGATCGGGATCCGGTCCTCGTCGCCATCTCGACGGCCGGCACGGCACCGGTGCTGGCGCGGCGCCTGCGCGAGCGGCTCGAGGCCCTGATACCGCAGCGCATCGGTGCACTGGCGGCGTGGCTGCGCGAGCTGCGCCCCGGCGCCGCCGTGCGCCTGCGCGATACGGCGGAACGGCGGCGCTTTTTCGAGACCCTCGTCGACGGTCCGGCGGCACGGCGCTTCATCGCCGGCGATCGCGGCGGCGCGGAGCGCATCGCGCAGCGCCTGCTCGCCGCGACCGCCGCGGCGGCGCCGGTCTGCGGCGAGGTGACGCTGGTGGGTGCGGGGCCCGGCGACCCGGAGCTGGTCACGCTCAAGGGCCTGCGCGCCCTGCAGGATGCCGACATCATCTTTCACGACCGCCTCGTGCCGCAGGCCGTGCTCGATCTCGCACGGCGCGACGCAACGCGCATCTCGGTCGGCAAGACGGCGGGCGGCGCCGGCACGAGCCAAGACACGATCAACGGCCTCTTGATCGCGCACGCGCGCGAGGGCAAGCGTGTCGTGCGCTTGAAGGGCGGCGATCCTTTCATGTTCGGACGCGGCGGCGAAGAACTCGAAGCGCTCGCGGCGGCCGGCATCGCGTTCTCGGTGGTCCCGGGCGTCACGGCCGCAGCGGGTGTCGCAGCCTATGCGGGCATACCGCTGACGCACCGCGATCACGCGCATAGCGTGAGTTTCGTGACGGGCCATGCCGACAAAAACGGGGTCGAGCCCGACTGGCGTTCGCTCGCGGGGCCCGCGCAGACCATCGTGTTCTACATGGGACTCGCCCGCGCGGCGCACATCGCCGAACGACTCGTCGCGCACGGCGCGCCCGGCACGCGGCCTGCCGCGATCGTCGCCCGCGGCACGGCACCGGAGCAGCGCGTGCACACGACGACGCTCGGGGCGCTCGCCGCGACCGGGCCGGATCCGGATGTCGATTCGCCGGCGCTGCTCATCGTCGGGGACGTCGTCACGCTGCAGCCCGCGCTCGCGTGGTTCGAGACGCCGATCGGCGAGGAACTTACGCGACGGGCTTAGGGCTTAGAGCCAACGGCTTCGGTGAAGCCGCGCTCAGCAATCCACGCCTTGTTGAACAGTCTCGACTGATACTTGGCGCCGCCGTCGCACAAGATCGTCGCAATCGTGTGGCCGGGCCCCAATTGTTTCGCGACGCGCACCGCGCCTGCGACGTTGATGCCGGACGTGCTGCCGAGCAGCAGGCCCTCCTCGCGGAGCAGCCGGTAGACGAAGTGCATGGTCTCCGCATCCGTGATCCGCATCGCATCGTCGATGGGCGCACCGGCAAGATTGGCCGTCACGCGTCCGGTGCCGATGCCCTCCGTGATCGAGGAGCCGCCGTCCGACTTCAGCTCACCGTCCTTGATGAAGTGATACAGCGAACTGCCCGGCGGATCGAGGAGCACGATGCGCACCGCGCTCGACTTGGACTTCAGGTACCGCGCGACGCCCGCGAGCGTGCCCCCCGTGCCGGTCGCCGCACAAAAGGCGTCGATCTTGCCGTCCGTGTCCGCCCAGATCTCCGGACCCGTGGACTCGAAATGCGCAGCGCGATTCGCCGTGTTGTCGAATTGATTCGCCCAGACCGCGTCCGGAATCCCGCCGGCGACGCGCTCGGCGACTTTCTGATACTGGTTCGGATTGCTGTAGGGTACGGCAGGCACCTTGCGCAGCTCGGCACCCAGGGCTTCGATGATCTGGTATTTCTCGGCAGACTGGTTGTCGGGCATCACGATCACGCACCGGTATCCGCGCGCATTGCACACGTGCGCGATGCCGATCCCGGTGTTGCCGGCCGTACCCTCGACGACCGTGCCGCCCGGTTTCAAGAGCCCGCGGCGCTCGGCATCGAGCACGATCCACTTCGCCGCGCGGTCCTTGACCGAACCGCCCGGATTCATGAACTCCGCCTTGCCGAGTATCTCGCAGCCCGTCTCCTCGCTCAGTCGACGCAGGCGAATCAAAGGGGTGTTGCCGACGGCGCCCACGAAACCTTCGCGCATGCTCATCTCGAACCCTCTCAAATCGGAACTCCCGGTGACGGCTCCTACGTTAAGCGATCTTGAAATGCTGCGGGGGCATTTCTGAGCGGATCATGAGCAGCGCACCGTGCGGCGCGCGAATCGGCGCGTGCTGGGCGCCCGGTCGCGCCACGTGCATGTCGCCTTGCGACAGGCGGTAGTCGCCGATGAGCACCTCGCCCTCGAGGATCAGGCACTCTTCCTCCTGGGTATGGCGGTGCGCGACGACGACCGAACCCGGTGCCATGCGAATCAGCACGGTTTGGTCGTTGCGTTCCCGGTCCATGCGCAGCACCTTGACCTCGACGCCCGGTCCGACCGTCACCCAGCGCATCTCGGTCGCACGAATGGTGAAGGTGAGCGGCGGTGCATCGGCTTGAATGCGCGCCATGATGCTTGCGCGCATGCGCTCTCGATCGGTCGCAGCGAGTTCCGCGGGCGCGATGGCCGCGCTCAATTCCGCGGTCAGGGCGGCGTCGAACACCGGCTTGGTGGTCAAGACTTTTCCGACAGCGCGGATTGGAGGGCGCCCAAGGCCCTGCGCACATGGGATTTGACCGTGCCCAGGGGCATGCCTACGGCCTGGGCGATTTCCTCATGCGTCATGTCTTGAAAGAAGGCCAGACCCAGCAGATGACGGCGCTGGGGCGTCAGACCGGCGAGGGCCCGGTGCACGGCGCTGCCTTGCTGAAACAAAGCGAGAAGCTCGTCGGGACCCCGGGCCTCGCCGCTCAAGGACTCGTAGAGCGCGCGGTTGTCCGCGTCGTCGAGGGACACGTGATTGCGCCGCTGACGCAGACGATCGATCGCCCGATTGCGGGCCATGATGGCGAGCCAGGCCATGACGCTGCCGCGACTCGCATCGAAGCTCGCCGCCTTTTGCCAAGCATGCGTATACACGTCGCAGACGACCTCTTCGGCGTCCTCCTTCGAGCGCAATACCGAGCGGACTATGGCAAATATCTGGCCCACGGTCTGCTCGTAGATGCTGGAAAGCGCCTGCTGGTCCCCCGCAACCATGGCCCGCACCAGGACGTCGAGCTCGCGCGCGGGAGCAAGGGCGCCGTGAGCGGCCATGATGGCCGGGGTAGCCAGGGAGACGTCGGCGTCGGATGCGCCAGGGTTCTGCATACCCGGAAGTTTCGTCGCATCGGCACAATCGGATTCATGGGTTTGCAACGGGGCGGGATGATCGTCTGGGTCGGACCGACTGCGCATGCAGATATTCGTTCTTTACGCGACGGTCGGCCGCTTGGATGCAAATCTTACGCAGCTCACACAGACGGTGTCGCCGAATCACGTTCCGGCACCCAAAAGTATCCCCGGACTGACCGGGGATCCGAGTGGAACAGGTGCTGGGTAAAAACCCTACACGTCCTGCGCGGTTGATGCGCGGCCCAAAAGGTGCCTGTACGCCCAACCTTGTTCGATCGTCACCGGCTGTTGCAAACAACAAACGCCGATGATTGGATTATGCCGACTGGATGATGAGCATACCACTTTACACTTATAAATCCAATGCTTAAGGATCGTTAGCGAACCGCTGTTATGTTTAACGCGAAGCAACATTTGTGACGGCAGTACAACAAAGTCGAACATTTCGAGCGGTTTTGCTTTTCGCGGCCTGTTTGGCACACTCCTCTGACCCAGATGGAGAAGGAATGCCATGAAGTATCTGCACACGATG
>Ga0302319_10007566_pt1 | contig 21365 bp, 14 predicted proteins | sample Bog_T0_2_FD_203319 | JGI IMG/M metagenome (GOLD analysis project Ga0302319, IMG submission 203319) | Peat permafrost microbial communities from Stordalen Mire near Abisko, Sweden - Bog_T0_2 | ecosystem: Environmental > Terrestrial > Soil > Wetlands > Peat | place: Sweden: Abisko, Stordalen Mire... | reverse complement strand
AGATCGCCGACGCCTACACCACCGGCTCGTCGCTCATGCCGCAGAAGAAAAATCCCGACATCGCCGAACTCGCGCGCGGCAAGACCGGCCGCGTCTTCGGCAACCTGATGTCGCTGCTCACGCTGCTGAAAGGTTTGCCAATGACCTACAACCGCGATTTACAGGAGGACAAGGAACGACTCTTCGACACCGCCGACACCGTGCGCGCCACGACGCGGCTCATGGCCGCGATGCTGAACAATACCAAGGTGAACAAACCGGTGTGCGCATGTGCCGCCGCCGACCCGGCGTTGCTGGCAACCGACCTGGCAGATTATCTCGTGCGCAAAGGCATGGCGTTCCGGCCGGCGCATCATGTGGTGGGCGCGGTGGTGGCGCTGGCGGAAAAAATTGGCAAGCCGCTAAACAAGCTGACGCTCGCGGAATTGCAAAATGTTAACCCGACATTCGGGCGCGACGCGCTGGGCGTGTTCAATCTGAAAACGGCGATAGCGAAACGAAACCTGACCGGCGCACCGGGAACGAAAGAAGTCGCAAAACAACTGGCGCGCTGGCGAGAACAATTGTCATGACTCTGCTGCAAGAAATTCAAGAAGCCTGCACAAATCAAAGCGTTGATATTTTAACTCTGCTTCGTAAGTGTCGTATTCTGGCCGCTCGTTTGAAGAATGATGAATTCAAGTTGTGGGTTCAACGTGAATTAGATGGTTATCCGAATGACGTTGCTATTCCTGAATACCGAATAACCGCAGCAAGATCGAAAGGACATTTTGCTGGATATGCTGGAAGTGGGATGCGGAACGTTGACATTCCCAATTCTAGTATTCCCGAAAGAGTTAGAAAAAACTTTGAAACAACAATTTTCAGAGAGGGTGTCGGTCCGTTACTAGATTTGATCAAATCAGGAGATTCGTCATTTCGCAAGCCGTGGCCGGCCGATTTAATTCCTTATGTCGGCCAAGACACCATAATCGGAGGTATGAACTTAATGCAGGCATGGGTTGAAGTTTCCAGAGGACAAGGGATAGAAGTCATCGAAACGGTTCGCAATCGAATCCTTAATTTTGTTTTGGAAATAGAGACAATGAACCCAGAAGCTGGAGAATCAACGCCATCAAACAATCCTCTTCCTAACAACCAGGTTACTCAAATATTCAACCATTACATTTCTGGCAATGTGGGAAACCTTTCTTCTGGCAGTAGCAATTTCCAGCAGACCGCAAACATGACAATAGTAAATGGCGATTTTGATTCACTTCGCAAAGAACTAAAAAAACTCGGTATTATTCCGAGCGACATTGACGAATTGGAAAGCGCCGTCAAATCTGATTCGCCGCCCAAGGATGGCAAGTTTGGTCAGCGAGTGAGCAGTTGGATTGGAAAGATGATTTCAAAATCTGCTCAAAGCGCGTGGAAGGTTACCACAAATGTTGCGGCAGATTTTTTGACGAAAGCTTTATGTGCTTATTACGGAATACCACCACAGGAATTTTGAATTCAAAGCTGGCGGCGCAAATTGAATTCTGAAAATTGGTCTGTCTAAAAATGCCAACGGCGTTAAATGATCTGCTCAAGGCGACGTCGCGCTCGTTTTATCTGACGTTGCGCGTGCTGCCCGCGCGCGTGCGCCCGCAGATCGGCCTCGCTTACCTGCTCGCGCGCACGACCGACACCATCGCCGACACCGAAATCATCCCGCTCACGCAAAGGATTGCGGCGCTGGAAAAATTGCGTGAACGGATTCTCGGCCAGAGTTCCGTCCCACTATATTTCGGCGAGCTAGCGCAGCCGCAGGGTTCGCCGGCGGAGAAATTATTGCTGGAACGGGTCGAGGACAGCCTGGCCGCATTGAAGGATTTTTCCGCCGAAGACCAGATATTAATCCGCGCCGTGCTGAACACCATCACGAGCGGGCAGGAACGGGATTTGCAGCGGTTCGCCGGCGCGTCTGCGGACAGAATTATCGCGCTGGAGACGGCGGCGGATCTGGACGATTACACGTATCGCGTGGCCGGCTGCGTGGGCGAATTCTGGACGAAGATCTGCCGCGCGCACCTGTTTCCGAAGGCGAGGCTGGACGAGGAGCAGTTGGTCATTGACGGCATTCGCTTCGGCAAGGGCCTGCAACTGGTGAACATCCTGCGCGACCTGCCGGCGGACTTGAAGACCGGCCGCTGCTATCTGCCGATGCAACGGCTGGATGCGGCGAAACTGTTCCCGGAGGTTTTATTTTCGCCCGCCAACGAGTTCAAATTCCTCCCGTTTTACCACGAATACCTCGACAAGGCGGAATCGCACCTGCGCGCGGGCTGGCATTACACGAACACGCTGCCGTTTGGACAGTTCCGCGTGCGCCTGGCCTGCGCGTGGCCGATCCTCATCGGCATGCGGACTATTGAGAAGCTGCGCGCGGCGAACACGATTGAATTGAGACAGCACATCAAAATTTCACACAGCGAAAGGAACCGGATCATTTGGCGTTCAATTCTGGCCTGTCCGCTGCCGTTCGCATGGCGGAAGCTGTGTCCCGCCAGCCGGAAAGCAGTTGCGTCGGGCGCAAACTTGGCGTAAAAAAGTGTCATGAAGATTTCCAAACTTTCGCCCGCAGTCGGCATTCTGACGCTTTGCGCGGGTTTTGTTTCCCTCCGGGCGCAGGACAATCCGGCGCAGGCCGCAGCGCGGGTGGCTTTGGAGGAAAAGATGCAAATGGCAGCACCACCCACCGCCGGAACAACAACCCCGCCGGTTCAAACGCCACAGGAAGTCCATATTCTGGTTGATTCGTCAGGCAGCGTGACCCAGGAGCCAGCCGTGTCCGTGCCGACAAATCAGATTGCCACGCCTCCGGCCGCCCCAACCATTGCTGTTCCGATGGCAACTCCGGGGACTCCAGACAACGAAGCCCAGGCCACAGCGCGTGAAGCGTTGCTGCAACAAATGAACCAGCCGCCAGCTGAAACCCCGGTGCCCGCAAAACCGGCCAGTGCGGCCACCGCAAATGATTCTGGAAAGCAAGCGGGCTACGCACCAATTGTCGCACCCGCCCTGCCCATATCCGCCTCCCAACAGCTCCGGCTTGGAACCTTGCTCAACCTTTACAAGGCCGACAAAATTACGCCCGCGGCTTATCAAAGACAGCGCGCGGAAATCCTGGCCGAACCTTGAGGCGGAAAATATTTTCCGCACCCGCCGGACTTTTTCCGGCGGGTTTTTCATTTCCCAACCTTGAACTTTGCCGGCCAAACCCTAAACTGAAGCTTTATGCACGATTTTCGTTACGCCGGTAAAAAATTGTTCTGCGAAGGCGTCGCCGTCGAGACGCTCGTTAAAAAATTTGGCACGCCGCTCTACGTCTATTCGCAGCGGACGCTGACGGATCATTTTCAAAAGCTGGACCGGGCGCTGGCACCGCTCGACCATCTGGTCTGCTTCGCGATGAAGTCGAATTCGAACCTTGCCGTACTGCGCACGCTGGCGGATCTCGGCAGCGGTTTCGACATCGTGAGCGGCGGCGAACTGAGGCGCGTTATCGTGGCGGGCGGCGACCCGCGCCTGTGCGTCTTCGCGGGCGTTGGCAAAACTGCGGCGGAAATCGAGTTCGCGCTGCGCGAGGGGATCTATGCATTCAACGTCGAGAGCGAACCGGAATTGCAGCGCATCAACACGATCGCCGCGCGGTTGAAAAAAATCGCCCCCGTGGCCGTGCGCGTGAACCCGAACATCGAGGCGCATACGCACGCCAAAATCACCACCGGCACCTACGAAAACAAGTTCGGCATCGCCTTCGAGCAGGTGGAAGGCGTCTATGCCCGCGCCGGCCAGCTGAAGAATCTGCGGCTGCGCGGCTTCCAGATGCACATCGGATCGCAGCTCACCACGGTGTCGCCCTTCGAGCAGGCCGTGCGCAAGGTGCGGCCGCTGGTGGCAAGGCTAAAGGCCAGACACGGCCTGGAATTTTTCAGCATCGGCGGCGGACTGGGCATTGTCTATGAGCAAGCACTCGCCAGCGGCACCGCGGACTGGTGGCATTCGGCGGCGGCGAAATACGTGCTCACGCCCGCGAAATATGCCGCGCGCCTGGTGCCGCTCCTCCGACCGCTCGGCCTGAAAATCCTGCTCGAACCCGGACGTTTCATCTCCGGGAACGCGGGCATTCTCGTCACGCGCGTCGAGTATGTGAAGCGCACCGGCAAAAAGAATTTCCTCATCGTGGATGCGGCGATGAACGACCTCATCCGGCCGGCGTTTTACGATGCGTATCATGAAATTGTTCCGCTCACCAAAAAGGGCGGGGCCAGAATTTCGTCCGATGTCGTCGGGCCGATCTGCGAATCCGGCGATTTTTTCTGCAAGGATCGTCCGCTGCCGAAACTGGGCGAGGGGGATGCCATCGCGCTGTTGAGCGCGGGCGCCTATGGTTCGGTCATGGGTTCAAATTACAATGCCCGTCCGCTGCCTGCCGAAGTCCTGGTGAACGGCAAAAAATTTACCGCCGTGCGCGAACGTCAGGCTGTGGAAAAAATCTGGGCGGATGAAAAAATCGCGCCGTGGCAAAAGTGAGGCAACGTCGAGCTTGGGGCTCGAATTGTTTCGGCCACAGTCCGGACGCTACAACTTCGCAATCTGCCCGCGCGTGACACCGAGCTGGTTCATCAGCTTTAACTCCCGCCAGAGCCGGGCGCCGTCAATCTCCCCGCGCAACAGCTGGCGATATTTCGCGATGGTGCGCTCGACGGTTTCCGGCGTTTCATCAAGGAATTCCACACGAAAATGCCGCACCCTCAGCTCAATCATCCGGGCGACGTATTCCGCGCCGGTCTGCGTCTGTGAATTGAACACTGTGTTGCGGCAGCCGGCGTCCGCCTTGAGCGCGTGCTCTGCGCCGACGCGGTCGCGCAGTTTGACGACATGGGTGTCGCAGGGCCGACCGCAGTTGGTATAATCCGTGCCACTAGACAGAAACGCGCAGAACACGCAGTGCTCCATGTGAAACATCGGCATGTGCTGATGAATCGTGATCTCAAACCATTCCGGCGGCGCGGCCTGCAGCAACGCCTCGAGCTGCAGGAAGTTCAGGTCGTAGGACGCCGTGACGCGCTCCAGGCCGGATTTGTTCTTGAAATAATCCGCCGCCAGATGGTTGGCAATGTTGAGCGAATAATCCCCGCGCAACCGGCAGCCGGCGAAAAATGTTAGATGGTCGTAATTGCGGACAAGATAGCCGTCGGCGTTCGATGAAAGAACCTGCTTCAAAATCCATTCCTCGCCCATTTTGAAAATCCGCGGCGGCGCGGCCCAGATGGTTGGGCGTGTCGCCTCGTGGGTGCCGTCACCCGAACAGCCTTGGGCGGTGTGAAAAATCGTGACCGCTTCGCGATATTTTTTCGGGTCTTCAAACTCGCAATACACCGTCTGCACGCCGCATCTCAACGCGGCTTCGAGCTGCGGCAGGCTGCGGACCAGGACGATCAATGCAGATTCGCCGCCGCGTCGCGGTGGCGCGGAGATTACAGAAACTTTTTTCGAACTTTGCGTCTCGACGTCCCGGTGGTTGTTCACATTCCACCGTCTTGGCATTGTGCGGAGCGTTTCCAGTTCGGCCACAACCTGGCGACGCAGACGGTTCAGCTCGCTCATGGGCAGCATCACTTCATCCGACAAATTATTTTTCAACGCGCCAAGTGTGAGCGGTGTTCCGCCGAGCCGGCCGAGTTGTTCACGCAGACGTTCGGTGGTGAGCGGTTGTTTTTCCGCCCGGACCAGCGGCATCGCGGAACCAAGCTGGACAACATGGCCAAGCTCGTCGCGCGCGATGACCGTGAGCGGTTTCCCGGCTAGACCGTGAACCTCCAATTCAATCGGCCGCTGAAAGCGCGGGACCTCCCCGGCAAAACTCTGGCGGAGGCGCTTGTCGAGTTCGGGATCGTTCGTCTTCCATAATTTGTCACCGGCGTGGACGCGGTTGAAATCAATATTGCCGTAACCAAACTCCAGGACGGATTCGCCGGAATTTTGTGTTTTGTTTTTTATCTCTTGAATTCCATAAACACGCCCGCCCTCCTCCTTCTCATCCGGACGACCAGCGTCAAAGACAACTCCGTCGCCAAGCTTCAGCGGGGCTTCCAGTTTCAGAAAAACTTTTCCGTTCTCGACCCGCGTGATTTCGCCGAGGAAGACGCCGCGTTTTTTGCCGAAGCGCGCGTGGACAAGTTGCTGGTTGTTGGTGCCGCCGAACCAGCCCGTGTAAAGGCCGCGAGAAAACGCCATCTCCATTTCATATTTTGGATTTTCAATTTCCGATTTACGCGCGAACGGATTGACGGCGCGTAAACCGTCATCCGCAAATCGCAAATGATCCAAGGCCCGCCGATAAACCTTCGTGATGCTGGCGACGTATTCCGGCGATTTCAAACGGCCTTCAATCTTCAGTGAGGCGACCCCGGCGCGCACGAGTTCCGGTAGCACCTCCAGCCCGGCCAGATCCTGCGGGCTCAACAAATATCGCTTGTCGCCGAGCGGAACGGGCTGGCCGTCGGCGATCAACTCATAAGGCATCCGGCACGCCTGTGCACATTCGCCGCGATTGGCCGAGCGTCCGCCCAATGATTCGCTGGTGAGACACTGGCCGGAATAGGCGACACACAAGGCGCCGTGGACGAAAACCTCGAGGAGCAGCGGGGTCGGGCAAGTGTTGATTTTCTCGATTTCCTTGATCGAACATTCCCGCGCCAGCACGACGAGATGGCAGCCGAGTTCGCGGGCAAATTCCACGCCCGCCGCGCTGGTGACGGTCATCTGGGTCGAGGCGTGGATTGGAAAATCTGGCGAAAGCATTCGGATGAGACGACAAATGCCCACGTCCTGCACAATCGCAGCGTCCACGCCGGCGGCGATGATGGCGCGTAGATAATTTTCGGCGTCGGCCAGCTCATTTTCAAAAACAAGCGTATTGAAGGTGATGTAGCCCTTGACGCCGCGCCGGTGGAGAAATTCCATGAGCTTCGGCAAATCGGCCTCGGTGAAATTGTGCGCCCGCATCCGCGCATTGAATTTGTCCAGGCCGAAATAAATGGCGTCCGCGCCGTTTTCGACGGCAGCCTTGGCACATTCCCAATCCCCGGCGGGCGCGAGCAGTTCGGGCCGGCGCGACTTCGGCCCGGCGTCCCGCCCGCTTTTTGCGTCACTGGCTGTGGTAGTTGAAACCATCGGCCGACAGCATAGCCCCCAAACCGGCCAAACAAAATCCGTTTCTTGCGTTCAGAACATTTGCAATCACGCGCGGCGGCATTAAACTAGACTTGTGAACAGTGAATTTTCCGCCGCCGCCTACTGGCAGGGTGATTTCGATGAAAACGGCCTGCGGGCGTGGGCGGAGACGCTGCGCGCCCAGCTCGGCACGCATCCGGTTTCGCTCGGCCTCGTCTTCATGTCGCCGAAATTTTTCCCGAACGCGCAGGCCACGCTGGAAATTTTGCGCGTCCATGCCCGCATCCCGCTGCTCGCCGGCTGCTCCAGCACCAGCCTCGTCGTGGGTTCACACGAGATTGAAGAAGCAACCGGCATCGTGCTGGCGTTGTATTCACTCCCCGGCGCGGAGTTGAAAGGCTTTCGTTTCACCCAGACGCAGGTCGAGGAGGCGGACAGCGCCACTTATTGGCCGCTGGAAACGGGCGTGGACCCAAAACGCACAAACGGCTGGCTCGTGTTCATTGACCCGTTTCATTTGGATGCCGAAAGCTGGATGCGCTCGTGGAACACAGCGTACGCGCCGCTGCCCACGTTCGGCGGCCTGTCCAGCGGGATATTTTCCGAGCAGGCGACGCAGGTTTATTTGAACGGCGAGGTTTTTGACGACGGGGGCGTGGCCATCTCCGTCGGTGGCGACGTGAAATTGTCCGGCGTCATCTCGCAGGGCTGCACGCCCATCGGCGAAACGTGGACGCTCACCCGCGTCGAGCAAAATCTCATTCACCAGATTGCCAACCGTCCCGCCTACGCCGTGCTCGCGGAAACGGTGCAGCAGCTTTCGGCCGCCGACCAGCAGAAGACGCGCGGCAACCTGTTCATCGGCCTCGTGGTCAACGAATACCTCGAGGATTTTCATCGTGGCGATTTTCTCGTGCGCAACCTCCTCGGCGGCGACCCAAACTCCGGCGTGCTGGCGGTCGCAGCGCTGCCGCGCGCGGGGCAGACCATCCAGTTTCACCGGCGCGACGCGGTGGCCGCGAACGAGGACATGGGCGAACTGCTCAACCACGCGAAGGAAAAAATCGGCGGGGCGGCAATTTACGGCGGCTGCCTGTGCTGCTGCAACGGACGCGGGAAAAATCTTTTCGGCGCACCCAACCATGATGCCGAGCTGGTGCAAAAAGAACTGGGTCCGCTGGGATTGGCGGGGTTTTACGGCAACGGCGAGATTGGCCCCGTGGGCGAAAAAAATTACCTGCATGGCTTCACCGCGTCGCTGGCGTTGTTCGTAAAAAAATAGGAGCCCGACCCGGCTCGTCCAGAATCTTTATTGCATTTGCCCGTCCGGGCGTCATGCTTCATAGTAAATGTCAGAGGAACAACAGCCGGAATCAAACAGCCCCGCGCCCTTGAAAGGCGCACCGCTTCGCCGTCGCCGTGGACACCGTGGTGGCCGCGGCCGGGGTCGCGCTCCGCGCCCGCCCGCCAAGAACGATCTGGTGGAACCTTCGCCCGCAGCCGGATTGCCCGAGCCAATTGAATCATCCGCCCCGATGAAATCCGATTTGCCATCCGAGAAATTCCCCGTCAATGCGCCGGAACCGCTCCCGCGTCCGCTGCCGAGACCGCTGCCGCCGCGACCCAGATTTGAGCCGGTGGCTCACGCGCCGCGCGTGCCCCGCACGGATGGTTCGGCCATCAGCCAGGCCGTCAACGAAGTGATGCAGGTCGTTGAATCGTTAAAGCAGACGTTGGACCAGATGGAAGAAGTTTTGGAACTGGTCGAACTGGCCGAGCGCCAGAAGCTCACGGATGAGCGCGAAATTGAATCGCTGCTGCGCGCCTTGCGCCAGTTTCAATCGCGCGGTGACCGGCTCGAACGTCCGGAACCGCCGGAACGACAGGAACGGTTCAACCGCCCGGAGCGTCCAAGCCGGCCGAACCGTCCAGACCGCTCGAACCGTCCTCAGCGGCCTGAACGGCCGGAGCCGCCCGAACGGGTGGAACGCCTGGACCGCTCGAAGCCGCCGGAGCCGGTTGAACATTCTGAAAGTCCGGAACCTCCGCCAAACGATTGATCGGTGCAAACGCGCTGGCCAGATTTTTTATTTCTCATTCAAAAAACGGGGACGGGGCGGTTAATTGATTGACGCCTTCAATCAGTTTTGTTCATTTGTTGGCATTCATGAATCAACCGCTTCGTCGCGTCGTGTCTTTTTTGGTGGTCGTGCTGTTTTTCGGTTTGGGAACAACTTTTTCACCGGCGGCCGACACCGCTTCCCTGGAGCAGCGCATCACCCGTTTGGAACAATTGTCAGCCGGCAACCCGCCGCCCATCATCAATTCCGGAGACAATGCGTGGGTGCTCGCGAGTTCGGCGCTGGTGCTGATGATGACCGCTCCGGGGCTGATTCTTTTCTACGGCGGACTGGTGCGGAGCAAAAACGTGCTCGCCACAATGATGCACAGCCTGGTTCTGATGGCCTTGGTCTCCGGGCTCTGGATGGTCTTTGGCTACAGCATGGCGTTCGCGGAAGGCAACGCGTTCGTCGGCAATCCGCTCACTTATTTCATGCTGCGCGGTGTGGGCGGCGCGCCGAATCCGGATTACGCCGCCACGATTCCGCAGGAATCGTTCATGCTGTTCCAAATGATGTTTGCCATCATCACACCGGCGCTCATCAGCGGCGCGGTGGCGGAGCGGATCAAATTCAAGGGCTATGTGCTGTTCGTGATCCTTTGGGTGACGGCCGTCTATTTCCCGCTGTGCCACATGATGTGGGGCAACGGCGGACTTTTTAACTGGGCGCTCGGCGGAGAAATTCCAGTCCTGGATTTTGCTGGCGGCACGGTCGTCCACATCAGCTCCGGCGTCTCGGCGCTTGTGTGTGCCATCATGCTGGGACGCCGCGCCGGCTATCCGGAGGAGCCGATGATTCCGCACAACGTGGTGCTTTCGCTCATCGGCACGGGACTGCTGTGGGTGGGCTGGTTCGGTTTCAACGCGGGCAGCGCCCTTAGTTCCGGCGCGCTCGCGACGAGCGCGTTCGCGGCCACGCATTTTTCCGCCGCCGCCGCCGCGTTGAGCTGGGCGGCGGTGGAATGGTGGCACAAAGGCCGGCCCAGCGTGCTGGGTGCGGCCTCCGGAATGGTCGCCGGCCTTGCGACCATCACGCCCGCGTCGGGATTTGTCACGGTGCCGGCGGCATTCGGCATCGGGCTGGTCGCCGGGGTGGCTTGTTATTTTGCGGTGACTGAATTAAAAACCCATTTTGCTTATGACGACTCGCTAGATGTGTTTGGGGTGCATGGCGTCGGCAGCATCATCGGCATGTTGATGCTCGGCTGCCTGGCCAGCGCGGCCGTCAACCCCGCCATTGCCACCACGTTTCACGGCAATCGTGTTGCGGTGTCGCTCGCGGGCGGCCTGGGCCAGCTGGGCGACCAAGCCGTCGGCGTGCTGGTCACAGCGGTTTTTGCGGGCGGTGCCACCTTCATTCTGCTCAAAATTGTGGACGCGCTGATCGGCCTGCGCGTAGACATTGAGGATGAAAGCACGGGTCTGGACCTTTCGCAGCACGGTGAACGCGCCTATTCCGAATAACCGGAATTATTATGAAAAAAATCGAGACGGTGCTGCCCGACCATCTGGCCGATCAGGCGATCCAGATCATCATCAAGGCGGCCAAGACCGGCAAAATTGGCGACGGCAAGGTGTTCGTCTGGACGATTGACGGGGCTTATCGCGTCCGCACCGACGAACGGAACGATAATGCCCTTTAGCCGGACGATTCCAGCATTTCTTTGAGGTTCGCCGCATCGCCCGTTGGGGGCCGGCAGGCGTTGCCGGCACATAGATATGCCAACGCGCCGCCCTTCGCGGGCAGGCCTCCGGCAAATGCTTCCACTGCACCCGCATTGCCCAAAATTATTTTATTCGGTTGAAAAACCGAGTGTGCAGCGCACAGGAGTTCTTTTGCCTTCACAGAATTCGCTTCGCCGGCGATGACCACGCGGAGTGGTTCTGCCAACTGGAAATCCACCGCGAGCAACATGAACGGCACCGCCTGGGGAAATTGCTGCAGACGATGCGCGAACAGCCGCAAGGTTTTCTGTGCGGCCTCTGTGAAATGTTTCCGGCCCGTGATCGCGCCCAGCTTCAGCAGCGCGAGCGCGGCGACGGAATTGCCCGAAGGCTCCGCGCCGTCATAATCATCCTTCACGCGCAAAATCAAATCCGTCGCCCCGGCGTCACTCTGCCAGAACCCGCCGTTTTCCGGGTCGTAGAATTTTGCGAGCATTGCCCCGGCCAGTTCAATCGCAAAATTCAGAGACCCCGGTTCCAACGTGGCCTCATACAAATCTATCACGCCGGACAACAGAAAGGCATAGGCTTCGAGCAGTTGCACTTCGTCCCGTCCGCCGTCGCGCCAGCGGTGGAAAAGGGTTTTGGATTCATCGTCCCACAATTTTTCCCGGATGAACCGCAGATTTTTCTCCGCTGCCGAGCGATATTTCCCATCATTCAAAACGGCGGAAGCCCGTGCGAACGCGCCCAGCATCAGGCCGTTCCAGGAGGCGAGAATCTTGTCGTCGAGATGCGGGCGGATGCGTTTTGCCCGGGCATCAGACATCTTTTTTTTGGCCGCCGCGAGCAATGGCTTGTCTTTGTCGGACACGTTTGGGTCAACAATGCTCAAGACATTTTGCCCGGCGAGCGGGGACGGATGGCTGTGGTCAACGAAGTTTCCTTCCGCCGTGATGCCAAAATATTTCGCGGCCACTTTGAATTCATCCACGGTCAGCTGCCGGGAGAGTTCGTCTTTCGTCCAGCAGTAGAATTTTCCCTCGTGACCTTCGCTGTCGGCGTCTTCAGCGGAAAAAAAGCCGCCGCCGGAATGTGTCAGGTCGCGCAGGACGTAATCCAGGATGTCGCGGACCACTTCGGCGTGAGGCGCAGCGCCGCTCATGAGACAGGCGTCGAGATAAAGCTGCGCGAGCTGCGCGTTGTCATACAGCATCTTCTCGAAATGCGGCACAAGCCATCCGGCATCCACCGCGTAGCGGGAGAAGCCGCCGCCCAGCTGATCGTGAATGCCGCCCTCCGCCATCCGGTCGCAGGTGTGCAGAACCATTTTCACCGCCGCGTGATCGCCAAAGCGTCTGGCGCAGCGCAGGACAAGTAACGGAATGCTTGGCTGCGGAAACTTGGGCGCGCCGCCGAATCCGCCGTGGCGCGGATCATAGCTTTCCTTGAACATCGCCCCGGCGTGACGGATCGTCTCCGTGTCAAGTAGCGGACCGCCTGCGGTTGCCACTGCCATGCCGGCTTCCAGACGGGTGTGGATTTCCCCGGCGGACGCGGCCAGTTCTTCGCGGCGTTCCTGCCAGAGCTGGCTGATTTGCCGGAGCAGTTGTAAAAAGCCGGGACGGCCGTGGCGCGCGTCCGGCGGGAAATAGGTGCCACCGAAGAACGGCTTCAAATCCGGCGTGAGAAAGACGTTCAGCGGCCAGCCGCCGCCGCCGGTTGTGGACTGCACGAACGTCATGTAAATTTTATCCACATCCGGCCGCTCTTCGCGGTCCACCTTGATGCTGACAAAATGTTCGTTGAGAAATGTGCCGATGGCTTCCTGCTCGAAGGATTCGCGCTCCATCACATGGCACCAATGGCAAGTTGAATAGCCGATACTCAAAAAAACAGGCTTGTTTTCCGCCCGCGCTTTGGCGAAGGCCTCACGATTCCAAGCGAACCAGTCCACGGGATTGTGCGCGTGCTGGAGCAGATACGGCGATTTTTCCCGCGCGAGACGGTTTGTGTGCATAACGTGGGCGAAATATATTCGGCGACGCCCATTCCGGCAATGAAACACCCAAGCCCGATTTCGATCTGCGGAAACCAATATGAAAACGGGGGATTTAGTTTTGAATTCATTTTTGACGGTTGGTGTCCCTTATATTAGGCTATCAGGCTGAAAATGGATTTCCACCCGCCAAAGTTCAGGGCATTGTTGCTGGTCATGGCGATAACCGCCATGGTTTTGTCCGCCAACGGGCAGCAGTCCGGACAGTCCATCATTTTTTCCTCACCGCAGGCCGATGACGCACAGCCGGCCGCGCCGTCGCTGGCACCGGACAATTCGACGCCGGCAACCCTGCCCGGCACAATGCCGGCACCCATGTCGCTTTTTAATTATAACAAGCCAAACAGCAGCCTGCCGGCGCCGGCGGTTCCGGTGGATTCCTTGCAGCAGCAGCGGATGAGAAAGCTGCTGGAGGAGCGGAAAAACTGGGCCTTGATGACCCCGGAAGAAATTTTGGGCGTGAACACGACGGAAAACATGCTTCAGCCACCGGACCAGGACGCGCCCGGGCGGGAAAAGAACCAGACCCAGTTGGAGCGTTATCTCGAACGTGAAAGCCGACTGCGGAACGGTCTCACCAACGACTGGCAAAATGACCGGGCCAGTTCGCCGTGGAATTTTTTGCGCGAGCGGGACAACGCGAATTCCATCGATTCCGGGCGGGAAAACCAAGCCACGGCGGTGGGAAGTTTGAACCAGCTTCTGTCCGGCCAGCGGAATCAGGATGATTCAGCGAACCAAAATGGAAATCCGGGCTGGGATGCCTTCAGCCAGCCTTTGCCACAACCTTCGACAAAACCGGATCCAGAACAAGTGGCGGCAATGGAACGGTTCCGGCAATTGCTCGCCCCCAGCCCGAACCCATTGGAACCATCGCCGGACAGCAAGTTTTTCCCCGTGCCCAGAACGGTGACGGATCCATTTATCACGTCGCCGGACTTTGTGCCGAATCCGGCGGGGGCGTCGTTCACGCCGTTGAGCAGCGGTCTTGCGAGGCCTTCAGGGTTGACGCCGTTGCCGGGCACAGTGTCGAGCTTTTCGTCATCCGTAACGACTCCGTCGTGGAAACCACAGCCGCCGCCGTGGCTTTTGCAGGGGCCGCAGCCGTTCGTAATGCCGCAACCCAAAGGATTTTAAACGCGCGTCAGTGCGCGGAAGTAAGGATCAAAACCTGCTCCAAGGTTGAAAGGCCTTCACGGGCGCGATCCAAGCCGACGGTGCGGAGGGTCTTCATTCCTTGGTTGACAGCAACCTTGGCCATTTCGCGGGTGCTCGCGCGGGCGATAATGAGTTTGCGAATCTCGTCGGTGACATTCATTGCCTCAATGATGGCCATGCGGGCGGCGTAACCAGAATTTTTGCAACGGTCGCAGCCACGGCCGCGGTAAAGCTGCACGCCGCTGAATACGCTGGGTTCGATGCCCAGATCCTGAAACATCTTGTTGGGATAAGTCACCGGTTCCTTGCAGTGGGAACAGATGCGGCGCATGAGACGTTGCGCGCAGGAAAGAATCACGGAGGAAGAAATCAAAAATGGCGCTATGCCCATGTCGTCGAGTCGCGCGATGGCCCCGGCCGCGTCATTGCAGTGCATCGTGGACAGCACCTGATGGCCGGTGAGCGCGGCTTCAATGGCGATTTCGGCGGTCTCGGTGTCGCGGATTTCCCCGATCATGATGATGTCAGGATCCTGCCGCAAAATGGAGCGGAGGGCGTTGGCAAACGTCAGCCCGATCTCCTTCTTGGTCGGCACTTGGTTGATGCCGGGAATCTGAAATTCCACCGGGTCTTCGACGGTGATGATGTTGTAAACCGGACTGTTGAGTTCATTGAGCGCGGAATAAAGCGTGGTGGTCTTGCCGGAGCCGGTCGGCCCGGTGACGAGAATCAGTCCGTGCGGCGCGTCAATGGCGGCCTTGAAATTTCTGAAGGTCTCGGCATCAAGACCCAGTTTGTCAATGCTCGCGGTCAAATTAGTTTTGTCGAGGACGCGCAGCACGATTTTTTCGCCATGCACGGTGGGCATGACGGAAACGCGCAGGTCAAAATCCTTGCCGCTGACCCGGACGCGCATGCGTCCGTCCTGCGGCAGGCGGCGTTCCGCAATGTCGAGGCTGCTCATGATCTTGAAGCGCGAGGTTAGCGCCAGCTGCATTTGCTTCGGCGGCGGCGTGGCATCCAGCAGCACGCCGTCCACGCGGTAACGCAGACGCATATTTTTTTCAAACGGCTCCAGATGGATGTCGCTCGCCCGGTCCTTGATGGCTTGAACGATGATCAGGTTTGCCAACTTGATGACCGGGGCCTCTTCACCGGAGGCGGCAAGCTTGTCGAGGCTGACGTCTTCAACCGTTTCGCGGATGTTTTCGACGGAGTCGGCCTCCTCCTCGGCCTCCTTTTGCTTCTGCGCGTCCTGGATGATGTCCTCCATGGAGCCGCCCTTGGCGGAATCAATGACGTTCAGCTTGTCGGCGATGGCTTTTTCGGACGCGATCAGCGGGGCAATTTCCAGCTTGGTGATGCGCCGGACATCATCAATGGCAAGGACGTTCAGGGGATCGGCCATTGCCAGAAACAACTTGTTTTCCAGCCGCGAAACGGGAATGACCCGGTGATTATGCATCGTTTCGCGAGGCAATAATTCCACCAATTCCAGCGCAATGTTCAGGCGGGCAATGTTGATGGGCGTGACGTTCAACACGCGGCCCATGCAGACGGCGAGATCCTGTTCGCTGACGTAGGCTTTTTCAACGATGAGCTTGACAAGGCGCGCCCCTTGTTTTTTTTGCTGTTCGAGCAGTTCCTCCACCTGGTTGGCACCCAGCAAACCGTCTTCGACGAGCGCGTCGGCGATGCGTTCTCCAAATGATTTTATTTTGGCCATGGTCTTAGCGGAACGCCTTGCGGATGTTCACCAGCGCATCGACGGGCGGCACCAGGTACCAGACCAGCCGGTGCGAGGTGGTCTGGGACAATTCCTTTACCGCCTGCTGATTAAACGGATTCGCCGTCGCCACCAAAATCGCCTTGCTCATCCGGTCGAACGGCAGCACACACCAGCGCCGGCAGATATCCGCCGGAAAACCGCGCGTCAGATCAATGTCCACGTCATATTTTTCCAGGGGCATATATGCCATCCGCGACCTGTCCGACAGCAGCTTCAAGGATTTCTCCACCGGCAAAATACCCTTGTCATTCAAAATCTGGATGAACGGATCGAGCGCATCCGCCGGGGCCGCCGTCCGATCCTCCGTCCGCCAGCATAAATCGAAATCACCGGCGCTGATGGTTTTGCTGTCCACGAAAACCTTGTACAAAGCCTTGCGCCCGTCGTCTATTTCCTCGGCCACCGCGTGCGGTTTTCTGGCCGCCGGTTTCACCGGGTCCGGCGCCATCGTCAACGCCGCCGGCTCCACGCCGGACGACGGCATCCCTGCGTTGCTCGCCTTGCTTTCAATCTCCCGGAGCGCCGACTGCACCTCGGCGTCCTCTGGACAGCGCTGCAAAACCGTCTCAAATTCCAGAATGGCCGACGACAACTGTCCCGTCTGCACATACGCCTGGGCGATGCGCTTGGAGGTGTTGATCACATCCGGCTCGCGACCCAGTTTGGAATAGGCCTCCTTGAGAATCTCCAGCGACTGGCAATCGTTCGGCTGCGATTGCACAATGACCTCGAACATCTCAATTGTCTGCTGTAATTGAGCTTCTTCGCCCGGATTTAACGCCACGGTCGCCATAAATTGATAATTCCCACCGATAAAACCCAGCAACTTTGCTGCCAATTTAAAAGTTCAAAGCCGTCAAAGCAACTTAAAGTAAAGTGCTTTTGCGCTTTGCAGCCCGCCGCTTCATGGTAAAAATTTCCGCGTGGAGCAAACCCATCCAGTCATGACCCCCGCCCCCGGCGAACGGCTCCTGCGCTTCGTCGGTGATAAAATTCTTTTTAGGCTGGACGCCGGAAAAAACACCGCCGCGCCAAAAAACTGGTCCGCCCGCCTCCGGACCAATCTCGGCCGCGCCGCCGCCCGCCGCCAGGAAATCATTTCCGCCCATGCCTGCGGGGCCCTGGCCGCCGGTGCCTCGTGGCGCGATGTGCCCATGCAAAAAACCGCCGACGGCTGGCAGATCGAACTGCCGCTTGCCGAGGTCGGCTGGTTCAAGGCCAAAGCCTACCTCCTCGACGAAAAAAACTGGCAACACTGGCCGGACGGTCCCGATGTCGGCATATCGGTTCACCCGGATTTTGCCCGGACCGCTAACACGATTTATTGCGCCTTCACGCGGCTTTTTGGCGCGACCAAAAATCTTGCTTCAACAGCCGACGAAAAACTTGAGTCACAACTAAAATCACTCGAAGCCGTCGGTTACGCCACCTTGCCACCATCGGGTAAATTCCGCGACCTCGCGCGCCAGCTGCCGTTCATCGTCACCAAACTCGGCTGCCGCATCCTGCATCTGCTGCCCGTGCATCCGACGCCCACGACCTACGCGCGTTTCGGACGCTTCGGCAGCCCCTACGCCGCGCTGGATTTGACCGCCGTGGATCCCGCGCTCGTCGAGTTCGACAAACGCGCCACCGGGATTGATCAATTTTGCGAACTGACTTACGCGGCCCACTCGCTCGGTGCCCGCGTCTTCATTGACATCGTCATCAACCACACCGGCTGGGGCTCGACCCTGCAGGAAAACCGCCCCGAATTTTTCCTTAAAAAACCGGACGGCGAATTCGCCAGCCCCGGCGCGTGGGGCACCGTCTGGGAAGATCTGGTGGAACTCGAACAGCACGACGTCAAACTCTGGGATCTCATCGCCGACTCGCTCATCATTTGGTGCCGTCGCGGCGTGGATGGATTCCGCTGTGATGCCGGTTATAAAATTCCCGCGCCGGCCTGGCAATACATTGTCGCCCGCGTGCAGGAGGAGTTTCCCGAAACCATTTTCCTGCTCGAAGGCCTTGGCGGCTCGTGGGCCGCCACCGAACTGCTGCTGACCGAAGGTGGAATGCAGTGGGCATATTCAGAACTGTTTCAGAATTATTCCGGTCGCGACGTCGCGGGTTATCTCGATTACGCCAATCACCAGAGTGAACGCATCGGCGGCTATGTCCATTACAGTGAAACGCACGATAACAGCCGGCTTGCCGAAAAAGGCCGTGTCTGGTCGCTTCTGCGCAACCGTCTCTGCGCGCTGGCCAGTCCCAGCGGCGGATTCGGCTTCACCTGCGGCGTGGAATGGCTCGCCACCGAAAAAATCCGCGTCCACGGCAACACCGGCCTGAACTGGGACAGCGCCGACAACATCGTTCCCCAACTCACGCAGCTCAACCGGCTCATTTCCGACCATCCGTGTTTTTTCGACGGTGCAAAACTCACCCGCTTGAGCGCGCCCGACTCGCCGGTTTACGCCCTGCTCCGCGAATCCGCCGACGGCAGGGATTCCGTCTTGGTTCTGGTCAACACGAATGCTGAAAACGAAAATCCGCTCACATTCGCCCCGCACGATTTAAAATTCCAGATTTCGCATTTCAAACTTGATCTGCTGAAACAACCCTTTCCGAAATTTTCAGCCGATAAGGAAAAAACGACTTTCACCCTGGCGGCTGGCGCTGTTTTTTGTCTCGCGCCAGGCGAAATACCCGTCAGCTTGAGCGGCGACGATTATCGCCGCAACCGCGCACAGGCCGCGTGGGCCCTCCAGTCATTGGGCCAGACCGTTCCCGGTGAAATTGTGCACGGCCTGGACTGGCCATGGCTCGCGGAGCAGGTGAATCGCTCGCCGGAAAACTTTCTCACCGCCGTCAGCGAATTCTCCGCGCGCGTTGCCAAAACACCCGTTGCCGATCTGCTGTCCGGGGCCGAATCCGGGAAAATCTTTCCGCGCGTGGTTGAATGGACCTTGCTTGACGCCGGCCGCATCACGCTTGTGCCACCCGGCCACTGGCTGCTGATTGCGGATTCTGCACCGTTTCGCGCCACCCTGGAAATTCATAATCCCGAATCGAAAATCCAAAATCTGGCGGTTCACGTTCAATCCATTGCGGCCGGCAACCGCCATATTGCCAGCTTCGCACCCCGCGAATCAGCGGCGGAAACAAAACTGACGCTGAAGCGTTACGCCGCCACTTCGCCGAAAATTTCCGCCGCAGTTCGCTTCCTTCCGTCGGAGCCGAAGTTACCAGTAGCCGACTCCACGCTGCCGGCGCCGGATGCCCTGGTTTTGTTGACCAACGGTCGCGGCGGCATGGCGCGGCTGTGCGTGGATTTGGGCCGCGTGAATTCCAAATATGACTGTGTCCTCGGCGCAAACCTGAATCCCACCGTGCCGGTGGACCGCCATGTTTTTGTGAAACGACTCCGCGTCTGGGTGAACGCCGACGGTTTTCTTTCGCCGCTGGATTTTAAAAACCTTGCTTCGTTCCGAGCCGGGTCGGCCGCCATCTGGAATTTTGTGGCGAACGCCGGCAACGGCCGCACCGTGGAAATTGAACTGCGCGCCGAAATGCCCGACGATAAAAACACGACCGTTTTCCATTTTGCCCGTCCGGATGAACGGCGGGCGCACGGCCAGCAGCTGCCGGCCGAGACCGATGTGCGCCTGACCGTTCGCGTGGACATTGAGGACCGGAATTTTCACAGCGAGACCAAACGCAATGGCGCCGCGGATTTTCACTTCTCATCCAACACCCGCCCGCTCGAAAAAAAAGCCGGTTTCCTGTTCACACCCGCGCCCGATCGCCATCTTCAGGTCGTCGCCGATGCCGGTGAATATCATCCGCAACCGGAATGGTGCGAAAATATTCCGCATCCGGTGGAACAGTCTCGCGGCCAGACCGGCAGCGGCGACGCCTACAGCCCCGGCTGGTTTGAGATTCCGCTGGCGAAAGGCGCGGAGGCCACCTTGGTGCTCACGGCGGAATCGGAAGAAATGAAAAGCGGCAAGCGGTCCTTGCGAACGGCCACCGAGGAAAGCGGAAATTTGGAAGACAATTTTGAAACGCAGCTCGAACGCGCGGCCAAACAATTTGTCGTGCGCCGCGACGACGGCAAGACGGTCATCGCCGGTTATCCGTGGTTTCTCGACTGGGGCCGCGATTCGCTGATTTGTGCGCGCGGGCTTTTGGCCGTCGGCATGGTTGACGAGGTGAAGCAACTGATGCTGACGTTCGCGAAATTTGAAAAAGACGGGACGCTGCCGAACACGATTCACGGCAACGATGTTTCCAACCGCGACACGTCGGATGCACCGCTGTGGTTTGCGGTCGTGTGCGAAGAAATTTCGAAGATCAAAAATCCGAAATTAAAAACCAAAGATTTTTACGCGACGCCGGTGGATGAAAACGGCCGGATGATCCGCGATGTGCTGACGAGCATTGCGGAAAATTATGCCAAGGGCACGCCCAACGGCATCCGCATGGACGCCGATTCCGCGCTGATCTGGAGTCCGAGCCACTTCACCTGGATGGACACGAATTATCCCGCCGGCACGCCGCGCGAAGGTTATCCCGTCGAGATCCAGGTTTTGTGGATCCGGCTGCTGCACCAGCTTGAAACGATCTCCGCGAAGGCCGAGCAGAAAAAGTGGCACGACCTCGCCGCCCACGCGACGGCGTCGTTTGAAAAGTTGTTCTGGCTGGAAAAACAAGGCTGGTTCGCCGATGTGCTGATTGGCGGGCCGCGCGTCATCGCCCGCGACGCCACGGTGAGCGACGCGCTGCGGAGCAATTGCCTCTTCGCTGTCAGCCTCGGCCTCGTCACCGGTGAACGCGCGAAACGCTGTGTCGCGGCGGCGCAAAAATATCTCGTCGTGCCGGGCGCGCTGCGTTCGCTCGCGCCGCTGCCGGTGACGGTGCCGCTGCCAATCCGCAACCACGACGGCTGGCTGATCAACAATCCGGCGGAACCCTACTGGCCGCGTTACGAAGGCGACGAGGACTCGCGCCGCAAACCGGCGTATCACAACGGCACCGCGTGGACGTGGACGTTTCCCGTTTTCTGTGAAGCGCTGGTGGCCGCCTGGGATTTTTCGCCGGAGGCTGTGGCCGCCGCGAAAAGTTATCTCGGCAGTTCGGAAAAAATCTTGAAAGAAGGCTGCCTCGGACAAATCCCGGAAATTCTCGACGGCGACGCGCCGCACACCCAGCGCGGCTGCGATGCGCAGGCCTGGGGCGTGACGGAAGCATTGCGTGTGTGGAAAATGTTGAATTCACAAAGACCACAGGCAAAATGACCGGATGAATTTCCGCGACAAAATCATCGCGTGGGGCAATTTGCCGGAGTGGCGGCAAAAGATCCGCGCCGGCGGCAAAAAGCT
>Ga0302319_10007565_pt1 | contig 21367 bp, 17 predicted proteins | sample Bog_T0_2_FD_203319 | JGI IMG/M metagenome (GOLD analysis project Ga0302319, IMG submission 203319) | Peat permafrost microbial communities from Stordalen Mire near Abisko, Sweden - Bog_T0_2 | ecosystem: Environmental > Terrestrial > Soil > Wetlands > Peat | place: Sweden: Abisko, Stordalen Mire... | reverse complement strand
AAAGTGTATTGCGGCTGCCAACAGGGGCTGGATGTCAGAAAAATATCTTCCCCCGGCAGGTCAGGAGAAGTGTTTTTTCTTGACATCCCCTTTTATAGAACCCGCCAACGACGTAAATGTAAGTGAGGAGACTCAATGCCCCACAGATCATCGGGTACTCTTATCCTGCTCTTAGCCCTAGTTGCATCACCATGGCTCTATGCGCAGAAAATCGATGATGTGAAACCACTTGACCCAGGCCTGACCCTTGCGCACAACATCTACAAGCCAGGGGGCGGTTGGAACATCGAGTTCATCGACACTTCGAACGTCCTGTCCGAAGAACGGAGTATTGATACGCCTAGTCCGGTCTATTCAGGAGTGAAGTCGGTGCAGCTTGGACTGAGAAGCAAGATATTCAATTTCCAGACTATTCAGTTCAACAGACTCACGAAGGACGTAACCATTGAAGAGTCACGCATGCTCGTTCTCCGCGTTCTTGCGCTAAAGAAAAATGGGCACGTCTTCGCCTATGAATTCACGGGAAAAGTTGAGAATCTTGTGAACGGTGAGTGGCAACCCTGTTTGTGTGGGGGGGGCGCAATGCAGGTCTACGACCCCGATGGAAAAGGCAAATTCAGCCACCTAATTCTTTATTCGTCTGGCGCCCCATATTTGCCGGAGTGGGTGCGCGGCGGAGCTCAGTCCCAAAGTAAATCGGCAGGTTGGCGGGTGGCACAGGTCCCATGAGTAACAAACAAGGGTACCCCATATCCCTCGCATTTGGGGACATGGGAGACCACAGACCTCGACCATCCTCAGCTGCCCCAACTTCCGGCGTGTGGCGGCGGGTGGCACACCCTAAGTTTTTCGGAATCATGACCATCTCTCAACTGAGGGCGGGACACTGCCCGCCTGAAGCCTCAATCCCGATGGGCTAGCTGGGCGTATTCGGGTTCGGGGGGGCACCCACCCTTTGCGACCCTTGCTTCTTGTCGTTCTTGATTTTGTACATGGCGGCATCAGCGGCGTTGAGGAGGCTGTCTTTGGTTGCGCCGTGCTCCGGGTAGAGGGCAAAGCCGATGCTCGCCGAGCCATGGATCAGATGTTCCTCGATGATAAACGGCTCGATGAAGCAGCTCTCCAGCCTGGTTATGATTTTGTCCAGGTCGAAGCGGCCGTTATGAAGTGAGACCATCGCGGCGAATTCGTCGCCGCCCAGCCGGGCCAGCAAATCTCCGCCCAGCAACTGCTTGTTCATGCGCGCGGCCACTTCCTGTAAATAAAGGTCTCCCACGTGGTGTCCAAATTGATCATTGATCGGTTTGAACTTGTCCAGATCGATATAGATCAAGCCGAAGACGGCTGCGTACGCCCTGGATTCTTCGATCTTTTCCGCAAGAGCCCTTTCCATCGAGAAGCGGTTGTGAATCTCGGTGAGCATATCGAACTCCGAGCGGCGGCGCATGTCGGAATAGAGCCGCCGGGTTTCAATGGCTAGAGAGGCCAGACCCGCGCCCACCGTGATCGCCTCCAATTTCTCGGCGGAGTGTGGAGCGAATGGGTCGAGGGGGTCGAGGCCGGCAATGAGGCTTCCGAGGAGAACTCCGTCGTGGCCGGTTATCGGAACCTCGACGATGTGTGCCGTGTCCGGATTCAGCTGGGCGTCGCCGCTTTTGGCTTGGCCCACAATCTCGCACCGGCAGGGAACGCCATCGAGCATCGAGGAGGTCATTTCGGCAATGGCCATCAGAATTTCGTCCTGGGGATCGGATCTATTGATTTTTTCCAGGATCTGGCTGCGCCGGTGTTCGAATTGGGCCATGGTAGCCAGGGTGACTGTCTGCTGGCTGACCTTCCTTCGCAGCATCCAGCCCCATGCGCTCACGGCAATCACCACGACGAACAGAAGGCTGACTGCGAGGATGAGGTTGCGGACGTTGATGAGGGGGGGCTTGGCGACAACCGTGATGTCGTCGGAGGTGCGCATCAGAATGTCGAAGCCCACGCCGGAATTGAATGGGTTGGAGTCTTCGGTGATGCAGATGCCGGTGACACGGACTTTGGAGCCGATGGGAATCTGCTTCATCGGCGGAAGATCTTTGCTTTCAGTCTGATGGCGATAGATGGCGGTAAAGAGCTGTCCATCGGCGGTCAGGTCATACTCGTCCTGCGTGCCGCCGCGTGCCGCCCCGACCACCTGCGCCTCCACGGAGACCAAATCGATGATGTGGCGGCTCTCGGTCAATTGCTTTCTTGTGGCCCGAAGGGGCGCGATCGGCGCTTGGACGCCGCTATCCGCGATCTCGGCGCGGGTCAAAGCCAGAAAGCCATTGTGTGCCTCGGGAAAGCCCGTGGCATCCACAACATCGCCAATCTTGATTTTCTGGAAGGTCCAGGTTGAGATCCATAAGCTGCTTGCCCCGTCCTGCAATACGACAGACGAGCCGGGATTGTAGTAGGTGACGGTTCCATGCACGCGCACCCTTTGAGTGCGATCGGTGACATGGAAGCCGCTGAATACCTGCCCCATCGGCATCAGTGGGAGGGACCAAGGACTGACGTCTGCGTGTTTGAGAATTTTGATGTCAGCCGATGAGTGGACGCTGATCACTGCTCCATGCGCCTGCATTTTGCCATCGAAAAGTCCGCCGGCGACTCCGGTGACCTCGACTTCATCGTCCAACAGCCCTTCGATCCCCTTTTCACTGGAGTTAAAGACGCTTACCTGCACATAGCCGCCATCGGTAAGCAACTGCAAGTTGCCACTGTAGTTCTTAGTCAAATTCACTTTCAGGTCGGCGGCGCGCACAACACCGCGCACCGTAACCATCAGGCAGTCGCGCTGGCCCCGGATCAACTCGTCGAAATTAGCCGGTACAGCTTTGGGCAATGTGCCGTGGTGGAGCACGACTATGCTATCGCTGAACACAATGTTGTGGTAGCTGCCCAAGGTCTTGCCGCGGACCAGGACCCGGTCGCCGGGAAGCAAATCGGCATCGAGCTTGGGGCTTACGTAGGCGCCAACCCCGTCGTCCTGCATAAAGAGCGTATATCCGCCCTTGTGGTAGTAGGTCACAGTCGCTTCAAAGACGACCGGCAAACCCTTATCGGCTTCGGCATTGCTGAGGGCTTCAATGGCGCGCAGCGTGGTCAGCGGGGCGGGCGGCGCCGCACCGGCTGCCGTGGCCCACCCGAGCGCGATAGCGAATCCTGCAATCAGCTTCATCATCGGCAAAATCCAATCGCCCAAGTCACCTTCCAGATGTTTGTTATCGGCAGAATCGGCGATATTCATCATGCCGGGGCGGGTGGCGCTCACTAAGTTATTTAGAATCTATATATTGCCTCAAGGATGGGCGCCCATCCTTTCGGCGTTTTTTGCGGAAGAGGTGGGATACCGCGAATCTCAGCCGCCCGTTTCCCACAACCCCACAAACCTCCGCCTCGACCCGCAAACGACGGATCGGGGCGTTTTATGATTCTGAAAGGGAGGAAGATGCGATGAAAACCGCAAAGCTGTTGCTGCTTGCCGGCGATTTCGTTGAGGACTACGAGATCATGGTTCCATTCCAGGCCCTACAAATGGTGGGTCACACGGTCGATGCGGTTTGCCCCGGCAAGAAGAAGGGCGAGCAGGTCCGCACGGCGATCCACGATTTCGAGGGTGACCAGACCTACACGGAGAAGCGCGGCCACAACTTCACCCTGAACGCGACCTTCGATGAGATCGACCCTGTCAACTACGATGCCCTGGTGATTCCCGGCGGTCGCGCTCCGGAGTATCTGCGGCTCAATGCCAAAGTGCTGGAGATGGTGCGCCACTTCGACCAGGCCAACAAGCCGATAGCCGCTCTCTGCCACGGACCGCAACTGCTGGCTGCCGCGGGCGTGCTGAAAGGCCGCAAGCTGAACGCCTATCCGGCCTGCGCGCCAGAGGTGGAACTGGCCGGAGGAACCTTTGTGCCGGTGGACTTCTTTGGTGCGGTTGTGGACGGCAAACTCGTCACCGGTCCGGCGTGGACTGCGCATCCCGTATGGCTGGCCAAATTTCTCGATGTGCTTGATGCCCATCTCGCGGCTCCCACGTCGTGACTGATAGATTTTTCTAGCAGGTTCCACGGAGGGACAATGCCCTTTAGATTCAGAGCGCTTTCTCGATGGAAGCTGGTCGTTCTTTTCGCCATCGCCCTTGGCGGATGCGTTGCAAGTGGAGCGCTTGCCGTGGGTGGAAAACCGCATCAGCACCATGACGCCGGCAACACGCCGATTTACATTGAAGTGCAAGACGGCCAGAAGTCGAAAATCGCAAGCACCGGCATCCATCCTCCTGGGTCCGCCGCGCCTTCCGCGACTCTTTCTTTCGAGCGCGAGTATCAGCCGGGTGATCGCATTGTCTTGACTGGACCCCAGCGGATCGCTGTGCGGCTTGACGGCAACATGCCCGAGTGCCTGCTTTATCTTGCCGGCCCATCTCAGGGGAGTTTTGCTTATGAGATTCCCTACGGCCGAGCAGAGCAGCAAACCGGGAGCGCCTATGCGCCGGAAAGTTTTTCCGGCAATTCCCATACTATCGCAGCTCGCGCAATCGCCCCGGAAGAGCTTACCGGCTATCGCAACCTGGCGCTTAATCCGTGCGATCTGTTGCAACCGGAAGATGGGCCTGCGCAAGCTTATCCCCACAGCAGCACCAACAGTTATTCCCGAAACCTGTATGATTTTGCGGCGCGCAATGCCATCGACGGAGTGACGCAAAACGGCCATCACGGAACATGGCCGTACCAATCGTGGGGACCGGGACTGCGCCTGGACCTATTGTGGAAGCTGGACTTTGGCAGGCCTGTCGAGTTAGACAAGATTCGATTGATGGTCCGCGCCGATTTTCCTCACGACAGTTACTGGAAAAGCGCGGAGATTGAGTTTTCCGATGGAAGCCGGCTTCCGATTCAGATTACTTCATCTCCTGAATTTCAGGACTTTACATTTCCACGGCGAAAGGTCTCCTGGCTGCGGATAACCAATCTGGTTCCCGCCGATCCGGCAAAGTGGTGCAGCTTGATCGAGGTTCAGGCCTGGGGCCGCGACCTGCATTAGCTAGCCTCGGCAACTTCTGAATACAGGTTTCAAGTTCCCCGCGCCAATGACGAACCTGGAGAATCATCGATGAGTACAGCGAAACGCATCCTGGTGACGGGCGCAACCGGTAAGGTCGGCAGCGCATTTATCCAACGCTTCCTCGCTGATCCACGCTTTGACACATTCATCGTGCGGGCGCTCTGCCATAACCGCACGCTGGAGCCGCGCGAACGCCTTGAGATTGTGAGAGGTTCACTCGAGCATCGCCAGGTAGCGCGGGAAACCGTCGAAGGCGCCACGCATGTGTTGCATTTGGCAACGGTGAAAGAGACGCCGGAACTTGTCATGGATGTCGCGGTCAAGGGAATCTTCTGGCTTTTGGAAGCCTGTCGCGAAAGTCCGTCCTTTCGGCAATTCATCTTGATTGGCGGAGACAACAGTATTGGCCACTTCGTCTATCCCCACCCGATTCCAGTAACCGAAACGCAGAAACACAGCGCCTACGCGGGCTGTTATGCGCTTTCAAAGGTTCTGGATGAAGTGATTCTGGAGCAGTATTACATTCAATACGGTCTGGCCGGGTGCTGCCTGCGCGCGCCGTGGATCATGGAAAAGGATGACTTCAAGCACACCCTTTCCTTTGGAGAAGATGTTTTTGGCGGTCCACGCTGGCGCGACCTGGTCGGTCCGGATAAAGCCAGCGAGTATGCGCGCTCGAAGACCGTACCAGTGATGCTCGACCCGGCAGGCCAGCCTGTGAAGCGTAACTTTGTCCATGTCGATGATCTCGTCGGAGCGATTCTCAGCGCTATCGATCATCCCAAGGCAAACCGGCAGACTTTCAATATCTGCATGGACGAGCCGGTCGACTACGGAGAGCTTGGCAAGTACCTGGGCGAGTCGCGCGGGTTGCCTACCGTCGAGATTCAGACACCCTACCATTCCACCTGGCTCGACAACGCCAAGGCGAAGTTTCTTCTCGGCTGGAGGCCCCAATACGACATGAAAAAACTTGCCGACGCCGCATGGGAATATAGCCGATCCGTGGACGATCCGCGGGCCGTATGGTATCCCGGCTGAGCGATGGGCTATCCGGGACAGAAAGTTGAAGTGGAAGCCGGATCAAGCAGTTTCTCGCTGTAACGGAAGGGTAAATCGCAAAAAAACACCCTTTCGAAGCGATTTTTATAGGCCAGTTAGAGTGAAATGGAGTAAACTCGTGGCGTTCGGCACTATCGTGGGTCCCCACGCAGAAGAAAACTTACACCCCAGGAGGCTCGACATGGCATTAGAGGTTGGTCAGCGCGTAGGCGACTACGAAGTCCAGGCGCTTTTAGGCGCAGGCGGAATGGGCCGCGTTTACAAGGTACGCAACATCATCTCGAACCGCGAAGAAGCGATGAAAGTTCTGCTTCCCGATTTTGCTTCCGAGCCCGAACTTGCGGCCCGGTTCATGGCGGAGATTCGCACCCTGGCCGGGCTGGACCATCCCAACATCGCGCAGTTGCGCACGGCGTTTCAGTTCCAGAAAGAATTTGTCATGATCATGGAGTTTGTCGAGGGCACGACGCTGGAGACGCTCGCGTCGCATTCGGCAATTCCCCTCGATCAGGTTCTGGAATACTCGACGCAAGTGCTCTCGGCCTTGAGCTTTGCGCATGGCCGCGGCGTTACCCACCGCGACATCAAGCCGGCGAACATCATGGTCACTTCGCACGGCCTGGTGAAGCTGATGGATTTCGGCATCGCGAAATCCGCCGACGACATGCAGCTGACCCGGCCCGGCACGACCATGGGCTCGGTCTACTACATCTCTCCGGAGCAGGTGAGCGGGGGGACTGTAGACGCCCGCTCTGACATCTATTCCTTTGGCGTCACGCTCTACGAGATGCTGACGGGGCGAAAGCCGTTTCAGGCGGACACGTCCTACAGTGTCCTGTATGCGCAGATGAATGAGATGCCTACGCCTCCGGTGCAGGTCAATCCGGCAGTGCCACCGAAGCTGAACGACATTGTGCTGATGGCGATGCAAAAGAATCCTGAACTGCGCTTTCAGACAGCGGATGCTTTCCGGAACGCGATCAAGTCCCTTCGTCAGGCTCCAGCCGCGCAGCCGGCTCCCCAGCCGGTTCCGCAGCCGCAGGGATTCGCTCCCGTTGACCTGTCTGCCTCTGCAGTTATGGCGCAACATCAAGGGTTTTCTCCTGTCGCCGCAGCTTCCTCCGCATCAGCGCCACAGCCGCAAGCGTTTGCTCCTGTTGCACCGCCCGTCCCAGCAGCCGCGCAGCCGCAGCAGGGGTTTGCTCCGGTTACGCCAGTTCCCGTGGCCGCCGCGCAGACCGCCAACAAGAGTCATCGCGGTTTGTGGATTGGGCTGGGAGCACTGGCGGCGATTCTCGCCCTGGTAGCGGCGGCTACCCTGCTGCCACGTGTCTACTCCACGTTTGCCAGCCAAAAGGCAAGCGTAGCGGCAACTGAGACGCAGGCTCCTGCCACTTCGACTGACACTGCGAGCGCAGCGCCGCAAAGTTCTTCACAATCCGCGGATGCTGCGCAGCCAGCTTCAACTGGCGCCACAACGACAGAAGCGGCTCCCGCGACCTCTGCAACAGCCACTCCGGCGGCTGCAACCACCGCCCCTCCATCCCAAACTGTTGTCAATAAGCCCCACCGGACCGACACTGCGGCAGGATCCTCTCAGGCTGCCGAGTCCGCTGCAGCTGCTTCCAGTTCTCCGGCCGTACCCTCGGGCCCTTCACGCCAGGAGATTCGCCAGGCTCACGACCGGCTGATGAACCTGGAGGCACGGGCGGATGCCGCACGCAGCGGCGTGCAGCAGATTCGCAGCCAGCAGCAGTCTCAGGGGCTTGACATCCGAGGTGACATTCTTGCTGCAATGAGCAGGATGAATAACGCTTTGGGAGAGGCGAATCGCGCCCTCAGCCAAAACGACCTGCAAGCCGCGGCTGAATATATGGAGCGCGCAGACAAAGAGGCATCGAGGCTGGAATCCTTCTTGGGCAGATAGACAGCGAGGATCATCTCGAACCGGCCGGCGATTGCTCTGTTGCCGAATTTCGCAATCTTCCCTGTGCTGTTGCCTGTGCGACGTGCGCGGCTTGAGAGCTCTGGCTGGGCGCTCAAGCCTCCGCGCATCCCGGCTCTATACCCTCGGCGCTTTGACAGCCTAGAATTGGATGAAGGAGAGCAGACAATGGCATTGTTCAAGACATCCAATCCGGCACTCGGCGACAAGACGTTCAACGGCCTTTCCGACAGCCAATATGGCGGCGCAATCGACGCCACCAGCCGGATGACCCTGAGCGGCGCCGTGAACAAGACCGGCATTCTGCTGGTCTGCGCCATCGCCACCGCGGCCTGGACCTGGCATCTCTTCCTGCAATCGGACGACTTTGCGGATGTGATGCCGCTGATGCTGGGCGGCCTCTTCGGCGGATTCATCGTCGCCATGGTCACCATCTTCAAAAAGGAGTGGTCTCCGGTGACTGCGCCGATCTACGCGCTGCTGGAAGGCCTCGCGCTCGGCGGCATCTCCGCGGCCGTCGATCTGCGCTATCCCGGCATCGGCATCCAGGCCGTGAGCCTGACTTTTGGCACGCTTTTGGTCTTGCTGCTTATCTATAGCTCGGGAATCATCAAGGTGACGCAGAAGTTTCGCATCGGCGTCGTCGCGGCCACCGGCGGCATCGCGCTCTTCTATCTGCTTGAATGGATGATGAGCTTTTTCGGTTTTCGCTTCGTCGCCATTAACGGCTCGGGGGCTATCGGCATCGGCTTCAGCCTGCTCGTGGTAGGCATTGCGGCGCTCAATCTGGTGCTCGACTTCGACTTCATCGAGCGAGGCGTGCAATGCGGCGCTCCCAAATATATGGAGTGGTATGGCGCCTTCGGCATCATGGTCACGCTGGTCTGGCTCTACCTTGAGATTCTGCGCCTGCTTGCCAAAATGCGCAGGAGATAGGCGGAGCAGGCTCAACCAGACTGAGATTGGGACTGTCATCTTCACAGGCTGCGGAAAAACTCGACGTCGTGCCCTGATACAAAACGTCTCTTGGACAGAGTTTTTCCGCAGCCTCTTCAGCCGTCAACGTCGGGGAAGACCAAGAATTAGGGATAGCTTCGTCAGCCAGATGAATCTATTCAACCCCTAACCGGACAGCCGTGAAACGCGACATGCGCCGCTTGGCCCACCGAAAGCTCTGGTTCCCAGTCGCTGATAAAGGAACGTCAGCTCGCGCAGAGATCCTTACGCCGGCTTTGCCGTCACTTTACTGTTGAGTTCTTGTACGCTCGCCATATTTTGCATCGAGAGACCAAGGGCCAGCTCCCGCAATCAGCAAAAAGAGCAAGCCAAGCCACATCGAAAGGTCGGTACGAGCTTCGTGCAACATGCCCCACAGGTTATAGTGCGCAAGTTTTGGCAGCCCGCAACTGTGGCCAAAGAGGATCGGTATTTTGGTTAAGAGGATGGCTACACCGATGTCGATCAACAACAAGATGGCTGCGATGCGCGTAAGAAGGCCAACCAGGATCAATATTCCGAAAACGATCTCAATTGTGGCGACGAACGGTCCCATGATTTGCGGAGCCGGGATCAAGGGTATCTTTTCAAACCGGCCAGCTGCCTGTTCCGCGGGATAGATAAATTTCCCTATGCCTTCTGACAGAAAAACCCACCCAGCGAGAAGGCGGATCAGGATTACTTCCGCAGGGGCACTCGTTGTGCTGATCGTCTTTGAAATCGTCATGGTCACCTGCTGGGTTAATTATCGCGCTGCGATGTTTGCAGTATTTATCTTCCCCGGCAGTTTCTCTCGCCAGGCCGCAGCCGCATGGTCTCTGTTTGCCGGAGCGCTTCAAGCAAAGACCTGACGTTGAATAACGCCTGCAACATTGGTGAGCCGGAAGTCGCGGCCTTCGTAACGATACGTGAGTTGTTCGTGGTCGATGCCCATCAGGGCAAGCAGCGTGGCGTGAAGGTCATTGATATGCATGCGGCCTTCCACCGCGGTCATGCCGATATCGTCGGTTCCGCCATAACTGAAGCCCTTCTTGACCCCGGCGCCGGTCATGAACATGGCATAGCCGGTGATGTTATGGTCGCGCCCGTCCGCGCCCTGAGCGATTGGCAATCTTCCGAACTCCGAACCGAAGAGTACGAGAGTGTCTTCGAGCAGGCCGCGCTGCGCTAGGTCGGTAAGCAATGCGGAGGTGGGTTGATCGATCATGCGGGATTGATCGATCAGACCTTGGTGCAAATTGGTATGGTGATCCCATCCGCCCTGGCGAATCTCGACAAAGCGCACGCCGGCTTCGCTGAGCCTACGGGCCATGAGGCATTGGCGGGCAAAGGAACCCTCCAGGCCGGGCTTGACGCCATAAGCATCGAGAACGTGTTGAGGTTCTTTTGAAATATCGAGCAGCTCCGGAACCGTGTCCTGCATGCGAAAGCCGAGTTCGTACGACTTGATCACTCCGTCCACGGCATCGGGCGCGCCTGGGACCGATGCGGCTTCACGGTTGAAGTCCTGAATCAGGTCGATCTGCTGGCGCTCAAGATCCTTTTCGGTTGCCGCCTTGATATTTGGCATGAAGCCCTGATCCGTAATTGCCGTTCCCTGGTAATACGCGGGCAAAAAGGCGCTGCCGTAGTTAGCAGCCCCGCCAAAGGCAATGGGTGGGTTGATAGTGATGTAACCTGGCAAGTTTTGATTGTCGGTGCCGAGCCCGTAGAGCAGCCACGATCCCCAGCTTGGGCGGGTCAACGCGGCATTGGCGCTGCCTGTATGCAACTGCACTACGGCCTGCGGGTGTGCGGGAGTATCGGTGTAGAGGCCGCGCAACCAGCAAAGCTCGTCGGCATGTGTTGCAATGTTAGGCAGGAGTTCCGAAAAGTAGGACCCGGAGTTACCGTACTGCTTGAACTTGAACCGGGAAGCTGTAATGGTGCCGCCGCCGGGGCCGGATTTTCCATTGCTCTTTTCAAGCTGGGCCTTGTACTCGAAGGTATCGACGCTCGACATGGCGCCTTCCATGAACAAGAAGATGATGCGCTTGGCTTTGGCGGGCAGTGGCGGCCGCTTGGGGGCAAGCGGGTTGTTCGCATTCAGTTCCTGGGCAGCGGCTTTGTTTGCAATCGAGCCCAGGAGCCCGGCCAGGGCAAGTTGACCGAAGCCAGCGCCGGCAGCGCGAAGCAAGCTGCGGCGAGAAGTGACGAAAGGATTCTGTTCAGACATGTTCTTTTTTCTCCGAATTCTTTGGACTGCCTTCAGTGTTAGCGGACGAACTGAAACTCCGCGGAGCCATAAAGCGATTGCACAAAGGCTGCCCATGCAGCCTTCTGCGCGGTCTCTGGAACAGCCAGTACTTGAGTTTCATCCGCGAATTGCTTGCTGGTATCGTCCGGGTCGTCCTGGCCAAGGTTGTCTGAACAGACAATGCCTGCGGTGATATCCGCAGCCTGCCGATTGGAATGACCTGTTACGGGAGCGCTAACTCTTGTAACATGAGCTTGCGTTGCTTTGATGGCATCTGGATGCGCCTTGAGCCATGTGGCTGCGTATTGCGCAAGGAAGCTGTTGACTCTGACAACATCTCGCGGCGTGGGATCGTGCGCGAGGATTCGCTTGTAGGCGTTACGGATTCGCTGCGCATCGCTTGCATGCTTGACAGCGAGCAGATCGTTGGCCAAGTCCAGAGACTGCTCACGGACAAAGGGTGAGTTGAGCATGAACAGCGCCTGGGTGGGCACGTTGGTTTCCTCGCGCTGTCCTGTGACCAGGGTTTGCGTGATAGGATCGAAGGCTGCCAGTGGGCGCGGAACCTCGCCACGCAACTGAGGAAGATAGATGCTTCGATACGGACTGCGATCGGCAGCAGCGAGAATCGAATGAACCGCTGGTCCGTCGTCGCGCATCTCAATCATCCTCAGGGCCATCGAGGGAGAGCCGTTGGGGTGACTCAAATTCAGCTGACCTGAGGACTGTAATATGCTGTCGCGAATCTCCTCAGTCTCCAGGCGGCGCGGAGCGTGCCGCCAGATAAACCGATCGGCAGGATCAATTTCGCGGTATCCTGCGGGCACTTCAGTTCCAAGCCGATAAGCGCGAGTTAGAACGATCTCCCGAATCAGCTTCTTGGTGGACCAGCCATTCTGGATGAAATCCTGAGCGAGATAGTCGAGCAGTTGCGAGTTAGAAGGTTGATCGCCCATAGAACCGAAGTTATCTACGGTGCTGACTAGCCCTGTGCCAAACAGGTGCTGCCAGACGCGGTTGACATAGACGCGAGCAGTGAGCGGATTTTCTGGATTGGTAATCCACTGCGCAAGTTCCAGGCGGCCGCTGTGGCCGGCGGGAATTTTGGGCGCGCTGGCAAGGCTGACCAGAGAGAGAAACCCGCGTGGAACGACGGGCCCATGACGCTCTTCAACGCCGCGAATGCGCACAGACGTGTCGGTGATGACGCCTTCGCGCGCGCCGTGAATTCCGTATCCAAGCTCGCCCAGATCGTTGGTGAGTTTCAGATCCTCGCTCAGATGGATAAAGTTCTTCGTAAGTTCCGCGCGCTGTTTTTTGTGTTCGTCGCCCATGGTGGGGCTGCCTGGATTTGCCTTCAGCTCCGCCTCGTATTTTTCGTCGAAGTCTTCCAATGCTTTTTTTGCCGCATCCACTTGCACCTTCAGCTTGTCGACTTGATCCTGCGGAACCTTGGGAGCCTTGTTGGCAGCGCTCAAGTAGTTGAGCAGCTTCGGCTCGTAGTATTGCAAGCTGGCGCCCCCCATTCTGCTGCCCAGCCCGGCGGCATCCACCGTGCTGGTGAAGATGCTGGCCAGCGCATAATAGTCGGTGGTCGGAATGGGATCGAACTTGTGATCGTGGCAGCGCGCACAGGTGACGGTGAGCGCCATCGTCGAGCGCGTAACCGTGTCGATCTGGTCATCGACATTGTCCATCTTGAAGCGCGCTTTGAAGCGCTGATTTACATCCTTGGGGCCCAATGCCAGATACCCGGTGGCAATCAGCAGCCGGTCGCGCTCGGCTGGGGTGGCCGCGGGCAGCAAGTCGCCGGCGATCTGTTCCTGGATGAAACGGTTGTAAGGAAGATCGCGGTTGAAAGCATCGATCACGTAGTCGCGATAGCGCCACGCATTGGGATAGGGCAGGTTACGCGACGGTCCGGACGACTCGGCGTAGCGGGCTATATCGAGCCAGTGCCGGCCCCAGCGCTCACCGAACTGCGGCGATGCCAGCAGATGCTCGACGAGCCGGTTGTATGCCTCGACAGAGTGATCGGCTTGAAATGCTTTTACGTCTGCCGGTGAAGGCGGAAGCCCGGTAAGGTCATAACTCAAGCGGCGAATCAGAGTTACCGGATCCGCATCCTTGACCGGCGCGAGTTTCTTCTCTTCCAACTTGGCGAGAACGAAATGGTCGATATTGGTTCCAGACCATGCGGTATTTGTTACGGCCGGAACCGCGGGATTGGCGAGCGGCTGCCAGGCCCAGTGTTGCAGCCTTAGCTTCTGGTAGGTTGCCGTCAGCTTTGCCGATCTCTGCGGAAGCTTCTCGGTCTCATCCGGCCATGCAGCGCCGTTCTTGATCCAGGTTTCAAGAATCGCAATCTCATCGGCAGGCAGAGCGTCCTTGCTCTCCTGGGGCATACGCTTCTTGACGTCGGCAATCTTGACTCGATCAATGAGCAGGCTCTTTTCAGGATGACCCGGCACAATCACTGGTCCGTCGTTGCCGCCGGTAAAGATCGCGATGCCAACATCCACGCGCAGCCCTCCTGCTTCCTTGAAGGCATCCGAGTGGCAGTTATAGCAGCGATTGACCAGAATGGGACGAATGTTCTTCTCAAAGTAGGCGAGCTGCTCGGGCGTGGCAGGCCGGGGATACGGAATCGGTTTGGCAATGCGGCTGGCAACGGCCGGGCTTGCGCCCGCAGGCGCATCGGCGCCGGCGGGCCATGGAGCCCCCTGCGCGATCCACGTCTTCAGATCGGCAATCTCTTTCGCCGAAAGCGGCTCGTCTTCGCCCTTGGGCATCCGCTGTTTGGTGGGATCGTCCGCGAGAACGCGATGGATGAGAATACTGTGATCCGGGTCGCCCGGAATAATTGCCGGGCCCGATTTACCACCGGTCAGGAGGGCATCGCGGTCATCCAGGCGAAGCTGGCCAGCTGACCGCGTCTCGGCTGAATGGCAGTCATAGCAGTGTGTGGCCAGGGTGGGCCGAATGTTTTGCTCAAAGAACGCGGCCTGTTCGGGCGTGGGCGCCGGTTGTGCCGTCTGCTGGCCGGACGGGGCCGCGGATACGGGGGTGAGGAAGCTGGGAACGATCAAGCCGCCAAGCAACAAACTGCCGACAATGAGCGCCGGATATACCGGCATGGCTCTCCTGAAACAAGTGCTCACGTGTGACCCTTTGGATGCAAGAAGTTATGCCAATATGGCATGGGGGAAAAGCAGTACCTCCGAAAACAAAGTTAACCTAACGCGCAGATTAAGCACGCTAACTGAAATCAGAGAAGAGTTTTTAGGAAGGGGATGTTCAGGGGACTAACAACAACCGCAAAAGCGCGCTGTGCATTGGGCAAGCGAGGCGCTGAGTAATCCGGACGGTAAGTTCAATGTCACTGGCTTAACCACCTTGATGTTACCCATGTGTTCTAGATCGCACAGAGCCAAAAATATCACTGGATGCATTCGATGTCAAGATCTGGGAACCATGCGATTTCCGCTCGCTGCGCACGATCACTTGAGCAGATCCTGAATTCTGGCGATGCCGGCGTTCGCGCAGGCTTCATCCTTATCGCCGCCGGGAGCGCCGCTGACGCCAATGGCGCCGATCACGTCGTTGCCTGCCTTGATGGGCACACCGCCAGCCGCGCCCACGGTCCCTTCAATGACCGGAACAGGCGTGGGAGACGATGCCCATGCCTTGGCTGTCTCGGCGGAGGTTCGCTTGAACGTGAGGGCAGTGTATGCCTTGCGGCGGCCATGCTCAAACGTATGCGGTCCGGTTCCGTCGCCTCGGATCTGAACTTTAATCAGGCCGCTGGCGTCGAGCACAACGACGCTGACGCGATAGCCGTCGGCATGGCATTTGTCCAGAGCGCCCTGGGCAACGGTGATGGCTGCCTGCTCAGAGAGAGCCTTTTGGATCAGGAGCCCTTGGGCCTTGCCGAAGGGCGTTCCTGCAACGAAGAGCAAGGCGATGGCGGCTGCCTGCGCTAACCAGCGGCGCAATGAAAGAGGGAGGTTCATGATGAGTGTTCTCCGTTGTTCTTAGTTGGCGTTGGGGGTTGGGTTTGCTCGCGGCTTCGGCGGGGTGATCTTCAACAGCGTTCCGCCTTCCGACTCATAGGTTTGCGCCCCCACTGCGCCCGCCACGTTGAATCCGTTGGCGGCCAGCAGATCTGCCGCCAAGCCCGCCCGCGCCGCATGATTGGAGACGGTAATGATGGTCCGGTCTTTGGGGATGGCATTCAGATGGTCTTTCAAATCCCCGATCTGAATACTGAGATAAGCGGGGAAGCCACCGATCGCGGCGATCTCATCCGGTCTGCGGACATCGATGAGAAGAATTCGATCGGGATGGGCCAGCAGCGCATCGAACTGCGCGCGCGTCAACTTCTTTGCCTTGGAGACCGGCGCCTGCTGCGTTGTAGCGGTAGCTCCGGCTGTAGCCGGTGGGACTTGCTGGGCAACCGCAACAGTGGCAAAAAGCGCAAGGGCGACCACTTTGAACATGGGATGAATCCTTTCCGCACTGCTTGAAGTCGAGGAATTGCATTGCCGTTCAGGCGAAGGGAGCAAACGAAAAAGGCCCGTTCGCCATAGAATGACGAACGGGCCTTTTTCACGCACAAGAATTGCGATGAAAGGTTAGTAGAGCAGACGCATCCCGGTTCGCCATGTAGAGGTCAGGGGCGGACAACACGAGATGGAAGTGATATAGATCACATTGCGAGAGTAGCTTTTGCTTCGGCGAAAGTCAAGCCCCATGAAGGGCGTTATACAGGATTCCAGGAAGCACTTCCGACGCGTTCCAGGCGATCACTTTGGGAATGCGGGGCAGCCGTAACTTGCAGAGCTTCACTGTACTCCGACGAAGGTGCTTGAGCCAGACTCATGGGATCACCTTCTTCTTTTTCTCAGTCAAGACTTGATTGAGGAGCGTGAGATCGTAAAGGCCGGAAAGATCGGGGAGCCGATGCAGAGCGCCGGCCTGTACCGACGCCTGCGCAGACGCGGCAAGCGTGCAGCGCAAAGGATCCCAGGTAGGCGTCAGACGAGCAAACGCCTCATCCAACTCCGCGGCGGGCAGCGCTTTGCCGGTGTTCTTCTGTATTTCGCCATTCAGCAACCGCTTGGCTTCGGCGGGATGCGAATTGATCCAATCGGTGAGATCGACATGGGTGCTCAACCATCGGCGCACTACCTCTGGGTGCTGGCGAAGAAACTCCGTCCGCACGATCAGATGGGCGGTGACAAACTGGCCATTGGGCCACAGGGTGCGCTCATCGAGGAAAAGCCGCCCATGCCCTTCCTCGATGAGCCGGGTTGCCCACGGCTCCGGCGCCCACGCGGCGTCGAGCTCCCTGTTGAGAAACAAAGTAAGCTGGTCGGGATTGGAAAGCGGAAGAACCTGCACATCGCCGCCATTGTCGGTGGCAGCCAGCCCCTGGGAATGCAACCATGCGCGCAACGCAACGTCTTGCGTGTTGCCCAGTTGCGGCGAAGCAACGCGCTTGCCGTGAAAGTCCGAAGCCTTCACGATGCCCGCGCCCTCACGCACCACCAGCGACGCCCCGCCGCTGCATGCGCCTCCAACCACGCGCAGCGCATCGCCGTGCGATTGGATATATCCATTGAGTGTGGGACCGGGACCAATGTACGCAAGATCGAGAGCGCCCGCAAGAATGGCCTCGATGACCGAAGGCCCCGCGTTGAATTCCTTCCACTCGACGCGAAATCCAGGCGCAAGAGAACGCTCAAACGCTCCCTGCGCTTTTCCCACCAGTGCCTGCGGGTGTGAAATATTCGGGAAATATCCAGCGCGCACCTCTACCTGCGCGTTGATCGTGCCGATCTGAGTAACCGCCAGCAGCATGGCGACAAGACGAACTCGCCACAAGATTTCAGTCACCGAGACTCACTTTCGCGAACGGTTTCACGCAATGGCTTCATCGGATAGCGGGGGAGAATTGGAAATGCGCTGCGAGTACACATATTACGGTTGCACCTTTCGTGCGCAGAGAGCGATGCGGTTGCACGGCAACGCGACGGCCGGTCCATTGCAGAACCGGAGCGATTAAACAATCGCGTTGTTGCGCGTGCCAACACGTTCATGCTCCAGTTGAAAAATGCTGGGAAGAAATCAGATTTTGGAGAGACCAAATCGCGGACAGACCAGCAGGCGCTAGCGCAGTGAGGGACAATAACACGGGATTTTGGTGGCAATAAAATGCATCGCGACCATCTGCACTCAGGCTAACGAGGGTACCGGGGCTTGTCAATGAGAAATCCCCATGCCTGGTTGGCCGGTTTCTTTCCCCTGCGGAGCCGTCTGCCTGGTCAAAGCCCTTCTTTATCTTCAACATCGGGGAGATTGAATCGGTCGCGGCCAGCGATAGTCGTTTCGCAAGTCGAGGGATGGCATGGCCTTTCGGTGCGATTCCCTGCTCAAACAGCGCCTTGCCCAAGGTTTGGGCACGGTCCAAGATTCCGAGGCAAATCAAGGAAGAAGGCCGAGAAGGCGATTTCCCATCCAGGTCGGTTGAAAACCGAGAAATTCCGCCGGGAGCTCTTGCCAAGCCGGAGCACAGGTGCTACAGTCTTTCTATGAGTTCTCGGACCGCCGCTACCGCAGCAATGTGTTGTTGTCCAGCGATGTGCTGTGCGCAAATGCATTCTGGCGTGAGGAAGTGGCTGGGCTAGAGTAAGTTACAAGCTGCCGCCTCCAAGGTACCCACCGCCAGGAATTGAACTGGCAGGTGGGTTTTTGATTTTGGGTTGAAATTGGGGCGAGTGCAGCAAAAAGCAGGCAGTCGCCGAAAAGGTTCCAGGCAAGGGAGAAACGATGAGCGTTCCTGAAATTCGTGTCGAGGAATTGAAACAGCGTTTGGATGCCGGCGAAGATCTATTCCTGTTGGATGTACGCGATGAATTCGAATACGAAATCTCCAATATTGGCGGTCAATTGATCCCGCTCGCCGAGTTGTCGAAGCGCATGAATGAACTCGACTCGAACCTGAATATTGTGACAGTCTGCAAGATGGGACCGCGGGGCGCTAAGGCTGCTCAAGCCCTTCATAAAGCTGGTTTTACTCATGTTTGGAATCTTACAGGTGGAATCCACGCTTGGTCGGATCGCGTGGACCGGAACGTTCGGAAGTACTAGGACTTAGAGTTCAGATTCTTTAAGCGCCGGTGGCGAAGCGGTCAACGCGCAGGTCTGCAAAACCTGTATTCGCGGGTTCAATTCCCGCCCGGCGCTCCAGATTTTGATGAAGGAAGACGGGGCCGGACCTTAGACCAGAGGCTTCGGCCCCTTTCTTCATTCTCCAGGTGCTGAGATTGTCTTCTTGCCGAGCGAATCCACAGCCGATACTATTGTTTTTGACGTTGAACCAAAAGGAGAACCCCTGTGCCAGATGAAGTCCTCCGTGCCTCACTAGGCGAAGAAGCTGCATTTCAACTTGCAAATGTAACCAAGATTGCTCCGCAGTTCAGCGCTATCACGCCGCGCTGGCTGGTTCGTTTTCTGGACTGGAAGCCGCTTGAGGCGGGCACATTGCGCGTCAACAAAGTGAACGAGAGCAAGGCGATCGAGTCCCTCTGCTCACATGAAGATGAATCGCCGCTGCCAGCCACTTTTGTCGACTATCAAGATACTCCGCGCGAGTATCGCCTCAGCAGCATCAATGCTGTTCTCAACGTTCATACCCGTGTCTCCGATTTGCTCAGCAATCCTTACGATCAAGTTCGCGAGCAGTTACGGCTGCTGATCGAGAGCGTGAAGGAAAAGCAGGAGAGCGAACTGCTCAACAACGCCGGTTATGGCCTGTTAAACAACGTTGCAGACGCGCAGAAGATCAAGACGCGCAAGGGCGCGCCGACGCCGGACGATCTGGATGAGTTACTCATTAAAGTCTGGAAAGAGCCTTCGTTCTTCCTGGCGCATCCGCGCGCCATTGCCGCCTTTGGACGCGAGTGCACGCGGCGCGGCGTGCCTCCGCCGACGGTCACATTGTTTGGCACGCCGTTCCTGACCTGGCGCGGAGTACCGCTGATTCCCTCCGACAAGATCAACGTGAGAAGCAAAGATCAGAAGTCGAAGATCCTGCTGGTGCGCGTGGGCGAGAAGAAGCAAGGCGTGGTGGGCCTCTTCCAGCCGGGATTGCCGGGCGAACAGAGCCCTGGATTGTCGGTGCGCTTCATGGGCATCGATCAGCGCTCACTGGCTTCTTATCTGGTCTCACTCTATTGCTCGGCTGCGGTGTTGACCGACGACGCAATTGCCCTGCTCGAAGACGTAGACGTGGGTCAATACCATGAGTACAAGTGACCGGACGCTCGTATCGACAGCGGTTCCGGGAGGCGAGGGCGTAATTCCCGGCGTTCTCTCGCCGGCTGAAATCGCGCGCATGGCCAACGAACTGTTCTCGGCGCTGCCCGACGAGGTCCAGCAGCCCGCTGTTGCTGCGGCCAGGGTATTGCTGCCGCCTAACTCGGCTTTCACCGGGAATCCTTTTGCGGCGGCGCACAGCCCAACTGCGCCTGCTGTGCCGGGAATACTTGCAAGCCTGACCGAAGCGCAGCCAGGCGCATTCGTTGCCACTCCGGACAGAAGCATCGTGCCGGATGCGCGTTCGTCTGCTTCCGCTGCACCGGCCGTTCCGGGCGGCGGAATTGCGCCCGTAGCCGCGCCGGAGTTTGGTTTCCTCCAGGATGCGCGGCCCATCTTTCAAGAGCCTGCCGCGGAACCGTCGACGCCGCGCACTCCCGCGCAGGCAAGTGGAACCGCGGCGCCGAGCGAAGATGGTTACGCTTCCATCCCCTTTTCGTTGCCGGCCGATCTTCAACCAGCGCAGATCGCTTCATTTCCAACGCCTACCGTTCCCGGTTCGCTGGGAGTGGTGGATTCCTCGGCGGTTCCCACGTTCTCTTTCATCGAGGATGCACGGCCGCTGTTCTCAAATTCACCAACAATTCCTGGTCCGGCTCCCGCGACCGGCTCGACGGATCACTCATCGAGTTATGGCAATCCTTTCGCATCGCCTCTTGACAGTAACACGCCACAACTCCCCGGTACGGTAACGCACGAACCCGACTTTCGCGCGCCAGCATCGCATGATCCGCAGAGGCAGTCTCGGCCTCTCGATGCCTCGAATGTGCTTCCCGTCGTCGTGCCGGGATCGGCACAGCCTGAGTTATTAGGCGATCTCGGGCTCTCGTCGTATTCATTCGATGTGGAGACAGTCCGCCGCGATTTTCCCATTTTGCGCGAGCAGGTCAACGGTCATCCGCTGATCTGGTTCGACAATGGCGCGACAACGCAGAAGCCGCAGTCGGTGATCGACCGACTGAGTTACTTTTACGAGCACGAAAACTCGAACGTCCATCGCGCCGCTCATGAGTTAGCGGCTCGCTCAACCGATGCCTACGAGTCAGCCCGCGAAAAAACGCGCCGCTTTCTCAATGCCGGCGCACCGCGCGAGATTGTCTTTGTGCGAGGAGCCACGGAGGCCATCAATCTGGTGGCCCAGAGTTGGGGCCGGCGCAATATTCAAAAGGACGACGAGATTGTCGTCACCTGGCTGGAGCATCACGCCAATATCGTTCCCTGGCAGATGCTGTGTGCGGAAAAGGGCGCGCGACTGCGCGTTGCGCCCGTGGATGACTCCGGGCAAGTGCTGCTCGATGAGTATGAGAAGCTGCTCGGACCAAAGACGCGACTGGTTTCCATCACGCACGTCTCGAATGCGCTGGGTACGATTGTGCCGGTGAGTGAAATGGTCGAAGCCGCGCATCGCCACGGGGCGCGCGTGCTGGTGGATGGCGCGCAAGCAGTTTCGCATATGCGCGTCGATGTGCAATCCATCGACTGCGACTTCTATGTCTTCTCCGGGCACAAGGTCTTTGCTCCGACGGGCATTGGCGTTGTCTATGGGAAGTCGGAAGTGCTGGATCAGATGCCGCCTTGGCAGGGCGGGGGAAACATGATTCAGGATGTGACCTTCGAGAAGACCCTCTATCAACCGCCGCCGCAGCGATTTGAGG